>Ga0265296_1000026_pt1 | contig 356777 bp, 350 predicted proteins | sample MunlanPumphouse1_FD_189073 | JGI IMG/M metagenome (GOLD analysis project Ga0265296, IMG submission 189073) | Groundwater microbial communities from a municipal landfill in Southern Ontario, Canada - Pumphouse #1 | ecosystem: Environmental > Aquatic > Deep subsurface > Groundwater | place...
TTGTCTGACAAGGCAGTGCCGAGCAGCCACGCGCCAAGGGATAAAAGCTGAAAGCATCTAAGCTTGAAACCCGGCCTAAAAAGAGACTCCGTTGAGGACATGGATAAAAGATCCGTTTGATAGGCTTGGGGTGTACGCACGAAGGCAACGACGTGTTCAGCCCGCAAGTACTAACGTCCAATCGCTAGTGCTCACCACATTAAACCCAGACGAAATTCTTTGTGCAAACCTTAAATTATATCCTATCCTATTAGATAGGGTATCATCCTACACGGCTGCCAAGGTGGCGGAGCGGCCACGCGGTTGACTGCAGATCAACTACACTCCGGTTCAAATCCGGACCTTGGCTTCAACCGAATTGCAAATTGCAGTTCGGTGAGGAGAAGAGCTTAAACGTTCTTCGACTGCATCTAAAACAAGCAAACTCGTGGTGATAGCGGCCATAGCTTTCGGGAAACACCTGGTCTCATTCCGAACCCAGCAGTTAAGCCGGAACACGTAGTATGCTGTACTGAGGTACGCGAGTCCCCGGGAACCATACCAAGCTGCTATCACCTTTCCTTCTTACACGGTCTCAATTCTTGTAAATTTCACCCTAAGAGCGTATGCTCAAATAATTCTGTGTCATTGTCGACGATGTGCGATATGATCAGGTTCACAACCTGAGTGACAAGTCCAGTCTCAACAACTGGTGACAGCGGCCATAGCTTTCGGGAAACACCTGGTCTCATTCCGAACCCAGCAGTTAAGCCGGAACACGTAGTATGCTGTACTGAGGTACGCGAGTCCCCGGGAACCATACCAAGCTGCTGTCACTTTTCCTTCTTACACGGTCTCAATTCTTGTAATGTTTTCCCCTTGAGCGGCAGCGCTTTTCATGTCATTGTATCGTTATTGCGGATACCGGCAGGGTCGCGACCTGAAATGATCGTTTCACATTCCCCATTCCCATGTATCCATCTCTAACCTGCTCCTTGAATTCATTATCACACCCCATACGCCATATTTTTATGGAGTTCTGCCGGAAATTGATTATATAGGACGATAGTATGAACGAAGACTCGTGTGCAGATGCGGTAAAACCCATCATTATCGGTGGCATTCTCTTTGCGGTTGCCTCGCAGATCATCCTCATGGGAGAGGTGATTACAACCATGGACATCTACATGATGCCCGAATATTTTCCGGTATGGAGCAAGCTGATGATGCCGGATATGGGTCCGCCCCCGGCAATGTTTTATCTGATAAGCATCAGCGTTTCGGTAGGCCTTGCGCTGCTCTACAGCACCGTCTTTCACATCCTGCGATCTGGCATCCCGGGGACGGGGATCCGTAAGGGCTTCAATTATGGTATCCTGCTGTTCCTCCTAGTCTCCCCTCGATGCTGGGCATGTGGATGCTCATCAACCTTCCGTTGAAATTCTTCATCGCAGGTCTGGCATTCGGCCTTATCCATTACCTGATAGGAGGAGTTATTATCAGCTGGGCATCTTTGAAATTCGGGAGCAAACCATCAGCTGCCTGAGCGGGGATAGTCCTTTACGGAAATATCCTATTCTATCCTGTAAATATTTGTTTTTGATCTTACTCGTTGCAGTATACCTGCGCCGGAGCAAGAATGTCCGGGAACCTTTCCCGGACAGACTTCCGGGCGAGCCAGCAAAGGTGGCAGGCATCAGCAATGCCCGCTTCCGGCGGGGTATATCCAAGGCTCTCTGCAAGATGTGCCGGTCCGCCTTCTATCAGCGGCCCGCAGATTGGGTGATTAAGCGGGGAATACTCCCGAACCAGCTCATCAAGCGGCCGCTCCCAGACATTTCCTATGCAGATCCCCTGGCAGATCTGGAGGTTCCCGTATGCATCCACGTGAAGTCGGTCCGGGTTCCGCAGATCCTCGTAAGGGCAGGATGTGAACTGCCGCCAGTCACGGGTCTCTGCGTACTGGCTCAGTTTGGCCGCAGCCCGGCCCCGGAACATGATGCTTCCGCCTGAGATTACCCCCTTCTTCTCCTCCCGTAAGGATGCACGGGTCCCGGGACCAGATCCGCCGGGGTCCAGTGCAAGGGCCAGAACCGGAAGACCCAACTCCTGCGCCGTATCCAAAGCACGGCGGGCTGCATTGTCCTGCCGGTTCTCGTAGTGGAAAATGTCGTCGCTGATGCTGAGGTCAGAAATGCCAAGGGTACTGATCGGTTCGAGGAAGCACCGTGCATTCTCTTCGGACGTGGCAAAATACCCGTTGGTTACTATTCCCGCAGAGAGCCCTCTGCTCCGCGCCAGGCGGATGCACTCAAGAAGGACCGGATAGAAAAGGAACGGTTCTCCCCCCTCGAAATAGACCGTATCCACCGTTCCGAGCCTGCCCGCATGATCGAGAATCGCGGATACCTGGGACGGGGTGAAAGTCCCCTCGGACAAAGGGCTGCTGCAGACAAAGCAGTGTTCGCATTCAAGGGTGCACTGGTAGGTCAGGATGAAATGAACCTGGGTGATCATGGGTTCCGGACTCCGTAATATCAACGAATTTCATTGCTATGGTAATAAGATGTTGGCACAGTCAGATCCTGCCGGACTATATCATCCCCTGCCGCAGCCTGACCTCCCTTATCCGGGATAATTTTGGATCTCTCTCTGCGTTCACTTACCAAGAAATGCCAGAACCGCTCTTGTAAATTCCTCCGGGCACTGGTACTGTAGTCCGTGCCCTGCGCCCGGGAATTGTACCCGCTGAGATCCCGGGATCCTTTCCGCGAGAATAGCAGCATTTTCCGGTGGGATTACCCCATCATCAGCTCCCGTAATTACCAGCGTCGGGCACCGGATTTCCGGCAACCGTTTCCATGATCCCACCCAACTAAAAAATGCCTCTGCCTGTCGTGCAGCAATCTCCTCACGAGTGGTTTCGTGCACTTCGGGACAGTACTTCCAGGGATCATGGGCTGCCAGCCAGCTTTCAGGAAAGAGCACGGAAAACATCCGGTTGGCAAGCTCGGGCAGATCCCCGCTCTTGTCCGAGAGCCTGTTCCAGACTTCAGGTTTCATCCTTATGCCGGCATCCCCCCCGCAGGTGCCCGAAACGAGGATGAGCTTCTCTACCCGCCCCGGGCAGGTGAGCACCAGCTCCTGCGCAATCGACGCTCCCATTGAGAGCCCGAGTACGTTGGCGCGATCGATCCCGCATGCATCCATCAGGGCTTTTGTGTCTTTGGCAAAGAGCGGGATGGAGAACGGCTCGTCCGATGCGGTGGAATATCCGGTACCCCGGTTATCGAAGATGATGACACGGAAGTTTTGGGAAAGCAGCGCAAGCAATGGGGGATTCCATGTATCCATCGTAGAGGCAAACCCGTTGATCAGGAGAAGCGGATGTCCTGAACCGAATTCACGGTACGCGAGCGTGATCCCGTTTACCTCCGCATTTCTTACACACTCTTCTGACAATTCTTCCAATGAGCTCACCTTTGTAATTCCGTCCTGTCCAAGGCGTTCCGGTTTTTCTCCTGACAGAGATCCGGATTGAATAGTTCTTCTTCGTTTCGATTGCATACGTCTATCAAGACTCTTATGACAAAACCCGGCTTTTCACCAGGTTCTGCAAGTGATTCGCGAACAGACATTCCTGATTAGCGGTACTCTTCTGCCTGTGAATATATTGTCTGACAATATTCACTCCAGTTTCACCCCACACACCCCCACCTTAAACCCCGGAAAAATCCTACAATTATCCGGAACCGGACATGTTACCGAAAGTTATCCTCCATACCGCCGTCAGTCTTGATGGCCGGATAAAGAATTTTCCCGCGGATCTGGAGCTATATTACTCCCTTGCAACCCGGTGGAACCCGGATGCAGTCCTTTTCGGGAGCGAAACCGTCCTTGCAGCAGTGCGGGACAATCCCTCTCTGGAAGTGCCCCCGGAACATGAGGAGATGTTCACCCCGCCACCCGGCGAGCCCGATCCCCGCCCGCTGCTCGTCATTGCCGACAGCCGGGGGCGGGTCCGGTGCTGGGACGCCATCCGGAAGTGGCCGTATATGCGGGATGTCATAGCTCTCGTTTCGGGATCAACCCCAAAAGAGTATCTTGCGTACCTTGCAGAGCGGCAGATTATGACTATCATTGCCGGATCTGACCGTGTCGACATGCAAGAAGCCCTTGGGGAACTAAACCGCCAGTACCGTGTAAGAACCATCCGCTCGGACAGCGGCGGGACTCTCAACAGCGTTCTTCTCAAAACCGGCTGTGTCAGCGAAGTGAGCGTGCTTATACACCCGTTCCTTGCCGGTGGAAGACCGGATGCTACGATCTTCGATCCGGAGAAGGCGGGGCTGTCAGGTCTGCAGATACCTCTGCGACATCTTGCAACCGAAATGCTCCAGAACGGGATCGTCTGGATCCGGTATGCACCCGGTACCGTTCAAAAGGAAAATACGGACCCGTAATTCTGAAAGAACCCCTGGTCATCTATCGTACCTGCCGGTGCGCCAGCTATTCGGATCTTTGCCTGCAGATGATGATCGGGATCAAAAACCCTGCAGCAAGAATCACGGCTGCCAAAAACGGCCAGCCGGGATCCTTATTCATCACCGGGGTTGCGAGGACAAGCGCAATCGCGGCTCCGACCGGAACCTGATCGAGCCGGGCGGCCTGGATAGTGCCTTTTCCGGTCTCCATTTCAGTTTCCCGGGAGCGGCATGAGCCGGCTTTCCTGAAAAATGAGAGGATAACCATAGTGCGCACCCGTTGAATCTTTGAAAATACTGTTCTGGAGAAAACGTTGGTCATAATAATCGATGACCCCCCACTTACGCCACAGCGCCGGGGGCAAAGCCCCCGGGAGCGTCAGATTTTTCGAATCATTTCTCCCGGGCAGAAAATACAAAAAACCCCTGCAAATTAAACTCAGTCATTTCCCCACCCATGGGTTTTCGGCACCGCACCAGTCTTTGCCCACGAGTAAATATTCCGCACGGCTATCCCAAAAATGGTGGCAGCGATAAGGACGAGGGCCATCCATGCTGTTATGTAGAGCGCAGCAACAACCCCCCATCCCCCCTTGTAGTAGAACTCGTACCAGAACGACCCGGCTGATGTCAGGTCACTGGCATTGAAAACCGTCTGGAACCCGCCTGAGAGCGCAGTAAATATGACAAGGATGGTACCGGGGATGAGGACACAGACCAGCATCTCGACCCAGCTCTTCTTTGCAAGCCGGATTGCCTCAATGATGGAACCCGTGAGGGTTTTTTTATCCAGAGCCAGCACCGGGACAACGAGTGCGGTCAGGACCAGCAGAATAGCATTGATCACCATAAGCAGGAAAGTTGCGGCAGAGGCATGCAGGATATGGTATTCCCCGGCAATGGGGCCCTGACCGTATACTTCCGGCGTGACAATGTAGCCGAAGGGGAACCGGTAGAGAAGGGAATGCAGCGTGAGTTCAACAGCGGGCTGGACCAGGAAATAGAGGGCGGTTGCGGTAATGGCAAGGATTCCCGACCAATAGAGAAGTGCCCGCAGGTGTTTTTTTGCCTCATCAAGACCCCCCCGGATAGATCCCCGCATAACGGTTGGTCCTGATGAACCAGACAGCACCAGACCGGTGATCAGGTAACCGAGGCAGAAGATACTCACAAGCTCGATTGCACATGTCAGGACAATCCCGGCAGGATAGCTGATCACACCATAGGGATAGGATCCAAGAATCCTGATGGCATACAGGGCAAGGAACATGAACGCGGCGACAACCCCGAAAAGAACCGAAAACCAGAGCAGCCGTTTTTCGTTGACAAGTGTCCTGACACTCCCGGTAAACAACTCTATTCCCCGGCCTATCCGCCCCGATCCCCCGGCGCTCCCATCCGGTTCAAGCGGGATGTGGATAGTTGACGGCATTGTGATTGCTGCCGGAGCCAGACGGATCATCTGCCGGTTCGGGCACCAGCCCGTCCATTTCTGAATAATTTCCGATAAATATGCGACGATCATACTCATGCCTTCATCTGTTCAACCGAAACCCCTGCTCTTGTTGTCGGATCCCATAGTCCCCACCATTTGCAGAAGCATAAGTCAACATATGAATGTTGACTATATATATTTTCCGTGATTAAAACCGGGTGAACTGAATGAAAGTGAAATGCCGGCACTCCCCCCCAGGATACTGCACTCTGATCCTCCCCCTTTATTATCTCCCGTCACCCAAAACAGACATAATGATTCTGGAATCTCCCGAAGACCTCATGACCCTTATCCGGGAACATGCCCCCGATCCGGGGAAACCCCTGCCTCTCCTGCGGGAGGACTTTTCCGCATTCTATGAAGAGATGCAGGCTGATGTGGTAAATGAGGGTGCACATAAAGTCGGGAAAGTAAAGATCACGGACACGGTGTATGGCTCCTGGATTACCCTGCCGGATTCCGTCATGGACCGGGTCATCCTCTTCTTCCACGGGGGTGGGTTCACGGTTGGATCAACGGAAGATCACCTGGGACTCTGCATACGGCTTGCCCGGGCCGCAAAAGCCCCGGTCTTTTCCGTTGATTACCGTCTCAGCCCCGAACATGTCTTTCCCGCGGCTCTCGATGATGCAAAGGCTGCGTACCGTTACCTGCTCTCCAATGGCTACCCCCCGCACCGCATTCTTCCCGTAGGGATTTCAGCCGGGGGCACGCTCGTTCTCTCCCTCCTCCTGTCGATCCGCGACGAGGGCCGTCCCCTGCCGCTCGCCGGGGTCTGCATGTCCCCGGCGGTTGACCTCCTCTTCCCCGGGGAGTCAGTTACCAAAAACAGCGGGCGGGACTGGATCACCCCGGCCCGTCTCCAGTCGATCCAGAAGTCCTACCTTGCCGGCCATGATCCGCACGACCCCCTCGCATCGCCGATCAATGCCCGGATGAAGGGGCTTCCCCGCCTCTATATCCAGATGGGAACCCACGAGCTCCTGCTGTCCGATATCGGGAAGTTCGTGGACAAGGCGCGATGGTCAGGTGTCCCGGTCCAGGCAGAGATCTGGGAGGGGATGTTCCACTGCTGGCAGATCTTCGCCGGCCAGATCCCTGAAGGAAAGGAAGCCATTGACCAGGCCGGCGCCTTCATCCAGAGCATCCTTGCCCGGTAATTCGGGCTACACTTCAACCAACCGACACGTCTATTGCGTTTCAGGGAAATTATTTCTCGATATAACCATGGCCCGGCCCACGATAGTTATCCTCGTTGTGCTTGCACTGCTCTTTCTCATGAGTGCCCCTGCGGCAGCAAACGTAGTCCAGCAGACGGTATCACTCTCCCCCAACCCCCCGCTCACACCCGGGAGTCAGCAGACCGTTGTTGCCAGCTATTATATTGTCCCGGAGGGATCCACGACTTTCCCTTCAAGCAACCAGCTCCAGATGGAGACCGGACTTCTGGATGCCCAGTGGGTCATCCAGGTTGTCCTTGACGGCCGGAATGCCGCCCGCCAGACTGCCACGGGGAACGCGGCATTCCTCAACGGGGTCCTTCTTGCCTACCCGACAACCCAGACCGTGCAGTTTACCGTTACGGTGACCGGGACCGTCCCTCCGGGTGCAACTTCGCCGTTCATGCTGCTCCAGGTAGAGCAGCTTGACAACATCAGCAATATTGTCCCGGGAAGCGTCCTCACCATCACCCAGCCGGTTGCCGGCCAGGCAACTGCACCCACAACGCTATCCCTGCCAACCCTGACCCCTGTTGCATCTCCCCCGTCACAGGCAACTCCCCGTTCACCCCTCCCGGAGGTGTCTGTGATACTCGCGGCAGGGCTGGGGCTCTGCCTCTATGTGCGGCGCCAAGGCTAGTCATGCTGGTATGCCCCTCTGGTAAGATCTTTTTTTAATGCAACTCATAACCTTCATCTCGTATTGCGTCCCATGCCGGTACTATGTTTGAGAGTATCGGCCGAAGCATATCGCTTGTCAAGACCAGCTGGGCCATCCTGATGCAGGATAAGAAACTGCTGGCGTTTCCCATAATGTCGGGGATTATCTCCCTTATCGTACTTGCAACATTCCTCCTCCCCCTGTTCTTTGCAGGGAGCTTCACGGACGAGGCTTCGGTAGGATCGCTTCTCGTCCTTGCCGGGATATTCGTCTTCTATCTTGTCAGCTACTTTGTCGTGATCTTTTTCAATACCGCGCTTATCACATGCGTCCATGCCCGGCTGAACGGAAAGGATATGAGCATCGGGGAAGCCCTCTCGGCTGCCATGCGCCACCTCCCCTCGATCCTTGCCTGGGCGCTCATCTCGGCAACCGTAGGACTCCTCCTCCAGATCCTTGCGGACAAGGCAGGTTTCATTGGCGAGATTGCTGCAGCCCTCATCGGGGGTGCGTGGAGCCTTGTCACCTTCTTTGTTGTTCCGATCCTCATGCTTGAAGAGAAGGGCGTGGTGGATTCGATGAAGGGATCCTTTGCGCTCATCAAGAAGACCTGGGGCGAGAGCATTATCGGTGCGGGCTCCATCATGCTCATCTTTATGGTCATCGGGATCCTTGCCTTCCTGGGAGTGCTGGGTACCCTGTTCCTTGGGAATGGCGTGGTTTTTCTGGCTGCCCTCTCCCTCTTCATCATCCTTGTCATCGTTCTCGGGGTTGTTGCATCGGCCATGCAGGGAATCTTCCTCACTGCCCTGTACCAATATGCAAAGACCGGAACAGTCCCGTCCGCATTTGAGAAAGACCAGATCGCCAACGCTTTTGTAGCCAAGCCTGCTTCGAAGATTGGAAACATCTGATCCTGCAGATCCCCTGCAATCCTTTTTTATTTATCAGGTACTACCTATGCCATATCATGAGTACAACGCAGGATCCTGTACAGGGAAAAGGCCAAAAGAAGTGGTGGTACGGCATCGCCATGATGCTGATGTTCTGTCTCTTTTTTGTGGGTATTGATGTTATGATGAACGGCCGGATCACCTGGTCGGTCTGGCCTGTGGCTGCGGTCCTCTTCTTCGGGGTGGGATTCACCCTGCTCAACAGGTTCGGCCGGGAATAACCCCGATCCATTTCTCCCTATCCATAGGTTTACAAAAAACCAAAACCCATAATTTCTATGAATATCAAGAATGCCCCAAAAACCCTGCAGGGATCTACCCCTGAAGAGAAGCTGGGTTTCCTGGGACTTGCAATCGGAAAGCAGGTTGATATCCGTACGCTTGGTGCCCTTGCCAACACGTACGGGGTTGAGATCGTGCTCTTTTTTGAAGAGGATCTTGCCCGCACCCGTACGCTTGCATCCGTAATGGAAGAGTACCGTTCTGTATCCGAGTTCGAGCGGCCCTTTATCAATGTCGGCAGTTTCCTTGAGTTCACCCGCGAGAACGATCCATCGTTCGAGCAGACGATCCGGGAGTTCCCGCTCATGATCGAGATCGTTTCATGTGGTGACAGACCATCCGAAACGGGTAACACTACGGTCTTCTTTGTCACCGGGCTGATGCCGTTCCTTGATGAACTTGACGTGGATGCACCTCTTCCGGTGCCGGATGTGCGATGATCAGCGGTTTGTGAGGGGTTGTGTATAAATTCGTAGAAAACCTATCATTTAGGACATGAGCCTGCTTTCAAAGAAGCACTTTTACTCGGCAGTCGACACGGTGGTCCCGAGCAGATACCTTCTCAAGTTCCGGAAATTCATCTTTTTTGAACCCACGATGGGGCACGATATCGCAAACCGGGGGCGGCTCTCCCATTACGGGTGCAACGAGCGTAAGGAATTTGCCAGAGCCCTAAAAAAGATCCGGGCAGAATCCGATCTCCTTCTCGAGGACATCGAAGCCTATCACATCCACATGGCCGTGCGCCGGACCCGGAAAGTGCCCGGAGATATTGCCGAAGTGGGTGTGTACAAAGGCGGGTCAGCCAAGATCATCTGCCTCTCAAAAGGGGACAAAACCCTCCACCTCTTCGACACTTTCGAGGGCCTGCCCAAGGTTGACGATATCGACATGGTCTGGCCGTTCTACGAAGGCAAGTTCGCCGCGTCCTTTGATTCGGTGAAGGACTATCTCAAGGATAACCCCAATGTCCATTTCTACAAGGGGATCTTCCCGGCAACTTCAGAGCCGGTGAAGGACAAAAAGTTCTCCCTCGTGAATCTCGATGTTGACTGTTACGAGAGCACCAAGCAGTGCCTGGAATTTTTCTATCCCCGGATGCATCCCGGTGGCATCCTCATCTCCCACGACTACATCACGGCGCCCGGCGTCAAAAAGGCCTTCGATGATTTCTTCGAGGAAAAATCAGAGCCCGTCCTGGAAACGGCAGGTTCCCAGTGCCTTGTCGTAAAAGTGTAAAAAAGGATTTTTATTTTTTTTGTTTTTCCCGTATCAGTCCTTGATGATAAGTGCGCCAAAGACAAGCATCATCAGGCCGATGATGACCACGACGATGCCGATGAGTCCCTGGACTGCCACGATCACCTGCGGAAGGAATGTCCAGATAGCATAGACTCCCAGTGCACACAATACGATACCGACGATCAATGCAATAATCCCTGTCTTATCCATAGTAATCCTCCATTGATTCTATTCAATCCGTGAAATATAAGGATATTGGCCTCATGGCTCCCCGTGCTTTCCCTGCAACTGCCTGTGAAACGATTTCCACGGATAGGGCAGCAGGGCCATTAAGATAACTGCAACCGCAATCGGTATAGGGATGGTTCCAAGCGCTGCGGCAAGCGAGACATGATCGGCGATTATGCCATTGACGGCAACTCCGAGCCCGCCAAACCCGATGGCGAGCCCGAGCATCATTCCCGATGCAAGCCCGACGTTCTGCGGGAGGAGCTCGTGGGACATGGCAACGGCTACTGCAAAGGTGGACCAGAGGAAGAACCCGAAGAGGAGGATTGCGAGGATCGAGAGGATCCCGGTGCTAACAAAGAAGAGATAGAAGAACGGGATGGCGCAGGCAAGGCCGAAGACCATGAACTCTTTTCTCCCGATCGCATCCGAGATGCGCCCGCCCAGGACCTGCCCGGCTACCCCGGAGAGGAGCATCAGGGTCATGACGGTGCTTGCTGCGACCAGGTCATAGCCCTGCGAGACCAGGTACATCGGGAGATAGGTAATGGCGGCAAAGACTGCCCAGGCTCGCAGCACCGAGGCTGCCATAAGGATGACAAATGGCCATTTCGAGTGCGGTTCTCCAGTCACCGCTGCCGGTTTTGGCAGATGGTCCGTTGTCCCTGCAACACCCCCCGGCAGGAGGACCCGGAGGACAAACACCATGATGATCGCCGGGATTATGAGGAGCAGGAGTCCCGGCAGACCAAAGGCAAAGACAAGAACCCCGGCAAGGACCGGGCCAATGGCATACCCGAGATTTCCGCCAACCACAAAATACGAGGTGATCTTTCCCCGGTTTGCGCTGGTGCACAGCCTGCTGACCCGGCTGAGTGCCGTCGGGTGAAAGCAGGCATGTCCCAGAGCGGCGAGGATGGCAAAGGCCATGATTATGTAGTAATTGTGGGCAACGCCCATAAGAGCGACAAAGACCGCACTGAAGAGGAGACTTATGCTGACGCTGATCGTCAGACCCCGCGTATCCGAGAGCCAGCCGATGACCGGCTGGGTAAATGAGGAGGTGATATTGTATGCGGTCACCAGCAGACCGGCTGCGAGATATGAATAGCCGTTGTTGGCAATAAGCAGGGGAAGGATTGCCGGGAGTACCGGCATGTAGATGTCGGTGACCATGTGGGCCGCAGCAAGACCGGTTATGGACTGCCTGGTGCTGCAATTCCGGGTTATTGCTTCCGTATCAGCCGTAGGATCTCGACCTCGATCTCCTGCACGTCTTTTGTATGGAAGGCAAAGGTGCGTTTTATCGGGAATGCCCCTCCGATCCTCTCGGTAATCTCCGCTCTTCCTTCCGTGTAGGCTTTTACAAATGGGGTGGAACCCGCATTAAAGATACTGTAGGTAGCAGGGGCAAGAGCAAGAGCACAGTCGATGAACGGGCGATCGGCATGCACTTTCTGCGCCCCGAATGGCGGGTTCATGATCACCGTGTCGAAGGAGCCAAGACGGGACGGAAGATCCGGGTTGCGGACATCGGCTGAGACAAATGTCACATCCGCATCAAGAAGCCGGGCGTTTGCCTCTGCCGTACGGATCGCCTGCTCATCAATCTCTATCCCTGTCACCGATCGGGCACCTAAGAGGGCAGCCCCGATGGCAAGCACGCCGGTACCGCACCCGAGATCGCAGACCGCCCTGTCCTCAATATCCTGTTGCATCAGCGCATGGAAGAGAAGACGGGCTGCAAGTGGAGCGGGAGTCTGGTACTGTTCCAGGGCAGCCCGCGGCTTTTGGAAACCGCCAAGCCGCTGGAGCATCATCTCGAGATTTTTGAGTTTCATGGGATCTCGTCGATAGCATAATCGTCCCAGGTTCGTTTTCCGCAGAGGATCTCGAATTCCTGCGGTGAGAGGACCGGCACGGGAAAACGTACCTGGTCATCATACGCAAGCCGCGGGCAGGCAGTATTCACGTAACAGGCAAACCCAAGATTCAAAAGCTCGTCCGGGCTCACCTCCTTCATGGCTACGAGAACTGCACCGGGAGAGAGCAAAGCGAGCCGGCGGGCAAGGTCTATCCGCCTCTGCCCGCTCTTGGTACTGACAATGATGCCCACGGTCTTTGCACCCCGGGCTTTTTCTATCACTGCAAAGCGCCTCCGGAGCAGGGTCTCTCCGCTCACTTCCGATGCAATGCCGGAGAGGGGGTCGAGGGCAACAACCCGTTTCCCCGTTGCAAGGGCTATACCGATAGGGTGAAAGAGCCCGGTTCCGACATACAGGATCTCGCTGGCAAGAGGGATCTTTGCAGCTGTAAAAGAGCAGCCGAGTACCTGCCCTGCGTGGGGGGTTCGTCCGCTCCCGTCTGCAACCCGCACGTCAATTTCCTTTGCCCGAAGAAAAGATTCCATTGCCGGGACAAGGTGGACGTGCTGGACGGTGGTGACAAGGCCGACGGGTTGCCCATTCAGGAGGGGAACGGCCTTTTCTATGATGGGGACATCGAAGTCAACAGCAAACGGGAGAAATATGACCCGGTCCTGTTCATCTACGGGGGCATGGCCCACATGGACAAGCACGTCGGCATCTTGAAGGGTATCGAGAGCAAGGTCGCAGGCCCCGAAGCAGGGATCCCCGCTGACGCTGACGGAAAAGCCGGCGCTTTTGAGTGCCCGGGCATACTCTGCAGCCTTCCGCTTCAGCCCTTCCGGGAACTGGAGGGCAACCGTTTTTGCCTTCCGCTCCTGCAGCCTGCAGATGAGATCAGAGATATCGTTTGACAACATGGACCCGGTCATCCACCTCGATCTTCACGAGGGATTTGTAAGGCCGGCCAATGTCGGGATCGCCCCGCTGGATCGCGATACAGACATCCACGACCTCAGCCCCGGCAATCTCAAGTGCATGGAGCAGTGCCTTCATGGTTCCGCCGGTGCTCACCACGTCATCGATGATCACGACCCGGTCACCTTTGTATACGCCATTGAGGTACAGTTCTCCTTTCGAGTAGCCGGTTTTCTGGTGGACCGGGACCTCGTGCGGCAGGTTGTACACGCGCTTGCGCATAACGGTCATCGGGATGTCGGTCATGATCGAGAGGACGGAGCCGATATGGATCCCCATTGCCTCGACGACAACGATCTTGTCCACGTTGTTTAAGTCCATCACCTTGATCATGGCAGCTGCCACGTCGCGGAGGAGTGCCGGTTCGACGATTGGTACCCCGTCGGTGATCGGGTGGATGAAGTAGTTGTACTCCCCGCGTTTCACCATCGGGCAGGTTTCAAGTGATTCTACAAGTCGGTCAAGCATGGTTATCACCAATATCAGTAAGGAACGCTTCTATCCTGTCGAGATGCACATGGGGCATGCAGACGATACGGAGGTGTTTCTGGCAGGTCCACGAGACTTTCCACGGGGCCGGGATCCGCTCTTTTTCGCAGGCAAACGTTGCCACGTTCACATCGGGGGTTGCTGCCCGTATGAAGCCCCGGGTCTCCATGCCGGCAATGAGGCGCCGGGTGTTCTTCATGCACCCTGCAACGATTGCGGTCATCCCGTTCCTGCCGAGGTAGTCGAGAACGGCAAGTGCGCCGGCTACAGGGGCACCCGGGCGGGTTCCGCCAAGGGTGTACTCCTGTTTCACGGTCAGGTAGGGGGTATCAATGTTGAGGATATTGAGCAGGTCTGCTTCTCTCGTGATGAGGCATCCCGCGGGAATCGTGCTCATGCCCATCTTGTGGGGATCGACAGCGATCGTGGTCACGCCGGGCACGGCAAAGTCAAAAGGTATCGGATCCGAAAGGAACGGGATCACCATTCCCCCGAACGCTGCATCAACATGGAAGAAGAGGTCGTCCTGCACAGCGATCCTGCCGAGCGCGGGAATCGGGTCTACCATCCCGTACTCGGTGGTGCCGGCAACCCCGACAATGGCAACGGTATTCCGGTCAACCAGGTTCGCTGCTGCGTCTGCATCCATGCGGTGGTCTGCACAGAGCGGTGCCCGGCGCATCTCGAGGCCGAGGATATCGCAGGCTTTCTTGAAAGAGAAGTGGGCGGATCCCGGCACGATCACATTCGGGGATGTAATTTCATGTTTTTTTGCTTTTGCAAGCCGGAGCGCCTGGATGTTGGATTCGGTGCCCCCGCTTGTTGCATACCCCCCTGCATCCGGGCAGTGGAAGAGATCCGAGAAACGCTGTACAAGCAGTTTTTCAAGGGATGTTGTCCCGGGGAAAAGCCCGGGATCGCCAAGGTTGGTCTCCATGAACATGCAGTGCGCCCGAACCGCAACCGGGTGGGGAAGCGTGCACATGGAGCTGAGAATAAACGTATAGTCGAGGTCTTCAGCTTTTTTCCGGCAGAAAAATGAGAAGAGTTCTTCTTCTGCCCGACCCTTATTCAGCATCTTTTGATCTCGCGGCTTCCAGGATGATGCGCTTCTCCGTCCTTGCCACCGCCTCGCGGATCTTGGCTATCGCATCGATGTTAGCCGAGATGCTGGTGATGCCGTGCTCAACGAGCCAGGCAGCCATCTTCGGGTCGGACCCGGCCTGCCCGCAGATCGAGCACTCCACATTGTAGGCGCGGCACATCTGGATCGCGTTGTGGATGAGGGTGAGAACTGCCGGGTGCTGGGGGTTGTACATGTCGGCAACGTTCTCGTTGTTCCGGTCAATGGCAAGGGTGTACTGGATCAGGTCGTTTGTCCCGAACGAGGCGAACTTGATCCCGCACTTTATGAAGTCCTCTATCATGATCGCGCTCGACGGGATCTCTATCATAATGCCGAGGGTAACTTTCTCGACATTGACGCCGCAGGCCCGCATCATCTCTTTTGCGCCAAGGAACTGGTCGGGGTGCGAGACCATCGGGAACATGATGCCGAGGTTTTCATACCCTTCGTTCCAGAGGCGTTTGAAGGACTCGACCTGGAGCCGGAACTGGTCGGGGCTCTGGAGGTCCCGGCGGATGCCTCTCCAGCCCAGCATCGGGTTGTGCTCGTGCGGCTCGTTCTCGCCGCCCTGCATGTTCCTGAACTCGTCAGTGGGGGCATCGAGTGTGCGGACCCAGACCGTTTTTCCGGGGAATGCGTCGAGAACAATTTTTATACCATCGTGGAGTTCCTTGACAAACTCCTCTTCCCTGTTATTCTGGATGAACCAGCCGGGGGTCTTGTTCAGGCCAAGGATCAGGTGCTCGATCCTGAGGAGCCCGACACCGTCCGCACCGGTTGCTGCTGCCCGGGCCGCCGCCTCAGGAATGGATACATTCACCTTGACGCTGGTTGCGGTTATGATGGGTGCATGGGCAATAACTGCCTGCTGGACGGATCCCGCTGCAGGAGAGGCGGCTGTCGGCGCAACGGCACCTTCATAAATGAGGCCCAGCTCGCCATCAACCGTGACAAGCTGCCCGTTGGTGAGAACTCCTGTTGCGTTCTTTGTCCCGACAACCGCCGGTGTGCCCAGTTCCCGGCTCACGATCGCCGCGTGGCAGGTCATCCCGCCCTCGTCCGTAACAATAGCGGCAACCTTGCGCATTGCCGGGACCATGTCGGGATTGGTCATCTTCGTGACAAGGATATCGCCTTCTTTTACCGAGCCGGTGTCCTTGACATCCCGGATAACCACGACTTTCCCCGAAGCTATGCCGGGTGCAGCCCCCTGGCCCTTGATAAGAATATTCGCGCCTGCTTTCTGTCCTGACATGCCTTTTGCCTCCTTCTTGTTCCCTATTGTCGTGATCGGACGGGACTGGAGAATATAGAATGTCCCGCTGACAATGCCCCATTCAACATCCTGCGGTATTCCGTAATGGTTCTCTGCGATCTTACCGTACATTGCGAGCTTCTCTACTTCGGCATCCGAGAGAACCTGCTTGTCCTGCCGGTCTTTGGGTACATCGGCGAGTTTCGTGCCATGGTCGCCGTCTGCAATAATCTCCACTTTCTTGTTGGAGATGAGCGTGTCCACCACTTTCTCGGTCCGCTGGTCAAACACGTATTTATCGGGAGAGACCGAACCTGAGACCACGGCTTCCCCAAGCCCCCACGATCCCTCGATGATGGTGAGGGACTCACCGGTTATCGGGTGGGACGTGAACATGACCCCGGCCTTCTCGGAATGGACAAGCTGCTGGACCACGACTGCAATATTGACGGTGTGGTCATCGAATCCCTGCTTGGCCCGGTAGTAGATAGCCCGCGCACCATAGAGCGATGCCCAGCATTTCTGGACTGACAAAAGGAGGTTAGCCTCCCCCTTGATATTGAGATAGGTTTCCTGCTGGCCGGCAAAACTGGCATCAGGCAAATCCTCCGCGGTGGCACTCGACCGCACGGCAACAATGAGGTTGCCGTTGTCCATCTTCTTGTAGGCTTTCCGGATCTCGTCGCGGATAACCACGGGCATCTTTGCCCTGAGCACCAGCGTCTTTGCCTGTTCGGCCGCTTTTTCAAGTGCCTCGTTGTTCTCGACATCGAGCCGTTCGAACGATGCATAAATCTTCTTTTCAAGACCGGTCTCGACTAAAAACCTGCGGAAGGCCTGAGCGGTGACCACGAAGGCTTTCGGGACAGGAAGGCCGATTGAAGCCATCTCTCCAAGAGATGCCCCCTTGCCCCCTACCGAAATGATATCCTCCTTCCTGATCTCCTCGAGCCATAGAATATTGGGCACTTCTTTCATGCTCGCACCACTTATGATCTTATCTCCCGTCACTTTAATGATTATCATACCCTCTTTTATGCCAGGCTGAGAAATCGCACGGGAATGCAGGAAAAACCACCTGGATCGCGGGGGTGCGCCCGCGGGACCAAAAAAAGAAGAAGCCCCTTTTAATCCGCCATGGAATCCCCGTTCCTGCTTTTGGTTTGCGCCATCCCCTGCAGGATCGGGACTGTGAAAATGACGGGGGATCTGCGGGCCGGAATTCAGGCAAACCGGTACCCGCCTTTTTGCACCGCAATCTCGAACCGGGCACCTTTCCCGGGTTCACCGGTCTCACGGATCGTGATTCCGGTGATGGAAAGAATTTCCCGTGCCAGAAACAGGCCCATACCCTTTTTTTCTTCATATTGCCTCTCAAAAACCCTCTCTTTCATGGAATCGGGAATTCCCACGCCGTTATCCTCAAAGAAGAGGGTAAGTCCTTCCGGTGATTCGTGATACCGGAACGTGATTTCCGTTGCAGTCTCCCCGTGCAGGAGGACATTTTCAGCAAGCGTGAAAAAGACATTCTCGAGAAGCGGGTCAGCGTAGATCTCCAGCCCCTCGACATTGAGGGTGCGGGCCATCCTGGAAATATCCGTGTGCGAGATCCCAAGAAGGAATGAGTGCTGGACTTTCTGCCACGACGGGGCTTTCAGACCGAGGCCCTGGTAGTGATTTGCAAATTTTAAGGATTCTGTTATTGTCTGCACGATCCCGACCTGCCTGTCATGGAACCGGCGCATTTTTTCATCCATCTGAATCTTGTCCTGCAACTGAAGATAGCCGGTAAGGGAGTATATCCCATTCTGGATATCGGAAAAGGTGATGGAGTTGAGCAGGCTCAGTTTTTTTGTTGCCCGGTCCAGCGCATCCTGGGCCATCCTGCGGTCGGTGACATCCCGGATGGACTCGATTGCACCGATAATATTGCCTTCTGTATCATAGAGCGGGGAAGCAATAAACCAGAGATGAGCCCCCTTCCCCCCATAGAGGCGCTGGATATAAATCTCGGAAATAAACCTGTCATCTTTCTTCTCAACATAGGGATACTTGGATCGGATCTCGTCGTCATCTTTGAATACCAGGTCAATGAGAATGGGTCGTTTCTCCCCGTAGAATGGGATACCGTACTCGTGATCGTTCTTTCCCAGGATCTTTTCTGCAGAAACCCCGGTCATCTCCTCGATCGCCCTGTTCCATGCAATGACTTTTCCTTCCCGGTCGATAGCAAACGTTGCATCCGGCAGGAAATTGATGATATCCATTAGTCGCCGTTCGGACAACCGCAGGGCCATCTCCGCCTTCACCGTATCGGTGACATCCCGGAAGATCACATACCCGGCAGGTTCACCGTTCCAGACAATAGGAATAGAGACAACATCCGCATCGATGACACTGCCATCTCTCCTGACAAACTTTTCCCGCAGGATCCGCTGGTTATCCTTTACAGCTGCAGTTATTCGTTCCCGGACCTTGGCCCGATAATCCGGATGTACAAAATCAAGGACCGGAACACCGATTGACCGTTTTTCAGATGTGCCACCGAACAGGTGGATCGCAGCAGTGTTGACATAGACTATCAACCCTTTCTGGTGGATTACGATTCCATCAAAAGAGGATTCAACCAGTGTCCGGTACTTCTGCTCACTCTCACTGAGGGCTTCTTCGGCCTTTTTCCGGTCCGTAATATTCCGGATGGACTCGATTGCACCGATAATATTGCCTTCTGTATCGTAGAGCGGGGAAGCAATGAACCAGAGATGAGCCCCCTTCCCGCTATAGAGGCGCTGGATATAGATCTCGGAAATAAATTTGTCCTCGTCCCTCTCGACATAGGGATACTTGGATTTGATCTCGTCGTCATCTTTAAAAACCAGGTCGATGAGGATGGGTCGTTTCTCCCCATAGAATGGGATGCCATATTCGTGATCGCACTTACCCAGGATCTCCTCTGCGGAAACCCCGGTCATCTCCTCGATTGCCCTGTTCCATGCAATGACTTTTCCTTCCCGGTCTATCGCAAATGTTGCATCCGGCAGGAAATTGAAAATATCCATAAGGCGCTGTTCGGACAACCGCAGGGCGTCTTCTGCTTTCTTACGTTCGGTGATGTCCTGGAAAATTCCCTCGATACCCGCGATACCGCCATCGGTATCGTAATAGTAATGGCTGTTGGTCGATACCATCACAACCGTGCCGTCTTTTCGCTTCAGGTTGACCTCATAGTTCCGGACATAACCCTTCTCCTTCATTGCCTCAAGGAATGCCACCCGGTCACCCGGGTGTGCATACATCTGTCCGGCAATACTGATCCCCATCATTTCATCGGGGGAATCGTACGCGAGGAGTGCTGCACCGGACGGGGATATCATGATCATGGTCCCTTCCCGGTCAGTGCGGTAGAAGACATCCTGAATATTCTCTAATATTGTGCGGTACTTTTGCTCACTCTCACTGAGGGCTTCCTCAGCCTTTTTTCGGTCGGTGACATCCCGGATAGATTCGATAGCGCCGGTAATATTGCCCACAGTATCATAGAGCGGGGAAGCGATGCACCAGAGCTGTGCGCCTTTCCCCCCATAGAGGCGCTGGATAAAAATCTCTGAAATAAACTTGTCCTCTTTTCTGTCTACAAAAGGATACCTGGACCGGATTCCATCATCATCTTTGAAAACCAGGTCGATGAGGATCGGCCGTCTCTCGCCGTAGAACGGGATCCCGTATTCGTGATCGCTTTTTCCCATGATGTCCCCGGCAGGAACTCCGGTCATCTCCTCAATTGCCCGGTTCCAGGCTATGATCTTTCCCTGGCGGTCAATGGCAAACGTTGCATCCGGCAGGAAACTGATGAGGTCGGCAAGCCGCTGCTCAGACACCTTCATGGCATCTTCTGCTCGTTTACGCTCGGTGATGTCCCGGCCTTCAGGAATGAGCAGGAGAACTGCACCGGATTCGTCCATCACCGGTTTTATCGAGAAATCAATGTAATGGAGATTTCCGTCTGCCGCAAAATGCGTTGCTTCGAACCGTACGAATTCCCCTTTTGCAGCTTTTATTATCTCCACGCGCAATTTTTCCTGCAAATCTGTGGAATGTGTCCACCAGGGGGTATCCCAGAACGGTTTGCCTATGATATCAGATTCTTTTATCCTGCTGAACTTCAAAGCCGATCGGTTCGCTTCTATCACCGTGCCATCAGGTTTCAGCAGCCCGATAAACTGGAAGGTCTGGTCGAAGATAGCGCGGAATTTACGCTCACTCTCCCGCAGCTCCTGTTCTGTCTTTCTCCGTTCGGATACTTCCCTCTCAAGTTCCCGGGCTCTCTCCTGCATGCTCCTGATACGAATGTGGTAAGCAGCAAAAACCAGCGCTGCGAGCGCGAGAAGAGCAATGCCCCTGAACCACCAGGTCTCCCAGAACGGAGGAACGATGGTTGTTTTCAGAAAAACCCCCTGTTCATTCCATACCCCGTCATTGTTGGACCCTTTGATCCGGAGGGTATAGGTTCCGGCGGGCAGGCCGGAGTAGCGGCCCTTGCGCTCGGTGCCGGCATTATACCAGTCCTTATCAAGCCCTTCGAGCATGTACTGGTAGCGGTTCTTCTCGGCCTTGAGGTAGTTGAGCGCCACGAACTCGAACTCAAAGTAGTTATGCTGCCAGTCGAGGCTGATTTCGGGTGTGGTGCTCACCGTCTGGTTCAATATGAATGGCTGGCCGCCCTGGGTCAGCGCCGTCAGGTATACCTGCGGGGGAACCGTGTTCTCGGTGAGTTTATCGGGGAAAAAGTGGGAGGTGCCAAGTGAGCCGGAGACCCAAATCTCGCCGTCGCGGGTCATCCCCTTGTAGGCCGGGTAGGACATCCCCATCAGGCCGTCTTCCCCGGTATACAGTTTATACATCCCGGTGTCCGGGTTGAAGCGGACCAGGCCGACCTGGTCAAACGTTCCTATATAGATCTCATCTTTGTAGCCCAATATCGGGCCGTCGGGAATGAACCCAATCTTGTCAAAAGTAAACCGTCTGAATTTTCCGGTGGCCGGGTCGTACTGGTTCAGCCCGCCGTCCGTTGTGCCCATGTACACCCGTCCCCTGGTATCCCCGCCAACGGTTGTCACTGTCTCGTTGGAAAGACTGTCCGGGTCATGCGGGTTGTGGGTATAGCGGACAAATGTTCCATTGGCGTGGTCGTATTTGGTCACGCTGCCTTTTTGCATCAGCGACATCCAGATGTTGCCGTCGGGATCCTGGTAGAGGCAGTTGATGAGGGGGCTCTCCAGCGCCTGAGGGTTGGCGGGATTCGCCTTGAATGAAACAATCTCATGCGTGTGCTTGTCAAAGCGCACCGGGCCATAACCGTACAGGTTCACCCAGAGAACCCCCGGTGCGTGATTGTCTTCCAGGAACCCGATTGCTTTGGAAGCACCGAGCTCGTAACTCTCCCGGCGCTGGAAGGTGTGCCGGTCAAAGCGGGTAAGGGCCGTGCCCTCAATAACCCATAAGTCACCGTCGCTGTCTACAAGGATGCTCGACGTTTCGTTCGTTTTCAGCCCGTCAGCAGTGGTGTAATGGGTCACCGTATCGTGCTGGCGGTCGAATTTGTAAATGCCTCCTCCGCTGAAGGAAGCCCCCCATACATTGCCTTCCGGGTCTTCTGTCAGCTGCGCCCTTGCCAGCCCGGGATACATGCGGAACCGGGAGCTGCCCGGCTGAATGGTGTCTATCCCTGTCAGGTAACTTATCCAGATTGTGCCATCGGTGCTGCGGGAGAAGCCCATACCCGTGCCGGCATACGGACTGCCTGTGTCGTCTTTGCTGGGGAGATAATGCGTGAAGGTTCCGGATTCTTCATCGAATACCGACAGGCCGTTGCCGCTGGTATAGCCGTAGGCAACAAGCAGGCGGCCTGGCCCGGCTTCAAAGATGTGATCAACGGTGTTATACAGGGGATAGCGGGAGTCGGCGGCATTTATCTTATCTGATCCGGATAACGGCGGACGCTTGTAGGGCCGGAACACGTTTGTATCCGGGTCGAAACGGTTGAGGCCGCCGTCCTGGGTGCCAATCCACAAAATGCCCTCGGGATCTTCATGGATGGTGTAGATGGTGTCTGCGCTGATGCTGGCGGGGTTGCCTGGATCATGGCGATAATGGGTAAATGTGCCGGTGGTACGGTTGAACCGTTCCAGCCCGGCCCCAATCGTGCCCACCCACAGGTTGCCGGCCCGGTCTTCATACACGGATGAGATCTCATTGCCACTGATGCTGGCGGGGTCACCCGGGGTGTGCAGGTAGCTCGTGAATTTTCCGGTGACGGGGTTAAAGCGGTTGAGGCCGTTGTCAGTGGCAAACCAGATGAAACCGGCCCGGTCTTCCAGAATCCCCTGGTGGTAGTGCAGCATGACCAGTTTCTCGCCGCTCAGGGTATCGGGGTTGGCCGGGTCTTTATGATAGGTGACGAACTCTTCGGTCTGTGGGTCGAGGCGACTGATGCCGCTTACCGTACCCATCCACAGCTGGCCAGTGCGGTCCAGATACACCTCCGTAACCCAGTTATTGGCAATGGCGCTGTTCTTGGTGGTAAAAATTTTAACCGGCCCGTACGGCCCGTATTTCACCAGGCCGGCTTCTGTGGGAAACCACATGAATCCCTGCCGGTCCTGCACCGCCGGCCCGGTGACCGGTGCGCCAGGGTCGGGCATGTGGGTAAAGGTAACAGATCCCGGTGCTGTGAGGTTTGCCGGCATCGCAGGAGAGGGTCCGTTGACCGGCACCTGGCTCTGCTGGGCTGCGACAGGTACAATCCATAGAAGACCGATGAGAAGGCTCAGAACAATCAGAAGTGAAATACCCCGGTTGTCAAAGGTCCTGCCCAATTTTATCGCAAGCCGGCGCCGGTAAGGGTCCCTCATCCTGTCTCCACATAAATCAATTATGAAAACTCAAAGGCGCTATGCTACCATGCATGATTGAATATATGATATACTTTTGTGCCCCGATTCCTGCACAGGCCTCGAAAATAATTTACGGGCATTTGAGGGCAGAAATGTTTTTTTCATTCTTTGGGAGTCAGGTTTTTAATTATGAAACCGGAGCCGGTCTTCCCAAACCTCTTTTTTTTAGGAACATTCGGATATTTTTGTAGAACAGATATTCTTTGTACGGCCCGTCTGCGCAGGGACCTACACGGTCTTGATCTCACTGGCAGAATCCCATAACATTCCTGCGCGTTGTCTTATCGTTTTTCCATGCCTTCAGGACATGGAACACGTCCGCCCGTCACCGGGCCCTCTGGCGGTACGCCCCCTCAGGCACCAGTATCTCGAACCGGACACCCTTTCCCGGCTCTCCGTTCTCGGTAATGGTTATGCCGGTGATTGACAGGATCTCGCGGGAGAGGAACAGGCCAAGACCCGTATGTTTGCCAAACCCTTTCCGGAAGAGTTTTTTCTTATCCGCTGCCGTAATCCCGACCCCGTTATCAGAATAGGTAATGATGAGCCCGTTTCCAGATTCTTTCCGGGAAAACTCCATCCGGGTCACGTGTTCGCCATGCCGCAGGGAGTTCTCCATTAAGTTGTAGAAGACCTTCTCCATAATGGGATCAGCGAAAATCTCCACATCATCGACATCAGCTTTGATATCCACTCCCGGGGGATTCAGCTGCCGTATTGCAGTGCCTATTCCTTCTGCCAGGATCTGCCATTTCGGTGCCTGTGCCCCGATATCCTGGTAGGTGCGGGTGAAGTCGATCTGCTCCTGGATGGACTGAGTAATCTGCTCCTCTTTTGCGATATAGGATAAAATCTCGCTATCCGTTATATCTTCTTTTGAGAGTTCAAGATAGGCCCGCAATCCCATGATCTGGTTAAGGATATCGTGCCGGGTAATACTGTTCAGTAACGTAATCTTCTTGTTTGCCTGGAGCAGGGCATCTTCCGCCTGTTTCCGTTCCGTGATATCTTCAAGGGTTTCCACTGCACCGATAATGATTCCCGCTGCATCCCGGATTGGTGCAGCAGTGAAGTACAGCCATTTTCCGCATGTTCCCATCTTCGGAAAGAAATCCGTTGCTTCATAGGCCCCGTCAACAAGCCGGGATTTATTGAATTTTCCCGGGTATAATTCGGAAAGGAGCTCCGTTTTTTCATCCACCAGCAGGTCAGCAAGGACCGGCCTCTCTGTATTGTAAAAAGCCTTCCACTGGTCCCGGGTATCAACGATGTCTGCCGATTTTATTCCACTGTATTCCTCAATTGCCCGGTTCCAGGAGAAGACCCGGTGATTTTTATCGATAACAAACTGGAGCATGGGCGAGCCGTGCACAATCGAGTTCAGGCGTGCTTCACTTTCCTTTAACGCTTCTTCTACCTGTTTGCGTTCCGTAATATCCTCAAGAGTTTCCACCGCACCGATAATGGTGCCCTTTGTATTCCGGATTGGCGCAGCAGTGAAATACAGCCATTTTCCTTTCGCTCCCATCTTCGGGAAGAAATCGGTAGCTTCGTAGGCTCCATCAACGAACCGGGATTTTGTGATCGTTCCCTGATACCATTCGGGAAGGAGTTCGATCTTCTCATCTACCAGCAGGTCAGCAAGGACGGGCCGTTCTGATTCGTAAAATGCCCTCCACGTGTCCGTGGTACCCACAACCGTTTCGGCTTTTATACCGCTGTATTCTTCGATTGCCTTGTTCCAGGAGAAGACCCGGTGATTTTTATCGATGACAAACTGAAGCATGGGCGAACCATGCATAACGGAATTCAGGCGTGCCTCACTTTCCTTTAATGCCTCTTCCGCCTTTTTATGTTCCGTGATGTCGCGGATCGTTCCCTGGAAACCAATAACATTGCCCTTTTCATCATACCTGGCAACGGAAGTGATCAGTGTATGTATAACCGAGCCGTCTTTCCTGCGCATATCAACGGGAAATTCCCTGGTAAAGCCGCGTTCTGCAATAATATTGATATGGTTTACCCTCTCTTCCGGATTGGCGTAGAGATCCTCGACCTTTACCTGCCGCAGTTCCTGGTCTGAATAGCCGAATAATTTGACGAGGACCATATTGAAATCGATAAAGTGCCCGTCTTTTGATGTTATGAAGACACTATCTCTTGAAGTCCTGAAAAACCGGCGGTATTTTTCCTCGCTCTCGGTGAGTGCCTCTTCCGCCCGCTTGTGTTCAGTGATATCTTCGAGGGTTTCCACTGCACCGATAATGTTTCCCGCCGGATCCCGGATTGGTGCTGCAGTAAAGTACAGCCATTTTCCGTTCGCTCCCATCTTCGGGAAGAAATCGGTAGCTTCGTAAGCTCCGTCAACGAACCGGGATTTCGTGATCGTTCCCTGATACCATTCGGGAAGGAGCTCTATCTTCTCATCCACCAGCAGGTCGGCAAGGACGGGCCGTTCGGATTCGTAAAACGCCTTCCACAGATCCCGGGTACCAACGATATCTGCTGATTTTATACCGCTGTATTCCTCGATCGCTTTGTTCCAGGAAATAACCCGGTGATCTTTATCAATGACAAACTGCAGCATGGGTGAGCCATGTACAATGGAGTTCAATCGGGCTTCGCTCACCTTTAATGCCTCTTCTGCCCGTTTGTGCTCTGTGATATCAGCAAGAGATGCGACGGAACGTTTCGTCCCGGGTATGATATCTATTGTCAGGAAGATGTTTCGGATCTCACCGGATTTTCTGACGAACCTGAACTCATAATTCCGGAGGGCTGCTGTTGGGTTCTCCCTTTTTAAATCGTGCTGGGCAAGCATCCAGTCCATGTCCTCTTGAAAAACAAACTCTGTCCAGCTCTTTTTTCCCTCGATCTCCTCAACCGGATAACCGGAGAGGTGGACAAATTCCGCATTTGCATGAGAAATGACGGTATTCTCTTCAAGGAGGACGGTTGCGGTCCCGGTATTTTCAAAAATAGTCTGGTAGGATATCTCTGAATCACGAAAAGGATCCGTGCGCTTTTTCATCTCATCGTACTGCTGCCGCAGCTCCTCCAATAATGTAATTTTGTGACACAATGCCACTCAATTCCAACACCCGTCAGTCGGAGTGGGCAGAGAACCTAGTCAAACCTCCATTTGGTTATCGAATATATATTCCTTCTTAGGAAATGCCCCACCAATAAAGAGCGGGAGATGCTGATCCCCCGGGCCGGGAATTTTTTAGGATTTTCCTGTGAACCGGTACGTCCCGTCCGGGACCGTCATTTCGAAACGGGCACCTTTGCCCGGTACACCTGTCTCGTTGATGGTGATGTCCGTCATGGCAAGAATCTCCTTGGACAAATAGAGGCCAAGACCGGTATGTTTACCAAAACCTTTGGTAAATAACTGTGTTTTATCCTCAGCGGTGATGCCAGTCCCGTCATCTTCCACAACAAGGGTCAGCACCCCGTTTTCTATCCGGCTCCTGACATGGATCGAAGTCATCTGTTCTCCCCCATAATGGAGGGCATTATCGATTAGATTATAGAACACTTTTTCCAGCAGCGGATCGGCAAATACCTCCAGGTCAGGATATCCCTCATTAACACAGATGTTCCGCATCGGCAGCCGGGATATAACGGATTTGATAATTCTGTTCACATTCTGCCATGCGGGAGCCTTCACTCCCAGATCCTCATACTGCTTGGTGAAGCTGATCTGGTGGGCAATGGTGTTTGCGATCTTCTCCTGCTTTGCAATATATTCCGATGTGAGTGCAGGATCTCCAAGAGATCTCTTGGAGAGCTCAATGTATGCCTGCAGTGCAAAGAGCTGGTTATTGATATCATGCCTCGTGATACCGGAGAGGAGATTTAATTTCCTGTTCACCTGCTTTATTGTCTCCTCGTTGCGTTTCCTTTCGGTAATATCCCGTATCGATTCAATGGCTCCGGTAATATTTCCTTTGTAATCATAGAGTGGGCTTGCCTTCCCCCACAGGACAACACTTCTTCCCTGCAGCTGTGGCAGGGAGGTTTCAGCAATGAGAACATCCCTGGATCTCTGGATGATGTCGGAATATTTTTCATCAATCTCGATTTCGGGTTTCAGGACAAAATCCAGCAGCATCGGCCGTCGTTTCTGGTAAAACGGAAGTGCAAACTCGTAATCACCCTTTCCGAGCATATCTTCCGCCCTCTTCCCGGTCATCTCCTCGATCGCCCTGTTCCAGGTGATGATCGTCCCGTCCACGTCAATGGCCATAGTGGGATCCGGGAGGAAATTGACGATATCCATGAGCCGGCGTTCGGATAACCGGGCCTCCTCTTCTGCGTTTTTCCGGGAGATAATCTCATTCTGGAGAGTTTCGTTGGCAACCGCAAGTTCGCGGGTACGTTCTGTAATCCGGTGCTCCAGCCCGTCATGCACTTCACGCAGGGCATTCTCCGCCAGTTTCCGCTGTATGATGTCGAGCGTGAGAAGGAAAAATCCGGCGACAACCAGAATATACGCGGTAGTCCGGATGAAGAGCAGCTCGGATCGAAACGGGACTGCCAGATCGAGAAGGGTTGCGGCATGGGATATCGCGAAAAGCCCGAAGGCTGCACCGATAGACAGGGGAGTGTAACTCCCGGTTTTCCTGTACCCCCATATACTGACGATGACAATAAGGATGCAGAATATAAAATTGAAGAGTGTGACCGGATCGCTCGTCAGGTTCATACAGCCGGTCCTCCTTGAACGCTGCAAAAACGGTACGACCCCTTCGGTACCGTCATCTCAAACCTGGCGCCTGTACCGGGTTCTCCGTTCTCGGTAATGGTAATGCCGGTGATAGACAGGATCTCGCGGGAGAGGAAGAGGCCAAGACCGGTATGTTTGCCAAATCCTTTCTGGAAGAGTTTATCCTTGTCAGTTATGGTGATCCCGGCACCATTATCGCAATAGGCAATGATTAGCCCGTCTTCTGCTTCCCGCCAGGAAAAATCCATGTGGGTTACATATCCCCCGTGGCGGAGAGTGTTTTCCATCAGATTATAGAAAACTTTCTCGATAAGTGGATCTGTAAAAATCTCTACACCTGCAACCACGATATTGACTGTAATTCCGTGCGGTTTCAGCTGGCTGACTGCGGATCCAATTACCTCTGCCAGGTCTTGCCATTCCGGTGCATGTACCCCGATGTTCTGGTAATTGCGGGTGAATTCGATCTGCTTCTGGATTGTCTGTGTTATCTCATCTTTTTTGTCAATATATGCCAGAATTTCCTTATCTGTTGTCTTATCTCTGGTGAGTCCAATATAGGCACGCAATGCCATGATCTGGTTGAGAATATCGTGCCGGGTGATGCTGTTGAGAATATTGAGCTTTTCATTCACCTTCTGCAATGATCTCTCTACCATTTTACGCTCGGTGATATCCACCAGCGTCTCGACTGACCCGGTAATAGTGCCATGTGCGTCCCGGACGGGTGCAGCGGTGAAATAGAGCCAGGCTCCCGCAGCTCCCACGGATGGGAAGTAATCTATGGCTTCAAAGGCTCCTTCTACGATCAAGGATTTGTTGATCTTTTTCTCATACCACTCCGGCAGGCTCCCGACAGCATCATCCACAAGGAGATCTGCAAGACATGGCCGGGGTTCTGGATAAAAGGGTTTCCAGTGTTGGCCGGTGTTGATAACCTCTTTTGCCAGAATTCCGGTGTATTTCTCAAGAGCCCGGTTCCAGGATACTACCTTGTGATTCCGGTCAACCACAAACTGGAGGACCGGCGAACCATGGAAGATCGAATTCAGGAATGCCTCTTTCTCTTTGAGTGCCTCTTTTGCCCTCCTGCGTTCGGTGATGTCGCGGATCGTTCCCTGGAAACCGGCGACATTACCTTCCGTATCATGCCAGGCAACCGACGTGATGAGCGTGTGGATCACCGAGCTGTCTTTCCTGCGCATATCCACGGGAAATTCCCGGGAAAATCCCTGATCGATGATGAGACTGATGTGTTTTTCCCGATCTTCAGGATTGGCATAGAGATCCCGGACATTCACCCGCATCAGTTCCTGTTCCGAATACCCGAATAACTCCCCGAGGGCATCATTGAGATCTAGCAATTTCCCGTCTTTTGAGGTTATGAAGACCGGGTCCCTTGACGTCCGGAAAAACCGGCGGTATTTTTCCTCGCTCTGCCGGAGCAGCCGCTGGCTGTTTATGAGTTCCTCATAGTTCTGCCGGAGTTCCTCTTCGGCAGCGGCCAGGTGCTCGTAGGCAGAATGGAGTTCTTCGTTCTTCCGGAGAAGTGCCTCATCAGCCTGCTTTCGCCCGGTAATGTCCCGGAAGAGACCTTCAACCCCGGCAACGGCACCGGATTCACTATAGTACAGGTGGCTGTTGGTTGAGATGTATAATGGCGTTCCATCCATCTTTTTCAGTACGGCTTCATAGTCGCTGACCGATCCGTTTCTGTAGATGGCGTTGACAAAATCCACTCGTTTTTCCGGGTCCATCCAGAATGTTTCGGCAATGTTTTTCCCGATACACTCGTCCAGCGAATCACCGCCGATCATGGATGCCCAGCTCGGGCTTGCCAGAACAAGGTTTCCGTCGCGGTCAGTACGGTAAAAGACATCCTGGATGTTATTGAGGATGGAACGGTACTTCACCTCACTTTCGCGAAGCGCTTCTTCTACCTCCTTTCTCCGGGTAATGATCTCCTTCCGGCGTGTAATATCCCTGCCAACCGACTGGAATTCGGTAATCTGTCCGTACTGATCAAAGATCGCCCGGTCACTCCACCTCTGCCACCTTGTTTCCCCGTCCGGCATCCGGATACGGTGTGTGATGACCGCAACCGAGTTCTCAGGAGAGAACGCTGAAAAGTGCTGTCTCACCCGCGGCACGTCTTCCGGGGGTATACTGACCGTATGGTGGGATCCAATGCATGATTCACGGTCAAGACCAAAATACCGGCAATACGCACCGTTGACGAAGGTGAGCGTCCCATCAGGGGTAAACCGGCAGATGAATTCGGTCTGGTCTTCAACAACATTCCGGAACCGCTCTTCGCTCTGTCGCAGAAGCTGCTGGCTGTTATTGAGTTCCTCATAGTTCTGCCTGAGTTCTTCTTCAGTCGCGGTCAGCTGCTCGTATGCTGAATGGAGTTCTTCGTTCATTTTTTGCAGGTTCTCTTCTCTCTCCTTTCGCTGCGTAATATCTCTTCCAACGGACTGGAATTCAGTGATCTTCCCGTTTTGACCAAAGATCGCCCGGTCACTCCACCTCTGCCACCTTGTTTCCCCGTCCGGCATCCGGATACGGTGTTCGATCAGCGCTACCGGGCTCTCAAAGGAGAACGCTGAAAAGTGCTGCTTCACCTGCGGCACGTCTTCCGGGGGTATACTGACTGTATGGTGGGATCCAATGCATGATTCACGGTCAAGACCAAAATACCGGCAATACGCACCGTTGACGAAGGTGAGCGTCCCATCAGGGGTAAACCGGCAGATGAATTCTGTCTGGTCTTCAATAACATTCCGGAACCGCTCTTCGCTCTGTCGCAGAAGCTGCTGGCTGTTATTGAGTTCCTCATAGTTCTGCCTGAGTTCTTCTTCAGTCGCGGTCAGCTGCTCGTATGCTGAATGGAGTTCTTCGTTCATTTTTTGCAGGTTCTTCTCTGCCTGCTTTCGCTCGGTGATATCCCTGAAAAGTCCTTCGATTCCAGCTATGGCACCGGTTTGGTCATAATACAGGTGGCTGCTGGTTGAAATGTACAGCGGTGAACCATCTTTTTTCTTGAGTACTATTTCAAAATCGCTGACCGAACCGTTCATATAGAGGGCATCAAGCAAATCCTTTCGACGGTCCGGGTCCTTGTAGAATGTCACGGCAATGTTCTTTCCTATACACTCATCCAGCGATCCAAAGCCGCTTAATGTTGCCCAGCTCGAGCTCGCCATGATCAGGTTACCATCACGATCAGTCCGGTAAAAAACGTCCTGGATATTATCAAGAATAGCACGGTATTTCTGTTCACTTTCACGAAGCGCCATTTCAGCTTTCTTCCTGTCGGTGATATCACGGACGGATTCAATCGCCCCGATGATGGTGCCATGCGTATCATAAAGCGGGGATGCGATGAACCAGACAAAGGCCCCCCGTCCCCCGAATAAGAGTGGGCTGTAGATTTCCGAGATCAGGTTCCCGTCCTTCCTGAGAATATGGGAATAGTTCTTATCTATCTCTGGGTCGTACCTCAGAATAAGGTCGAGGAGTATGGGGCGTCTTATACCGTAAAACGGGAGGGCATAGGCATGGTCGCCTTTTGCCAGGATATCGTCTTTTTTTATCATCGACATCTCTTCCATTGCCCGGTTCCATGCGATGACCTTTCCTTCAAGATCGATGGCGAAGGTGGCATCCGGAAGGTGGTCGATGATGTCGGTCATTCGCTGCCGCGATTCGCTGAGCTCGTCAATGGCCTGTCTCCGTTCGATCGCCAGCCGTATTTTGTGCTTCAGTTCTGCAAACTGGGGTTTCGCGGCCCCGCCTTTCTGGAGATAGAAATCTGCGCCATTGTTGAGTGCTTCGATCACTACTTCTTCCCTGCCCCTGCCGGTAAAGAGGATGAACGGGAGATTGTTGTGGTAGGCCCGGACATATTTAAGAAAATCAATCCCACTGACTCCCGGCATCTCGTAATCGGAGATGATTGCATCATACGACCCGGACAGGATTTTATCACGGGCTTCTTCGAATGTCCTGACGGTATCAACACGGAATTCTCCCTTTAGTTCAAGGTAGGTCTTTCCAATGTCGAGAAGGGCAGGTTCATCATCAAGGTAAAGGATGCGGGTCATTTTGTTTACGCCCTCTGGCTCTATGAGTTTGTGTGTCGGTTACGGGTTTGTGACCGTGATATACCCGATCTTCTGTGTACTGTCGCTCCCGTAGGCATTGGATACCTGCAGGGTCACCGTATAGGTCCCTGCCACGGAATAGGTATGCGAAGGGCCCTGCGTCGCTGACGCGGAATCAGCGAGTTGGAGGCCCCAGACGTCATTCTTATAGGTGCCGCTATAACCGCCAAGCAGCGCAACGCTGCCGTCGGGCAATGCAACACTGTTGGAACCGGCACGGCCCGTCCACCCGGCGCCTGCGTTCACCTGCGTCCACGTCACTCCGTTATCTGTCGATCTCCACATGTCGTTTCTGTAGGTCCCATCGTAACCGCCCATGAGTACGATACTGCCGTCGGGCATTTTCACGCTGTTCTGGTACATCCGTGGGGACCACCCGGCACCTGCATTCACCTGTGTCCACGAAGCCCCGTTGTCAGTCGATCTCCACACATCGTTCTTTAAGGAACCGTCAGAACCCCCCATCATGACGATACTGCCGTCCGGCATAGCCACGCTGTTCTGATATTTCCGAGGCGACCATCCGGCGCTCGCATTCACCTGTGTCCACGAAGCCCCGTTGTCAGTCGATCTCCATACATCGTTCTTTAAGGAACCGTCAGTACCTCCCATCAGTACGATACTGCCGTCCGGCATCACTACGGTGGTGTGATAAATCCGGGGCGACCACCCGGCACCCGCGTTCACCTGTGTCCATGTTGCTCCGTTATCCGTTGACCTCCACACGTCGTTCAGATAATACCCGCTGCTATCCTGACCCCCCATCATGACGATACTGCCGTCCGGCATAGCCACGCTACTCAAAACACTTCGTGCCGACCATCCGGCACTTGCAGTCATCTGTGTCCACGTTGCTCCGTTATCCGTTGACCTCCACACGTCGTTCATCTTCCCGTTGTTACTCTGACCGCCCATGAGTACGATGCTGCCGTCCGGCATGACCACGCTGCTCAAAACACTTCGTGCCGACCATGCAGCAGCTGTCGTCTGCTGTGTCCACGGTTGGGTATACGTCTCGTCACCGAAGAACCAAGCCCAGCCGGTGGGACCCCCGGTTGAATCGTCCGTGAACTGCACGGTCAGGGGCAATACACCCGATGTCGGCGTGCCATGGAATGCCGCGACCAGAGGCGGCAGAATGGTAAAGACATTATCGCTTATATCCCGTGCGCCATTGACGCAGGCGTCATAGGCACTGACCCGGACCCGTACCTGGTTGGAAGCGGTGGCCGGTGTTGTCCAGGTATAGGACCCCGTGTTGACAATCCCCGTTACTATCGTCTGCCAGGCAGCCCCGTTATCGAGGGAATATTCAAGGTCAATTGCGGTAACGCCAATATTATCCGTTGCAGTCCAGGTTATGGCCTGCTGACCCCCTGCGGGAATGGTCTCCCCGCCATTGGGTGATTGCACCTGAACTACCGGGAAGGTGGTGTCAGATATTTTCCCCTGGTCTCCCCAGTCATTGGAAGAAAAAAATCCCCCGGAACCCCTCCCGGCCAGTAAAAACTGGGTATTTCTCGTACCAAAATAGACAACCGTTACCTGTTTCGGGACCGGTTCGAACGGCGATGCATGGTATTCAAGGGTTTCACCGGCACTCCATGAATTCCAGTTATTCCCGCCCTGTTTGGTTACCTTGTCAGTAATATCGGTTCCATCCGCAAAGATCTTAAAATTTTCACGCGGAAGGATGTCCCCGGCATAATGGGATAATGAGATTGTCCGTCCTGTTTTCTCGATCCCGATACCCGCGATCGGTAACTGATCAATAACTGACGGTGACAAGACCAGTCCCGCGGTAACTACAGCTAGTCCGGCTAACAGGACTATCAGGAGCACAACGGCAACAACCTGTGATACTGCATCGTCATGTTTCATTTTTTGTTTCTGCATAAACACAATCCCTTCTGACCTCTGGATGTCATAACCGGGCCGTCTCCCGCGGCACCACGCTCCTCTGCAGGATGTGATGAAATGTCCCGGGGAAGAGTCCCGTCAGGATCCACCGGTATCGGTACAACTCCCGCTGCATGCAACTCCGTTCTGTCCTCATCGTGAAGTTCCGGGTAGCCGTTCCACTAACTGGACGAATCCTCAATCAAAATACCCCCAAACCTGCTAAACGGAGAAAATCCGTTTATTAAAAAATGTATTTAATGGAATTAATAAAAATCGCAAAGCGATATGCTGCCCTTAATGCCTTGCATTGAAAATGCAGATCATAAAGGTTGAATATAATCATCATGTGGTATAATTGGGACTAGGCCAAAGAGCGCAATCACCATGGATGATTTATCAAGAATAAAAGAACTCTTAAAAAACGAACGAAGAGGTATGATAATCCGGGAAATCTCGCAACAATTATCCATCAACAGGAATTCTGTTGCCCGGCTGCTCGACATACTTACGGCAAAAGAAGAAGTCGAGTTCACCATGTATGGAAGATCAAAAGTCTTTTACCTGGCCCAGCAGGTACCCCTTCCGGACCTGATGAAATTCTCATCAAATTTTATCATTACTCTTGATCAGGATTTCCGGCTTGTTCAGGCGAATGATGCCTTCCTACATTATATCAAACTCCCGAAAAGCGCTGTCCTGCATACCCGGCTGATGGATATTCCAACGGATCTGTTTCTGGATCCTGAAATAATCCCCTCAGCATATACCGCAATGATGGGAAAAGAAAACCATCGGGAAATCTGTATAAAAAAAACGGATGCCCGGGACACCTGGTTCAAAATAACCATTACACCCACCCGGTTTCAGGATCTTTCCCGGGGGGTTATCCTGTTCCTTGAAAACCTGACCGAAAAAAAGGAGATCGAAAATGCACTCCGGGAAAGTGAAGAAAAATACCGCAGGCTTACCGAATATACCTATGATATCCTCTATTCGCTGAATGCGGAAGGCAATTTCACCTATATCGGACCTCAGGTTTTACGGTTTGGATATAAGCAGGAAGATTTCCTGTCCCGTCCCGTTTTTTCCCTGATTATTCCCGAAGATCGGAACGCGGTAATTCAGAATTTCCGGAAGCATTTCTCCTCAGGGGGGAAGATCACCAACGAATTCAGGGTTTCTGATCCCCACGGGAGGCATATCTGGATTGAAAGCAGCAGTATTTCCCAGCGGGATGAGACCGGAGCAGTTACCGGGATATACGGAGTTTTACGGGACATAACCGAGCGCAAACGGGCCGAAGAGGCATTGAAAGAGAGCGAGGAAAAATACAGCCGGTTTTTCCGGACGTCAAGGGATTGCGTTTTCATGACCTTAAAAGACGGGCGCCTGATCGATCTCAATGATGCCTCCATGGAATTATTCGGGTATTCGGATCTAGAAGAACTGATGCGGGTGAATGTCCGGGACCTCTACGCAAATCCGGAAGAGCGGGAAAAACACACCAGTCTCATCATCGATCAGGGTTTTTCCCGGGAGTTTCCCGTTGATATGCGCAGGAAAGATGGCTCGGTGATCCACACGCTGATCACGACAGTAGCAATGTATGATCCTGACGGAAATATTACCGGTTTCCAGGGAACGATCCGCGATATAACCGAGCGTAAAAAAGCGGAGGAAGCGCTGAAGTTGTCCGAGCGGAGACTGAGCGACCTCATCAACTTCCTGCCCGACCCGACATTTGCCATTGACAAGGACGGCAGGGTCATTACCTGGAACAAGGCAATGGAAGAGATGACGGGGATCGGAGCCGGTGATATGCTCGGAAAGGACAACCATGAGTATGCCATCCCGTTTTATGGGAAGAGAAGGCCGGTTCTCATTGATCTGATCTTTGAAAACCTTGATACTATCGAATCCCGTTACGTGAATATTCAACGAAGCGGGAACATCCTGATAGCAGAATCTGCTGTGCCGGGAACCTATCGGGGGAAGGGGGCATACCTCTGGGGAATCGCCAGTCCACTGTATGATAATTCAGGAAACATTGTCGGTGCGATTGAATCAATCCGGGATATCACTGATCGGAAAAAGGCCGAAGAAGCCCTCAGTGAGAGTGAGCAGAAGTACCGGACCCTGGTTGAATCCTCTTTTGATGGTATCGTGATCCACCAGAACGGGCTGGTAGTATATGCCAACACCGCCGCGATCCGCCTTTTCGGTGGCACATCTGAAAAACGGTCAATCGGTGTTCCGGTCCTCGATTTTGTACATCCGGATTATCGGGCCGTGGTTCAGGAACGTATGAAAGCCGCTGTAACAGAAAGCAAGGGGATTCTGCGGGAAAAGTTTGTCAGAAGAGATGGCAGTGTTATCGATGCGGATGTTGTCTCTATTCCGATTGTATGGAACGGCGAACCTGCAGGGTATGTGATTTTCCGGGATGTGACCAGCACGGTGAAGGCAGAGATGGCCCTCCGGCTGTCCGAACAGCGTCTGACTGATATCATCAGTTTCCTGCCGGATGCAACGTTTGTCATTGACCGGGCCGGGAAAGTGATTGCATGGAACAGGGCAATTGAAGAGATGACCGGGGTTCCTGCGGAAAATATGCTGGGAAAAGGGGATCACGAGTACAGCATTCCGTTCTACGGGGAAAGACGCCCGATCATGATAGACCTTGTTTTTGACGACACCCCTGAGACCCGGAACCGGTATCCGTTCGTTACCAGAAACGGTGACAGATTCATATCGGAATTATTCATCCAGAATCTCCGCGGTGGAAAAGGTGCGTATCTCTGGTTCATCACATCCCCACTGTATGATATCCACGGAAATATTACCGGCGCTATTGAATCCATCAGGGATATAACTGACAAGAAGCCGGCAGAACATGCCCTTATTCAGACAAATGCAGATCTCACTGCAGCAAATGAAAAATGCATAGTAAGTGAAAATGAACTTCGGAGTAAGAATGAATCCGCACGGTAAACTGCCAAAAAGATGGCGACTGGGAATTTCTGCTTTTCAGAAATCTCCGTTTTGTCAGGGCCTGCCAATCGGTTTACATAATTTCTGATGGTACCCCCTCTCCCCGGGTGAAGGCAACCCCGGAAGCACATTCCCTTCAACCCGGTATCTCCTTGTATCTTTTATTCAGGAAAACCCCCGGGATGATAAAGTGGAAGAATAACCCTCTTTAAGTCCGGTGCTGATAATATATGGGTTTTTATGGCAAACGCAAGAGTGCTCGTCAGCGATCCGCTGGCGGAAGAAGGGCTCGTGATCCTGCGGGCGGCCGTTGACGTAGACGTCAAAACCGACCTCAAGGAAGACGAGCTCTGTACGATTATCGGGGAGTATGATGCCCTGCTTGTCCGGAGCGGCACCGAAGTGACCGCAAAGGTGATCGAGGCCGGCAAAAAACTGAAGTTCATAGGCCGGGCCGGTGTCGGTGTGGATAATGTCGATATGGAAGCAGCGACACGGAAGGGTATCATTGTTGCAAATGCTCCTGAGGGCAACACGCTTGCGGCAACCGAACACACCATGGCCATGATGCAGTCGCTTGCCCGGAACATCCCCCAGGCGAATGCGAGCCTCAAGAAGAAGGAGTGGAAGCGCTCCAGGTTCATGGGGGTTGAGCTGAACGAGAAGACGCTCGGTATTGTCGGCTTCGGCCGTATCGGGCGCGAGGTGGCAAAGCGGGCGAGCGCCATGGACATGAAGTGCGTTGCGTACGACCCGTTCATAACCAAGGAACGGGCTGCCCAGCTGGGCGTTGAGATGATGTCAATGGCAGACCTTTTCAAAGTCGCAGATGTCATCACGGTCCACACCCCCCTTATCCCTGAGACGAAGCATGTCATCAATGCAAAAAGCATTGCCACGATGAAAGACGGCGTGCGGATCATCAACTGCGCCCGTGGTGGTATCATTGACGAGAAGGCGCTCTACGATGCGATCAAGAGCGGCAAGGTTGCAGGAGCCGCGCTCGACGTTTTCGAGGAAGAACCCCCGACCGAGTCCCCGCTCCTGACCCTTGACCAAGTCATAGTCACCCCACACCTCGGGGCAAGCACTGTCGAAGCGCAGCTGAATGTCGCAGTATCCGTGGCTAAGCAGTGCATCGAGGTCCTGAACGGCCGCTCGGCAAAATACGTGGTCAATGCACCCATGGTTCCCCCGGAGCATGCGGAAGTACTGGATCCCTATGCCCAGCTTGCCGAGAAGATGGGTCGTTTTGCTATCCAGATCGCAGGCGGCAGGCTATCCTCCGTGGAATGCATCTACGGTGGAGAACTCTCCGCATATGCAGGAAGCATGAAGTTTGTGACCCGGCTTGCGCTCAAAGGGCTTCTTGACCCGATCCTCCAGCAGCCGATCAATATCGTGAACGCGGAGTTTATTGCCAAGGAACGCGGCATCACGGTCAGCGAGACCGTCACCCAGGAGTCAGAAGGGTTCAAGAACCTTATTACGATCCGGATCAAGACTGACAAGGGCGAAACCTCGGTCAGCGGCACCGTCTTCTTCAAGGGCCGGAGCCGGATTGTCGCGGTCGACGGTTACACGATGGACATGATCCCCGAAGGCTACGTTATCGTTTCACGTCACCTGGACAAACCCGGTGTTATCGGCCGGGCATCTACGATCCTTGGTAAGAAGAACATCAACATTGCCGGCATGCAGGTCGGTCGCATCAATCCCGAGCAGGAAGCGATCATGGTCCTGAACGTGGACAGCGAAGTTCCCTCCGATGTTATGGACGAGATCCGCTCGATGCCCGGTATCTTTACCGCAACGTTTGCCAAAATAACGAGCCAGAAGATCTGAAATCATCCTTTTTTTAGCCTGACAATTTTACCGCATTTCCGGTGATGGAGCAGAGTAATGCACCTGCCAACCCCCGCGGATTGCCCCCCAACGGTAGATCAATTACCGGAATCCGATACCGGGACTCTCCCAGACTGGGCCGGAGGGGGGCAGGGCACCCTGCATCAGCGGGGAGTCCGGTTGCAAATCAACCAGACTTTGATTTTAAAATTTACACCGCGATCACGATCCCGATCGAAAACCGCTCACGGATCAATCAAACCCTGATTTTCATTTTTCAACCGGACTTTGATTTTATATTTTCAACCAGATCCCGATTGAAAAATTTTTGGCAGACTTTGATTGACAATGATGCTCTCCGATCGTGTCTCCGATGTAAATGGGATTTTCAGACTTGTGGAGGTCTGTTTAACTTTTTGCAACCACACCCTGATTGAAAAATTTTTGGCAGACTTTGATTTCATTATTTCAACCAGACTTTGATTTTAAAATTTACACCGCGATCGTGATCCCGATCGAAAACCCCTCACAGATCGATCAAACCCTGATTTTCATTTTTCAACCGGACTTCGATCAAAACCCCTATTGGGTCCGGCAGGATAATTGCGGGAAGATACCCGTAAAAAAGATAATTTTCCCGTTCATATGGTTTCAGCAGCCAATGAAATCCTCTGCCACCTTCCGGCAGAGCCGGTTGCTTCCCGCAATATACCGGGGTGTATCACGCTCGATCTTACCCTGCTGGAAGGCACTCAGGTCCTTTGACCAGTCCCGGATGATCTCTGCTGTCATTTCAAGGTGGAACTGGAGTCCGAGTGCGTTCCGGCAGGTAAATGCCTGGTTCCTGACCAAGTCCCCGTACGCGAGCAGCCGGCCCCGGTACGGGATCTCGAACGTTTCGCCATGGAGCTGGAAGACCTGGAACTGGTCCGGGTACGTGGAGAAGATACCTCCCGCATTGTCCGCACGGGAGAGCGTGTGCCAGCCGGTCTCCTGGATGTACGGGTATACTTTGGCACCGTTTGCCGATGCAATAAGCTGGGCCCCGAGGCAGATGCCCAGGACTTTCTGGCCGGTCTTTGCCGACCGCCTTATGAGCTCCTTCTCCTGGGCCAGCCAGGAGTACTCTTTCTCGTCATTGACACTCATCGGGCCGCCAAGAAAAACGAGGTGGGTGGCATCGATGGTTCGGGGTACTTCGCCGGTCTCAAAAAGCCGGATATATTCGAAAGGAACAGAATTCTCGGAGAAGACCGTTTCAAAATAGCCGGCCGGTTCTCCGAAAACATGGTGGAAGATAGCGACTTTTGGATGCATATCCGGTTTCTCTTGTTAACGGCTAATAATACATGCGCTTTTGTCAGAACCTCTTTCACCGGAGGGCTTCTTGTGACCGTGGATTATCTTTAATGCATCCGGGTTCCCATGCACAGGTATCCGGAAAAGTGTTACCGGGGTGCAACCCTGTTCTGATTCACGGGTTCCCCGGTAACGGGGATCAGCCATGAAAGTCAGAATCGACCGTTTAACCTGTGTCAGCTGCGGGTCATGCTGGGATGCATGCCCGGGTTTTTTTGAACAGAATCCCGACGACTCGTTCAGCCAGGTAAGAGAAAAATTCCGGCTCAATGGGGAGATCGGGAGTGGTGTGCCATCAGATGAAGTGATCCCCTGCGTCCGGGATGCCGCGGATCTCTGTCCCATGCAGATCATCAGTATCGAAGATGACTGACAAGGCCTCATCGGGGAACGATGGTTGTCAACAATGTTGTTAAAAATGGGAGCCGGCTGGTTTTGGGCCGGCGGTATTTTTTTCTTTTACGCTTCCTCGTAGATTCTCACGGGTACCGGGAAGATGCCGGGCCTCTGGTCGGTCATGAAGTACATGTACGGGATAACGTGAACCATGTATTCCAGGTAGCCTTTTACAAAGTTTGAGAGCCCTTCGCTGCGCCGCCCGAGGATCAGGATATGGATCCACTGTATGATGAGGCAGATAGCCGAGACCAGCCCGTAAACCCAGAGGACGATACCGATAATGATCCAGTACACGATACGGATAAACAGTTCGAGCCGGCTCGCGTCATGCTCGTACATGAAGAGTTGTCCAAGTGCAGGTGCATCTTGTGTCATAGTATACCAATTCAGCCATTTGGGCCTTCTCCTATTAAAATCACCGCATTTTTTGCCCGGATTGTAACCGGGCCGGAACGTGGCTGCCCGGACTCGCGTACACTAATTTTTAATAATACCAGAACAGATGTTATAGAGCATCAGACTTACGAGGGCTCGTGGTCTAGTTGGCTATGACGTCGCCTTGACATGGCGGAGGTCCTGAGTTCGAATCTCAGCGGGCCCATACAGAAATTTCTTGTTTTTACGATCTTTCCCAAGAGCGAACGCAACAGACCCCTCAAAGGGTTTTTTTCTGTTTGAAAAAAGGGTGTGTTATTGACGGAATAATTCCAGGCGGGCAGGCTGATCCATGATTTCCCCTGGATGAAAATGGGGCCCGGTCAGAAGAACCTCCGTCTCCACATCAATATGCCAAGCAGTACTGAGATCATCACCGAGAACCCGAAGATGATCTCGAATGCAAGAGGCTTGTCTGACAAGGGAAGATCCAGGACGTTCATTCCGTAGAAACTCGCAATCATCGTCGGGATGGCGATAATGATCGTGATGGAGGCAAGGAATTTCATCACGATGTTGAGGTTGTTCGAGATGATGGTTGCAAATGCCTGCGTCATCCCGTTAAGGATGTGGAGGTAAATCTGCGACATCTCCATGGCCTGCTTGTTCTCGATGATGACGTCTTCCAAAAACTCGGCATCATCGTCGTACATCTTCAGCGGCTTGGTGCGCAGGATCCGCTCCAGCACGGCCTCGTTTGACTTGAGCGAGGTCGAGAAGTAGATGAGGCTCTTTTCCAGTTCCATCATCTGGAAGAGCTCCTCGTTCTTCATCGAGCGGTGCAGTTCAACTTCGATGCGTGAGATCGATCGCTCGATCTGGCGCAGGTGGTGCAGGTACGAGGAGGCGTTCCGGTGGAAGATCTGGAACAGGAAGCGGGTTTTCTTGACCGTATGGAAATGCCGCACCTTCCCCGCGGAGAAATCGTCAAGGATTGGGGATACCCGGCTGCAGACCGTAACAACAATGGAATCGGTAATGATGATCCCGAGCGGGAGGGTGGAGAGCGTACGGATCCCCTCGTTCTCGGTGTTCATCGGAACATCGAGAACAACCAGAACTATGCCCTCATCGGAATCGATACGGGGACGCTCCTCCTCATCGAGCGCGGCTTTCAGGAAATCCAGGGGAAGATGACAGGTATCGGCGATATGGGAAAGTTCTGCCTCGGTGGGGCAGGTCAGACGTATCCATGAACCGTCCATGGGTGCATCCACGGTTTCGATGACGGTCGGTTCTGTATCTTTTTTTGTCCTGTAGATCTGCATCATTGCCCCTTCCCCCGCACATTCACTATCTTCACCGGCTCTCTGGATAACCAACACTGAAAACCGGCTTATAGACTTGTGTTCATTCTCTTTCTATTTATAGAAAATTTTCTTTCTGGAGCCTGCAGGGAAGAGATAGTACAGAACGTTGCGGCAGAGCCGGAATGGCATGTATTTGCAGGAATGGCAAAATGCGGCATTACTGGCGAAAATCCGAAAGGGTTTACACGTTTCAGGACAGACTAGTGAGTAATGGGCGATAATGCCACACCATCTTCTAAAATCATAAAATCCCTTGGCCTTGTTTTTGGGGATATCGGCACAAGCCCAATCTATACGGTGGGGGCTATCCTGCTCTTCCTGCTGCCTACCGCACAGAACATCTTCGGGCTCCTCTCTCTCATCACCTGGACTCTTTTTATCATCATTACGGCCCAGTACATCTGGCTCGCCATGTCGCTTTCCGACAAGGGCGAGGGAGGAACGATCGTTCTTCGGACCATCCTTGACACTCTTTTAAAACCCGGTGTTACGGCATCGGCAGTCTCGGTCCTCACGATTATCGGGGTTGCGCTCTTTATCGGGGACGGCGTTATCACCCCGGCTATCAGTATCCTCTCGGCAGTTGAGGGGCTTCTCCTGATCCCGGGATTTGAAGAAACCAGCAGTTTTGTGCTCCTTATCATTGCGGCCTTTATTGCGGTTATGCTCTTCCTGTTCCAGCGGCGGGGAACTGATCGGGTTGCCTGGGCTTTTGGTCCCGTGATGGTGATCTGGTTTTTTACCCTTGCAATCACCGGGGTGGTTGCCATTATCAGTGCACCCCAGGTGCTGTATGCCTTAAGCCCTGTTTACGCGATCGACTTCCTTCTTGAAAACAGCTGGGGATCCCTTGTTGTCATGTCCGCCGTGATACTCTGCGTTACCGGGGGAGAAGCACTCTATGCCGATATGGGGCACCTTGGCCGGGAACCTATTGTCAAGGGATGGATGTTTGTCTTCCCAGCCCTCGTGCTCAGTTATTTCGGGCAGGGCGCGTATGTCCTGATGACCGGCAATACCCACAATGTCCTTTTCTCGATGATTCACCATATCAGCCCGCTCATCTACATCCCTTTCCTCATCCTGAGCATCTGTGCAACGGTCATCGCATCGCAGGCTATGATCTCCGGCATGTTCTCGATTGTGTACCAGGCAATGACTACCCGGATCTGCCCCAAGATGAAGATCGAGTACACCTCCCCTGAGTTGCGATCCCAGATCTATATCGATTCGGTTAACTGGATGCTTCTTGTCGCAGTCCTGGTCGTCATGTTCGAGTTCGGGTCATCGGAAAACCTCTCCGCAGCGTATGGCCTGGCCGTTTCGGGTTCAATGATGATCTCGGCCATCATGATGGCCCTCATCTTCCTCCTGCAGAAAGATCCCGTCAAGATGCTTTGTGCCGGCGTTCTGATAGTGATTGACTTTTTCTTCTTTATTGCAACCCTGCTGAAGATCCCTCACGGGGCATACTTCTCGTTCATCCTTGCTGCAATCCCCCTCATTCTCATCATTGCCTACATCCGCGGGCAGGAACGGCTCCATGAGCTGATCAAACCCATCCGGCTCGATGAGTTCCTGCAGCGGTTTAAGGAGAGTTACGCAACACTTCCCAAGATCCGGGGAACCGCGCTCTACTTTATCAGCGATATCCGGAACATCTCGCCCTATGTCGGCCAGGTCTTTTTCCAGAACGAGATTATGTACGAGAATAACGTCCTGGTCTGCATTCTCACAACGGAAAAGCCATTCGGTGTGAAAACCGATCTCGACAAGAACCTCTCCGAAGGCCTGCAGCTCTTTACGGTCACTTCCGGGTATATGGAAGTTATCGATGTGGTTGCATTACTGCAGGAACGGGGGATTGATGAAAAGACGATCTTCTATGGAATCGAGACCATCGTGAGTGACCGGGCCTTCTGGAAGCTCTACAGCATCATCAAGAAGCTCTCACCGCCCTTTGTCCAGTTCTATACCCTCCCCCCGGAAAAGATGCACGGGGTTGTCATGCGGGTTATGATGTGAACCCCCTGCCCGGGTGTGTACCCGTCCCCCGAGAGGTATAAATCAGTTCTCGTATATAGTGGGATTGACATGGCAGATCCCCACACCCCTCTCCCGCTTCCGGCAGGCTTGTCCCGACGGGCAATCTGCCTTGCTGCCCCATTCCTTGTCCTCGCCATCCATATCCTGATAATGGCTGTTACGCTTCCCGGTGTCCTGTTTTTAACCATGCTCGGGCTCATGGTTGCCTATATCCTTCCCCCTGCGGGAAAAGAGACGGTCATCCCCATTGGCATTGCTCTTGGAATTCCGTGGTGGTACATGGCACTCTCTGTCGTCATGATCGATGTCGAGACCTGCCTGTTTATGGCGCTGAACTTCGATCTTGCATACCGGATCCCTGTCATTGGCCCGCTGCTCTCGGATCTCACGAAGACGACAGAACAGTTCATCGCAGATCACGAGTGGCTTGCAGGTCTCTGGTTCTTTACTATTGTCCTGATGGTGATGGTGCCGGTTCTGGGAAGCGGGGGTGTGCGGGGCTCCATTGCGGGAAAGCTGCTTGGAATGAGTACCCTCCTCGTTTTTCTCGCGATCCTTACCGGCGCTCTAATCGGGTGTTTTGGCATGGCATGGGGATCAGAAGCAATCCTGAATCATCTCTGTGCGCACGGGGCTCTTCCCGTGGAGATTGCAGCGCGGGTGTGCGGGGGTGTGTGAACCGGAATGAGTTGGGCCGAAAAAAACATGGCTGTTCTCTCTCATTCTTATTTGGCCGTATGTTTCCAGTAAAACGGTATTCAGGAGTTCTTCCGCTCGCTCCCTATCAGCCATACCGCGTATAACATCGAGAGGCACGCGATAAGGAAGATAATGGCGTGAAATTCCGATGAGATATTCAGGGAAAAGATACGGTCGATATCGAAGATAACAAACAGGGCAAACGTGATCGCAATAAATCCTGCATACATTTTCTTCTTCTGCCATGCGATGAGCAGGGCAAGGATCGCGATCAGCACTTCGACAAAGGTTGCAATGAGCTGGATCGAGTCAGATAACTGCATACCTTCCACGTACTCCTGCTTCGGTATTAATACCCGCGAGCTGCCGGAAAACAGATATCAGATGTGACAATGCCCACCGTGTTTCTCAAAGTACTTCTGGTGGTAATCATCAGCCCGGTAAAAAACGGATGCCGGCTGGATGATTGTTACAATCTTACCAAACCCGAACCTTCCCGATACTTCCTGGTCCAGTTTTGATGCACGCGCTGTTTTTGCCTGCTCCGGATCATGGTAAAAGATTACTGACCGGTAATTGGCCCCGACGTCCGGCCCCTGTCGGTTGAGCTGTGTGGGATCATGGATTGACCAGAAAACTTCGAGAAGCTGCGAATAGCTGACCCGGGCCGGGTCATAGGTGACCTGAACAACCTCTGCATGCCCGGTATCCCCGGTACTTACCTGCTCGTACGTGGGATTTTTTAAAAAACCCCCCATGTAACCGGCAGCGGTGCCGACCACACCGTCCACTTTCATAAAGGCTGCTTCCACGCCCCAGAAACAACCTGCCCCGAACGTGGCGATCTCTATCTGTCCTGTTTCTGTCAAGATGTACGCTCCCGTATCATCTTTGCATTGCCTGACGAATAAGGCTCTCCTGGCCGGGCATCCCGGCAGGTCATATAATAAATGGGAAAGATCCCTAATTTATGTATGAAACAACTGACCCGGCCGGTGAACGGTCGTATCCTTGCTGGGGTATGCGCGGGAATCGGGGAGCACCTTGATGTCGACCCGACTGTTGTGCGGCTCATATGGGCAGCCCTGACCATCCTCTCCCTCGGAACCGGCATCCTCGTCTATATTATTGCATGGGTCCTCATTCCGGAAGCCCCGAAAGATCCCCCGGTGGTGCTCCCGCCCCCATGAGTCTGTAGTCCGGACTAAACAATTCATCAGTATCGACAACAAACCTGTAAGCAGGCAATCAATGAAGATCCTCTTTGTTGTCTGTGGTGAAGGGCTCGGGCATGCATCCCGGAGCTTCCATCTCGGGCACTACATGCAGCAGCAGGGCCACACCATCCATTACGCCACGTACGGCAAATCCTATGATTTCATGAAACAGCACGGGTGTGCAAACCTTCACGCCATTCACCGCGAGGTCTGCCTGGAAGGAGTAGATGGTTTTTTCAACCTGAAAAAGACCCTCTGGCGCTCCCGTACCATCCCCCTCGACCTGCTCAAATCAGCAGCAGGGGTAAGCCGGCTTCTCAAACGCCATAAATTTGACTGTATTGTCTGCGACACGATGTACGGCGGGATTTTTTCGGGATGGATCCGGAGAGTCCCGGTAGTCTTCATCACCAACCAGACCCATTTCAATGGTAATGGTCACAGGAGCAACCTGGTCTGGATGGTACTGAACCTCCTGATCCGGCGCTACCTGCGTCTCGCCAGCCATGTCACCATCCCGGACTATCCCCCGCCGGATACCGTGAGCGAGTATAACATACGGGTCTCCCGTAACGAAGAGAAACGCACCACATTTTCCGGCCCGTTCTACGACTTCGATCCTTCTCGTTTCGTGTACGACAAGAAGACCATCTTCGCCAGTTTCGGCGGCGAACCCTACAAGCTCCCGATGTATAATCTGCTTAAAACGATTGCCGACCAGCACAAGGAAGAGTTCTTCGATGTTTTTTATACCGGTCCCGTCCTCCCGGAATCCTCGGACAACTTCGCTACCCATGGGTACGTCCCCAACCTGTACGAGCACCTCGCCCAGGCAAAGATCGCGATCGTTCACGGCGGTCTTACCACGCTCCACGAAGCCCTGCTCTTCGAAAAACCTGTCCTTATCATTTTAGACCCAAACCATCCCGAGCAGCAGAATAATGCCAGGAAGATCGTGGAACTTGGAGCAGGTACCGTCATTGATGGCAGAACGATTACAAAGGATCTTTTTGAGAAGATGATTACCGAGACGATGAAGATCGCACCCCGTCCCTTCCGTTCGGCCCATACCGAATTCAATGGAAGGAAAACCGCTGCCGCAATCATAACCGCGCTCTGCGAACGCCGTCAGGCTCGTCTGCGCAGAGGGAAAAACCGGATTTGAGGAGGAACCGTATGGAAAAACCCGGGGACATTACTATGATCAAGGTGGTTGACGAGCTCCATATCTGCCCGTCGTGCGGATATGATCTCGGGTTTCATACCTCTTTTCTTAACGTGAATTCCATGAAGGACAATCCTGTCAAGTCAACAAAAGAAGTCTTCCGGGTCATCCTCATCTGCCCGGAGTGCAGGGCCCGGTATGATGTGGGATGGCGCGTCTCTTTTGTTGAACAGGAAAGCCGGTTTGTGAAAACCACGCTCATTGCTCCTGCGAGTCCATGACAAGGCAGATCCACAAAAACGTTCTCTCACTTCCGGGCCGGTACCCGCTGGTATGATGCAGTGCGCCGAATGTAAAGGCAAAGGCCGGTGCGGATTGCCCCGCTGCCCGATTGTCAGCCGGTTCCATACCCAGACGCAGATCAGGCCGGTGAGCAGCTACCAGGGAACCGCCCCGTCCGTTTTTGTCGGGAGTTTCGGGTACCCGGATGTGACCGGCGGCCCCCTGATGATCAACGATTCCGATAATCCGCCGGACTGGATCCGGAAAGACCTCGGGATCGAGGATATTGTCGCGATCCGTGCCCGCACCATCCGCGGGAACTCGCACCTGCCCATGGTTGCCGATAACCTGCAGGAGATCGCGATCTCGACAGCACCGCTGGATGTTGATGTGGCGTTCACAAAACCGGTTGCCTTCAGCCTCAGTTTCGATGGTACGGTTGCGCCGGTTGGTTTCTCCGGGTCGGTCCGGTCCATGGACGTGATAGGGAGTGCCCGGGTAGAGCGGGCGGTGGACCGGATCACGTCGGACACTGACCTGCCGGCAACCGAGGCCGCAGTCTCCCTCATGGAGTCGGATATCGACGTGTACCAGATTGCGAAGCTGATGACGGCCGGGCTTCTTGGGAAACGGCGCACGTTTGTTCCCACCCGGTGGGCGATCACCGCGGTCGATGATACTCTCTCGAAAAGTCTCAAAAAGGAGATTGCCCGGTTCCCGCCGATCAGTGAGATCTCGGTCTTTTCCGCGGAGATCTACGGGAACCGGATCGTCTGCCTTCTTGTCCCGGGGGATTATAGGTACGAGATGATCGAGATCTGGGGGAAACATACCCTCTGGGCGGGCGACGAGGAAGTTATTGTGCAGGACCGGGAAAATGCAAAGAAAAACGGGTACTCCCCGATCTCCGGGGCGTACTACTCTGCCCGGCTTGCAGTCTGCGAATATCTTGTGAAGATCCGCAAGTCAGCCCGGATCGTCGTGATCCGGAGCATTTCGAACGAATACTGGGCGCCTCTTGGAACCTGGGTGATCCGGGAGGCAACCCGGAAAGCGATGGCGGGCCTGCCCGTGACCTGTGCATCACTCGACGACGGTGTCCGGAGGGCCACGGTTGCAACCGGCTCTGACCGCTGGGTATCCCACAGCACCCTTATTCCGGAGATGAAAGCGCAGCGCACCCTTTTTCAGTTCTGAAACGCCTGTGCCGAATTTGCCTGCCGCTTGTAACGCTCACGGATGCTCTCAATAGTCTCGATATCGGCAAGATCCTTGTCATCCCGGATGCGGATGAACCTCGGGAACCGGAGGGCAAAACCCCCCTCGTAATTCTGGCTTGCCTGCAGCTCTGCATACCCAACCTCAAAAACGAGTGAGGGTTCAAATGTCACTTCTTTTCCGGATTTCCGGATTACGCTCTCTTTTAAGAGATCGTGCACCTCGGCCAGCTGCTCGTCCGAGAACCCGGTGGCAACCCTGCTTAAAGGCACGAGTTTTCCGGCATCCTGGCAGGCCACGAGGAACGATCCAAAAACATGCGCCCGTTTGCCTTCGCCCCATTCTGCCCCGATCACTGCGAGGTCGAGTGTATCAACCTGGGGCTTGATCTTGATCCAGTTCTTTCCCCGCTGCCCGGGCGTATAAGGCGATGAGGGTACCTTGATCATGATCCCCTCATGACCCGCGGCAAGGGCGTCGGAGTAGGTCTTCTCTATTACCTTTGCGTCATCGCTCCGTACCTGCGGTGCAACGAACTGCCGGACCGTGCTCTCCAGCTGTTTCCGCCGTTCGGAGAGTGGCATGTCGATGAGGGTTTCACCGTCGAGATAGAGGATATCGAAGACATTGGGGACCATCTCAATCGCAACGGTAGCTTCCGCTACATCATGCCTTCGGCGGAACCTGCGCAGCACGGACTGGAACGGCATTGGTTTTCCCTCCTTTACGGCTATGACTTCGCCGTCAAGGATCACATCGTGATCGGTAGCCATCATCAGCTGTTCTATCACGTCCGGCAGGGCTGCGGTCACATCCTCGAGCCTGCGGGAATAGAGCCGGGCCCAGTTGCCTTTCTTGTGGAACTGGAACCGGGACCCGTCATACTTGAACTCGGCGGCAATCTCCCCGTGCTCTTCTATCATATCGGGAATAGTGCCCTGCTGCGCAAGCATCATCCGCAACGGGTGGAACGGGGTGATGCGGACTTCTTTGAGGGCATCCGGCCCGGTTTTTGCAAGCCGGGCCACCTCGCCCATGTCATTGAGCGCCTGCATGGCATGCTCCACGAGCGCTGAATCCACAACAAATGCCTTTGCAACCGCCTCCCGCACGCTTCCTTCCCCGACCCCGATCCGGAGTTCCTCGAGCATGATCCGGGCAAGGTACCTGCCCTCAAGCGGGTGGGCATTGGCAAGGAGCCGGCGCACTTCGAGCAGTTTCTCCCGCTGGGACTTTTTCCCTTCCTGGCCGGCAATACTGATGAGGGCATTATAGACATGGACCAGATCAAGCTCCTCGTGGAAGAATGTCATCTGGGATTTGGCGAGAAGCAGTTCCTCGACTGCCTGGCCGACATCCCCGGTCCGGTTTATCCGCTCGATCACATCCTCTTTTCTTATTCCTGCCACGTACCCGATCGCCTCGTAGAGCAGGTTCGGGCCGATCCCGAGTTTCTGCGAACTCCAGTCAGGAAAGATCCTGCCCATGACAAAGCGGACAAAGACCGGCAGTTCTTCGTCCGAGAGCCCGGGGAGGACTTCGCTGATGATAGCAATCATGTCAAGCCGGCCGGCAGTTCCTTCGAGCCGTTCGCAGCACCGGGAAAAATCCATAAAGAGCATGGCGTAACTTGCTTGAGATGTTGCTTTGGGGCATGGATTAACGTTTTGTTTTCCGGCCTGCGGATACCGGCTGGTCACGACCATCTCTTTTTGAAAAATAGTGGTAACATTTCACTGAACTCCTGAATTATTCGAAGAACAACCATGCAATATACCTTATCAGAAATGTTTGCATTACTCCTTTCTATCCTTGGCAATTATTTCGGACACGTTTGTAACCCGTTGCCGGAGCCAATCGCGCTCGATTTTCAACTCATCAATTGTTTCCTCGTTTTGATGAAGGGTAAAGTACCAATCCAGCCCCTAATTTCTCTCTAATAATCATCCCCCCCTTTACGCCAGCCCTGCTCCCATTGGGGGCGGGGGCGATTGCGATTTCTGTATTACCTACGATCCCATTGGGGTAATACAGCACAATTGCAACCGGGGTGCCACGAGCGTTCGGGGCAACGCCACTCTGGAGCGTTCGTGTTTTCCGGTCCAAGCCGGATGACCTTTTTTACAATACTTTTTAAGCATGCATTTTTTTACCAGTTTTCACTCCGGAATCTTTCCGGAATTCAGGGGCTGAAATAGTACGTTACCCTACATTACGGTGAATGAAGCACGTTCATGACCGGTTCATCCGGCAATACGGGCAGGAACCGTGCAACGATTATGGCAACGCTGCACCCAATCGCCATTTCAAGAAGCCGCAGGCCGCTGTTCGTTATTGGCGCCAATTCAGGATTGATCGATGAAAAAATCAGTATTACTGCCAGGTTCAGGGCTGCCCCGGGAGAATAGCCTGACAATTTAGTCACCTGGCATAACGACACGACAAGTATGATCATCACCGTCATCCCCAAAATGCTAAAGGGAAAGAATGAGAGGTAGATGAAACCCGTAATCGCTCCGACAAGACCTCCGAGTACCTGGAGCCTGGCTTTTGCAACAGTACTGCTATAGGTATCAGCCAGAACTACTGTCCCGGTAATCGTTGCCCAGAGTGCACCAACCGGGGTATAATGGGGAGTACTCAGAACATGCAACGTGAGATAATGGGCAACGGAAAATGACACCAACGCGATAAGTGCATACCTGATGCCCGGACCGAGAGTCTTGAATGTATTCTTCCACCTGATGTCCAATTCTCTCTCTCCCGGGGGTTTTAGTATAGTATCAGAAATACATCTGTAACTAATTTTGGATTGTTGATGCGCCATCAGATTCAGAAAGGGCACTTCGTATCACTCCAAAATTGGTGTAACCCTGAGTTCCCGGTACCGGGCAATCTCCGGTACACTTGCGGGGCTTACGCTCAGGAATGAGTGTTGTGAATGTATCGCTGACCGCGTCGCATGCTTCGTGCACCGTTGGCTCACTCGCACCTGCTCCGCGACCGGCTTCAGAAAACGTGTATAGCTACAGTAGGATCCACTGGGGCTGTGCGTCCGAAGTGCCATCCCTGCTGGCGACAATCACCCTTCTTTCCTCGTAAAAGAGGCCAAGGCCCTGCCGGGCGCTTCCCATCGCCTTATCCGGGGTGTTGTTCATTTCGCTTAAGTGAGCGAGGATGACCTGCGGCACATCTTTCCCAAAACCCTGCAGGCAGGCTGCCGCTGCCGGGTTCGAGAGATGCCCCCGTTTTGAACGGATACGGCGCTTGAGGGATTCCGGGTAGGGGCCGTTCTCCAGCATATCGGGGCAGTGGTTGCTCTCGAGCACGATCCCGTCGCAGACCCTGAGCAGGTCATGCATCCGCTGGGTCAGGATGCCGGTGTCAGTGCAGTACCCGATCCGGCAGTCCCCCTCGGTAATAATGAACCCGCACGGTTCGGCAGCATCATGGGATGTGGCAAAGGGCTCGATCGAAAAATCCCCGATCCTGAATGGTTCATGGTACCGGCATACCCTGCTCTCCAGCGGTTTTGTGGAGGTGCGCCGGTGGTTCAGGAAATCGGCAAGCGTGCCTTCCGTTGCATAGACTGGCAGGTCCAGTTTTCGGGAAAGAACATCCAGGCCCCGGATATGGTCTCCATGCTCGTGGGTGACGAGGATTGCCATGATCTGTTCCGGGTCAACCCCCGCCCGGGCCATGCGTACAAGCGCCTCTTTTGCACTCAGGCCGGCATCGATGAGGATGCTTCCCCCTTCTCCCTCGATGACAACCGAGTTCCCTTTGCTCCCGCTTGCAAGAACAATGCAGCGCATTGTCTCATTATTCGTCGTGCTCGTATTAGAGTCTGTAACCTCCCGCGTGGGGAATAAAAAAATTTTGCAGAACGGTTTTGCAGAACGGGAATGCGTCTGGTACGATGAATAAAAAAGGGGGACTTACAACAGGCTATTTCTTTGGCCTGAGTGCCTCGTATTCGGCAAGGACCGGGGCGATAGTCTTGGTGGAAACAGATCGCCGGACAAGCGTTGTGAGCTTGCGGCAGTAATGGATATGGGCAAGCTGAAAACTGACAATAAGGCCGAAACAGAGGCAGGTTACGGAAATCAGGGTGTAACTAAGAACATCAACCATATCTTTTCCTCCTTTTAGGTCTCCCGCTGGAGTTCGTCAATAATCGGTACAACGGAGTCCGTGTCGGAACATTCCTTTGCCACGATCATGAATCTTCTGGTATAATGCATGATCAGGAGCTGGTACCCAAGGATCATACCGATGGCAAACGTAAGGATCCCGATACCGATATAAATCAGAATATCCGTGAAAACGATAGGCATAGCGAATCTCATTGACTGTTACTTTAGACAACCTGATAAATTTATTGACTGGATTCTCACTCTTCGGCCAGCACGTGGATGGAAGTGGCTTTGATCCCGGCAATAACCGGTGAACCCGTTGTAAAACCCAACTCTTCGCAGGATCGCCGGGTGATAAGGACCGGCACCCGGGGTCCGCAGTCAACGATGACCCGGATGAACGGGCCATACGGGATCATCCTGATAATCGTTCCGTTCAGGTAATTCCGCATACTGGTTTTTCCGGGGAATTCGTTGGCATGCATCAGTGTCACCTCTTCCGGGCGGATGAAGAGTGAAACCCTCCTCCCGGCCGGGATCGGCGTTACCGCCTCAATAAGTGCACTCCCGATACTGATTGTGGCATGTCCTCCGGTGTTATCCCGGACTACCCCGCTGATGGCAGTGTCGATCCCCACGAACCTGGCGATCTCGCCCCCGTTCGGGTGGTAGAAGATGTCACTTGTAGAACCGACCTGGGCAAGTTTTCCTGAAATAATGACGCCAATCCGGTCGGCAAGGCGCTGCCCCTGGATCATGTCGTGGGTTGACATGATGATTGTCGTATGCATCTCCTTGTTGATCCGGAGGATAAGGTTCTCGATGGTGTCAGATGAGACCGGGTCGAGGTTTGCTGTCGGTTCGTCAAGGATGAGCACCTCAGGTTCGGTGACCATGGCCCGGGCCAGAGCCACGCGCTGCATCTCCCCCCCTGAAAGGGTGACCGCTCTCCTGCCTGAAAGGTGGGCGAGTTCTACGAGATCCAGTGATTCTTTCACCTTGCGTTCTATCTCCGATCTCTCCGCCCCCCGGAATTTCAGCCCGAATCCAACATTCTCTGCAACCGAGACGTTCAGGACAGCCGGTTTCTGGAAGACCATCCCCATTCGCCTGCGGATTGCAAGCCTTGCCTGCTCGGAGCCCCCGGTATCGATCCCGTTGAAGAGGATCGATCCTGAGGTTTGCCGGTCCAGGAGATCGATAAGCCGGATAAGGGTTGTCTTTCCGCTTCCGCTGGGTCCGATCAGCGTGAAGATCTCGCCTTTCCGGATCTCCAGGTTGATAGTATCAAGAATCTTATGGCCTGATGCGATCCGGGAAAGCCCCTTTATCTCAACTATTGCCGTGGCGATCCCCCCAGCACTTTATCGAGATCTTCCAGTTTCCCGGATGTTACGAGATTCAGGATCAGGACAACGACCAGGGCAACGGCAAGGAGGATGATACCAAGGGCGATCGACAAGGGAAAATTGCCCATGCCGGTCTCGAGGGTAATGGCGGTTGTCAGGACCCGGGTCTCCCCGCGGATATTTCCCCCAATCATCATCGCAACACCCACCTCGGCAATAGCCCGGCCAAATCCAAGGACAACGGCACTCAGGATTGCATACCGTGCTTCCCGAACAATCTGTACGATCTTCTGGAATCCGGTTGCCCCGAGGGCAACCAGCGTATCGCTGATGTTCCGGTCAATCCCCCCAAGAGCTGTGATAACGAGTCCCGTCATGATCGGAATGATGAGGACGGTCTGCCCGAGGATCATGCCCTGGGGCGTGAAGAGCAGGCCCAGGAATCCCAAAGGACCGCTTTTGGATATGAACAGGTAAATGACGAGGCCGACCACTACCGTCGGGACTGAATAGAGGGTCTGGATGATGATGATGAGCGCCCGCTTCCCGAAAAATTCGTGAAAATGGATGAAGCCCCCGAGTGGTATCGATATGAGCGCCGCGATGATGGATGCTGTAAGGGAAATGTAGAGGGAGAGTGCTGCGATCTGCATCACTTCGGGATTCAGCGTGACGATGAGATTTATTGCCTGAATCACTCCCTGAATAATGTCATCCAATTCCGCGCCTCCTGAAAAGTTCCGGTTGCTTAAAACCGGGCCGAATCATGTCCCGGTTGCATGTCTGAAAAGGTTAATCCCTATGATTACCTTTACCTTAATTTAATAAGTATTTGCGGAAACTGCCGGGCAACAGTATATCAGAACTGATCCCGGATACGTTCCCGCGGCAGCACCTGGTACCGTGTCAGACCACACCCTCCCGAAAATCAGCTTCAGCCTCTCGGAGCTTGCGGGTTCTCTTGGGGATTTCGGGACGATCATCCCCCTCATCCTTGCTGTTGCGCTGGTTTCGGATGTCAACGCCCGCTATATCCTCCTCTTCTTTGGTATCTGGTTCATCTTCACGGGCCTGTATTACCGGCTCCCTATCCCGCTCGAACCCATGAAAGCTGTTGCCGTGATCGTCATTGCCGGCACAATCGGGAGCGGTGAAATTGCTGCCGCCGGGCTCATCCTCGGGATAATCTTTCTCGTTCTGGGATATGGCCGCTTCTTTGGCGTCATTGAAAAGTGGGTGCCGCAGAGTGTGGTCCGGGGCATCCAGCTGGGGCTTGCCCTGCTTCTCTTCAAGTCTTCGATAGGGTTTGTGGTTAAGGACCCGGCATTTTTTGTCATCGGCATCGCGATCATCGCGGCTTTCCTTCTTCTCACCCGGTACCGGCATGTCCCCGATCTCTCCGCCATCGTTGTCATCGGGGTAGGGCTCGTGGGAGGTATTGCTCTTTACGGCATCCCCCCCATCAGCCTTATCCCGCCGCCGCAGCTGGTCATCCCCCTGCCGGGAGATTTCTCATCCGCATTCTCAACGCTGGTACTCCCGCAGGTTGTCCTGACGATAACCAACGCCATCCTTGCCACTTCCCTCTTAACAAAAGACCTGTTTGCAACTGACATCCCCCCGAAAAAATTCTCGACAACCATTGGTCTCATGAACCTCACGTCGGTTCCTTTCGGAGGGTTCCCGATGTGCCACGGGGCGGGGGGGCTTGCGGGGCAGTACCGGTACGGGGCACGGACCGGGGGAGCGAACCTGTACGCCGGCCTGATCTTCATCATCCTCGCACTGTTCTTCACTTCACCCCAGGTACTCTCGATCATCGCCGTCGGCGTCCTTGGGGCGCTCCTCGTCTTTGTCGGGATCGAGATGAGCCGGCACAGCCTCAAGACCGATTCTCTTATAGTGACGGTAATAATCGGTCTGTTAGCTCTTGTCAGCTCCATGACCCTTGCGTTCATCGCGGGAATGATCATCGCATACCTTGAATCGTGGATACGCAGGAAACGGATTCCCTCAAGCTGCTGAAAAAAGCACGTATCCCGTTTCCGGAACTGTTCACCCTGCGTCTTTCCCTGTCAGGCAGGGTCAGGAATTAAAAAAAGAGGAGTGATTATTTTGCTGCAGTGGCAGTTGCGGCCGGGGCAGCGGTTGTTGCAGTCGCGGCAGCAGTGGTTGTAACAACTGCCGGCTTGAGATCCGTTGCCTGGGTGGTATGATCTCCAACCCATCCTGCCGTGGCGGTCGGGACGCTCACGCTCATCGGGATGAAGAGAGCTTTTCCATACTTGTCAACACCGTAACTGCCAATGGCGGTCTGGGTAGCCGGGTCGATTAAGAAGTTGACGAAGTTGTTGGCACTCTGGATCTTGTCTACCGGCTGCTTGTCATTGTACACCGTCATGACGCTGTAGATGTTGAGCAGGCTTGCACCGTCGGTGATGATCGGGGCCAGGTTGAGATCCTTCTTGTAGGCAAGGTACGTGCCTTCATCGGTCAGGGCGTACGCTCCCTTCTCGCTTGCCATCTGGAGGGTCTCTCCCATTCCCTTGCCAGCTTCTACGTACCAGTTGCCGGACTTCTGGATCTGGGTCGTGTAATTGTACTTGTCATTGGTCCAGATCTTCTGCTCGGCCGAGTGGGTTCCCGAGCCGTCACCGCGGGAGACGAAGGCCACTCCGGCGGTCTTGTTCATACCCTTGAGGTAGAGTGTTTTGAATGCATTCTCAGGTGTCATACCCTTGATTCCTGCCGGGTCATTTGCCGGGCCAACGATCATGAACGAGTTGGAGGCAAACGAACGCCGGTTGATACCATTGCCGCTGTTCATGAATGCCAGCTCCTGGCTGGGGGAGTGGACAAGGAGGACATCAGCATCGCCCTTCTTGGCAAGCTCGATAGCTTTTCCGGTTCCCTGCGAGGTAATCTTGAGCTTGGTGTTGTACTGCTTCTCGAACATCGGCTGGAGATAATCGAGGAGCCCGGTATCGTACAGGCTTGTCGTTGTAGCGATAACAAGAGTCGGTTGTGCGGCCTGGGTGGAGGCCGGTGCTGCAGTTGTTGCTGCTGCGGCTGCCGGGGTGGCAACCGGTGTTGTTGACGGAGCCTGGCTGGTACAGCCGGCAAAACAGGCTGCAACGAACAGGATCGCGATCATCACGGTAATAATTCCAACATGCACAGTTTTTGTCATAATGACCAGAATATTCTTATCGAGGTGAATTATTCAATGTTTCTTTTTAATGTTTGTCAAATTCAAAGACTTACCAATTGGTAATCAGATGGTTTAAATGAACTTATATTGACAATAATGGTTTGTTAAAGGGTTTGAAAAAAAGCCGGGTAAAGTCAGATCCTCTTTATCATTTCAAGAAAAACCGGTCTGCCAAGAATAGCTATGGTCTCTTCTTCATATTTTTCAGAAATGAGATCGATCATCTTCCGGGTCCCTTTTGCCGTTGTCATGATCCCGACCCGCTCGGCCCGGGTGACAAGGTCTTCCTCTTCCATGGTTGCAAAATACGGAAGGATATAGTAATGCGGCACATCAAGGAATTCCGCGAGCCTGCGCGTTGTCGGGAACTTCATCCGTATGGTGTTGTCAGCAAAAGTGATGGTGATCGACCGCTCAAGAAGCTGGATCCGGACTGCTGCATCAAAGAGGATATCAATAGAAAGGGCGGCCATGGGATACCTTCATGGAATTATTGCACATGCTCACTTAAAGAGACTTAGCCGGACCTGGCACACTTCCCCGCGTGTCTGCTTTTCCCCACTTAAAAAAAATTAGTGTTTTTTCTTGTGGTCGTCGGCAACCGGTTTCATGAACACGACTTCTGCACCAACATCTTTTGCAATCTGTTCGATCTCGAACTTCCGGAAATGGGTTGCCTGGATCTGGATCTCCCCTCCGGTTACTGCAATGATCCGGTACTTGGGTGACTCAACACCTTCGCCAACTTTCTGGCGCTCACGTACGTAAATTTTCATGGTAGTTTCCTCCACGCCACAATAAACCTGCACTGCAGGAATCCCGCAGTCAGGGTAGTTGTAGCTCTGATATACCAACTGGTTTACGTGGATTTATAACTTTCTGTAGTAAAAGCCTTACCGGTTGATAACCGATGAAAAAGCGCTTTGAACTCAGGAGCGGTCTCCAGGGTGAGACCCTTGTACGGAAAGGGTTGCAGAAGAAACTCCCCCAGACAGAACAGATCCGTATTGCCCCGGATATCAACGTCATCAAGATTGGCGGGCACGGGGCGATCGATTACGGAAGGGAAGTTATGCACCCGCTCTGCGAAGAGATTGGGGAACTCTCAAAGAAGCATAAACTGCTCGTGGTTACCGGCGGAGGCGGGAGGGTGCGCCACATCATGGATCTTGGTATGGATCTTGGTATGCCCACCGGTGTACTCGCGGAACTCTCGGGAAAGATCTCCGAGCAGAATGCGATCATGGTCTCGATCCTGCTCTCGAAATACAATGGCACCCGTATCCACACGGGTGATCTCCTTGAACTGCCCATGCTCCTGAAACTCGGGATACTACCGGTCATTCACGGAACACCTCCGTACGGCCTCTACGAACACCCGTCCCGTTCCGCCATCCCGCCCCACCGGACCGATACCGGAGCATTCCTGGTGGCCGAGGTGCTTGGTGCCAGGAGCTGCATCATAGGGAAGAATGTTGACGGTCTCTATAGGGAAAACCCTGAGGTGAACCCGGATGCTGAGCTTATCAAAGATATCACGGCGAATGAACTGCTCAGAATGGATCTTGAAGATATGGTCATTGAACCGATGGTTGTCGAGCTCCTGGAACGTGCAGCCCATATCCGGGAAGTCCGTATCATCAACTGCCATAAGCGCGGCAATATCGAAAAAGCGATCAACGGGAAAAATGTCGGTACTATCATCAGGGCGGAATAATCTGCCGCTTTTTTTAACCTGCTGAAAAATCAGAATTATGTTTTAAGAAGAAGGGGTGGTCCCGGAATATATCGTGGCAACGATAAAAACGCTGTGGAGAAACAACGTCAACCTTGAGACCAGACCCAATATGCCCACGCATGGGCATATCACTATAAGTATGAACTTAATAAAAGGATTTTGTTAACAACATCATTTTAACTGGATCAGATCCTGATTTACATCTTGTTACAATTTTTTATATTAAATTACAGATCCTTGAAAATAAGGAAACTCTCCCCGGTGATGTGGGTCGTCTGCCAAATATTGTTAGTTAGAACTGTTTAACAAAGACTTTTTAATTGAAAACAAAGTATGTTAACTGAGCGCGTATGGGTATCTGCACAGACATTATGCACGATTTTGTATTGCAGGAGATAAACCGTCTCTACTCCAGCTTTGATGGCTGGAAGATCACCCAGAAAAAGAAAGGGGCCGGTTATGATACGATCGTTGTCGCAGCACGATCGAACCAGGGACACCGGGAGATTGTCCGGATCCTGGTCACGTTCAAAAAGGAGGTTACTCTCGACATGATCGATGAGCTGATTCGCCCGGAGCCGGTCTTCGATGGGACGATCCCCCGCAATGATTATGCGGTCATCGTTCCCGGCAATGCGGATACCTCACAATTGCCAAAAGACCTGAAGATCTACATCATGAAATCATTTGCCTTTGACGGGAAGGAACTGGTCTGGGTAAAAAAACCGGTCCGGAAAACCCCCGATCACTCATAACCGGACCGGTAATTCTTCCGGTTCCTTTTTTTTGGGAGTTATCCCAAAATCCTTAGAGTTTCTCGTAATATTTCATGGAACCGCAGGCACCGCAGTGATCCCCTTCGATCAGGTAATCGGGAACGGTCTCACCGCAGCAGGGGCAGGTAACCGATGACCATTTTTTCTTTTTCTTTACCGCCACCCTGACCTTTTCATACGAGAGTATGGTTCTTCCGGCACGGAAAATCTCATCCTGCAGCAGGCCTTTCATGGTGTGTTTGTCATAGGCCGGGCTGTTGGCATACCAAATATCGATAGTGGGGAACCTTTTGAGTTTCTCCAGGTCAACATACACCCGGATGGCCTCTGCAGTTTCAGCATCGGTTGGGCCATTCAGGGTTATTGCGAATTTGCCGATTGGCACAACCTTTAGCCGGTTGTTGCCGGTTGTGGTGCGGGCCAGGATCTGCAGGGCGTCGGGGAGGCATTTGGGCGTTTCACATACACCGTAGAGTTTTTGATCCGCAGTAACCGCGAGCAGTTCCAATGCATAATCTACCATGAACGCCCCGATCAGGACCCCCGGGGCGGGATAGGTATGGAATTCAGACAACCGGAGGATCCCCTCCTGGAGCTGCGGCCGGACCCCGCCCTTCTCCATACTGGCTTTTAATGCACCGGGCGTTTCATCATGATGACCTGCTTGCATACCTATTCGTTTTCCAATCATCCGATAAACATGTTCTGAAAAGTAATTGCTTGTACTATACCGGTGTCTGAACCTATGCCGGATTATCTCCGGGCCTGGGAACCGTAACAATAAAACCTGTCTCAGTTGCCGGGAGGTAAATAACAGGCAAAAAGTACATCATCCCCCTGGGCACAACCGGCAGTTCCGGGAGATCCTGCGAGTGCTGATAAGGAAATAATTGAGAGCGGGATATCCATGCCGAAAGCAGCAACGGTTGGCGGGGGAATATAGGGTGACTGACAATACGCACGCACACTCCAGCGGTCGACTTTCACTCCCATATGAGCGAGCCGGGCAGACACCCTTCCGTAGGACATTGTCGTAGAGAGTGCCCGGCAGAGATCCACTACCGGTGATCCCGTTCGTATCCCGGGATAAAATGGCCCTTCCGGCACCAGGATGCGGCCACAGGATCGGCAGTACGCCCGGTGGATGAACACTTCAACCGTATGCTCCCTGTCGTCGTCACAAATCACTGCAAACCGTTTCGATCGTGTATCATAGCCGGACAGGACTCCGCCGCAGGATCTGCAGGCCCCCCTGGAAAAATAGTGAGTCCCGTTACATACCTGGATCGCGGAATGCACAATATTGGCGAGAATCGGTGGTATCGGGCGTAACCTCATTGTACTTTTTCTCCATTTGGATTGAGCAATGACTTATGCGATATTTTTGGGGATACCATCAGGGGTGCATGAGTTCTTCCAGGATCTGCCCGTGACCCCCAAATAATCACCAATTATATTGAATAATTCAGAATGTATAAATATTGTGTTTACCGAGATCAATAATCAAGCAAAATTGTTTAACCGATTTTGCAAAACCACTGTCAGAGGTGTGTATGCATGGGCGTTCCGGCGTTTTAGGCCGGGGCATCTGTGAGTGTTTGGTGATATAATGGTCAATAGTTCGAGTACTCTTAAGTATGTACCAACGACTTGTCCGTACTGCGGGGTAGGCTGCGGCCTGAACCTTGTGGTAAACGACGGCAAGCTTGTTGGTGTTGAACCGTATAAGCGCAGCCCGATCAATGAAGGCAAGCTCTGCCCCAAGGGTATGACCTGCTGGGAACATGTCGGCAGCCCCGACCGGCTGACCACGCCGAAGATCAAGAAGAACGGCAAGTTCGTGGACGCAACATGGGACGAAGCAATCACCCTGATTGCAAAGAAATTCAAGGAGACCTCCGACAAGTTCGGCCCGAAGGCTCTTGGTTTCCAGACCTCGTGCCGTACTGTCAACGAGGACTGCTATGCCCTGCAGAAGTTAGCGCGCGTAGGATTCCAGACCAACAATGTTGACAACTGTGCGCGTATCTGCCATGGGCCTTCTGTTGCCGGTCTCTCTCTCTCTTTCGGTTCCGGTGCAGCAACGAACCCGTTCGAGGATGTCCTGAATTCCGATCTCATCATCATGTGGGGTTCCAATGCAGTAGAAGCCCACCCGCTTGCCGGCCGCCGTGTCATGCAGGCCAAGAAGAAAGGAATCAAGGTTATTGTTGTTGACCCGCGGTTCAGTGCAACCGCACGGATTGCAGACGAATGGATCCGGTTCACCCCTTCGACCCATATCGCGCTTGCCAACTCCATGATGTACTGGATCATCAAGGAAGGCCTCCAGAACACCGCATTCATCAACGAGCGCACAAAAGGTTTCGAAGATCTCAAGAAGACCGTCGAGAAGTATGCTGATGTCGAGGAGATTCATGGTGTCCCGCTCGAGACCGTCAAGTCGCTGGCCCGTCAGTATGCCAAGGCAAAGAACGCGGTCATCATCTACTGCCTCGGTATCACCGAGTTAACCACCGGTACCGACAACGTCCGTTCAATGGGCAACCTCGCACTCTTAACCGGCAATGTCGGCCGTCCCGGCGTTGGTGTCAACCCGCTCCGTGGCCAGAACAATGTGCAGGGTGCCTGCGACATGGGTGCATACCCGAACGTCTTCTCCGGCTACCAGGCCGTTGCAGTTGCTGACAACCGTGGCAAGATGGAGAAGGCATGGGGCATGAAAGAAGGCTCCCTGCCCGACTGGTACGGCTCAACCCTGACCGAGCAGATCAACGACTGCGGCGACGTGGTCAAGGCAATGTACGTCCTTGGTCTGAACCCGGTTGTCTCTTACCCCGATTCAAACCATGTCATGAAGTCGTTTGAGAAACTCGACTTCCTTGTCATACAGGATATCTTCTGGACCGAGAGCTGCGAGTATGCAGACGTTGTCCTGCCCGGCACCTGCTTTGCCGAGAAGGACGGCACGTTCACCAGCGGTGAGCGCCGTGTCAACCGTGTCCGGAAGGCTGTCGATGGTCCCGGCGAATCAAAATACGACTGGGAGATCATCGGCATGGTTGCCAAGAAGATGGGCCTCAAGGGCTTTGACTGGAAGACGGCGAAGGATGTCTGGGACGACATGCGCTCGGTGACGCCGGGACAGTTCGGCTGCACCTACGAGAAGATGGAGAAGCCCGAGTCAGTCCACTGGCCCTGCCCGGCTGTCGACCACCCGGGAACCCCAATCCTCCACATCGGTAAGTTCTCTGCAGCGGATGGGAAGGGCACCATGTTCGGCCTTGAGTACCGTCCGCCGGCAGAAGTCGCGGATGCAGAGTACCCGTTCACGCTCATGACCGGGCGTGTGATCTTCCACTACCACACGAGAACCCAGACCGACCGTGCCAAACAACTGCACTATGAGGTCCCGGCCTCGTATATCCAGATCAACACGATTGATGCAAAGAAACTGGGTATCAAGGAGAACGAGAAGATCAAGGTCTCAAGCCGCCGTGGTGAAATCGAGACTCTTGCCCATGTATCCGATGATGTTGCACCCGGCGTTACGTACATGGCCATGCACTTCCATAAGGGTGTCAACACCTTAACCAACACTGCGCTCGACCCGCTCTCCAAGATGCCGGAGCTCAAGCACTGTGCCATAAAAATCGAAAAGATTGCGGGGGCGAAGTAAATGGCAAAGAAAGGCGATATGCTCTATGCATGGACCAATGATGCCGGTCTTGCAAAGAAGGCCGAATGCGGTGGTGCAGTCACCGAGCTCCTGAAGTATGCACTTGAGAGCAAGACGGTAGATGCAGTCCTCGCTGTACAGCGCGGCGTAGATCTCTATGATGCGATCCCGGTCATTGTCACCAAGCCCAATGAACTTGATGCGTGCGCCGGCTCTCTCCACTGCGGAACAATCCTCCTCTCAAAGCTGGTAGAAGAATATGCACCCAAGCTTTCCGGCAAGAAGATCGGGATGGTTGTCAAGGGCTGCGACATGATGGGCGTCCTTGAGCTTGCCAGGAGAAACATCGTCAACCTTGACAACATCGTTATGATCGGTGTCAACTGCGGAGGATCGGTCAGCCCGGTTGCCGCACGAAAAATGATCAAGGAGAAGTTTGGTATTGACCCGAACACGGTCACCAAGGAAGAGATCGACAAGGGACAGTTTATTGTCGAGTTCGAGGGAGGCCACAAGGGCATCTCCATGGATGAGCTCGAAGAGGCCGGCTATGGCCGCAGATCCAACTGCCGCCGCTGCAAGGTGAAGATCCCCCGCCAGGCAGACCTTGCCTGCGGGAACTGGGGTGTCCTCGGCGACAAAGCCGGAAAAGCAACCTTTGTTGAGGTCTGCTCCGAGAAGGGTGCAAAACTCCTCAAGGGAGCTGTCGATGCCAAGAAACTTGCAACCGAGGCAGCAAATCCCAAGGGTATCGAGATCCGCGGAAAGGTCGAGAGTGCAATGCTCAAGCTTGGCGACAAGTGGCGCAAGCACGACTTCGAAGCCCTTGCTCCTGTCCTCTGGGAGAGCATTACCAAGGAAACCAGCCGCTGCATGAAGTGTATGGCGTGCATCGAACACTGTCCGGTCTGCGTCACCCGTGCTGACAAGTTCCAGCAGCCCGACCTGATGGTCCGTCATGGATTCATCCCGGCCGACCCGATGTTCCACCTCCGCCGGTTTGCGCACATCTCCGACTCCTGCATCAACTGCGGGCAGTGCGAAGAATGCTGCCCCTCGGAAATCCCGCTTGCTCTCTTCTCGCATGCGATCCGCACCGAAGCAGACAAGTTCTTCGAGCCGAAGCTCGGGAAGTCAGCTTATACCAATTAAATTTTTTTTAACACTGGGGGTAGTTCCCCGATAAAAGGAAATATCATCTCTGGAGATATCAAAGGGAAGAAGGGATGCAGGGGGAGATAATATCGGATATTTCCCCTCTGACACATCCCTCCTGTAAGCGATTCCGGCCTTTCATGACCCGCCCCCGGCTTGCGGGGTCTTTTAGGAGCGTTCCATCAATGAGGGATCGCTGATCTGTTTCTGCGATACATGCCCGTCACCATTCTGTTTCCTCGATGGATATCCGCATGCAGCAAGTACTTCCTGTGCATCAATGCCCCGGATCTCATTCATTTTCATTGACAATGATGAGAGTGAGACAACTGACATGGGAATCCTGATACCGAACATGTCTACTGCAGGGATCGTTTTGGTATTTTTTTGTACATAGTTACGAACACTCCAGCGATCGACAACAACCCCCATGTCTGCAAGGCAGGAAGATACGCGGGGGAAATGCATGGTCTCCCCAAGGGTTACAGAGAGATCGACAACCGGGGAACCAATGCGTGTATCCGGGTAAAAGGGCTGATCGGCAAGACAGATCTCTTTGCAACTGCGGCAGTGGAATCGTTTCACCAGGACATGGATCACCTTCTTTTGTCCCCTGTCCATTATAATGGCAAACTGTTTCTTCTTCACATCATAGCCCGCAACTTCTCCATTACAATTCGGGCAGACTTTACACGAATCAAACATCATCCCGTCACATGAGGCAAGTGTTGCCTGAACGAGATCGGAGATCATGGGCGGTATCCGGTGTTTTTTCACGATAATTTCCCTGTTTAGGTTTTTTGTATTGTTACAGAATTCTGGATCGTATGTAACTATCTGGATCGTATATACATTCAACGATGAAAGATAATAAACCCACTTCTGTTCACCATTTTTTGTGAAAATTTCATAATGGTTAAATAATCCCGGGGCAGACAACTGATGTTCAATAACGAACTTCAGTTAACAAATTTAAAAATTCATTCATTGTTGTGAATATGGATGAACAAGTCTGGTGATCACGAATGGAAGACATTAAATCAGAAATCAAGTATACACCGACAACGTGTCCCTACTGCGGGGTTGGCTGCGGCCTGAACCTCGTGTCCAAAGGAAACACGCTCCTTGGTGTTGAACCGTACAAGCGGTCCCCGATCAATGAAGGCAAGCTCTGCCCCAAGGGTGCGACCTGCTGGGAAACCGTCCAGAAGCCCGGACGGCTGACTAAGCCCCTCATCAAGAAGGGCGACAAGTTCGAGGAAGCTTCGTGGGACGAAGCCATTGACCTGATTACAAAGAAGTTTTCGGAAGCCCACAAACAGGGTGGCCCCAAGGCCCTTGGTTTCCACACATCATGCCGTACCGTCAACGAGGACTGCTATGCCCTGCAGAAGTGGGCCCGGGTAGCATTCCAGACCAACAACGTCGACAACTGTGCCCGTATCTGCCACGGACCTTCCGTTGCCGGTCTCTCCCTGTCCTTTGGATCAGGAGCCGCAACCAACCCGTTCGAGGATGTCCTCAACTCCGACCTTATCGTCATGTGGGGCTCCAACGCCGTCGAGGCCCACCCGCTTGCCGGCCGCCGCGTCATGCAGGCCAAGAAGAAGGGAATCCCGGTTGTTGTCGTTGACCCGCGGTTCAGCCCGACTGCCCGGCTTGCCGACAAGTATATCCGGTTCAACCCGTCGACCCACATTGCGCTTGCCAACAACATGATGTACTACATCATCAAGGAAGGCCTTGAGGACAAGGAGTACATCAAGGAGCGCACGAAAGGCTTCGACGACCTGAAAAAGACGGTCGAGAAGTATGCTGACGCCACGAACATCCACGGCGTCCCGCAGGAGACCGTCCAGGAGTTTGCCCGCCAGTACGCAAATGCAAAGAATGCGGTCATCATCTACTGCCTTGGTATCACCGAACTCACCACCGGTACCGATAACGTCCGGTCCATGGGTAACCTCGCCCTCTTAACCGGCAATGTCGGTCGCCCGGGTGTCGGTGTCAACCCGCTCCGTGGTCAGAACAATGTGCAGGGTGCCTGCGACATGGGTGCATACCCGAATGTCTTCTCCGGCTACCAGGCTGTTGCCGTCCCCGAGAACCGTGCCAAGATGGAGAAGGCATGGGGCATGAAGGAAGGTTCCCTGCCCGACTGGTATGGTGTCACCTTGACCGAGCAGATCACCCAGTGCGGCGACCCGATCAAGGCGATGTACATCCTCGGCCTGAACCCCGTGGTCTCCTACCCCGACTCAAACCACGTCAGGAGATCCCTTGACAAGCTCGACTTCCTCGTCATCCAGGACATCTATTGGACCGAGAGCTGCGAATATGCAGACGTTGTCCTGCCCGGCACCTGCTTTGCCGAGAAGGACGGAACCTTCACGAGCGGCGAGCGCCGTGTCAACCGTGTAAGGAAGGCTGTCGATGCACCCGGCGAAGCAAAGTACGACTGGGAGATCATCGGCATGCTTGGCAAGAAGATGGGCCTCAAGGGCTTTGACTGGAAGACTGCCAAGGATGTCTGGGACGACATGCGTTCCGTCACCCCCGGCCAGTTCGGTGTAACCTACGAGAAGATGGAGAAGCCCGAATCTGTCCACTGGCCCTGCCCGGCCATCGAGCACCCGGGAACCCCGATCCTCCACATAGGCAAGTTCTCCGCAGCAGACGGCAAGGGAACCATGTTCGGCCTCGAGTACAAACCGCCGGCGGAAGTTGCCGATGCAGAGTACCCGTTCACGCTCATGACCGGCCGTATCATCTTCCACTACCACACCAGGACCCAGACCGGCCGGAGCCCGACCCTGCACAACGATGTGCCTGAAAACTACATGCAGATGAACACGCAGGATGCAAAGGAACTCGGCATCAAGCCGTACGAGAAAGTCAAAGTGACAAGCCGCCGTGGCGAATCCATTGCCATTGCACGCGTGACCGATGATGTGGGCCCAAAAGTGCTGTTCATGCCCATGCACTTTGCCCATGGTGCAAACGATCTCACCAACACCGCCCTCGACCCCCTCTCCAAGATGCCGGAGCTCAAGCACTGTGCTGTCAAGGTTGAGAAGATCAAGGAGGCCTGAACATGACCAAGAAAGGCGATATGCTCTATGCCTGGACCAATGATGCGGAGATCCAGAAGAAGGCCGAACTCGGCGGCGCTGTGACGGCACTGTGGAAATATGCACTGGAGTCCAAGGCCGTTGACGCGGTTTTTGCGGTCACCAAAGGTGTTGACCTGTACGATGCAGTCCCGGTCCTCATCACCGACCCCAAGGATCTTGCCAAAACCGCCGGATCGCTCCACTGCGGAACGCTCCTGATGGCCAAGCTCGTCAAGAAGTTCCTGAACGGTGCAAACGACCGGAAGATCGGTGTCACCGTCAAGGGCTGCGATGCAATGGCTTTCTACGAACTTGCCAAGCGCAAGCAGATCAACCTTGACAATATCGTCATGATCGGTGTCAACTGCGGTGGATCGGTCAGCCCGGTCACGGCACGGAAGATGATTGCCGACAAGTACGGTGTCGACCCCGAGAAAGTGCACAAGGAAGAGATCGACAAGGGCCAGTTCATCATCGAGTACGAGGGAGGCCACAAGGGTATCTCCGTTGACGAGCTCGAAGAGGCCGGCTATGGCCGCAGGTCCAACTGCCGCCGCTGCAAGATGAAGATCCCCCGCCAGGCAGACCTTGCCTGCGGGAACTGGGGTGTCATCGGCCCCAAGGCCGGGAAGGCAACCTTTGTTGAGGTCTGCTCCGAGAAAGGTGCAAACCTTATTGACGGTGCCGTCAAGAAAGGTGTTCTTTCAACCGAAGCCGCCAACCCCAAGGGTCTTGAGATCCGCGCTAAAGTCGAAGGTGCGATGTTCAAGCTTGGCGACAAGTGGCGCAAACACGACTTCGAAGCACTTGGCGAGGGCAAGGACCGGCTCAAGAAGATCATGGGCGAGACCTCCCGGTGCATCAAGTGCTACCAGTGCATTGACGTCTGCCCGATCTGCTACTGTGTGGACTGCACAACCAAGAACCCGGCGTATGTTCCGCCCGGCGAACTCCCGGTCAGCTTCATGTTCCACCTGATCCGCTACTCACATATTGCCGATTCCTGCGTGAACTGCGGCCAGTGCGAGGAAGTCTGTGCAGCAGAAATCCCCAACGCGCTCTTCATGCACGCCCAGCAGGTCGAACTCGAGAAGATGTTCGGCCATGTCCCCGGTGTCGACATGGAACTCCCGCTCATGGCATATGCCGAAGAGAAGACCGAGCGCGCCCGGCTCCATAACACCGGCAGCGACATGATCTACCAGAACGTGTTCAACCCGCTTCCCAAGAAGTGAAGGCATCTTTCAAACATCTTTTTTTAAAAATAATTTTGTGAAAAGAGAATACTCCTGCACGTGTGCAGCAGCAAGGGATCAGAAAAATTCAGATAAATCCTGCGGGGAGGCCCCCCGGTGAAAACGGGGCTAGGGTATTTTCAGCACTCAGTTCCCGGATTGTTCCGGTCAGACCCGTATCATAGCCCCCGATCTTTTGCAGCGTGTTCCTGAACCCGGGAGACTGGATGAGTGATACCAGGGTCCGTATACGCGGGTCGTCCAGCATCTCACGCCGGATCGCCAGTTCATAGTCCTCATGGGCAACCGAAAGGAAACGGAGATTGTTCGCACTTGCGATACTTGACGTGCACATTCCTGCGTCAGCAAACCCGTTCCGGATTGCTGCAGCCACTGCCGGAGGGCCATGCACTTCCTGCTGGTAACCGTTGATAGCTGACGGGTCAATACCCTCTGCAGCCAGCAGGGAATCGAACGCCATCCGCACCGGGGTATCTCTGCGCGTATTGATAAAACGGACACGGGTGAGATCATCGATACCGAGCCCGTCGCGGGAGGCAATACCCTGTTCGATGGTGGCGATATGGATAAAGACCACATCGCCCGGCGGGATGTTTTTGATGAGCGGCTGGTACGAGGGTAAAAGGGACCTGGCCGGCAGGCTGAGCGGGGCCCCGTGGCAGGAATTACGCCGGAGTGCAAGAAATGCCCCGGTATTTCCGGGATTGGTTGCGTGGAGATACAAACCCTCATCCTGTGCAAGGTGTGCAAGTTCTTCGAGCGAGGGATCCAGCGAACCGGTCAGGATAATGGTGCGCTCAACACTTCCCGGATCTGTTGTCAAGAGAACTTCAAGTTCTGTCCCGGTATCGCAGCCCTCAAGCGCGGCCGGAATATGGGTATAGCCGTTGGCTTTGACAGTTGCCATCTGGACGCCTGCCCCTTTCCTGTGCGGAATACCAAGGATGTTTGATCCAACACGACCTACGAATACCGGCACGAATTCATCAAACCCCGGATCGGAAACAAGGGCTTGTGCCAGCCGGACGGTCAGCGGGAAGCGGGGTGCCGGGGGCAGTCCCCATGACTCAAGGAGCGGTGCTGCAAATTCACGAAGTACGGTCTGGGCAGCGAGCGGGTATCCCGGCAGCCCGAGGACCGGCTTCTTATCTACACACCCGAGCATTACCGGTTTGCCCGGCCTTACAGCAACCCCGTGGAAGATCAGGTCACCGAGAGATTTGATGACTCCCTCGGTAAAATCCTTTGTGCCGGCGGATGAACCCGCTGAGATGATAACCAGATCATTATTGTTTATGGCGGATCTGATGGCTTCGCGAATGAGATCAGGATCATCCGGCACAATTGGCATGCGGGTGCAACGGGCCCCCATCTGGGAGAGGAAGACCTCTGCCATGATGGTATTGCTCTCCACTACCTGGCCGGGCCCCGGCCTGACCCCGAGCGGGACAAGTTCGCTGCCGGTGGGGATGACTGCAACATTGACCGTCTTTGCCTCAACCCGCGTAATCCCGTACGTGGCAAGCGCACCGATGTCAAAAGGCCGGATCACGTGGCCCCTTGGGAGGATAAGCCTGTTTTCCCGGATATCCTCCCCGGCCGGCCGGACATGCTGCCAGGGGATTGCCGATTTGCGGATCTGGAATTTATCTCCTGCCTCCCATGTGTCTTCAATCATCACAACGGCATCAAATTCCGGGGGAATGATATTTCCCGTGTTGACACGGGCAAATGTCGTGAGCGTTATCGGAGTATGATCCCCCGCCCCGAGGGTGTCCCGGCTCCTCACCGCAATCCCGTCCATTGCAGAGATATTGACTTCCGGTACCGAATATTTCGCAAAAACCGGGGTTGCAACAACGCGCCCGACAGATTCCGTGACCGGGACAGTCTCAGTGCGGGAAGGCGCTCTAAAGTGTCCTTTCAGGAGTGCGAGAGCCTGTTCAAGGGAACAGAGCGAAAGATATCGTTTCACCATCGGTTGCCGCACCTGGAAGAATTTGTTCTCATATCCCGGCCAATCGTGTCCATACACTCAATCCTTGTTATAGAATACTGCTGATTCATGCAGCAGGTAAAGTGAAAATAGTTATTGCTGCGCTCTTCAATAAACGATTCGTTTGGAGGCTGGAGCGCTTATATACTGCGATTCAATAAATCCTGATCGGGAGTTAATCAATTATAAAAAATGAGGGAACCAATTTAATTAATTATATTAACAATCGTTTCGTATAATATATTTGATTTAACTTATGAGTCTCAACAACATCGACACAGCCCAGGTGAAAGCCTACAAAAAGGAGATCCAGAAGGATCCCGCCCAGGCGAAATTCACGGCAAAGATCGAAGGCGACTGGCTCTTTGATGAGAGTGGCCCCCAGTTCCGTTCAACGGTGAAGGTGAAGGATGGCACCTACACGATGGAGGCAAGCCACCCGAACTTTTGCGGACCCGGCATCCGCCCGGGCCCCATGGCTTTTGGCCTCTTCTGGTTTGCTGCCTGTTACTCGAGCACGTTTGTGACCGAAGCCGCCATGAGAAATATCCGGTTCACCTCGGTGAAGACCAAAGTCGAGGCAGACCTTGATTATACCGCCCAGTTCGATCTCGGCAACAGCCCGCTCATCACCGAATACCGGGTAGTCATGGATGTGAAGGGCGAGGCAACGGAAGCACAGGTAAAGGATCTCAAAGAGTACTCCTTAAAGCGCTGCATGGGCATGTTCACCATCCAGCACGCGATTGCCCTGAAGGCAGATGTAAGACTCCGGAAATAAACCATAACCGGAAGTGGAACTGTATGCCGGAACTGCATGAGCCAGTTGATTCGATCCGGGTCCGGAAGATCGCCGAGGAGTACTACCGGTCCGGTCAGTTCTTCTGCTCGGAGGCGATTGTGAAGACCATCAATGACGAGTTCGGCCTGAATTATCCAAACAGTATCGTCAGGCTTGCATCAGGTTTCCCGATCGGCATTGGCAGTGCGGGCTGTGCCTGCGGTGCGGTAACGGGTGGCGTTATGGCGATCGGGATGGTTTTCGGGCGCGAGGAGCCGAGTGATCCGCGTATTGACCGGTGCCTTGCTCTTGCCCGGGAACTGCATACATTCTTCATCCGCCGGCACGGCTGCCTCTGCTGCCGTACCCTTACGCATGGCATGGTGCTGAAATCCCCGGAACATATGCAGCAGTGCATTGCATTCACGGGAGAAGTGGCAGAAGAGACTGCAAAGATTATCCTCCGGGAGCTTGACATCCCCGCAGGAACACAGGAAGAACAGAATAACGAGGGAAGAATACGATGAGAGCAGAAAAGATGACCTATTTCGATTCGGTGATCCCGAATGCATTGGCAGCGATAAAGAGCGTACGGGACCAGGGCAAAAAGTTTGTCGGGTTCTATTGCGTATTTGCGCCCCAGGAACTGATCGTAGCCGCAGACGCAGTGCCGGTAACGCTCTGTGCAACCAAGGAAGAACCCATTGCTGACGGGGAAAAATACCTGCCCCGGAACTTCTGCCCGCTGATCAAATCCAGTTACGGGTTTGCGATCACCGAAAAGTGTGCGTTTTTCAATAACTCCGAGTTTATCATCGGCGAGACTACCTGCGATGGCAAGAAGAAGATGTTCGAGCTCATGGAGAAGTTCAAACCCCTTGTCGTCCTCGAAGTCCCGCAGAGTGCAAAGGGTGAGACCCAGAAGAAGTACTGGCGAGCGGAAGTTGCCCGCTGCAAAACTGAGATTGAGAAGCGCCTCGGTGTTACTATCACTGATGACAAGCTGAAGGCTGCAATAAAAGATCTCAACGAGCAGCGGGCGCTCATGCGGGAGCTCGCGCTTATCAATACCGCAGTCCCGGCCCCCCTGTCCGGCCTTGACTTCCTGAAAGTGACCTGGGCCCGCAATTTTGTCTTCGACCGCCCGGCCTTCAACCAGCAGCTCCGGGACCTGATCCAAGAACTCAGAAAGATGAAAGAGAATGGCGAGGGTGCGTCGCCGAAGACTGCACAGCGCATCATCGTCACCGGAGTCCCTACGGGTGTCGGAGCCGAGAAGGTCATCAGGATCATCGAGGAGTCCGGCGCTGCAGTGGTCTACATTGAGAATTGTTCCGGGATGAAGCAGTATCTCCACGATGTTGCAACCACCGGTTCACCGCTCGATGCGATCGCCGACAAGTACCTCGAGACTCCCTGCTCCTGCATGAGCCCGAACACAGGCAGGCTCGAACTTCTTGCAAAACTTGCAAAGGAGTACCATGCAGCGGGTATTGTTGATATCACCTGGGTCGGGTGCCACACGTACAATGTCGAGTCCCGTGTACTCAAGGAATACCTTGCAGGGCATGGGAACGTGCCCCTCCTCCAGATTGAGACCGATTACTCCCAGGGAGATGTCGGCCAGGTAAAGACGCGTGTCGAGGCATTCCTCGAGATGACAAAAAAACACTAATCCTCTTTTTTCTGGAACTCCGTCCGGTGTTCCCATGCCAGGAGTGCCGCACCGATTGCACCGGCATACACGGAATCCTGCGGAATGATCACTGGATGTCCCAGTTCCTGCGAAAGACGCCTTGCAATATCGCGGTTCTGTGACACTCCTCCGGTAAAGATGATCGGGGGTTCCGGGTGCAGGGAAGCCACCATTGAGGCGGTGCGCCGGGCAATAGAGGCATGAAGGCCGGCGATGATCGCACTCCTGTCAACCCCCTGGTTGACCAGGCTGATCACCTCAGATTCGGCAAAGACCGTGCACATTGCATTGATCCGGTGCGGCTCTGCACCCGTGGCATACGAATCCATGCAGTCAACCGGGACGCCGAGTGCCTGACCGATTGTCGAGAGGAACCTGCCGGTCCCTGCAGCACATTTGTCATTCATCACAAAGTCCTCTACCCGCCCATCAGCGGAAAGCCGGATGCCTTTTGCGTCCTGTCCCCCGATATCCACAACAAACCTGCATCCCGGCACCAGGTGGAAGGCACCTTTTGCATGGGTGGCGATCTCCGTGAAAGTCAGGGCAGGGATCTTCAGGCACCGGCGACCATAGCCGGTTGTTGCCAGTACTGCCGGGGGTACAGAAAGCCCGGCGTCCCTGCTGGTTGATGCGAGCAGATCGAGAGCAACAGATTCCGGATCCCACGAGGCATCCCGCATCCCTGTGATGCAGGATGATCCATTATAGATTACCACTTTGATCCGGGTTGAACCAATATCGAGTCCGGCTACCGCTCCGAAATCAGGAATACCGGTTGTCATGACAGGTGAAGTACTGTTCAATCTTCATTGAAGAATAATTCGATCCACGGACCCTCATCCCCGAGGTGTTCCCTGAGACAGGTGAGCACGTGGTTTGCCTGTTCAACCGTGCAGTTCCATGCAATGCATTCCCCGCTGTCCAGCGCAACTCCCCCGGCAACCGACAGTCCGAGCCCGCACTCGATACAGAGGTTTTTGTCCTCCATCAGTCCCGGGAGTTTTTTTTGAAAATTACGGCCAAAGACAAGAGAGCGGAGTGGCTTTTTTGTGTGTGAAAAGAAGAGAAAATCCTTGTCGTCCCCTTCAAGCGAGAAGAGGCAGTACCGCCGGTTGTGCCGGTTAAAGTGATAGTGAACTGTCCTGATCCCGCTCCCGTGTCTCATCAGGTATGCCCCGCAGGCTCCTTTTTCTGGAGCCGGACGCGGTAGAGGTTGGTATCCACTTTCCGGATCTTCACATCATAGCCTGTGCGGGAGAACGGTACTTCGATGGTATCTCGCTGATCTCTCCGGACAATACATTCTACCGGTGAACCGGGCGAAGCGTTCTTGAGAAGCATTTTCAGCCGGATCATCAGGTTCGTACAGGTCAGGTCAGAAAAGTCAGGCACCTGGGTTTCATCGTGAGTCATGGCATCATCCGCGTCCTTTTTTTTAAAAGAAGATAATCCTCTGGTGACCTGCCTGCACTCCGGCAGGAGGGGAGAAGAGGATCCGGCCCAGCTCAGGAACCCCGATATCAAGGACCGCAGTCATCTTCCGGTTCTTCATGATGCCCCGCCGGTGAAGGGATGGCTGGAATGCATAGAACTGGAGGCTGGCACTGCCGGCAACGGCATCGATAACCTCCTGGAGATTGAAAAACTGCGTCTCCTGGTCGAGCCGGTGGGCGCCGGTCAGGGCATAGACCCCGTCCTCGATAAAGACGACCCGGGTCAGGATGCCCTGGTAGGCGCATGCCACCGCAAATGAAAGTGCGCCGAATGCAGTTTCCGTGCCGTACGGAAAACCGGTTATGAGGATCGTGACCGGGGGTGCCTTTCCTTTTTCCTGGATACTGAACGACCCTGCCTGGGTTTCCTTCCTGAACTGGACCGAGGCAACATTTTCGCCAAGGATAATGTGGTTGCGTTCGAAGCGGTCGATGATCTCATTGAGGTTCCGGATCCGGAACGGTTTGATCGTGCAGGTGGAGATGACTACTCCCTGCCCGTCATCCCAGGTGCTGTAGCCCCGGGCAGCAGCACACCGGCCGCAGGCCAGCATCTGGCAGGAGAGCCCCCGTTTCGTGCAGCGCTCGTTCAGTTCTTCGAGCCCTTTACCGATATTCTCGAACTCTGAGGGGTTCTGCCCCAGGTGGCCCAGGTGGACCCCGTCGAGATAGGTATAGAGCTCAACCGAGGCCTGCACTTCCATGGCTGCGTTCAGGCACCGGAGGGCATAGAGGGAGGAACGGTGCATGTAGGGGGAGTGGAGCTGGAGGTAGCCGATCGTGCTTGGCACCGGCTGCTCGTGCTGCCGTCCAATTTTTGCAACATCTTTCCAGAATGAGGTCTGGCCGTTGATGCTCAGGCTGTTATGGTCGAGCACCTGGTCGGGACTCTTCATCTTCAGCCGCTCTACCGAGATGCCCCGGAGATCGAGTTCCTGCCGGTCGCAGATGATCCGGATGGACGGGAGCGAGAGGATGATCTCCCAGATTGCGAGAGTTTCCGGGTCCTGGAGGCTGTAGAGAGCGTCACCGCTGATAAGGAACGTGAAGATCTCTTCCGGGGCCCTGCCGTGCTGGAGCAGGTTCTCGGGTTTCATCTTGACAAAGAAGAACTTGAGGGTCTCCTCAATCCAGGTAAGGCGTTCCTGGTTCAGCGGCTCTGAAAGAAGGAAAAAATGTGAGGTCATGACGTTGCTCTCCTAAGCGTTTCATGAACCTGATTATTTATGGGTTGTGTTAATCATATCAGGTTATTTTCTGCTCAGCCGGATCTCCCAGATACCGGATGCGGTTTTCTTTGAATCGATCTCAAAGCCTTCGTCCCGGGCAAACTGCGGGATGGTTGTGGTTGCTGCCGGCGGGTGGTCACAGGTAATGACCAGTTCATCGGAAGGCTTCATGGCCTTTGCATGTTTCTGCACAACAAGAAGGCAGTACGGGCAGACTTTTCCGGTAATATCAAGATTCTTTTTAGTCATGATCCCACCTTACGCAATACCTGCTGCTTTCAGGAGAGCAACTCCCCAGCCGGAGACCCACATCGCAAAGACCACCGATCCGACACACATGCCGATGACAAAGCAGAGCGATTTGATGTTGCCCTCCGACGTCATGACAACCTGCCGGAGCGGGCATCCGCCAAGCAGCACCCCGATGATACCGACTGCGATACCTCCGACAATGGCAAGGACGGTATACCCGACAACCGTGAGACCCGCCGGGGCGCCCGGGACCGGGGTAAACCCGCTGGTCATGAGCCAGAAGAAATGCTCGAATGCCGAGGGAGTGATCAGCCAGAAGACGAGGTAGCCGACAAACGCCCCGATGATCAGGGCGATATATCCATACAGGAGCCGGGTGTGTTTGAAGAGGAAGAAGTCACGGAAACCACCTATCGAGCAGAACCCTGACCGCTGCCCGAGCCACCCGATAATGATACCGAGGATGATGGTAACGATCGGGACAGCGATTATAGCAGCACTCTTCGGGAGCCAGCCTGCAAGCACCATTATGCCTCACGCTCCATCAGTTTTGTTGCCACTTTTATCCCGATAAGGACTCCTGCAATGATCCCGATAAGACCAATGAAGGCAACGACGTCGCCGTACCCGACCCGGAGCCCGATGCGGTACGGGCAGCCACCCATGAAGAGGGCGAAGATCATGAAGAGGAGGCCGCCGACTGCGTACCAGATGTACGAGACTGCGTTTGCGGATTTTGTCCTGAATTCCGTATAGGCTTTTGCCGAGAGGAATGCACCAATCAGGACGCCAATCACGGTCAGCACCGGCAGGATTGCGTTCTGCGAGATCGCGGCCACGGCGAGCTTGGTTCCAGCCACATCATTCACAGCAACATTCACGACATCCCTGGTGTGGCAGGCAACGCAGAAGCCGTACGCTTCCGGGCCTCCTGCACTGACCAGCAGGACCTGTACAAATGCGGCAAGGATACCGATGGCGATACCCACGTACAGCGGGTTTCTGGCCAGGGTGTCCAGGCACGATGAAGATTCATTGTTTTTTGGCGTGGTTTCAGCCATGATCATACATTTTCAACGGATGTTAATAAATCTGGTGAAAATGTTTCAAAGGTTAATCTAAAAAATTTAACACATTGTTTAGAGATTTCAGATCTGAATTAGCATGGCGTGCGAACCGGAAAAACAACGTGCCACAAAAAAGAATAATGGGGAATAAAAAGAGGATTTTTCAGGAATTCTCTGCTATCTTCTCGCGGACTTCATCAACATGGAGAACCTGGTCAAAGGCGGGGCCGGTCAGGCAGTAACCCTGCCGGTCAAGGGCATAGACCGGGAACTTGATGAATTCCTCGGGAACCGGCATGGCCGTGAGTTTCTTGAAATTGAGAAGATCGCGAATATTAAGGCCAATCTTATCAGTGATCTCCCGCAGTTCCTTGATCCAGCGCTTCAGGTCCCGCACATCCGCGCCATCCCACTTGAAGATCTGGTAGATCTTCATGTAGGCATCCCGTTCAAGAATGATGTGGGTTGAGGTCTTGTCGGATTTGAGGTAGAAATCCAGGAAAGTCCGGACATCCTTGGTCTGCTGGGCATTCTCGTAGGAGATGGCACGGCATTCCTTGATGAGTTCCTTCATGTCCTCGGGACTGAGGTTGCCTCCCAGTTTCCCGATATTATGGGAGAGGTCCTTGAGACTCTCCTCCACATCCTTGAGCTCGTTTATCATATCCTCGAATTTCGTGTTGAGCTCCACCCCGAAAAAGGCCTCCATGTATTCGGACTGTTTTGTCATATGTATGATATAGGTAAATTGATTGTATATTCTTTAGTACGGTGACAACATCTATCCGTTAACACTCCCCATAGATCGATGTAATGTCTCGCCGCGTAACGATTAACCAGGATCTCTTTACCAAGGGGGGGGTCATCACCGAACGTGACCCGAACTTCTGCATTGTCCGGCTCCGTATGCCTGCCGGCATGATCACGCCTGCCCAGATAAAGGAGGTTGGGGAGATAGCATCGCGGTACGGGATCGAGAAGATCCATCTCACCACCCGCCAGACCATGGAGTTCCCGCACGTGGACCCGTCACAGCTCACGGGTCTCCTTGCAGAGCTGGAAGCGAACGGGACTTCGCTCGGGGCTGAACGCGAGGAGGTCGTGAATGTCACGGCCTGCCTTGGGACCCGGCACTGCAAGTTCGGGATCATCGATTCCGTGGGGCTTGCCGAGGAGATCGATAAGAAGTTCTTCGGCAAGGAGCTGCCGGTCAAGGTCAGGATTGCCATATCATCCTGCCCGAACGGCTGCGAGAGCGAACGGCTCAACGAGATCGGGATCACGGGTATCCAGCGGCCAATCCGGGACCCCGGGCTCTGCACGGGCTGTGGTACCTGCACCCACTATTGCCGGGAGAAGGCGATCGAGGTGATCGACGGGATCATCGTTCTCCATGCAACCAAGTGTATGGAGTGCGGGTTCTGCATCATGCCCTGCCCGTTCCATCTTATCAGTGGAACGCCGCCGGAGTACCGGATAACTGTCGGCGGCCACCGGGGCCGCCACCCGAAGATCGGCCGTCACCTGGTCGACGTGAAGTCGCAGGAAGAAGTACTCCGTGTCGTGGACAAGATCATCTACTGGATTTACCGCCAGGCATCGACCGGGTCGATGCTGCCGGAACAGCTTGACGAGCTCGAGTTTGACAAGTTCAGGAACGAGATCGTAAAAATGATTGGCGGATAACCAGATTATCTTCAGCTTTTACTCTTTCAAATTTTTTTAATAATTATTCACCGGTTCACCGCTGTTTTCCCGGAATCTGCTCCGGAACCATAAGCGTTTGTACGCGAGAAACGGGGATTGGGTAACAAAAAGTGCAAGAGGGCACAATCCTTATACTCTCGACCGCCCCATTGCCGCGTAAGGCACTCTTTGTGCCCCGGGAGAAAAAAAATGAACATGGTATGGGACAGGCATGTATCCACCGGGATACGTGAACTCGGGTACGATATAAAAACAAATACAATGGCAGTGGTATTTGCAGACAAGACCACAAAGATGCATGCACCGGTACCGTATGCGGTGTATGCCTCAGTCTTTCATGCAACTTTCCCCGAGCGGCTTTATCGGGATGTTGTTGAGGGGAAGATCCCCCAGGTGACGGCACATTAAACGTGTCGGGAACCGGGGTGGAAAAGAAACTCCTGTTACTTGTACGTAAGAATCCGTTTCTTTTTACTGCACATGTCCACAAGTACTGAGGCATCGCGTCTGGAAATGAACGGAATAATCCCGTTCAATAAATCCTGGAATAAGAAAAAAGGAGTGGATCCTGCGGGGCAGCTCAGTAGCTGATCGTCCGCATTGCGGTGAGCGTGTCGACTTCCATCTTGCGGTAATATGACTTAGGGTGGCCGCAGGAGGGGCATTTCCAGTCGGCCGGGATCTTGGTAAAATCCGTTCCGGCCTTGATAGGCTCTGCCGCCATGACCTTGTTCTCGTACAGTGCCATCCTGTCCGTGTTGACCAGGATAGTGTTGTTGAATGCCTTGGTCTCTCCCACTGCCGGGTCATAGATATGACCGCACATCATGCACACATACTTATCCATCGTGATAACCTCGTGTATCCCCTGATATCAGGTAACGTACATCTATTATCATTCACCCCTTATTAGCGTATTGAATTTAACGACGCGTATCTCCTCCAATTCCCACCGGTCAGATTGTTCAATGGAAATGTGTTGCTAAAACCTCCCGGACATCCCTCTCTCTCGCGCCGGTCAAAAGAACCAAGACCGATTATTACCCACACTACAGCAATGGCAGCAGATCAGGGGGATCCACCACTTATCTACCTCAACAATGCCGCAACTACCTGGCCAAAACCCCGGGAAGTTTTGGACGAAGTGGCCCGGTGCCTGCATACTCCCTTCTTTGAGCATGGCCGGTCAACCGCAGGAACCGCGACAGATTACCCTGCCGCTGCACGGGAAGCCCTCACCGGTCTCTTCCATGCCGAGGATCCGGACCGGTTTATCTTCACAGCGAACGCTACCGATGCCCTCAACCTGCTCATCCATGGGTTTGTGAAAAACCAGAAACGTCCATTCCATGCCCTTACGACAGAACTTGAGCACAACTCCGTACTCCGCCCCCTGCATACCCTCGAAGGGGAAAAAAAGCTCACGCTCTCCATACTTCCAATGGAGGATGGCCGCGTCACCCTGCAGGAGATCAAAAAAAGCATACAGCCGGACACCCGGCTGGTTGTCATGACCCATGGCAGCAATGTGCTTGGTTCCCTGCAAAACCTGCGGCCTGTCGCGGAATACTGCGCAGCAAATGATATCTTCCTTATCGCTGACGGGGCACAGACCGCCGGGCAGATCCCGATCAACCTGTCAGAGATCCCGGCAGGGGCATTCGTCTTTACCGGGCACAAGGCGCTCTTCGGGCTTCCCGGTACCGGGGGATTCTACCTCACGGACCCCGAGCTTATTGCACAGATCCACCAGGGGGGTACCGGAACGGATTCCCGCACCCTTGTTCACCCGCAGGATATGCCGCAGAAATTCGAGGCCGGGACCCCGAACTATCCCGGTATTGCCTCGCTCCTTGCCGGCATCCGGTACATCGAACACGAGGGACAGGACGCGATCACCAGCAAATGTCGGGGCCTTGTCGCGCTCTTTATCAGGGAGCTCAGAAAAGAACCCGGTATAACCCTCTATACCCCCGCCCCCGATCTCCCGGTAGTCTCATTCAACATTGAGAAACTTGACAACGATGAGGCCGGCTACATCCTTGCAAAGGGGTACAACATCGTAACCCGGACCGGCCTCCACTGCGCCCCGCTCGTCCATGATCGGATCGATGGCGGGAAAGGGTGCATACGGGTGAGTTTTTCCCATCTCAATACCCCGGAAGAATGCCTCACTGCAGCTGACGCGGTTCGGGAGGTGGCAGAGAGTGCGGATCGTTAAATCCATCCAGACCAAAGTCTGCGTGGATGGTTCGCTCATGAAAGAATTTGTTCTCGATGAGCCGCTAACCGCCGGATTTCTTGAATTTCTTGGATCCTTTGGCACGGTGAAGCAGTATCCCCACCTGAAACGCCCGTACTTCTCGTTCGAACAGGATCATTTCATTTCGGTCAAGGGATTTATCGGGGATACGAGCGTAGAGGTGCGGTACAAAATGGAGTTCTCTGATCTGACTTCAGACTATTTCCACCTCCTGCTCTATTACTCCAGAAATGGCGAAGCGGGGATGAGGAAGATGAGAGAGATTGAAGGATCGATCCGGGAGAAGATGAAGATACGGCATCCTGCTGGAGAAAGGGTTGTATGAAGCCTGCGGTTGCGGCTTTCGATCAATTCTCTGCTGATTACGATCGCTGGTTTGATACCAATCAGGATATCTACAAAGGACAACTCTCTTGTCTCCGCTCACACATCCCTTCCTCGGGAACCGGGCTTGAGATCGGAGCCGGGTCCGGCCGGTTTGCCGCTCCCCTGAAAATCCGGTACTGCCTTGACCCCTCCCGGCAACTGCTCCTGATTGCGCGGCAGCGGGGGATGGAAACCGTCCAGGGAACCGGGGAAAGCCTTCCCTGGCGCTGTGGAGTTTTTGATTTTGTCCTGATGATGACCGTCATCTGTTTTATGGACTCGCCTGATGAGGCGTTTTGTGAAGCCTGCCGGGTGCTCCGGCCCGGGGGTACCCTGATTATCGGCTTTTTTGACCGGAACGGGGAGATTGCCCGGCAGGAAGAAATGCGATCTCCCCGCGGGCAGTTCCTCCGTTACGCGAAGTTCTGGTCAGCTGATGAAGTCAGAAGATCGCTTGCCCGGTCGGGATTTACCGCAGGTGAAATCAGGGAAGACCTGCATGGTATTTCGCTTGCAATTGCACAAAAAGAGTCTCACCCATAAAACGGTGAGGAGTGTGTCTTTCCTCACCGCGTGATGGCTGGCGCGTGCACACAGGCACCTGAAAAAAATTTATTGTTTCATGTAGAGCTTGCCGTAAACGGTCTCGCCTTTCTTTTTTGGGTGGCGCTCGCCAAGGTCGCCGATAAACTCGGTGAACTTTGCCTTGGTGCCGTCAACAGTCAGTTCTACTTCTCCGACCGGCTTGTACCCGGGCATCATGACATTGATCTTGCCAAAGACATAGATCTCGCCCTTGACCATCTGGCCGCCGACACGGCGGTTTGCGTTGCCCTTGAGGATGATCTTGCCGCCCTCCATGTGGGTACCGAGGTGGATATCGACATCTCCCCCGATGATCATCTCGCCGCCAATCATGAAACTGGCAACATCCGATCCGGCATTGCCCTTTACGCGGAGTACTCCCCCGGACATGCCTCTCCAGTCGCCACGGTAGGCTGCGCCGAGGTAGTTGCCGGCATTGCCGTTGATGGTGAACTCTCCGCCCGCCAGTGCAAGGCCGCAGAACGAGTGGACATCGCCGTTGACGGTGAGTTTCCCGCCCTTCATCCAGCTGCCGGTGTACATGTCGCAGGCCGAGTTGACAATCATCTCGCCTGCGGTCATCTTGGCGCCGAGGTACTTCATCTTCGTGCAGTCGCCGTTGACAACGATCTTCGTGTCTGCTGCAGTTGCTCCTGCTTCACCGGTTATGGTGAAGTAATCGCCGAGAGTAGAGATCTCCTTGCCCTGGAACGCGCCCAGTTTTGCAATCGCGTCGGCTTTCTTGCCGGCAAATGCGTCAGGGTTGACGTTCTCGCATTCAAGGTAGAGTTCCGGCTGCTTTTTTACTGTGAGTGTAACCGTGTTCATCTCTTTTCACCTCACGCCTTGGTTGCATCCACGCCGATGATGTGCTGGTGCGGTGCATAGCTCTCGGGGACCGGGTAGTTGTTCTCGTTCACGCTGTAGTAGCGGAGGAACTTCTCCCGGACATCGTGCATGACCTGCTTGTTCTCATTGACCTTTGCATCCACCCAGAATGTCTTCTTGTGGCCCATGTCAACGACCTTGCCGCCTTCGACACAGATCTTGCCGTCCTTGAAGAGGTAGGCAACGTTTGCGAATGCCTTCTCGATCTCTGCTCCACCTGAGGGGAACTTGTCGGGGTTGATGTTGTAGATGGCGATGTCGGCGTTCATGCCGGGCTTGAGGCCACCGTAGTCCTGTGAAAGGCCAAGGCATTTTGCCGGGCCGGCACGGGTCATCTGGGCAAGCTCGTAGAGCGTGATCTCGCGGTCGAGGCCTGCAAGGTTTGTTGCGGAAATGACCTTGTCGGCTTTCTTGAAGGAGTTGAGCCGCTCGTCACGGCACTTCTTGGACATCAGCCATGAGTAGACGCGGGGGTACCGGGTGAATGGTCCTGCGTTCGGGTGGTCGGTGGTGATGAAACAGCGCATCGGGTCCTTTGCATAGAGTGCAATCTCAAGGCCGACTGCCCACTGGCTGGCGAAGACCGCATTGTTCGGGTCATAGATGAAGGGAACAATACCTGCTGCAGTCTCGAGTTCCACGTCAACGTTGAACCACTTGAGGTGGTTGAGGCCGTGGAGGTGGTGCTCGAACGGGCCGTCCGCAGTCATCGTGGTGGTCTCGTCGAGAGTGACGTTACCGGTATCGATGGTGAGGTTCTTCTGCTTGTTGACATAGTCCATGACTTCCTTTGCACCGGACTCGAAGTCGCCCCAGTTGGTTCCCTTGTAGGAGTGGAACTGGAGGTGTGTGGAGTGCAGGACCTGTTCGCGGCCGAATTTGTTCGTTGCCTTGATACCCTCTGCGAGTTTCAGGGAATCGATGGTGGTCTTGTAGTTGCCGGGGTTGCCGAGGTCGTTCTGGTGGAGGTGCATCGAGTGCGGGAGACCGAGGTACTCGTTTGCCTCGATCAAGCCCTTGATGATCTCTGCCGGGGTGATCTCGAAGTACGGGACCGGGTCGTGGATGGTGAGACAGTTCAGTCCCCATGCCCAGGCTTCGGTGCCGCCGGGGTTGACGCACTTGACACCATAACCCTTGGTCTGGCGGAGGATCCACGAGATGTAGGCTGCAGTGTTCTCGACCTCATGGTTCTTGAGGTACTCGAGGATGAACCAGTTGTTGCCGAAGACCGGGAGTGCGGCTTCGTCAATGATCGGGGTGTCGTGGATCTCTTCATGGACATGCCGGGCATACAGCGGGGGCATTGCGGCTTCCATCGCAAATGTGAACCCGAGCCGGGCGTACTCGTAGCCGGTCTTGAAGACGGTCGGGATTGACTTGCCGCCTTCGATCCTGGTGATGCCGGGTTTCTTGTGGGAGTCGAAATGCTTGTCCTCGGGACGGTACCAGCGGCCGGCATTGACCTTGGGGCCTGCAACATGGGCGTGGACCTCGAGGGCACCTGCCATGACGGTCTTGTCCTTGGCATCGATGACTTTTGCAGAGGAGCCGACCTTGTCGACAATCTTGCCGTCCTTGACGGCAATATCCTTCTTGTCGCCCTTGATGCCCTGGACCGGGTCAAAGACGTGTCCGTTCTTGATGATAAATTCAGACATTTACGCGCCTCCCTTCATGAGCTCATCAACGCGGTTGTTGATCTTGGCTAAGAGCTCCTCGTCCGTCAGCATGCCTTCCGGTGGGTCAACGACCTTGCGGGTCTCGATCGGGACATTGTCCATACGATAGGCGCAGCCGCCGGTCTCGACACCGACCATTGCGACCGGGATGTGGATATCGGAGATCTCGGTCGTGCAGTTGATGTGCGGGTCCACGGTGACGGTCGGTTTTCTCGAGCTGCTGATCATTGCATCGACCGGGAAATGTGCGCCGGGATCGGTTGCAATATAGAAGCAGGCCTCGACTTCGCTGCGGTTCAGGAGGTCGACCGAGGTTGTCTCGCCGGTCTGGTGGCGTGCCTGGTCCCTGCGGGAGAGGTCGACGGCATACGGGAACCCGTACTGCCAGCCGAGCACCTGGCCGGAACCGGTAACGTTCCAGTGACCCCGCATTGCCATGATCGCGAATTTCGTGAAATCGTTCATGTCGCGGGTCAGGTTGATGGCGATATCGATATTGTGGTTCCTGCCCATGGTGTGGGTAAGGCCCATGCCGAAGAAGATGATACCGAAGCGGGCTGATTTTAAGTCTTCGACAATCTCAATGATCTTCTCTTTTGGGACGCCGCCAACGGTGTCGGGGAGTGCCTCGCCGCGGGCTGCGGTCCTGAAGGCGTTTAAGAGCTCGTAGTCGAAGCCCTGCTGGACCTGGATGAACTCGTCAGCGCACTTGGCAGTGTCCGTATACCGGCAGTCAACGCAGTAGATCTTCCGGCCCTTGTGGCCCTTGACGGTAAAGAAACCGCGGGGGAAGATCGAGTACCGGGACATGTGACGGGGGTGGGCGTGAGCCGGGTTGCATCCCCAGAAGATGACACGGTCGGCACGGTTCTTGACCTCACCGAGCGTACAGCTCGGGACGCCGACATCCTCGATTGCAATCAGGGAAGAGCCGTGGCAGACGGTAGCGCAGTTGTCGACGATGCCGCCGACCTTCTCGGCAATCTCGTGGCCGATGCTCATTGCCTGGCAGCTCGTTGATGCCCAGCCGTACATCAGGGTCTTTCTGGACTTGACAAGCATCTTTGCGGTCCAGTCAATGGCTTCATCATAGGAAACTTCCTTGAATGTGCCGTCGGCCTGTCTCATCCGCGGGCGCTTGACCCGGCCCGGGAGCCTCTGGTGGTTAAACTTCTCGGCGCCGATGGCGCAGGCGTTCTTGACACCAAGGATTGTCTTGTTGTCATCGGAAACGGTGACGATGAGGTCATCGCACAGGGTACCGCAGAACGGGCAGATAACATCAGTTACTTCTTTTGGCATTGTCCGTCACTTCCTTATGAGTCCGCAGGCGTCCTGTAAGACCTCGACTGCGCCCATGATGCGTGCATTCGCGGCGATCTCAATGTCAACCGGGAATCCCTTGAAACAGGGCTCGCCGGTTGAGAAGGTATAGGCCGGGACGATCCGGTTCGCCCAGGGTCCCATCGGGATGTGGGCAAGGCCCGGGACAAGGTCCTCGCGGGTCTCGACGGCTTTGACAATAACGCTGCCGACCGAGCTCGTTACCTTGACATTGGTGTTCTTCCATACCCCGAGTTTCTTCATATCTTCGGGGTGCATGTGAATAATCGTGCAGGCGTCGAAATACTTCTGGGAAGTCTTGCCTGCCTCCATGCCAACGCCCTGCTGGATCGTCCGGCATGTAATCATGTTGAGGGTAATTTTCTTCTCTGCCATTCGTATCTCCTCGTGTATCAGGTCAGACTTTGGCCGGTAATTCGGCTGAGCCTTTCCCGGAAAGGCTGATCACATCGTACGGGCAGGCTTCGACACACACACCGCAACCTGCACACAGCTCCGCCTTGAAATCAAGGCTTCGCGCAACGCCATCCTGCACCTGGTAGATCTTCTCCTTGGTGGCAGGATCGAGCGAAAAGAGCTCGAGGGCATTGACCGGGCAGGCAACAACACAGTTGTTGCACCCGGTACATCGTTCCATGTTTACATGTACTGCAAACGCCATGCACATCACACACAAATTTTATTCAAATTTGCTTAATTCAAGAGTTGATTCAATACAATAATTAAAGATTCTGAATTTTTCAGACAGTAAAACAGAACTGGTTAATGCAGGATTGCTTTTTTTACATCAGGTTAACACGAGGATTGGATTATTACATCATTTTAACACCGGGGTTCGGTTTTTTGCAACATCCACTTCCGGTCTTTTCATAAAACCGGAAAAATATTTCCCGGGAGAAAACCGGGTCCGGCCCTGCAGCCTGTTTGCCCCGAACGCGCAGATAGTGCCCGGGAAGATATTTTTGATTTCCTGAATATATGCCCCCCTTTTCTATTATTACAGTGGATCTTTCCGGTCCATTATTGCCTGGAGAATACAACCCAGTAACCGGAATCATCCTGTATCAGGTCATATTCGAAGATACCGGCAGCGGCAAGTGCTGATCTGACAATGTGAGGATTGCAGCTGGCATACCAGCCCCGGCGGTTCTCTTCCCAGGATGGATCCCGCTCCCGCATCCGTGAGACAATCTCATCCCGGAGGCGTGCGTTCCCAAACCCGCCTCCGATATAGGCCATTCCACCAGGCCTGAGCACCCGGTTGCATTCAGAAAATCCGCGGGACAGGTGATCCCAGAAGAAGAATGATCCGCGGCTCACGACAAGATCCATGGATGCATTGCCGAACGGGATGCTGTTCACATCGCCAAAGACCGTTCTCACCCGCCGTCCCAGCCGGTATTTCTCCACATTGCCCTTTGCAATCCTGCACATGGGCCGGGAATTGTCCAGTGCAAAAACCGTAAGATCGGACAGCGTCGCAAGCGCAATGGCAAGATGTCCCGGCCCGCTTCCCACATCAAGGCACGAGCCGGTATCCAGGTTTGCCCGCTTCAGGATCTGGTGGGCGATGACCGGGTAGATCGGGAAAAAGATGGTCCGGGCAAGGTTGTTGTACTCTTCGGCCTTCTCAGTGCTGGTCACCGATCCATGGCGGTAAACTGCGTTCATGCAGAAACCGCCTCCGGATTCGTGGAAGTCTGCCCTGTATCCTGTTCGATCCTGACCTCGGACTGGCTGATCATGATGCCGATGCATGCAGAGGTTCCGATCAGACCAAACGCGAGAAGCGTATTTTCCGGCCAGGATGCAACTGAGGAAAGGAGCAGAAATGCAGCAAGAATTGCCGCGTGCTGGATATGAAACCCGGGTATCCGGTTGTCCAGGAGATTACACGGGCGTATCGAGCCACAGACTGATGTCGTGGCAAAGGGAAAGAAGATAGCAATCCCTTTCCGGGTACAGAGATCTTCGGCAAGGTGGAAGATAAGTCCGATGAACAATCCCAAAAGGAGGGCTTTTGCAAGAGATGCGGGTATGCGGTTTCCGGACAGGATTACGATGGCTCCGGCAAACAGAGAGAGCAGAGCGAAATACAGAATGACGCCGGGAACCGAATGGGTTAACCGCTTGTCATCGGTCGGGATCCGGATCCTCAGAATTACCCGGTACAGCAGGCACATAGCGGTAACGCAGGTCTTTTTTCCGGCTTGTGCAATAATCCCGGCTGCGGTCAGGAGCCGGGTTTTTTTTGGCCGTTTCATGTGAATATCCGGCAGGATTGCACCGAGAGCGATGCCTGAAAGTATCACTATGATGAGGAATGGATCCGACCCTGCAATAACGCTGGCCGGGATGAGGCCGCAGATAAGGGCGAGTCCGAGATGCTGGCGTGTTATCATAGGAATGCCGTGGAGGTCAGGTTGCAACTGCCTGCTCCGGAAATTTTTTTACATTCTTCTTCTTTGTCATCCAGACAAGGTTTCCCTGTTCAAATGCATAGGCATTCATTGGCAGGACCTTTATGCCGGATGGGATCGCAGCAGTGTCGGCTGCCTGGGGGGTGATCAGGTACTTTTCTGCTTTCAGTTCCCCGCTGACAGGCAGGGCATCGAGTGCACTGACTACCCTTTCATCGGGAGTCCTCCTGAATGAGACTGCGACAAATGCAACCTCCCTGGTATACATTTTCTTCCGTGAAACCCGGTAAAACAGCCCGGCATCGGATCTTGTATTTACCGGGGTGATCTCCCAACTGTCATATGCGGGAAATACCCGCCGGAGATCTCGTTCTGCGAAAAGTTCCATCACATCTTTTGATGAACCCATGATTATCATCATGCTGTTGTCTGTCCAATCTTATAAGTTTTAGTAATTTAGTTTACTCTCATTAAAAGTAAATTAATTTTAATTAATAATTAACCTGAATAACCTCCTCTCTCGTGAATCCGCTCTCATTCATAAATCAGGAAATAAACCAGTGAAACTATTAAGCGATACCACACATACCAGCGTTGAGCTATGTCTCACTCTTACCCCGACCCGGTTCCTCCCTACCCCGGTTGGAAACGCCGTGAATACCGGCTCTCCCGACCATTAACAAAAGAGGATATCGCTGCCTTCCTGGGCAACGAAGAGCTCTATGTGCGCGATACGGCGGCAGGACCGGTAAATATTATCCATAAATACGGCCTCCTGGAACTCCATGGTATCCCTGGAGAGTCGATGATAGAGATCTGGTTCAATCCCGAAAAAGGGGTATACCCGGAAGAATACCTGGAAGCCCTGCTCTCAACCCGGTTTTGATTAAAAGGGAATGCCTATCCGGATTCCCTGAAAAATTGTCCGGCCCCTCTGAACGGGAAATTGAATCCCGGAAAAAACCTCTCCGGAATACTATTTGTTTTGAGTGACGTATTCAAAAAATAAGGAATATTATTTCGGGGTTGCCGCAATGATATCCATAATCTGCCGGGCGATCGCCGGGTCCGCGATCTGCGAAAGGACAAGGCCGGCTATCGTGGTGAAGATGGTCCAGAAGAATTTCTTTGTCAGCTCATTCTTCCCGACTATTCCGATTACCGCATCCACATCAGTCTTCATTGCCCGCTGGATCAGCTTTGGCAGGAAGACAAAGAGCGGCAGGAAGATTACCGCTGCCCCGATGAATGCGAGCGGGATCTCGGTTTTTCCGGCAAGCAGGATCCCGGCCGGGACAGAAAAGATCCCGGCCAGAACGGCTGCCATCCCGACCTCGCCGAACCAGAAATAGTGTTTCTTCCCTGCATAGTTCGCCTTCTCAGCGTCAGTCAGGGCAGCGGGATCGAAAGTGCCAAGCACGTTCAGCATCCCGTAAAAGACTGCGTGCGTCTCCTCCGGGTCTGCCACAATGCCGAGGAAGAGAATCGCAACCGGCACGGTGAGCAGGATAACCGGCAGGTGGGCGAAGAAAAAAATAAGGGCGAGCAGGATCCCAAAGCCGCAGATGGCGGCCCGGGTCTGCACCACATCTTCAAACATCGTTTGCATCCGCCGTGATGTTGAGCTCGAAGACCGGGCTTGTGTACCCGCCGTTTTTGGGACTGAAATCCCGGACCATTCCCGGTCTCCTCCGGGCGGTCCGGATCCTGACCGTGTGGGTGCCCGGTGATCGGGGATAGACCCGCCGGCCGTCAATGTCGCGCATCTCCCGGTAATGCGGGATCTCGAACCAGTCCGGCCAGAACCGGATGCCCCGGGGAAGGTCCGTACCCCGTTCAAGATCCTGCAGCCTCAGGGGCGAGAGGTTGTCGTAGACCAGGTCGATTACCAGATCGAAATCTCCCTGACCCGGGTTCAGATCGAGCTCGTAGAAGACCGGTCTCCGCCGGACCTCATCGAGGGTGAGCGGGGTGTCCTTTGTCAGCGGTTCGAGGCCGGAGAATGTGCCCCGGTACAGGCCGGTAACGGTTGCAACCGGTGTGGTATCAGGTTCCATGGTATGCCTCCTTTGTTCGTTCATGCTCGTCCCGGAGCCGTTTGAACTCCTCCACAATCTCGTCGTACCTGCCGATCCTCTGGTGGATGACGAACAGGACCGGGTAGAGGGGGAGGACTGCTCCGAGAACGAGACCTGATGTCTCTGTTTCCATGATGTCTGCCTCAAAAGAGTGGTGAGATATTCACCACTCCGCAGTAATCTGCTGCCTCGCACTCCTCAGGCCAGCGCCGGTACCGTGTCGGCCCAGGTCTCGATCGTTGTCAGGATCGCATCGTCCGAGTACGAGGTGATGGTCACGGTATCGCGGGCGAATGTGACAAAGTACAGCTCGCCGTTTGCACCGTGGCACTTCAGGGTAGCCGAATAGGTCTCATTGTCGGTGTCCCGGATCGGTGTGCCCCCGTGAGCGGTGGCAAGGGCGGCATCCGCGAGGAGTGCCGTTGCGCCGGCACTGAACCCGGCGATGGTACTGAACCGGGAGGAGTCGTTTCCCACGGTCTTTGCATCGGAGTCCTGGTAGAAGACCTTTGCCACGTAACTCTCCTTTGTCTTCTCCACCGGTGCGTGGCTCACGCCGGCGCTCTCATAGGCTGTGCACCCAAACGGGTTGCCGGTGATGACCGACTGGACGATTGTGTCGAACGTCGATACGTCTGCAATCGGGTTCGCAAGCGTGCGGACCGCTGTCTTTACTATGTTTTTCTGTACGAAATCTGCCATTGTTGTTTACCTCCTGTTTTTGTTGTGCTGGCGGGATCCCGGCAGGGCTCCCGGGATTTTTTCAGGGAGGACTCCGCCCTCCCCGGATTTTCCCGGGTGCCTGCCTGGAACCCCGCGTTGTGTCGCGGGGCCCTTTGACATATCCATATAGGATGCGGGAGGAGATGTGTCTGGATGAATAAATTCCGGGAAGCAAAATCGGGGACTTTTACGCAGGATTGGGGCAGAACGGGGAGCGGTGGTTGGGAATTGGCGTGCGCAAAAGTTGTATGAATCTATAGTTTACTGATACGCCAAAAGTCATATATCAAGGGTGAACTCCCCCAGATGCGAGGAAATATGAAACCTGAACAATCAATGACAATCGAACAGCTCACTGAATGGATGCACACTCTCTCTCAGGGATCCTGCTTTTCCGGATTTATGGATTGCAGGAATATCATCCAGCTTTGCTACTAATCCTTTGAGGAAAAGAGACTCTACACAGCAGAATTTAACATCACTGCGGATTCTTTCGAATGGGCAATCCGGTAATGGATACAATCCGTCATTCCAGTTTCTGCCGCTGTCTCCAGTGCGTAAGAAGGTCCCGGCATTCCTCCCATGGGGGGTGCTGGTTTTTTTTCCGGATTATCTGGTACGCCGCAATCGCTTCAGAATAGGTAATGAGACCCTCATTTGCGAGGTAGTCGATCAGCCAGCAGGTACCCCGGCAATGAACGCCATTATCTGCTGCGGCATTCCTCAGAGCATTATCGCCGGTGATAAGAACTGTGTTTTTCGTTCGTGCAAGCAGCAGGACGGTGATATCGTAATAGGATGGCAGAGGATATTTCTCCATAAAGGGGGAAATATCGGCGACCTCTTCTTCTGCGAGCGGTTCGAATACAAGGCCGAGTTCCTGAAGAACGTGAAAAGGAGGATCGAGGAATTCATCCGCCAGGGAATCGGTGACAGAAAACGTACAGGGCAGGCGGAATACTTTGTCGAGCAGACCGCCGAAATGCAGATCGATTATCGTATTGGTGTCAAGTACATAGCAGGGCAGAACACTCAATCCCCGTTTCCCCGTCTACCGAACAGAACGTACTGATGCTCTGGTTTAATAACTCAGCAGCCTTCGATGTGGAAATGATTCCCTCTGCATGGGACTGGAGCACCATCGTCTCCATCAGGGCAGGCCGCTCCCCTTTCTCTGTATCGTCACCGGGTTCTGTCCGGTTCCAGTGCCGCTTGATGAAATATTTCCGGGCCGCGAGATAGTCCTCCGGAATAATGATGCCAAGCTCCATTGCCCGGTACAGCCATGCGCCCATCGAAAACCCGTATTTCTGTTTGAGGATCATCAGTTCCTTGACAGACAACTTATGCCGGGTCTCGTCCAGTTCGAAGAACACTTTTTCCCGGGGAACAAGGAGCGCGCCGGCAAACCGGTGCATAGCTTTTTCCTCCTTGATCTCTCCACGAACGTCAAGGAGACAGTGCCCGAGTTCATGAGCGAGGGAGAATCGTTGCCGTCCCCGTGGAAGGTTTTCCTTCATGACAATGACCCGGTGACCGGCATATTCGGTGAACAACGCATCGAACTGGGTGATCCCGCGGATGATCCCGATCTTGATGCCTTTGTCTTCCAGCAGGCTGGTCAGATTGTCGATTGGATCCGTTCCGAGGTCCCAAGTGGCCCGGAGATCCCGCGCCGCCTCTTCTGCCTCGTCGAACGAGGATATGGTCCTGGGGAACCCCGCTGGCATCTCAAAGATCCGGGGGCGCCCGGCCAGTTGCTCCGCCATAAGATACCGTTCGAGCCATTCCTTTGTCTCGGCATTGATCCGCTGCTCATCCCGTTTTGGCATTTTTTTTGCGCGGAATGCAATGTGGCTTAGCTGGACCTGCTGGCTCTCAGGCCTCATCAGGGTCCCTACAGGAACCTGCAGTGCTTTGCTGATCTTGATCAGGGCTTGCGAATTCGGGACAAGTATGTTCTTCTCCCACTTGTCGACAGTCGCGTGTGAGACATCGATCTGCTTCGCAAGATCTCGCAAGGATATCTGAAGGACCTGTCGTCTCAGCCTTATGTTCTCTCCGAAGCTCATATATTCACCAGAAATAATTGGTTTACAAACCAACTACCTATCTACCTATTTGTAACCTAGATTTAATATGTTGTTGCATTTTACCATGGGGTTTGACTGGTGGAGATCCGAGAGGATTGGGAATTGGCGTGCGCAAAAGTTATATGAATATTCATGTGAGAAAAACGTGAAACCGTAAGACATAATGTTATAGCATTGATAAAAGGGTACATCTCCTATCATCAAAACGGTGTCATGTCAGAAGAGTCCGAGCGGGGAACACGAAGAACACGTGTTGATCCAAAGGTAACAGCAGCTGGCTGGAAGATCATCCGGTATACCGAAGGATTGGATCTTTCCCGCTGCAACCGATTTGCTATCGAAGAGTATCCTACTGCGAACGGCCCTGTCGACTATGCACTCTGTATTGAGGGAAAAATTTTCGCAGTTATTGAGGCCAAGAAGATCACCCGGAGTCCCGATGGAGTCCTTATCCAGGCGGTACGGTATGCTGAAGGATTGGTAAAGAATCCGTTCAATTTTAACGGGATTCATACGCCTTTTCTATACTCTACGAACGGGGAGAAGATACTCTTTCACGATGTCCGGAACCCGCAGAATCTCTCACGGGAGATTGCACAATTTCATACACCGGAAGCCCTGACCGAAAAAATGAACCAGGCGTATGATACTGCCATCTATAAACTCCGGCATTTCCCGAATGATCACGCATCTTTGAGACCTTATCAGATTGAGTCAAATACTGCGATTGAGGAGGCCATTGATGCCCGGAAACAGAATATGCTCATTGCGATGGCAACCGGTACGGGAAAGACCCGGCTGATGGTGAACGAATGCTACCGGCTTATGAAGACCAGTGTGGCAAAACGTATCCTGTTCCTTGTTGATCGCAGAGCTCTCGCTGCACAGGCAGTAAAAACATTTGCTTCCTTCGATCCGGAACCGGGACTGAAGTTTGATAAAATCTATGAGATCTTCAGCCAGCGGTTTCACCGTGAGGATTTTGACGAGGATGAGCCGTTTAACCCAAAACTGATCCCTCAGGAATATCTCGAGAAGCCCAAGCCCGGGCATGCATTTGTATATGTCTGCACGATCCAGCGCATGGCCTCGTATTTATTCGGGAGAAATACTGCAATGGGTTATGGTACTCCCGATGAACCTTATCAGGAAGACGAGGTCCGGCTGAATATCCCTATCCACACTTTTGATGCTATCATTGCCGATGAATGCCACCGGGGATATACTGCTGCGGAAGAGTCGGTATGGCGGAATACCCTCAACCATTTCGATGCCATTAAGATCGGCCTTACGGCAACACCCGCGGCACATACAACCACGTATTTCGGCGAGCCGGTGTACCGTTACGAATACGAGCGGGCCGTACGGGAAGGATATCTTGTTGATTTCGATCTCGTTGCCATTGAGTCCGATGTCCGGATGAAAGGAATCTTCCTGAAAGAGGGAGACAATGTCGAGGTCATAGATACCGACAGAGGATCAAAATTCTATGATACTCTTGAGGACGAGCGGCAGTTCGACACTACCGAGATTGAACGGAAGGTGACCGCTCCTGATTCGAACCGGAAGATCCTGCTGGAGATCAAAAAGTATGCCGAAGAACACAAGAAAACGTATGGCCGGTTCCCCAAGACGCTCATCTTTGCTGCAAATGATCTCCCGCATACTTCGCATGCAGACCAGCTCGTAGCACAGGCAAAAGAGATCTTCAATGAAGGCGAGAAGTTCGTCATGAAGATCACCGGAAAAGTTGATCGACCGCTCCAGCATATCCGCGAGTTCCGGAACCGACCGAAGCCTGCGATTGTCGTAACCGTTGACCTGCTCTCGACCGGCGTTGATATCCCTGATCTGGAGTTCATTGTCTTCCTCCGTCCGGTCCAGTCCCGTATCTTGTTTGTCCAGATGCTCGGCCGGGGAACGCGCAAAGGGGAGAAGTATACCGACAAATCCCATTTCGTGGTCTTTGATTGTTTCGGGGGATCGTTGTTCGAGTACTTCCGGAAGACCACGGATATGACTACCGAACCCCCGCGTCGCGAGGTGCGGTCCATTGTGCAGGTTATCGAAGATATCTGGCAGAACCGGGACCGGGATTATAATATCCGGGTGCTGATGAAACGGCTTCACCGGATCGACAAGGAGATGGATGGCAATTCGCGGGACAGGATGAAGGCGTTTGTTGATGGCGGGGATCTTGGGAAATATGCAATGGGCCTGCCCAGGCTGCTTGCGGAAGATTTCTCAAAAGTGATGGAGACCCTGCGAAACGAGAACTTCCAGGATCTTCTGCAACACTATACCCGACCGCCCCGGCACTTCATCAACAGTTACACGACCGAGGATTCAGTCTCCTCGAAATGGCTGATCCGCGATGGTGCAGGGCACGAGTACAAACCTGAGGATTACCTTACACTCTTTGCCCGGTTCGTGAAGGAGAACCCGGAGCATATCGAAGCGATCCGTATCCTGCTTGACCGTCCCCGGGACTGGAACACGGATGCTCTCATGGAACTGAGGACGAAACTTGCCGCAACCAAGGAGCATTTCACGGTCGAGAACCTCCAGCGGGCACACAAGATACGATACGACAAGGCACTCGTGGATATCATCTCGATGGTAAAACATGCCGCCCGTGAGGAGGAGCCGCTCTGTACCGCAGAGCAGCGGATCCGCCGGGCCTTAAACAAGATGGTGTATTCTGCATCATTCACTCCCGAGCAGCAGCGATGGCTGGACAAAATCCGTGAACATTTAATTGCAAATCTCTCAATCAGTAAGAGCGACTTTGACATCATCCCGATCTTTTCAAGTGAGGGTGGATGGGGCAAAGCAAACCGGGTATTTGGCGGGCAGCTGCCCGACCTGATCCAACAGTGGAATGAGGCGATTGCAGCGTGAGTGATATTGTTCAGAAGTTATGGGGATTCTGCCATACACTCCGGCATGACGGGATCGATTACGGGGATTATATCGAGCAGATCACCTATCTCCTCTTCATCAAGATGGCGGATGAGCGGGGCGTAAAACTTCCCGAAGGCTGCGACTGGCGGACCCTTATCGGGAAATCCGGTACCGACCTGACGGATCATTACGTGGACCTGTTACGGAAACTCGGAACGCAAAAGGGACTGCTCGGCGATATCTTTGCCGGGGCCCTCTCCCGGTTCACGAACCCGGTGAACCTGAAGCGCCTCATCGGTCTGATCGATGAAACGGAATGGACCGAGCTCAACATTGATGTGAAAGGTGAGGCATTCGAGGGCCTCCTGGAGAAGGCGGCGAGCGAAGGAAAGAAGGGCGCCGGGCAATATTTTACGCCGCGTATCCTGATCCAGTCGATTGTCCGGTGCATGAAGCCCGACCCCCGGAAGAGTTCGGACTTCACGATCTGTGATCCTGCGTGCGGGACCGGCGGGTTCCTTGTCTGCTCGTACGAGTGGCTTCTGGAGCAGACGAAGGGTGGAGCGCTTGACCGCGATGTGGCGCTTCGCGTGATGTCGGGCAAGACCTATTTCGGGCAGGAACTCGTTGCCCGCCCGCGCCGGCTTGCTCTGATGAACCTGTTCCTCCACAATGTCGAACCCTCGATCACGTTCGGCGATTCCATTTACGAGAACCCGGACAGCCGGCGTTTCGATGTGGTGCTGACCAATCCCCCGTTCGGTACGAAGGGGGCAAACCAGGCACCGGACCGGGAAGACTTCACGATCTCCACCTCCAACAAGCAGCTCAACTTTGTGCAGCACGTGATGACGATCCTCAAGCCTGGCGGCCGGGCCGCGGTCGTGGTGCCGGACAACGTGCTCTTTGCCGACCAGGCCGGCGAGGTGTTCAAGGTCCTGACCGAGGACTGCAACCTGCACACGATCCTCCGGCTCCCGAATGGCACCTTCACCCCTTATTCCCCGGGCACAAAGACGAACGTGCTCTTCTTCACGAAAGGCTATGCCACCGAAACGATCTGGGTGTACGATGACCGGACAAACGTGCCGGGCATCACCAAGAAGGACCGGCCCCTGACGCCGGAGTATTTCGCCGAGTTCGAGAAACTCTTTGGTGCTGACCCGAACGGCGGCTCGAAACGGAATTCCGCGGATTCCAAAGAAGACCGGTGGCATTCATTCCACATCTCTGAAGTCAAGGAGCGGAACTACAAGATCGATTCCCTGAAGTGGCTCAAGGACGATTCGCTCGATGATGCGGATTCCCTGCCGGAACCGGAGGAGCTTGCGGTTGAGGCGATTGAGGAACTGCGGCTGGCTGTGGATGAACTTCAGCAGGTTCTTGTGTTGCTGGAGAATGGGGATGCTGCGGCGAATGAAGGGAAGAAATGAAAAAAACGGTTGTAATTTCTCCGGAATCTAGTTGTTTTCCTGATGATGAGTTACCGGAAGGATGGAAATTTGTAACCATCAATAGTGCCTGCGAAGTAAACCCTCCGAAACCGTCCAAAGATTTTCTTCCTGCTGATGCACCGGTGACTTTCGTTCCGATGTCTGCGGTTGATGCTGATATGGGAGCGATCACGAATCCACAGATCAAACCTTATCTGGAAGTGCGAAACGGTTTCACATCATTCTGTGATGGAGACGTGATCATGGCAAAGATAACGCCATGCATGGAAAACGGGAAAGCCGCAATCGTTCATGGGATGAAAAATGGGATTGGTTTTGGGTCAACAGAATTTCATGTGATGAGATCACGCGGGGAAATCCTGCCGGAATATCTTTTCTATTACATCCGGCAGGAATCATTCAGGAATGAAGCGGAATCCCATTTTACCGGTTCAGTCGGACAAAAAAGAGTCCCTGCTGATTTTATTAAACAGAGAGTTATCCCGCGTCCTCCACTTGCCGAACAGGAACTCATCGTCGCCCGTATCGAAGCCCTTTTGACGCAAGTCAACGCCGCCCGTGATCGGCTGAACCGTGTGCCGTTGATCATGAAACGGTTCCGGCAGGCGGTGCTGGCGGCTGCGTGTTCCGGGAGATTGATGGAAGGATGTAGGGAATCAAACGCAGTTGAAGGTATTGAACAATCATTACAAAAGGATAATGTTGACTTCAACGATGAAACTAACACTCCGTTTTACATTGGTTCATTACCAAAGACCTGGGGCTGGATCTCGATTGATGATGCAATGGAAAAAGTGATTGATTACCGAGGACGAACCCCCCCAATAGAAAAAGAAGGAATTCCCCATATCACAACATCGAATATTCGAAATGGTCACATCAATTGGATTACAGAGAAATTTGTCACTCAGGAAACATATGAAAATTACATGACTCGCGGGATACCTGAAATCGGGGATGTATTTTTCACAATGGAAGGTCCGCTTGGTGAAGTTGCAATACTTCATGAGAATCGAAAATTTTCGCTAGCACAACGAATGCTTTTGTTACGTGGACAAAAAGAAATTTTCGATAGCGAATATCTTGCATTTGCATTGATGTGTTCCGGAGTTCAATCCGCAATAAATATGAAAGCAACAGGTTCTGGTGTGAAAGGTATCGCATATAAACGATTCAAACAGGTCCAAATCCCCCATCCACCCCTTTCCGAGCAACACAAAATTGTCCGTCGTGTCAGGTTGCTGTTTGAGCGTGCGGATGCCATTGATCGGGAAGTTGTGGTGGCGGGACGGCGGTGCGAGCGATTGACGCAGGCGGTGCTCGCGAAGGCGTTCAGAGGGGAACTTGTTAGGTAAGGGATGAATAAATGAAAATTGGCGAAACTCAAAATGAGTTAAGAGTATGTTTCATTGCATATGCCGATATTTTAGGATATAGTGAGAGAATACAAAATTGCAAAAACGATTATGGTCTCCTTAAAACGGAATTAGATGTTTTTAAATCAAAAATTCTTGAACATCAAACTCTATTAACAGAGTCAATTGAATCTTTACAGGGAACAGTGTCATTTTTTTCTGATTCGGTTTATGTTCATGTTCCTATTGCGTCAAGAACACCAAAATCATTTGATGATGGACGAGTCCACATTTGTATACCCATTCAAAATCTTGGAAGGTATCAATTTGATTTAGCGATACAGGATATTTTCATCAGAGGAGGGGCAACTATCAACTATGGATATGTTGATGATTCAATTGCATTTGGACCTGGTCTCATCCATGCAGTAGAATGTGAAAAAAGTGCAGAATATCCACGAATTTGTCTCACAGACGACTGGGCAATGAAACCAATTAGACATTATATCGATAATGGCTGGCCCGGTGACGAAAGGATAAATAAATTTGTTCTTCGCAGTGAAGATGGGAAATTTTTCATAAATTATCTTTATACGGTTGTCGATAACATTGAAGATAATTGTGAAATGATCCCCGATGAAATGAAAGAATATCCATTATATCTGAATGTTCCCGAAGAAATCGATTCGTTAAAAAAACATAAAGAAAACATTGAATTGAACCTTAAGGGATTAAAAGACACAAGCATTGTAAGTAAATTCGTCTGGCTAGCAAATTATCATAACTATTTCTGTAAGAAACATTTCAAAGATCTTGAATATTTGATAATTACCGGATATCAGGGAAAGTTTTATCCAATATCATCAGAGTAAAGATAAAAAAGAAAATAATCACAATTTTTCTTTACATTCGTGAGAACTATTCTTAATTAGGTTAAATAGAGCCTTCAATTGTTCTGGTTCCGATAGTGAAAACCGTTTATCAATTTTCGGAAAAAAAATTGAACCTTCTTGGCGTTCGTCAACTCCCGGAAAAATTTTCCGTAAATGTGTATTATCTGAGAACTCAGAAAAATAATCATTTGAAAAAATGAGGACATCACATTCATAATTAAAATGTACTTCAGAATGCACGCCTTCTGGAGGTGGTGAAATACCAAATGCGGGTCTTGTGAGGTTACTACTACCCACTATCGCGCATACAGGGATTGTTCCCCTTCCCTTCCCGTTATCCGGTTTAAGGATCATCGCAATTTTTGCATGCCAGTTATTTTTCGGAACTCTAATTGGAATAAATTGTGGTCTCCCTAAATTCTCCAGTTTTTTACAAAAATTTTCAAAGGATTTTTTGGAGCCTTTCGCGCCGATTATATCAATTTCCTGAATTTTTTGATTCACCCTGATTGCTTTTTTAAGATCATCCCCGCAAATCGAATATTCTTGGCCTTCATATTCGGAAAAATAGCCAGATGCTAAGATCAAACGATTTCCATTTAGATCTTTTGTCTTGGAAATCATTCCTATTAAATTATCCCGGAAAAAACTTTTCTCATTATTTTGTCTCAATGTAATCCAAAGGCCCATATCACCTTTTTATTCTCTTGAGATGATAAAATCTTCAGCGCAAGAACAGATGGTATTTAATCTTAGTTTTATCAAAGAAAGGTGATCTTATTTCTGAACCTGAAAGAATGCCCATCGAAATTGTAAACCGTATTGTAATTCTCAACGATGGTTTGAGACAATTTTGGATCAAAGCAGATGGATGGGCCCCTATTGAAGCTGCTCAATTATTAAGCAAATCTCGACTTGATTGGCAGGTTTCATTATCAAGATGTCTGAAAATCTGGATGGCGAAACCTCTTCCTGATGATGAGAGCGGTCAGTTAATTTTGGCTTGGACTCACCTTGGAAGTCTCGTTGAGGGAACGATGAAATTTTTTTTGTCTGTCTATTACACGTCCTATAAACATGATATTGAAGCAATCAAAAAGAGAGGAGATTTGATAAATCCAGATAGTTTGCAATTAGAACAAATGCGCCAATATTTTAGAAAAAGTATCTGGCGAAAAGGGGATGAAGATTGGGACTCATGGATTCTGAAAATTCAACAGCGACGAAATGCAGTTCACGCATATAAAAACAGAGACATCGGAACCTTCGATGAATTTTATAGGGATGTACAAAGATATCTGGATTTTTTGCATTACATAAATGATCGACTTCCCTACCCGGATGAAAATTATAAACCTAGGGAATTTTAAAAAAATATCTCATCCCCTTCTTGCCGGCTAATACGAGATATTACGTCGTGTCGGCATACTGTTTGAGCGTGCGGATGCCATTGATCGCGAGGTTGCAGCGGCGGGCCCGCGGTGCTCGCGAAGGCTTTTGCCGGGAAGTTATGAATATCTGGGGACTGGTCAAAGAACACAAATCGCGACAGAATAAATCCGGTTATTGAAAAGTTTACGACTGTATGTCCAATGAATTCAATCAAAAGATTGTTATATCAACATACGGATAGACTCTATTGTAATGATTTATTCATCACTTTTACCCCGCGCCTATACAACTTTAATAAGCGGTGCAGTTTCTTTTGGTAATCGTAATCATTTACAAAAAGATGGCTGGCTGATTGGTATATGGTATTAAGTCCTACAGAAGCAGCAGTAATGGTGATCGATGCCGCAGGAGGCAGGATCGCCGGACGTACTGCGATCCAGAAGATCATCTATTTCGGAACTGTCAGGAATGCAGTCAAGGCAACCTACCGCCCTCACTATTATGGCCCGTACAGTGCAGACATTTCCGGGGCCCTCCAGACGATAACCTCTTGTCATTTCGTTGACGAAGCGATGGATACTGATGACAGCAGAAAGGTAAACGAGACCTTCGAATGGAAACGGTATTCGTACACGCTCAATGATGAAGGCCGAAAAGTTACTGAGTTCCTGAAGGCAGGCTCTCCCAAAGATTATGAAGAGATAAAAAAAATCGTTGATATCTGCAAGAAAACCGCCAAGCTGGATCCCAATGTTCTCTCATGGGCGGCGAAAGTCCATTACATCATCAAACAGGAACACCGTCAGATGACCTATGAGGAGGTCAGTAAGATCGCCAAATCTCTAAATTGGCAGCTTCAGGATCCACAAATTGCAACCGGTGTAAATTTATTAAAGGAACTATCTCTCGTTACGGGGTAACCGATGCTCTCTTTTTCCAAGTGGGTCCGGGATCCACTGTACGGTTTTGTTGGACTTACTGAAACAGAAGTCAAGCTTCTCGATACTCCGCCACTCCAGAGACTTCGTCGCATCAAACAACTGGCAAATGCACATCTCGTCTATCCGAGTGCGATGCACACGCGGTTTGAGCATTCCCTTGGTGTCATGCATATTGCCGGCAGGATGGCGGAACAACTTCAGTTCGGTGATGATGATGTAAGGGCGGTCCGGTATGCCGGATTATTGCATGACGTTGGTCACGGGCCGTTTTCTCATGTCTTTGAAGCCGCACTCCATGATATCTGTGGGAAATCAATCAATCACGAAGAGATAACCCGGCTAATCATACAAAACGAGGATTCAATCTGGGACGTGTTAGGGTCTTCCAACGATGATGTGATCGAGTTATTCACGGAAAACGGGGAACGGATTCAGAATCAGGTGATATCCGGTAATCTTGATGCCGATAAGATCGATTACTTACGCCGCGATTCATATCACACCGGTGTTGTTTATGGAAATTTCGATCTCGAACGAATTCTGCACACAATTCACAATAAAGTCGATGGAACCAGATCCTATCTTACACTCTATAAAAAAGGAGTGGATGCGCTTGAAAATTTCCGGCTTGCACGATTCCTGATGCACGCCCAGGTTTATCATCATCATACCCGGGCTGCAGCTGATAGGATGTTCCAACGGGCCATGGAGATTGCGATTCGCGACAACGTCATCTCAAAAGAATTCCTGAACCCGAGAAACCCGGATTTTCTCAAAAATTATCTCTCCCTTGATGATTCAAGAATGCTTTTCATGTTGCTGAAAAATCCGGATAGTAATGCCAGCACACTAGTAACAGCCCTTGAGAACCGGCAGCTCTTCAAACGCGGCTACGAAATCGAAGTCACTCACATACCTGATCCAATCCTCCGGATGAAAATTGCACAGATGGGAAAAGAAAAGTACAGAACTTTGGAGGAAGTTCTTGCAGAAGACTGTGGTTGTGAGAAAGATTTCATTATGGCGGATATCCACAATATTGAAAATTCGCTTTACAAATCCTCGAACGAAAGCATCCTTTCAGACAAGACACCATTCCTGATCGAGGAGAATGACGGAAGTCTGCATGAGATCGAGGAGTTTTCCACATTATTACCTACGAAGGACCCTAGATTGATATTCTATGTGTTTTGTCCTAAAGAGTACCGGGCTCATATTAAAGATCGTGTCGAGGAAATAATCCGGGACAACATTTAGAGCATTTATTTCAGAATTCCCAGATCCAAACAAGCAGCCCAGTCGTTCGTTTTATTCCGCTCCTATCCAGCATGCGGTTGGAATTATAAATGAGTTGGCAGTGCGGGACGGTGGTGCGAGCGGTTTACCTATGCGGTGCTACGGAAAGCCTTCTCGGGATGGTACTAATTGACAGAATGGGCTGGAGGAGAGGCCGTCATGTTTCTTCGAAGGCGATTGCTGAGGTTTAAAAAATTACGAATTAACACAAAACGATCTCGAATCATCGATTTTTATCATTAGAAGACTTGCTAAAAACAGAAAATGAATGGCATTTTCTTTACTGGTTGTTAAATTTGCATGAGCTTTTGGATTTCTAACTCCGAGAATCGAACCAGAATAAATTTGTAAATATCCTTTTTGAATATCTTTTCCGCTTTCTGTCGAAAGGTCATCCAAAATAATTATTGGATCTCCCAAAGAAAATGCATGCTGCATCAATGATGCACCATCATATTCTTGACCTGTTTTATCCTTGACAATTTTTTTCACTCGAGTATTCACTTCTTTGAATGCCGATTCGACCGCATCCGAATAATGTTCGTCAATAAATTTCTTTTTTGACACTCTTTGCACATCTTGATGGATAAGTGACCAAAAATCATGAATTGCCGGTAAATGTTTTTTCCGTATTAAGTTTCGGATAGGGTTATCCAAGGGGGATAATTCAGTTATAAATTCATCAAGAAGTTGTTCTTTCCTCTCATTACTATACGACGATTTAGCGATTGTCATAATCCAATTATAGATTAATTGAGATCTATATGAGGTTATGTTGGCATTAGGATATTTTACAAGAGTACAATCAAATATTGCAGACGCAATTCTATTGATGTCATCAACAGTAGTAACCGTTTTTAGGCCTTCACCGGCTTTGGTTGCAATTAATTTGTAATTCATAACTACCCCTACTTAATTTTCTTTAATCTCAATGATGGTCTGAGTTTTTGTTCCTGTTTCCAAAGAAGTTACTTTGAGAATATAGTATCCTTTCACCAGAGTGCTTCCGTCAACATCGAACGACCACTTGTTTTCTGCCTCCCCCCGAATGACCCTGCACACCCCCGATAAGCCAAACGATTTTCCGCTTCGAGGATCCCCCTCGGAGGGGAAATTCTGTTTGAATTCAATGAGCAACTCGTCATCAACATTCAGATTGGTAAATCCGGTAATCGTAAAAGACTCTCCAATTACCTTCGGTTTAATTGGATCAATATTGATGTCTGGCTCCTCTATGAGAAATGCCGCTTTGGTGTAAATATCGTCGACATCTGGCAAATTCAACATTTCTAGCAATTTTTCAGCTGCATCACCCGGCGTCATTTGAGCAGGTTTAGTAATTGTTACGGCTGAGCTTGCATCTGTTGGCTGTTTAAAAAATATGTCGGTGCTTTCACCAGGTTTAGAGGTTCTGATATCCGCACGGCCATTTTTCCCGGGATGTTGGACAACCACAAAATATTGTCCAGGTTCTAATTTTTTTGTGAGGTCCCGAGTAAATTTAAATGAAAACGAAGCATCGGCATTGACGTTGATCGGATTTTGAAGCATCCGATAATTCGCACCAAATATCCATAGATATACACTATTTGGATTTCCTTCAGCAATTCCGGTAATAAAACATTCGTCTCCCCGTGCAACAATACTCCGACTCATAGTAGCAGAAATGAAAGGATTTTTAATTGTAATCAAAGTCGTTGAGTAATTCTCCGGAGATAAGTCCTCCTTGTTCTTCGGATCGGTAACTGCGAAAATAGTATAGGTTCCGGATTCACGCAAATCAATTACTTTCGATGTATCCCATTCGTAGGTCCAGGTATTATCCGGTTCAACCCTGACTTCGGTAAACGTCCCCTTATTATCAGAAATTGTATTGATTGCCAAGTTGTCCAGTTTCACTCCGAACGGATTGAGGTGCGGGCCTGTTAAAAAGAGATAAATTCTTGAACCCGGACGATATGTACCAATCAAACGGATTTTCTCACCAATGTAATATGACTGATCCCCGGCGGCAAAAACGGTCAGGTTGTCCCCTGCATGTGGCCGCGATGTTGAAACGAGTCTCAAATCACGGATAAGTAATAATCTCTTCACATCACGCTCGACTTCGATCCTCAATTCGGTTGGTGTTTTAAAAAATGAAACCGTATGACGATCCTTGATAAGATCCTTAAACTCCTTTAAACGGGCTCCCTTGTTATTATTGTCGCTGCAAATATCAACGAATTTCGGGAAGACAAGTGCTTCATCCTCATTGATCAAATAAAAAAGAATTTCGAGTGAATTTTCTTTCGCTGTTTCGTATTCAATTTCTATGAATGACTTCTCACTCGACTTATCTATTGATCCGTATTTCATCCCCAATAAACCGATAAAAATTTTACATAATCTCACTTCATTCAGACAAGTATGAAGGGGACTCTCAGTACGGGATCCAAAATTTTCCATTCCATGAACCTCAAAACCCATTGAGTTGAGTAATTTGGATACTTCATCCCGGTATGGAATGAGATCCGTATACGTGGAACTGACAAAAACCGGAATTTTTGGATTTGAGATATTATCAACCATTAAGCAAACAATTCCCTAATTTTTATTTTATTGAATATCAAATTGCTTAAACGTAATTTCCTCTTGTAAAGAATTTTCAATTATCTATCAGGATGGAGAACAATACATTTAACATCGGTATCCCGATATACCAGAACACAACTCCCCAAAAACCAATCCAGATCAGGCTGCCCATTGGGCTAATTGATTGAAGAATATTTTCCGGGAATGACAGCCCGCTCGTAAAATTGTGATAAATATTCATGATCGAGCTCAGGATATTCAGGTTTGTCCGCATCGCATCAATGGAAGCATACATCTGAAATATCGTGCCGATAATCTCGAAGGGAATTCTTACTAATATCCAGAGTTCTTTCCAGAGCAATTCTGCTATTGAGAATGCAATACGCTCAGTAACGATCATCAGGAAACCGACAATCCCTATTCCGTATCCTCTTGATGACATGTACCTCCTGAAAGCGATCTCCTTCCTTCTCCAAAAAATTAAAATTTTCTTCCCCTGCTGATCAGTTTCACATTCGGCCGGTAACGGTCACGATACTCTACAGCCGGTTGAGTGAATCCCGCTTTGCTGTCGACTTCACCAATTCCTTTTCGAGTTAATCGCTGCAATTCAGGCTTGGTCACGGGACTCTGTCGGGCCTTCACTTCCCCAAAGACATCCCCTCGCTGATAGTCGGGCATGCCGGGTCCGCCAATATGTCTGGCCCTGTGTTCTCCTGCTTTTCTCTTCTCTGCCGCGATTCCGCGGTTTACATCATTTGCTGTCATTTTCTCACGTTTCCTTTTGCATGCAGTTCACTGATGAGCTGCTTAGTCCTAAGAGATCCTGTTAATTGTATTTAAATTTTGTTACCATTTTTGCTGCAATGAATAAATGAATAAATGAATGAATAAATGAATAAATCATCATCATAATACTCACCATTATTTGAAAATTCCCCATTCCATTATTTTATATATAATTACAGAGTTTACATATATTATAGAAATTTTACATTTCGTAAACTGATTGTGCGTGGAATCATGGTGAGGCAGTATGTCGATAGGAGAACGAATTAAATCCGCCAGGATCAATGCCGGGCTATCGCAGGAAGCGCTTGGCAACAAACTGGGAATTACCAAGATGGCGATCTCAAAATATGAGACCGGTTCCGTCATCCCGAACTCGGGAGCTCTGATTGCTCTTGCCAAAGCACTCGAAGTGAGGATAGAGTTTTTTTTCCGGACCATGGATGTACGGCTCTCAAAACCCGAGTACCGGTGCAGGAAAGCACTGTCATCCAAGGATGAATCCAAGATCCTTGGAAAGACGGCCGATTGGCTGGAACGGTATCTTACCATCGAAGAGATCACCGGTTCAGAAAAACCCCTCATGTTGCCGGATCGCGGCTCCTGCCGTGTGACCACCCTGGAACAGATTGAAGAGATCGCTGTTCATGTCCGCCAGCAATGGAATCTCGGTCTCAATCCGATTGAGAACCTGATGGACGTGCTCGAACAACACGGGATCAAGGTAGGGGTTATTGCAGCCCCGGTGGAATTCGATGCACTCACCATGTGGTACAACGATGACCACCCGCTCATCATTGTCAATAAAACATTCTCCGGCGACCGCCAGCGACTGAGCCTGGCTCACGAGATGGGGCATCTGCTATTAGACCCCGATGAAGGGATCGATATAGAGGCAGCAGCATTTCGTTTCGCCGGGGCCTTTCTTGTACCGCGGGCCACCGCCGTCATGGAACTCGGCCAGAAACGGAGAATGCTGGACTTCCGGGAGCTCTATGTACTGAAACGTAAGTACGGTATGAGCATGGGAGCCTGGATCTACCGGGCAAAGGATCTGACCATCATATCGGACTCTGCCGCAAATCGTCACTGGGTTGAGATGCGTTCCCGCGGATGGCATAAAAAAGAGCCCGGCACACCAATAGGACCTGAGGTTCCGACCCATCTTGAACTCCTGCTGCTCCGTGCTTTGACCGAACATAAAATTTCCCCGTCACGGTTTGACGAATTGAGAGGAGACGAATCACCGGTATTAGCTGCCCCTTGCCAGTGAGGATCCCATGAGTAAAAGCAGAAGAATCTGTTGTATCGATGCAAATATCCTGTTCGACTTTGTAGCAGGGGATATTTTCGATCGACTGTTCCTTCTGCCTTTCGATTTTTTAACAACTGATATCGTTGCTCTTGAAATTTCTGAAACCTATTCGGAAGAACACCTGCACAACCTCGGACTGGAAATCCTGACACTCAATGAATCCGAAGTTCTTGAGATTTTCAGCATGAAACAAAAATATATCGAACTCTCTGTGGAAGATGTCTCGGTATATTTTCTGAGCAGGAAACACGGGACAACTATTCTCTCCAATGACGGTCCCCTGCGGGAACTGGCAGATAAATCCCGGATCGATTATCACGGGACCCTCTGGCTGCTTGAGATGATGATTGAGAATGATATAATTTTTCCCGAAACGGCTGCGGTAGCACTCAAATCCATGCTCAAAAAGAAACGCTGGTTGCCCATTCCAGAATGTGAACGATTGATCAGGAAATGGGAATCCGGAAACTGATTTTCCGATTCATTCGTTTAAACCGTAGATTCGTCCGGAAACCTGCCATTCAGATTTACCAGTATCGGTATATCCATTTTCAGGGTATTATTCAGAAAGGATCCATCCGTTGACAAACACCCCGGATCCAACCCCCCGCCGGTTCTTTGGCCAACCTCTCCTCAGGAAAAACACCCTTCAGATCATCAGAAAGGGTATATATTGACAGATTTTAAAGCCAGGATTACCCCTCAGATTGGCAAACGGGAGATAATGCAGGTATATTGTAAAAACCCTATCGTATAATTCGCCAAAAAGTGTGACTATCTAAAAACCGACCTTTCAAATCGGGCTCCGATTGGCAAACGGAGCGATTTGAGAGGAGATTAGTGGTAAGGGACTTGTCTGTTCCCGGGCCGCCCGTTTCCCGTCGGAGGGTATGCCCGGGCGGGGGGCAGGCTGCCACTCATCTTCCCGCCGGATATGCGATTTTTGGTATACACCCGTTTATTTCCGCTGTTTGTTTCGTGAAGGTGCCGGAGGCAAAGGAAATTCTTCACCCTCGACCAGGCGCCTCCAGTGGAACTCGCTGAACATCTTGAGCTGGAGGATAGCTCCCTTATTTTTTGTATTGAGAACCGACATACTGCCGGAGATGAATGGAGGTATCATGAGCAGTTCCTCGTCATCGATGATCAGTTCAAGGGTATTATCAAAATTCATGAATTTTTTAGCCTCCTCAAATTCCGGAGGAGCAAACGGTGGCGGGGCTAAAAATTTCTCTGAGGGGATAACATGAATCTCGGCATTTTTTCCCGGAAACAGCCCATGCAATTTCTTCTCAAGATCCTCTGAATCGGAAATTACAATAAGCCGGAACGAGACATCTCCCATCCTGCAGTTTTCAATAAAAGGCAGGTATCGCTCTCCAATCATGCAACGGATCTGGCTTTTAGCTTTACCGAACAGGTCCCGAATTTTATACTCAATGTTCGTGTCACCGTAAATTGTCCAGAGAGCATCTTCCTTATCCGTCCTGACCTTATCAGCCTCAAGTTGTTTCAACGTAGCAAGGGCCGAATCCGCGGCCCGGTTCAGTCTGTCCCTGAGCAGATCGATTGCCATTACCGGAGAGATCGCACTGTACCGTGCCGGCTTTGTAACTCGTTTTACTGCAAGTCCCCGATCGGCAAGATGGTCGAGTGCCTCGTACACGCTGGGTTTTGAGATAGAGAGGAACTCGATGAGCTCCTTTGCTTCAGCATTATCGTACAGGACAAGAGCTGCATACACGAGGGCCTCATTGTTGGATAACCCGAGATCGTTTAAGGATTTTACAAGATGGGCCGGGATATTCTCCATGAATCAGATTCACTTCTTGAAATAATAGTTCCTTGCTTGTTGTTAATAATTTTACTACTTGGATGAGAAAATATTTAACCCGGCAATGAGACCTAGATGAACAATTGTAGTAAATTTTTTTACTACTTGATTGAGGAAAGCTCAATGTTCACGAAAACACGCTCCAAAAAAATCCCGGTATATCGGGATACGGCATTAACGAAGAGACCGGATGTGTCACGAACGGGAAAAATTCCTTCTCCCCGCTTTTCCATCTCGCGGGTGGGAATATTCCTGTTTGTCATGGCTGCCACATGTCTCCTGGTTCTGCCGGTGAATGCATACGAAACCCCGGAATCGATTGTTGCTGCAAGCAAAGTCTATGTGTCGAATGTCGTTTATGACCCGGGTACGTTCTTTCCCGGCGATACCGGGACCGTTACGGTGTATGTGACCAATGCCAACACCAACCAGAGCGCAGTGGTCAATCATGTATCATTTGGCGACCAGAATATCCGGCTGACAAGCCTGCCGTACGACAGCACGACCAATATCGGCCCACTCCAGACGCGATCATTTGTTTTCTCTGTTGAAGCGGACGGCAAGGACGGGACCTATTACCCGGCATTCACCCTGAACTTCCGGGATGCTGACAGCCTCTATCAGCGGGCAACCGTTGAGATTGACCGCACTCCCCTGGTCCTGACCGTAGTTGATAAACCCGATGCCTATGCGGCAGGCCAGAAGAAGACGGTTTACCTGCAGGTTGCAAATCCCCGCGATAATGCGGTAAGCAATGCAATCCTTGAAGTGAGCGGCCCGGGGATCTCCGCAACACCGGAAAAAACCTACATAGGCAGTGTATCTGCCGGGGGAAAAATACCGGTAAACTTCACGATCACGCCAGACTATCCCACGAATGTGAATATCACCCTGAAGTACGACAATGGTGACAACCCCCACCAGGTAACCCTGGACCTTCCGGTAACCTTCGGCCTGGATAAAAAGCAGGCAAATCCCCAGATCAGCAATGTCCAGGTAAAACTGGCGGACGGGGTGTACCATGTTACCGGTGATGTCACCAATGCCGGCCTGACCAATGCAAACGGCGTTTCCGTAACCACACTCTCACCGGCCATTCCACAGGATCCTTACCGGTCTTACGTGATCGGAGCACTCAAACCGGATGATTTCGGCAGTTTTGAAGTGACCTTCAATGCCAATGGTGCGACAACCGTCCCGCTCCAGATCTCATACAAGGATACTGACGGGAATATCATCGCATCCCGTTTTGATGTCAGCCTCACAGGAGCTGCATCGGATGACAAAACAAACCCGCAGGGGAACGTCCTGCTGCCGGCAGCCGGCCTTGTGATTGTCATCGGAATTGCCGGCGTTTACCTGTATACCAAACGAAGAAAGAACCAGTGAGGCAGCCAGCCATGGAACCGGTAATACAGTTTGAGGACGTGGTAAAAATCTACCCGCTCAAGGCAGGAGACGTGACTGCACTCGACCACATTTCATTTTCCGTTGAGCGGGGCGAGTTCATCTCCATCATGGGACCTTCAGGCTCGGGAAAATCCACCCTGCTCACCCTGATGGGATGCCTCGATACCCCAACGTCCGGGAATATCTTTATGAGCGGGATTCCGATCCGCAACATGTCAGATGTGGACCTCACCAACCTGCGGAGGGACCGGATTGGTTTCATCTTCCAGTACTTCAATCTCTTCCCGCTCTTAAACATCATCGAGAATGTCAGTTTTCCCCAGATGCTCAAATCGGGCCATGGGGTGGATGAGGATAAGGCACGGGAAGTGCTCCGGGCAGTTCAGCTCGATGAACGGTTGTTCACCCATACACCGCTTGAGCTCTCGGGAGGCCAGCAGCAGCGGGTTGCCGTTGCCCGTGCACTTATCAATGATCCCGATATTCTCCTCTGCGACGAACCCACCGGGAACCTGGACTCGAAGACTGGTGCAAGCATCATGGAACTGATGACGGAACTGAACCGCAAGGGCTCGACCATCATCGTGGTGACCCATGATCCCAATGTTGCGAATTATACGAGCCGGACGATCCGGATTGTTGACGGGTGCATTGCCTCATGATCTTCTGGGAAATTGCAAAACGCAATATCCGGATCCACATGCTCAGATCAACCCTTGCTATGCTCGGCATCGTGATCGGGGTGGTTGCCATTGCCTCGATGGGAATCCTTGGCAACAGTATGGTGGCAACAGTTTCTGAAAGCCTGAGTTCTGTTGGCGACAGTGTGATTGTAACCCCCTACGCCGGGGGTGGCGGGGGTATGGGACCGGGTGGCGGGAGCAGCGGGAGCAGTTCTGCAAGCCTGAAACTTACCGACCAGAATTACCAGCAGATAAAAAGGGTCTCGGCACCGAACACGGCCATTCCCGTGTACTCGACCTCCGATCACATGAAAATAGGCGTCGGGAGCGACGATATCGTGGCATCCATTTACGGCCTGCCATCTGAAGATGTCCCGGACTTGATGAAACTCGAGGCAGGGGATTACAACAATGGGAATTCCGGTTGTCTCGTGGGGTCAACATTTGCCAAAGACCATGATCTCAAAGTCGGCTCACGGATCTCTATCGGGAACGATGGCAGCAAGGGAACCCTGCGGGTCACCGGCATCATCGAGGAACGAGGCATGAGTTTCGATATCAGCACGGATAATGCTCTCGTGGTCACCGATGAATGGTTCGAGGATACGTACAACCGCAACAAGGATTACGATGAGGTCGTCGTGAAAGTCAAAGACGGGGACACGGCAACGGTCAAGACAAACATAGAAAAACAGCTCAACAAGCACAAAGACAATAAGATTGTCAGTGTTACCGACAGCAAAGCCACATTAAACAGTATTTATGCAACCTTCGGGACGATCACCACATTCGTATCTGCAATCGGGGGAATCTCGATGATCGTTGCCGGTGTCTCGATCTTCAACATCATGATGATGTCCGTCAACGAGCGGATCAAGGAGATAGGTATTATGCGAAGTATCGGGACCCAGAAAAAAGAGGTGATGAGTATGTTCATCTACGAAGCGGCGATCATTGGCGTGATCGGCAGCATCATCGGGGGACTGTTCAGCATCCTGGCCGGGTACGTTGTCAGCGCCCTGATGCTGGGTTCAACCAAGTATCTCGTGACGGCAGCGAATGCCCTTTCAGTTACCGAAGGTATCCTGTTTGGGATCATCATCTGCCTTGCCTGCGGGATTTATCCGGCATGGCAGGCAGCAAACCTCAACCCGATCGATGCATTGAGGCATGAATGAAAACCTGTACGGGTGAAGGGGTAATGTTCACCCGGCTTGCAATAAACGGAGGTGGTTCCGGTCATGTGTCAGAAAGATGCCGGGTATATCGTAACTCATGAGGAGTTAACGCGTATCAGGAAGATCCGTATGCTTGTTGAGAACGACCGATGTGAGGAAAGCAGGAGGTGTATGGATGCAATTTCCGGCATCATCAGGGGTGTTGGGAAACGCCGGCTATGACCGGGCATTGGATCTTTTTCATATCCGTGTCCGGTAATCCGGTCAGAACAGAATGGTTTACAAAAAAAAACGAACTGATCCAGGAACGTTAAACCCGGAAGTTCAACGGGAAATGATGGTAACGCTCAGAAGGAAATTCCGGTATTGGAATTAAAAAAAGTTTGAGGATAACGGATGCAAGCCAGAAGACACGAGAAAACCCCTGTTATTTCCGCCCTCAATAGTGAGTTCCCCAATCTTTAACCAGGACCAGCGTTCATTCCAGCCATCATGACCCGCGAGAACTGCCCTCTCAATTGTCTACCGGAGCCGGGGACGAAATTCCTGGACGGCTGGGGCGTTCTTTCAGGGGGTATACGGCGGGACACTTATGATTTTTAAGAGAGTATGCTGAGATACATCACAGCGCATTCTTACCCCTGAGAATTTTTTTATCTTATCGTATCCCGCACGAATCATGAAAGATCTTTCATCAACAATCTATCTTTTTTTTGCCGGATGTTACTCCTGGATTTACTGAATGGATCCCTGATCCCCGGATCCAACCCCCCGCCGGTTCTCCCACCAACCTCTCCTCAGGAAAAACACCCTTCAGATCATCAGAAAGGGTATATATTGACAGATTTTAAAGCCCGAAATGACCCCAGATTGGCAAACGGGGGATAATGCAGGTATATTGTAAAAACCGTGCCGTATAATTCGCCAAAAAGTGCGACTATCCAAAAACCAAGCTTTCAAATCGGGCTCCGATTGGCAAACGGAGCGATTATAGAGGAGATAATAGTTCAGGGTTTTTCATGATACCCTCGCGACGGAAAAACAGGGGGATCAGGTCCCCTTCGACGTGGTCATGAACGGGCAGACGAACCCGCTGATGGCAGCCGGCATGCCCCCGGGAAGCATTGACCGGTCCGGTCCCGGGGCAGCTTCGCGGAGCTGCCTTATCCCGGCATGGTTTCCCGGCAGCAGGTACGGCGGGATCTCGACAAGGAGATCGTCAAGGACCAGGAAGAACTGCCACGTCCCGATGGGAGACCGCACCCAGAGTTCCCGGACAAAGACGGAACTGGCCGGGATCCTGCGGAGCCGGGTGATCTCATTTTTGCAGCTTGCCAGGATCTGGGCATGATCGCTCACCACAACCCTCGTCCGCTTGACACTGACCGCGATTGTCACGAGCATGAAATGGATCGTGAAGTCGTACAGTATGCCCCGGCTTTTCGTGTTCTCACAGATTTTTCCCTGCCGGAGCGCGATGGCCTTTGCCTCCTTCAGTGCCTGGCCCGGTGGTCGTCCGCGATTCATCAGAAACATCCTCCATCTGCCCCGCCCGCTACACCGCGCCTGCCGGGCATTGGCCGGATCTCCGGTTCACAGGCGATGGTACGGCCCGGGACAAGTTCTTTGGGCAGTGTCTTTGTCCGGACCGAGACATTGTAATGGTGATAATGCGTCCGTTTCACGCTGATCCGGTAGATCCGGTCGCCGGTCTTTCTGATCTGCCGTGCAATCGCGTGCGGGAGCAGGAAGAGCGGGACCTCCTTCTCATCGTTTGACCGGCTGCGGGCCATCACGACCACCTCCGCTGCCGGAACCCGGCAATGGTCTGCTCGAACCGGGCGATCTTTTTCCTGATCCGGCCTGACAGGTGTTCCTGCCGGTTCACGATTGCCGCAGGAACCGTCCAGGCATAATACCTACCTGCAAGGGTGGTGCTCATCGCGGGCCCTCTTTATGTGCAGGATGGTCTCTTTCCTTCAGAACGGAATAATCCATTTCGAGATCATCCACCCGGTACTGGAGATCGACAATTCTTTTGAAGAGTTCCTCGTTCATCCGGTCCTGCCGCTCCATCAAGGAGCAGACAAGATCGCGAAATGCTGCCTCGGCCTTCACGTACGGGATCTCGGGATCGCGTTCGTTCAGATCATCCTCGGTCAGTTTACGGACCCCCCGGACCGGCACACGGGCGGCATCAAGGGAAAGGCCGCGGAGCCCGGACCGGCGCTGCACGAGTCGTGGGCCGGTCTTCTTTGTCGTATTCTGTTCCTGGTTTAGACTGGGTTCTATACTACCACCTCCAGGGATAGTTTCTTGTTCTTTTTGTCTCTACGCCTGAATTGCGCAAGCCCCGGAGATGATAGTACAGGAACCCGGTCCGCATACATGGCTGCAGCCGGTCTCTCATCCGGAATCCTGAGATTACCCGGGATTCCGGATCATGGACAATATCATCGGAAGGGCTGGTGCATTTCGTGTCACATCCTTCATTTTAAACCCCTCCCACAGGACATGCACTCCCGCCATTTTGGATCCGATGCCGGATGATCCGGAAACGGGAACACCCCCAGTTTGAAAGGGGATCGTGATTCGCGTGACCGGGACCCCGGTAGCGATCGTGTCCATTGCTGGCCGTAACCGCAGTCCCTGTGATTAAAAAAGAAAGGAAATCTGTAATTAAATATTCATCAGATATATATGGGTATTACATTTATCCTACTGGTTATATGGTCTCCCTGAAGCAGCAACCATTCCCTGGTGTATTCAGAGAAGAACGATCCGGCCAAAAAAAAGATAATTAATCGGTTCCTACCATCACTTCGGATGCCTTCATGATGGCATAGACGGCCATTCCTTCCCGCAGGTTCATCTTCTCTGCGGAGTGGGTTGTTATGGACGAGACAATCTCGTTGCCTCCGGCAACCGCGATCACGACTTCGGTGCTTACCGGGCCTTTCTTCATTGTCTTGATGGTGCCCTTGATCTGGTTTCGTGCACTGATCTTCATGGTTCTCACCAAAATATACCTGTTACCGGTTTTATTTAAAATGATCCTCAGTCCCTGTGACAGGGATAGATCTGATTCACAAAAAATTTCAAACCGGTTATGATAATGATAAATTCTTTTAAAAATAAATCTTTTTAATTTAACTTTTCAGGAAAATTAAACAAATTTTTTAAATTACTAAAACCACCTTTTAATAGCAGGAGTTTCTTATGTCACACGTAAAATCAAACCAGATCATCCTCATCGGTATCGTCACCGGCCTGCTCCTTGTTGCAACCCTCTTTGCCGGCTGCACGGGAACCGCTCCACAGGCACAGGCCCCGGCGGTCACACCGGCAACAACCATTGCGGTAACTCCGGCTGCCACGCCCCTGCCGGTAACAACCACTGCCGCCCCGGTATCAACCCCGGCAACAGTGGCAACCACCAGCACACCGGCACCGGTATACACGGCCTCCTCAGGCAATGTTATCGCCTATACCGCGGCCTCCCTCAAGGGAGTCTCGCCAAAACTTGCAGCTGATTTTGCGAAGATGTACCCGGGGCACACGGTTGTCTTCAACCTTGACGGGACCCAGGCCTTGAAGACCCAGGTGCAGAACGGCGCCTATTGTGATGTGTTCATCTCGGCAAGTAATGCCTACACGACCGAGCTGACCAAGGGCGGGTATTTCGTTGATGGCACCGTCAAGCCGCTGACTTCCAATTATGTCATCGTCATCCTGCCCGCAGGCAACCCCGCGAATATCAAATCCCTTGCCGACCTTTCAAAATCCGGCATAAAGATTGCCCGGGGAGACAAGAGCGTGCCGGTTGGTACCGCCACGAATGCTGCCCTTGCAAACCTTGCAAAATCCACGTACGGGCAGGACTGGAATAAATCCGTGTACAAGAACACGGTAACTTACGAGACTTCAGAACCCGCCGTTGCAACCAAGGTGGCACTCGGTGAAGTGGATGCCGGTTTCGTGTACGAGTCAACGTATACCGCAGCCCCGGCAGGAACGTATTCAGTTCTTACCATCCCGAAAGCAGACAACTACCTCCAGACCTACACCATCGGGGTCATGAAACAGTCCACGAGCAAGGGTGCAGCTGCTGATTTTGAGACGTTCATGCTCTCGACTGTCGGCCAGCAGGACCTCAAGGATTACGGGTTCAGGCCGGTCTGAACCCCCTGAATTTATTTTCTCCTTCTTCCAATTCTTTGCAGCAACCGGGTGGGGATCTCTCGATACATGAATTCGCCTCAGGCACAACAAAAGATCCGAAGAATGCTCACACTCATAGGTGCCGCGTTCCTTATCGCTTCTGTCACGCTCTATCTTGCCCTCCCGATCGTGGCACTCTTCTTCCGGACAACCCCCGAACTCTTCTTCTCCTCGCTCAATGATCCCGAAGTGATTGCGGCACTTACCTTAAGTCTTGTAACGTCCGTGATCTCGCTTGCTGTTGTTATTGTAATCGGGACACCGTTTGCGTACGTCCATTGCCGGAGCCAGTACCCGGGGAAAGTGGTCGTAGATACCTTAATCGATCTCCCGCTGGTCCTTCCCCCGGCGGTTGCCGGGGTTGCGCTTCTCGTCCTCTACGGGAGGGCCGGCCTTGTCGGGAAATATGCAAGCCTGCTTGGAGTACCGATTGCATTTACCACCCTTGCCGTCATCATGGCCCAGATATTTGTGGCCTCCCCGTTCTATCTCCGCCAGGCAAAATCGATCTTTGACCAGCTGGATCCGGCCTATGAACAGACTGCCCGGACACTCGGGGCAGGACCGGTCCGGGTCTTTCTCCGGGTGGTGGTCCCGATGACCGCCGGTGGCCTTGTCTCGGGAGCAGTCATGACATTTGGGCGGGCACTTGGCGAATTCGGGGCCACAATCATGTTTGCCGGAAACCTTCCCGGGGTTACCCAGACCATGCCGCTCGCGGTGTACGTTAATATGTCGGGCAACTTTAACGTGGGTCTCACCATCTCCATCCTTCTCGTCCTGATATCGTTTGCAATCATGATTGCGGTCCGGCTGCTTGCCATAAAGGAGGTCAGCCATGCTTGATGTTCATATTGTCAGGAAGCTTCGGGATTTCACGCTCGATATCACCCTTCACGTGGATGATGGGAAGATCCTCGTACTCATGGGAGAGAACGGTGCAGGAAAGTCCACGACCCTGAATAGTATTGCCGGGCTTCTCTCTCCTGATACCGGTTCTATCCGGCTCAATGGCTCCGTGCTCTTCGATGCTGAATCCGGAATCGATATCCCTGTCGAAGAGCGCCGTATCGGGTACGTTTTCCAGAAATCGGCGGTCTTTCCCCATATGACGGTGAGGGAGAACATCGCATTCGGGCTTGTGGCGCAGCATATTGATGAACGGAACCGTGAGAAGCGGGTTGCCCGGTGGCTGGACTGCCTGGATATCCGGAATCTTTCCGGTGTCCGGGCAGCCCAGTTATCGGGAGGGCAGAAGCAGCGGGTTGCGCTTGCCCGGGCGCTTGCAACAGAACCGGCGCTCCTGATGCTTGATGAACCGTTCTCTGGTCTGGATGCCGGGAGCAGAGTCTCTGTGAAAGATGCGATCCGGAAGTGCACCTCGGACCTCAACATACCCTGTATTATGGTAACCCACCGGGCTGAAGATGCCCGCGATATCGGAGACGGTTCATGCACTCTTTGCAGGGGAAACATCACGGGGGCCGGCAGTGCATCCGGATTTTCCGGATGCGGGTGCCGGAACTAATTGACTCACTCCGTCCTGCAGCAGTTCTGTTTTTCATCAACGGCCTTGTGGGGGAATGAGCGAAAATTCTACACCAGCGCTCATAAGCACGATACCTCTCCCTTTTTGCACTCTTCTCTGTTCCCGGGTTTAGGTCCTTGTCATAAGTTTAATTATTTAAATTAACATTTCTACAATGTTAAACAAAAAATATTATATTCCGGAACGCCCAACAGAAACGTGTCCCTTTGGTACGAACCTATCAGAGGACATATACACACACCAAAAACACATGCACACAAATGCCAAGAGTACGAATCTCTTTATACCCGGGGAATCTCCTGACCAGTGAATTCCCCGCTGATTTTCCTGTTTGAGAATGGTGTCAGGACAAGCCCTTGTTATTCCGGTTATGAAAAGTAACCCCGGAATGAAGCGATAATTCGCGGGAAACTTGCCGGAATTGATTGTCCTCCCCCGTAGTGTGCATTTTTGCCCGTATTATATCAGAGCTTTTCCGTTCCTCTCACGTATGTCAATGCCGCAGCCTGAAAATTTTCGGCCTTTTTCAGAAATACATCGGCCTGCTTTGGGTAGTCGGGGTTCCCACAGCCTTTGTGGGGGTCATACCCGCTATCGTTCCAGTCCTTACATCGATAAGCAGGTTGAGCGATCCTGCCGGGGTACTGACGCTCCGCGTGTAGATCATCTTTCCCCTGTTGTACACTTCAACCGTGAGAGTATCGCCTGAGTTATCCTGTTTCTGGATAAATGCCTGGACAAGCCCGTCGTTTCTCTTGACCGGGAAGAAAAGATCTCCAGTACCGGAAACGATCTTCATCTCACCCGGGTTGCCGACTTCCCCTGCAAAGTCCCCGGGATAGATCACCCGGAACCCTGCACCATCGGCCGGGATAACGAGACCCGCCGGGGCTGGTGTTGTCTGGTTTGTTACGGGAGCGGCGGTTGCCGGGCCTGGCGATGTCCCACCGGTCCATGGGAACATATTGAAGGCAAGTATCACTGACACGGCAAGGGCAATCAGTAGTACGAGAGCAAGAACCGCAAGGGCGATTTTCGGCCGGCTGCCCGGCAGGGAAAAACCGGGTTTTGGGGGCTCTTTCTCTTTCGGGTCTTTCTGCATACCTGTTAAGGCAGGGGAGCCACTGGTGACCCGGGTGACGCTGCTTTCCGTTGCAGAGGTTTTCCGGCTTTTCTTTCTGCTTTTTGCCTTTTTTGCGGGCTCAGCACCTGCCTTTGTGGTATCACGTGCCATGGGGCTCTCTTCGCCCCCTGGCTTTTCGGTGGTGCTCTTTTTGGTTTGCAGATCAGCATCCGGTTCTGAGACCGGCAATCCGGCCCCGTCTGCTAAAATGTCGGATCCGGCCTGCTGCTCTTTTTTTGTATTTTTGCTCATACTCTGACCCGGTTCTTCTGGTAATTTCTGGCTGGCGGTTTCTTTCTTTTCCTGAATAATGGGATCGGTGCCTCTCCCCTCTTTTGAAACCGCATCCGGTTCTTCTCCTGTCAGACTATCCGGAATAAGTGACTGTGCCCCTGCAAGGATCGTCTCTTTTGATATCTCCTCTTTCCTGTCAGGTTCCGCATCCCTGGGCAGGGCTGCGGGGATAAATGGTACCACAATTGTCTGGAATTTCTCAAGCCCGACCTTTTCCGGCTGCGGTGGGGGGATGAACCCGTCTATGCTCTCCGGGTACTCTACCCCGTAATCGTATCGCGCGGTTTTCCGGTCTTCACTTTCCGGTTCCGGTAATGTCTGGGACGTGTTCTCAACCGGGCGGTTCCCGGCAACCGTTCCCTGCAATCCTTCCCCTCGGATATCTTCCGGTTCTTCGTTTCGGGTATCTTGGTTTGTAAGATCCTTTTCATCATCGGGAATTATGGTGACTTCCGGCTGATCAGGTTCTTCTCCGGCAAAGGGGGTATGGGGCGTTATTCCTTCCGGGGCAACCCAGCGCCGCACGGATGGCTGCATCCCATCCGGCCCGGAAACGGGCTCCTCCACGGTATCAGCCGGCCCCTGCCGCCCGGCAATGATCGACTCCATGAGTTTCTTGACCCATATATCCCGTTCGTGTTTCCGGTGCTCACCCGGCTGCTGCAGGAAGATGAGGTTCATCTCCCGGGGTATGTCATCGGCGCCCGCATAGTTCAGGATGATCACGGGCTCACCGTTGGAAGCAGTCCCGCTCTTCACCGTGAGAATATCCTCAAACGCGATCATCAGCGGCTCGAACCGGGCATACCTGCTGTCGATAAGGGTAAGGCGCTGCGTTGTGAGCATCATGTCATACGGAATCGTATCGAAACCCACCCGGTGGGTTGTGAGCGTTATGGATTCTCCGCTGCTCAAATAGGGACTGCTCATGGTATCACGGTTCTTTTGTGTAGTTTTGCTCTTGGACGAGATATGCTTTATAGATAGATCCGGGACTTTTCCGGTATATGATTTCATTGGATTCTTCAGGTTAGCTCAACCGTGTGGCAAATTCAAACCCCGGGAGGATCCGGCAACACCGGACGGTTCAAGGAGTAATACGCCGGTATTATGGCGTATTCTTTAAAATATGGATTTCTTCCCTTGTGAATGGTCAGTGCACCAGATCTTCCTGCAAAACAGGGAATCATCTGGGGCAGAATACAAAACCCTGCCAGGGAATAATAAAAAATGATTGCGAAATCGATCTATTTCTTTTGTTTTCTTGGCACCGGTTCCTGTCCGACCAGGAGGTTGATGACCGTTTCCGAGATATCCCCGGCATATTCCCCGGATCTCCTGATGCTCTCTGCCACGTAACCGATATGGATGGCGATGAGGGTCTCCTGTTTCAAGACCATGTTGTTGATCTCACCGCAGATATTCTCAAGCGCCGTGATCGATTCGATGTTCCGGTGCGCTTCCTTCATATCGGTATTGAAAAACGAGATCACGCTCCGGTCAAAGATCTCAAGCGACATCGTGCTCGCCTTCCTGATCGCGTCCATGGTCTTTTTGTCGAGCCCTGCATCAATGATCGGCTGGGAATTCTCTGCGATCCTTACCGCATGATCCCCGACCCGTTCGATGATCCGGCTGAGAATGTAATAGTTCATTGCCATATCCGGGGCGATCCCCATCCTGCGGGAGAGGGCATTGTTCTGCATGAGCATATTGGTCTGCCGGGCTATCAGCCAGTTGAGCCGGTCAACATCCATGTCGCGGGCAATGACATCGTCTGCAAGGGTCCGGTTCTGTGATGCGATTGCCGCAATTGCATCCTCGTGCATGGTCTTGACAATGACAAACATGCGCCGGATGGTATTGTCAAACGGCATCTCGGCGGGATTGAGCAGGTCTTTTATGGCAATAACTCCCTCGGTCTCCTCAACCACTTCCTGGCCAATGGTCATCTGGGTGAAATCCCGTACAACGGTCCTGACAAATGGCGGGAACCGCTGTTTTGTGGTGATCCGGATCAGGGAAAAACCGGTAATGTAGGTCCCGATAAGGAGCCGGAACAGGAAGGCCGGGTCCGAGACGGTGGCAATATCTATCTCTTTGGTGCGCTGGAGCGGCTCCTCGGTCACTTTCTTGGTGACAAGCAGCGTCCCGTCCGGCTGGATCACGAGTCCCACCGGGTCGTTCTTCTTAATATTCTGTTCATCTGCCCAGGTTTTGGGCAGGGTTACAACAAGAGATGACCCGCCGGTCATCTGCACTCTTCGTATCTCCATCATTACCCCGCATATCAATAGGAATCAGGGTAATTAATATTTCTCTATCTGACTCTATGGTTACTATATATGCCTATATTCTATGTCGAATAACTGTATATGAGTTCCTGCAAAACTGGTGATAGAACACCATGAAACAACCCAGGAATTCGTATCTCTTCGTGACTCTTGGCCTGGTCATCCTGCTCATTGCATCGATGGCAGTGGCCGGCTGTACTGACAATGGAACAAAATCAGCGCCTGCCACGGTTGCAGCAACACCTGTGGCTTCCCAGGCAGCAGTTGCGCCGGCAGATGCCCCGGCTGCCGTATCCGCCCCGGTAGTTGCAGCAACTGCTGCGGCACCGGCAGCATCCGGAAAGAAACAGACGATTACCATCAGCGGTTCGACAACGGTTCTCCCGATTGTCCAGAAAGCTGCCGACCAGTACATGGCAACCCACCCGAATGCTGACATCCAGGTATCCGGCGGCGGAAGCGGCGTTGGTATCCAGGCAATCGGCGCAAAGACGGTTGATATCGGCATGACGTCCCGTGAAGTGACCAAAGCTGAAATGGCAAAGTATCCGGGTTTTGTCGTTACTCCGGTTGCGCAGGATGGAATTGCAGTTATTGTGAACCCGGCAAACACGATCCCGTACATAACCCTGGACCAGATCAAGAATATCTACCTTGGCAAGATCACCAAGTGGACTGAGATCAGTGGCGCTGGTGTGCCCGGCACGAACAACCAGATTGTGGTTATCGGCCGTGACAGCGCATCCGGGACCCGGGCATATTTTGATGAGACGCTTCTTTCAAAAGCAACCCCGACAAGCAGGATGCTCGACAAGAACTCCAACGGTGCCGTAGCCCAGACCGTAGCCCAGACCCCCGGAGCAATCGGGTACGTCTCGATTGGGTTTGTCTCGGGCGATGTCAAGCCGGTTCCCGTCTGGTACAATGCCCAGAAGATTGTTGCGCCAACCCTTGACAATGTCAAGACAAAAACCTACCCGGTTTCCCGTGACCTGTACGTGATCACGAACGGCAAGCCTTCGGGTCTTGCCGGCGACTTCATCCAGTATATCCTCAGCCCCGACGGCCAGAAGATTGTTGCAGATGAAGGGTACGTGACCGTCAGCTGAACCATTAGCGGAAACGAAATCACCATTTTTTTACGAGTGGAGGAGGTAAATCATCATGAAATCCGGTAATAATGCAGAACAGGACAGCGTCGACTCATTCTGCACAGCCCGGGCCTCCCTCCTTAAGGAGCAGGTAATAAAAACCGTATTCTTCTGCACAGCCTTTTTAGCCGTAATTGTCGTCATATTCATTCTCCTCTTCCTCTTACGGGACGGGTACCCGATCTTCGGGGAAGTGGGGGTCATCCCGTTTTTATTCGGGATGACCTGGGCCCCGACTGCAATGGAACCCCTGTTCGGCATCTTCCCGCTGATAGTCGGGACGCTGCTCGTCACGCTCGGGGCCATGGTCTTTGCCGTCCCGCTTTCCATCGGCTGTGCAATCTACATCTCGGAACTCGCCTCTCCCCGGGTTAAACAGGCACTCAAACCCGCCATCGAACTGCTGGCCGGCATCCCGTCGGTCGTGTACGGGTTTTTCGGACTCATCGTTCTGACGAACTTCATCCGGGTCACGTTCGATGTTTCCAGCGGGGAAACCTGGCTGGCGGCGTCACTCCTCCTCGGGGTCATGGCCCTTCCCACGATCATCAGTGTCTCTGAGGATGCCATCAGTTCGGTGCCGCACGAGTACAAGGAAGGATCGCTCGCCATCGGGGCAACGCGGTGGCAGACCATCAGCCGGGTGCTGGTGCCGGCAGCGCTCTCGGGCATTGCCGCGGCAGTTATTCTCGGTATCGGCAGGGTGGTCGGCGAGACCATGGCAGTCCTGATGGTGGCCGGGAACGCAGGAATCATCCCTGAACCGCTCTGGAACATCCTCTCGCCGGTCCGGACCCTGACGGCAACGCTCGGGATCGAGATGGGCGAGGTCTCGATCGGGAGCGAACATTACAGTGCCCTGTTCGGCATTGCGGTTGTGCTGCTGGTAATCACGCTTGTCATCAACCTGTCGGCAGTAGCCATCCTCCGCCACCTCAAGCAGGGAAGAACCTCGGCATCGGCCCGGAAGCCACTCATCCCGCAGACGATGATCGAATCCCTCATCCCGTTTGCAAAGGCTGCCGGTCTCGTTCTCGTCCTCCTCTTCCTGCTGATAGCAGCCCCGTGGTGGCTTACCGCTCTCGCACTGCTCGCAGGTGGCATCTGGTATTATGCAAAAGACCGGGTCTCGGAGAAACATATCCAGACCATAGCCTTCTGCCTCGTAGGTCTGGCCGCGCTCATTGTTCTTGCCATCCTGGTCATCATCCTGCAGGATATCGTGATCAACGGTCTGCCTGCCATCTCGTGGGAATTCCTGACCCAGCCGCCAAAAGATCTTGGCCGTGCCGGCGGGATCTTCCCGGCAATTGTCGGCACGCTCTATCTCGTGCTTGGCGCGATCGCCATTGCACTTCCGCTCGGTGTCGGGGCAGCAATCTATCTCGTTGAGTACACCCGGGAAGGACGGATTACCAAAGTGATCCGGAGCGGCGTTGACCTGCTCAACGGCACGCCATCGATTGTCTTTGGTCTCTTCGGGTTTGCGTTCATCGTGCTGTACCTCAATGTCGGCGTCTCTTTGCTGGCCGGGCAGATAACGCTCGCCCTGATGGTGCTCCCGACCGTTATCCGCACAACCGAGGAATCGTTAAAGAACATCCCGCAGTCCCTGCGGGAAGGCAGCCTTGCGCTCGGAGCCACCCGCTGGCAGACCATCAGCCGGGTTGTCATCCCGCCGGCCGTTCCGGGTATCGTTACGGGGGCCATCCTCTCGATCGGCCGGGCTGCGGGAGAGACGGCACCCATCATGTTCACGGCAGTGGTCTTCTCGTCCCGGTTCCTGCCCGATTCGATCTTTGAACCCGTCATGGCGCTGCCGTACCACCTCTTCATCCTGGCAACCAATGTGCCCGGGTCATCGACCAACAAATACGGGACCGCGCTCGTCCTGCTGCTGCTCGTCATCGGGTTCTACGCGGTTGCAATCGTAATACGAACTCATTTCCGGAACAAGACCCGGGGATAACAAAATGTCCGAACCTGCAATTATCTCAACACAGAACCTCAACCTCTGGTATCATGAGAAGCATGCGCTCCAGTCGGTCTCGATAAAGGTCCCGAAGAACCGGGTAACCGCTCTTATCGGACCGTCGGGCTGCGGAAAGTCGACCCTGCTGCGCTGTTTCAACCGGTTGAACGATCTCATCGACCACGTGAAGATCACAGGCGAGATCACGCTCGACGATGAAAACATCCATGCACCATCGACCGATGTGGTGACACTCAGAAAAAAAGTCGGCATGGTCTTCCAGAAACCCAACCCGTTCCCGAAATCCATCTGGGAAAATGTTGCCTATGGTCCCCAGGTGCATGGCATCCGGAACAAAGCAGAACTTGACCGGATTGTTGAAGAGAGCCTGCGCCACGCGGCTCTCTGGGACGAAGTCAAAGACCGACTTCACGACTCCGCACTCGGTCTCTCGGGCGGCCAGCAGCAGCGGCTCTGTATTGCCCGGACCCTTGCCGTTAACCCGGAAGTTATCCTGATGGATGAACCCTGTTCAGCCCTTGACCCGATCGCTACTGCCAAGATCGAGAACCTCATCGAGCTCCTCAAGAAGGAGTATACGGTCATCATCGTCACCCATAATATGCAGCAGGCAGCGCGAGTGAGCGATTATACGGGGTTCATGTATCTCGGGAAGCTCATCGAGTGCGGTAAAACTGCCCAGATCTTTGAACACCCAAAGGAAGAACTGACCGAGAATTACATAACCGGGCGGTTCGGATAAGGGGGAGACCATGGCAGAGAAATTTCATACTGAATTAAAAACCCTCAAAAAAGATACCCTCGGGATGGCAGAGCTTGGGAGAAGCATGCTGAGGGATGCGATGGATGCCCTGATACGACAGGACAGGGATCTGGCAGCCTCGGTTGTTGGCAGGAAAGAGGAACTCCATGCAATGGAAGTGAGGCTGGAAGAGCACTGTTACCAGATCATTGCCCTCAACCAGCCCATGGCAAAGGATATGCGGATCATTGCCTGCACGCTCAAGGTGATCACATCTTCCATGCGGATCGGGCGGTACGGCAAGGTCATCGCCAACATCGTTAAGGAGATCTCCGACAAGCCCCATATCGCCAACCTCATGAGCATCCCGCACATGGCAGATCTTGTGCTCGATATGGTTGATGACGCTATCCGGGCATATGAGTCCGACAACCTCCGGTTCATTGAAGAGTTCTCGGCCCGGGATGATACCATCGATGCCCTGCGGCATTCCATCTTCCGCGAAGGGATCACCTACATGATGGAGAACCCCAAGAACATCTCCCGCTGCACCCATTACATCATGGTGGCCCGGTATCTCGAACGGTGCGCTGATCATGCCTGCAAGATTGCCGAGAATGTCCATTACATGGAGACCGGGGAACGCATCGAGATCCACTGATGGGCTCCGGGTGCCGGAATCCTGATAAAAAACCATGGATCATCTGGCTCACCGCAACCGGCCTCCTCCTGCTCCTCACCATTCTAATGTATTGTATCAGCAACAGGTTTGAGGACACTAAATATAGTGTAGTTCTAAAAAATAAATAGTCAATACACAAAAATATATAGTTTTAGCTAACAGTATAGAGATGTGTATTCTGATCCAGCATCAGGACACAGGACCCGAGAGATGATGCCTGAAAACACCAACAAACCCGCCGTGGAATCAAAGTTCTCGTTCAGGAACCTGGATTCCGACACCTGTCCGGCACGGTCACCCGATCTCCTGGAGGATGGGCGGGGATTTACGTACAGGTCGGTAAGAATCTGTGATCTGGAACGGTTCAGTATCCGGTAACGGAGCAGACGATGAGAGACACAACCTGCCCCCGGGGTATTTCGGATTATGCAGAAAGAACATATCATCTTCCCCGGCTATCGCGAGAATCTCTTCCCATGCATCCCGATGATCGTGCCGCTCTGGGAGAATGGGTTGCAGCAAAGGCTAACCGGGAAAACCGGAATAAGGACGCATCTTTGGACAATGAAAAATCAGGAAGCCGGCTCGTACGGTGCCATGAATCGCGAACTCATCGCGTACCGGAAACAGGAACCGGAAATGAACTGTACCATCTGTAACAGAGGCCCCGTATGTTCACAACCTCGATAAAAAATGCCATTGGTCAGGTATCCGGTGTATTCAGAAGCGGTTATCCTGCATTGTCAGACAGGGATGCTATCGGTACCAGCGAAACATCTGTCGTTTCTTTACCCTCATCATCATCTGCCCCGGCTATGCATATCTCCGTTCTGCTGGTGGACGATGAACCTCTGCTGCTGGATGTGGGAAAACTCTCCCTGGAACATGTGAAAGGAATAAGCGTTACCACTGCTGGTTCAGCTGCCGAGGCTCTTGAACTGTCCGCCAGCGGCACCTTTGATGTTATTGTTTCTGATTACCAGATGCCGGAGATGGATGGTATTGCACTTCTTCGAAAAATCCGTACCCGTTCCCCTGTTCAGCCATTTATTATCTTTACCGGCAGGGGCAGGGAGGATGTGGTTATTGAGGCTCTCAATAATGGTGCAGACTATTATGTCCAGAAAGGCGGAGATCCAAAAGCCCAGTTTGCGGAACTTCTGCATAAGATCCGCCGGGCTGTACGGCAACGCCGATCCGAGGTAGCACTCATAAAAAAACACGAGATCCTCCGTGCCCTCCTTATGAGCTCCCCAAACGGGATTGCATTTGTCCGTAACCGCACGCTCCAGTGGGTGAACGAATCGATGGCAATGATGCTCGGGTACTCGCGGGCAGAGTTGAAAGAGATGCATCTCTCACAATTGTATGAAAACGAGGACACCTATAACCGGATAGGCAGCCAGATTCAGACTGATCTCAAATCTGCCGGGAAGTCAAAGGTGATCACCCGGTTCCGGCACAAAGCGGGTTTCTCCATAGATACCGAGATTCATATTGCCCCGCTCGACCGGGGAAATCTCCATTACGGCCACATGATCACGATGATGGACATCACTGAAAAAGTCGCGATTGCGGGAAATAATAAAAAACCCGCCCCGTTCCCGCACCTCGAACTCTCGCCGGTTATCGAGCTGAACCGGAAGGGCGAGATCATCTATTACAATGATGCTGCGATAGATGCAATGAGCCGGTTCGGAAGCCGGGGAACGCTCGAAGAGTTTTTCCCGCAGGATATACAAGAGATTCTTGTCAGCCTGGATGAGAAGAATGTCGGGTCGGTTTACCGGAATATTGTCATCGGCCCTGCAGTGTTCCGGGTGCATATCACGCTGAGTGCACAGTTCCAGGTTTTACGGCTCTCCGCGCTGAACATTTCCGGCCAACCGGTGGCACCTCAGCAATAACCAGGAGTCTCTTCTGCGGTCCTGAAAGGCATGAAAAAACGATTGAAACTGGTACCATCATATTTCCCCAAAATCCTATGACATCAAAAAAACTCTTTGTATCGTTCTATGCGACACTGGGGATTGTTTTTCTCCTGATGCTCGTCCTGATGTTCATCTACGAGCTTGCTAAACAATATGTCAATCCCTCGTTAACGCTCTGGGAATCTCATTTCATTACCATCATTTTCACCAGTATCCTTGCCGTTATCCTCCTCTATTACCCACTCAGGACCGCCTACCGCGAACAGCAGAATGCGCATTTTGCCCTCATGCACCAGAAGGCAGCTGAAGAGAAGCTGCGCCAGTCCGAGATGCAGTACCGCTCGTTTGTCGAATCCGCGGAAGATTCCCTGTATGCGGTTGATCTGGATCTCCAGTACCTCCTGATGAATACCCGGCACCTTGCACGGCGGGGGCTCTCCCCGGAAATCTATTCCGGTAAGAAATACGGAGATTTTCATTCAGGGGAAGAGACCCTGGCATTCAGAGCCTTTGTCGATGAGGTCGTGCGGACAAAAACGTACGTTCAGGATGAGTACGAGCAGAACGGACGGTTTTTTCTTCGCAGGTTCAACCCGGTCATCGATACGATGGCCAATGAGGTCACGGCAGTCACGGTAATATCATCGGACATTACCGATCGCAGGCGGATCGAGAAGAACCTGGTGGATACAAACCGGAAACTCAGCCTGATGAACGATATTACCCGGCATGATATCCTTAACCAGCTCTCCGTTCTCAACTCGTTTCTTTCTCTTGCCGGTGAGAGGACAAGGGACCTTGAAGTGAAGAAGTACCTGTTCCGGTCTGAACAGGTTGCAGACACGATCCATAATCAGATCCTGTTTGCCCGCGATTACCAGACCATCGGCGTTGAATCGCCCCAGTGGCAGAATGTTCTCTTAACCCTCATCCATGCCCGCCAGTCTTTGAAGATACCCACTCTTGATATTCATCCGTCATGTGCCGGTTTTGATATTTTTGCCGATCCCCTGCTTGAAAAGGTGTTCTATAATCTCCTGGAGAACTGCCTGAAATATGGCAATCCCGCAACGGTAATCCGGGTTTCGTGTTCTGAAAGCAGCCAAACACTCATCATCGTATGTGAAGATAACGGGCCGGGAATTTCTCCCGAAGAAAAAGAGAAGATCTTTTTACGGGGGTACGGAAAGAATACCGGTCTTGGTCTTTTTCTGATCCGGGAGATCCTTGCCATGACCGGAATCAGTATTCACGAAAACGGGGAGCCGAAAAAAGGAGCACGTTTCGAAATTGTTGTTCCAAAAAGTGGTTTCCGGTCTGCTCCTGCATTCTGATCCTGCATTCTTTGTATTCGGATTTTTTTTAAGACTGTTGTAATGGTGCCGGCAGCCCGCAGAAAAGTGTTGGGACCAGGTTATATGTCTGTCCCGATGGCATCCGTCTTTCGTTGTTACCTTTATCCGGAACCGATCACCCGGCTGTGGTGCTCCTGATAATAATTGGAGCAGCGGGAAGGGTAACCTGGGCATCAACGGTTCCCTTCGGAGCTTTTGTTGTGCTGGTCTGGAGAAGGGTCCCGTCCTTATAGAATTCTACCGAGAGCAGATTACCGGAGTTATCCAGTTTCTGGACGGTTGCAAGAAGCATGCCCTGGCTGACCGGGATCTGGTAAAGCCCCTCCGCGGAACCCGCAATATCCCTAAGGCCGCCGGAAGTCCCGACCGTCCCGGTAAATTTTCCATCGTACAGTACCCGTATCCAGACACCGGTCTGGGGGATCAGCGTTTGCGGTGTTGCGGCAGGGACAATGGTAACCGTTACCGGGATCGTCTCAACCGGAGTTGCAGGAGTGACAGGAACCATGGTTTCTACCGGCTCGGTTGTCGGAATAGTCGTGGGAACCGTTGTGGGAACGGTCGTACTGACCGGTGCCGGGCCGGGCAGGGATGCACCGGTGGCTTTTTGCCAGAATGATGGGGCAAGGAACCAGGATCCCAAGACAAGAGCGAGAACAAGGATAACAATTGCTGCAACCGCAATCTGCGCCCGGGATTTTCCCGATCCTGCAGAGGACCGGCCACGCTGACGGGCCGGCTTCAGCGGGCGGTACACGTTCTCAGACTGGCCTGGTTTCTCCTCTCCTTTTTTGGCGACTGCCGGGATCTCCCCCGGTACCCATGGCGGGACAAGATCGGCCGGTTTCCTGCCATCCTGTTGTGCGGCAAGGCTCATCTCCTTGAGTTGGGTAGCCCACGTGTCCCGCTCCCCGCCCCGTTTTGTTTTCGGGGACTGAGTAAAGACTATCCCGAGGGTATGCCGGGCCTCATCCGGCGCAATAACCGAGAGGGAGAGGACCGGCTCCTTTGCAGAATTCTCCCCGATAGTTACCGTCTCGATTGCCCCAAACGGGATATCCTGCGGTGGGAGATCCGCATGGCCAAAATCGAGAAGCATGAGCCGGTTGCTGGTGAGGATAGCTTCCGCAGGGATGGTATTAATGACAATGTTGTGCGTTGACAAGAGGATGGTTTCATTGTTGCTCAGGTAGGGACTGCCCATAGTACCACGTTCCTAGTTGTATTTTGCGCTGTTTAGGGCAATATGCTTTTATGGAGCATGAACCCGGATGGGAAACAAAAACCGGAGTCATCAGGTGCTCTGATGTACGTTTCAAAAAAACCGCTGCCATTCACGTGGACGTACGAAAAACAAAAAAAACGGGAATCAAAAAAATAGGTCCCCGCTCAGATCTTGAGCCGCTGGAGGAAGTATACCCCGATACAGATTGCTGCAATGGAGGCTGCCATGAAGAGCATGTCCATGGAACTGGTAAATTTCATGGCAAGAACCCGCTGGAAGAAGCTGACGATGAGCACCATGATGATGACCTTGATGATCTTGTTCTTGAGATCGTCAAGGTTGGTGATCTCAAGGAGCGTGTGATAAGATTCCGAGCTTCGGGCGATATCGATCTTGGAGATGGAGAGCTCATAAATCCCGAAACTGAAGATGAGGAGGACCATCCCGATCAGGTACAGATCAACGCCCCCGATGATCGCGCTGAGCACGTCAACGTAATCGATCTCAAGGGGTGATGCCGATACTGCGTGGATGAGGCTTACGACGATCTCGATCGATCCCGTGATGAAGAGGACGATCGCGCTCAGGGTGCCAAAGAAGACCGCGAGGAGAACAATCAGCCGGGAATTCCAGAGGGCTTTTTCAAAGATCCGTTCAAAGGCGGACTGTTCCTCAACGGTCTTGAGTTTTTCATGAGTGTGTGGTGAATCCATCGCATATCATCTTGCTGTCTGAAAATAAAAAACCCGGGCCACCCCCCGCCGTCTGGCTGTATCGTTCTGCCGGGCAGACTGAGCCCCTGGCTTTTTTATGCATTCGCCTGCAATTCCACCCGGCGAAACCTTAACAACCTTTCCTGCCGAAAATATTGGCACTATGTGGAAGGAAGTCGGGATCGATGCGTGGCTTGCGGCCCGGAAGACGAGCCTTGAAGATGCACGCACTACCGTCACCGGTATCATCGGGCGGGTGCAGAACGAGGGTGATGCTGCACTCAGGGACCTTGCAAAAAAATACTGCGAACTTGACGATATCGCGGTCTCCGAGGAAGAGCGCGAGGCGGCATATGACCAGGTCGATGCAAAGGTTGTCGAGAGCCTGATCGAAGCGCATGCCCGGATCGAACGCTTCCATGAGCTCCAGAAACCAAAGGACCTCTGGTTCCAGGAGATGGAGCCGGGGATCGTTCTCGGGGTCAAGACAACGGCCCTCAACCGCGTGGGTATCTATGTTCCCGGTGGGCGTGCAGCCTATCCTTCGTCTGCCCTGATGTGTGCGGTACCCGCATGGGTTGCCGGCGTAAAAGAAGTCTGTGCCTGCTCCCCCCCGAAGATAAAACCCCTGACCCTTGTCGCCCTTGACATTGCGGGTGTTACCGAGATCTACCAGGCCGGAGGCGCCCAGGCTATAGCCGCAATGGCGCTCGGTACCGAATCCATCCGCCCGGTCCAGAAGATTGTCGGGCCCGGGAACGTCTACGTTACTCTCGCGAAGATGATGCTTCGCGAACATGCAGAAATCGATTTCCCGGCAGGCCCGAGTGAGATCGGGATTATCGCCGACAGCAGCGCGAACCCCCGGATTATTGCTGCCGACGTTCTCGCCCAAGCAGAGCACGACCCGAATGCTGCCTGTATCCTCATCACCACCGACAAATCGCTGCCCGCAAAAGTAGGAAAAGAGATCGCCACCCAGCTTGTCGCTGCTCCACGGAAAGAGATCATTGAGCAGGCCCTCAAAAACTCCGGTTACGCAATCGTCAGCGGTATCGATGAAGCGATTGCCGCGTCCGATGTCGTTGCTCCCGAACACCTCTCGATCCAGGTTGCCGACCCGCTCTCGGTAGTAACGAAAGTCAGGAACGCCGGTGCCATCTTTGTCGGCAAATACTCGGCAGTTGCCTGCGGGGACTATGCAGTTGGCACCAACCACTGCCTCCCTACGGCCGGATACTCAAAGATGTACTCGGGCCTTGACGTGCAGCACTTCTGCAAGACTGCCTCGGTCGAGATCATTGACCGCGACGGCCTCGAGGCCATCGGCGACATTGTCGAGACCATTGCCGATGCCGAGGGATTGTATGCCCATGCCAATTCCGTGAGAATAAGAAGAGATCTCTGATACTTCTTTTTTGCCCTGTAGAAACGCACATGAACGGGCGTTCACACCCAGAGTGTGAAAATGAATAGGTAATTTTAGGAGGGCTCATGAGCCTCAGGGCCTCGGTACGGCGGGACAATTACCTTCAGATATTAGCAGGTAATTGAAGCGCCGCGGAGGCGTCCCTTCGGGGGCGGCGCAAGCCATCATAATGTCGGGATTGACTCGTCCCTGTCTTACTTGATTCGCAAATTTTCAATTGGAAATGATTTGAAAAAATTCGACGCTTTCGGGGGCTTTGCCCCCGCCGCTGTGGCGCCCCCACTTGGGATAACGACGTATTACCGGTAACTTAACGAGAAGCCATCACACTGCGCCCCATCCCCCAACTGGGGACTCATTCGCGCAAGAGGGGGGTCATCGAGCTATGTGACCAACGTTTTCTACAGAGTATTTTTTTATCCCCCTTGAGTCCTCACCTGCCAGAGTTCTCTTTTTCGCGGTCGGCTCCCGGTTCACCCCCCCGTATGCGATGACGACGTTTTACCGGTCTTGCCAAATGAAATAACCCGCCGGATCATCCCGTCCGGTAAAAATAGCCGCTGCGGGGCCCTCTTTTTGGTTGGCGGCTCCACACGTTATAGGAGGAATGGGGAACATCAGCCCCCATGGTAATGAATGAGGAATCTGACCGATCAGCAATTTTTTCCATTGCTCACATTTATTAACAGGATGGCCCTGATGAATCTGTCACCAGAAAAATTATTTCCGGTTCAGCCTGGTTGCACAGAAGACAAGCCCGGCGATTCCCAGTGCCGCTGCCGGCAGAACCGGTGATAACGGTGTTTCAGCAGCCGGAGCCACGGGTGGCTGGAACGCAATGGTTGTTGAGGCGTACTCCCCTTTCGTGAAGTGCATGCCGTCAATCGGGCGGATGACCACGTGGACGGTATAATTGCCGGGCCGGAGCGTGCCGAGGATTACCGAAGTATCCCAGTTATAGGACCAGGTGCCATTGTTCATGTGCACCGGGGCGGTGGTGAAGAGTCCCCTACCGGTGGGAATATTGAGATTGTCCAGGGTTGTTCCCCGCGGGTCCAGGCCGGGGCCGGTCAGGAAAAGATACACCGCGATCGTGTTGAGACCGGTGACGGTGCCATTGAGCGTGACCATATCGCCAATATGCGGGCCTGACGGCGAGGCAGCAATGCTCAGGTTCACGGCTCCTGATACCGGAAGACAGATGCAGAGCATGGCAATTGCAAGGATAGCTAAGCACACCCGTCTCATATAACCTAAGTTTGTGTATTATGGGCTAAAATAGTATCACGCTGCGGTCAGAACCTGACCACCATCACGGCCTCTTCCTCTTTTGTGAGTTCACCCTTGAGGTGATCGGCATCGAAATCATACGCTCCCGCGGGATTGTAATCATCGTAGAGCTCGCATTTATCGAGAATATCCACAAATTCTTTCAAGAAAATCCTGGGTATTATATCCACCCGCCCCCCGAACCGGGTGGTGATCTTCCGGATCATGGCCCGGATAAACCGGTGGGAGATACGCTCCCGGTCCGGCTCGGTATATGCCTGAGCATAGACGTCCATCACTTTGAGGGCCACAAGTTCCAGTTTTCCGACATCGAACTTTGATAACACAATCTGGGGCTGGCGCGGGTTCCGGAACGTATCGTCCTGGACCACGCTTATCCTGTCGTACAGCGGGGGAACCGACCGGATTCCCCGTGACCCGTCATACAGGGCCGGAGTGCCCGTGAAGAGGAAGTAGCAGCGCGGCATCCCTCCCTGGTCCAGGGCATCGATGATCTGGACAAGGGTATGGTAGCCCCTCTCCCTCTGGGCACGCTGGAGCCCCTGGGTGGTTTCCATCTCGTCTACGGCAATGGCGAGCCCGCGGTATCCGGCGGCATGGATGATCGAGACCAGTCCCCGGAGGAAAATGAACGCGATGGTGTCATCGATATCCCCCCGGATCCCCGCCTTCTGCTTGAAGTCCCTGCCTATATTGGGCTCGGCAGAGAGCCACCCGAGCGCTGCCTGTGCCATATGGAAGTCCCCGGCATTGTTGCACCGGTAATAGGTGCGCAGGGCTGCAGCAAGCGCGGAGTTCATCTCGGATATGGCGGAAAGTGCTGTCTCGATCTCCTTCTCGGTTGCAGCCTCGAGCGCATCATCAGACGGGTCATTGCGGGCAACCGAGAGGATCTTCTCCTCGACAGAGAAGAGCCAGTTGTCGATGATAGTCTTGAGCGCATGTTCCTCTTCGCCCGTCCTGAGGCTGGCGCAGACCTGCTGGTAAATCCCCCTGACCCGGTAGAGGGGTGTTGAGGACGAGATCACCACATGGGAGGTGACAAATCCCCGTGTTCGTGCAATCTCAAGGGCCCGTGCAACAAGAAACGTCTTCCCGCTCCCGTATTCGCCCCGGATAAACTTGGTGTCGCCCCCGCCCTCTGCCACGTAATCGAGCTGTTTTGCAATAACGCCTTCTTCGACATCAAGCCCGACCGCGATCCGCTCAAGACCACCGGCAGGCACGGTCCCGCGCCGGAGTGCATTGATGATGTTGATGCTCTCGAGCCGGCGCCGGTCTATCCGTTCAGGTTCCGGTATATTCATAGATCTCCCCGTCCTCCCCAACACCCTTCTTCTCAATAACTGACAGGCCTTCAGCTGCTGCCTTCTGGATGATCCTGTTGACCATGCCGACCACCCTCCTTGTTCCAAGCAGGGTTCGCAGGTCCATCTCGCTTGCTTTCCGGTGAGAACGGAGGAAAGCAACGATCTTCTGTTCCTGTTCGGAAAGTCCCAGCTGTTCTGTAATCACCTGTGCAACCGATACCTTTTGCACCCGCTCCTTTGCCTCTGCGGTATGCATAACCGGGCGGTCGGCAACCGACTGCTCCTTACACTCCCGGATCAGCCGCAGGTAATCCTCGAGCCGGATCGTGCGGGAATGGTGGGGGATAACATCCATTCCGCACAGGCAGGCGTACTTGCAGCCGGCATAATCCCCCTCTTCCAGAGCATTGGTTGCCATGATAAAAAATGCAATGGATAAGAGTTCCAATCCTTCCGAGTCGAGCGTGGTGCGCCGTTCAGACAGCTTCTTTATCAGCTGCTCCATGAGCCGCCGGAAGCGGTACATCCTGTGCGTGTCATCCAGTATCGCTGCCGCGGTATGGATCAGATCGGATCCTTTCCTCACATTGGAGAGGATATAGAGCATCACTTTCTCGCATTCGCGGTCATCCCCGTGTTCTGAGAGAAAACGGGCATAGGGCGGCCCACCGGCAAGAAAATCAGCACGGTATGCCCGGTAATACCATGATCGGGCTTCGCTAACGTTTCCCAGGTCGGCAAAAAAACGGGCGGTCTCGAGAAGGCATGCAACATTGATCTCTTTTGCAACCAGGCTGCAGAACCGTTCTGCAGCCTCATCCGCCGGACAGGTATTCACAAGAAACCTGCGGTACCGCGAGATGACGCGGCTGAGCACTTCAGGATCGCTCCTTGCCGCCAGTTCATCCCTGATAACGGCTTCGAAAGCGGCACGTGCAGCATCTTTCTCGCCCAGTTCTGCCAGGAGTTCGCATTCGAGCAGGCGTCCGGCTGGCCCGCGATTGCACGAGAGCAGGTTCCTTGTAAGGTCTAATGCTTCGCGGTAACGTTTTTTTGCTTTCAGAAGCAGGATGTAATCGCATAATATGCCCGTGTGAGGACCTCCTGCGGCATCTGCAACATAACTCCGGTAAGCCTCAAGTGCCCCGGGCAGGTCATACCGGGCAAGTGCATCAAGGCAGGTTCTCCAGATTTCAGTATCCCCGCAATCGCGATACAAACGGAGACCTGACTCGAATGCCTCCCGGAAGTTGCCGTCCCGGACCAGCGCATCGAGATATTCATGCGACAGTTCCGGATCGTTATGGGCTGCATGGATGGCAAGAGCCTCTCCCGACTCGCCGGCTTCGATGAGCGCCCGCATCAGGTTTTTCCTGTCGCTGTGGCTGAAGTCTGACTGCAGGAGCCGTCGCAGGACCGGCAGGGCGCCCCGGTAATCCCGGCGCGCAAGCAGGTACCCGGCATAACTCCGCAAAGCATCCTGATTGCTGCAATCGAGATGGACTGCGGTTGCGTACTCCGCAATGGCCCCTTCATCCCCACGGCCTTCGAGAACCTTGGCCAGGTAACTGTGAACATACGAGGAGTCGGGCATCTTCCGGGCAAGATCGCGGAAAAAGACCTCCGCATCCTCGAGCTTTCCGGTATTGTAAAGATTCGTTGCAGCAAGGATCTCAAGAGAAGAATCCTTTTCGGATTCAAGCAGCTCCATGCAGAGAAGCAGAGATTCCTGGTACTTTGCGTCCTCGAAAAGCCTGAACGCTTCTCTTTTTTTATCCTGGGACAGATCCGTCATTGTCGGTGCGGGCTCAAGCGGATGGTAAACAGGCCAACGAGCATGCGGATCATATCCATCGCCTGGACCCGGGAGTCTCCCTTGTTCTGCCATTCGATCGGGACTTCGGCAATCGTGCACCCGGCCTCCCTGAGCCTCCAGAGGAGTTCGACATCGAATTCGAATCCCCGGGATACCATCCGGGGCAGCAGGGGCAGAAGTGCTTCCTGCCTGAAGACCTTTGCACCGCACTGGGTGTCGTGGAACGAGAGCCCGAAGAGGAGCCGGATCAGGAGGTTGAAGACCCGGCTCTCGAGACGCCGGAGGAATCCCTGACGGACCACGAGGTTCGATCCCGGCACCCAGCGCGAACCAATCGCTGCATCGGCAGAATCAAGCCTGGCAAAGAGGGTCTGCATCTCCCTGATACTGGTAGATCCATCGGCGTCGAAATACCCCACCCGCGGGGCCCCTGCTGCGGTAAGACCTGCAAGAACGCCCCCGCCCTTACCCAGCCGGTGATCGAAGCTGAGGCAGCGGATGTTCAGGTCCGGTCTCCTTGCAGCAATGGTCCCAACCACGTCCGCGGTCCGGTCCGTACCGTCACAGACAATGATGAGCTCCCCGTCAAACTGCTGTATGGAATCGAAGAGCTGGGAGATCCTTTTCTCCTCGTTATATGCGGGAATAACAATGCTGTATGGTATCTCGGGTGAAGTGGTCATGGCGGAAACGTATCTCTCTTTTGAATGGTATGCCTGCAGGTCATGGTACGGCAGATACTATCCAGCACCCGTGATCATTCCCCGGGTGATGCATACTGGCAGCACTGTCTCCAGTACATTTCACCCGGATTCCACAATAACGTTACTGGTGCTGCCCGAGATGTCTGGCCAGAACACTGCCCGGGCGGTACTTCTCTGCCATGGCAAGGGCAGTCTTCCGGAGCTCGTGGTGTTCGGCAAGACACCCTGCCGGTGGTGCAGATTTCCGGAGAATGGAGGAGGTGTTCTCGGTTATCTGGATGAGTTCGGTTGCGATGACGGCATTGAGCCAGACAAGGTCGGCAAGCATCTCTTTTGTTTCCTGGTCCTGCATGAGGATAGGTCGCTTGTTTTGGGATATTAAGTCTGGGGAGGAATGGTGGTGAGAGTGGTTGCGGGATAGGAAGGGTTAATCTGGGATCATTCCAAGCTACTGGCATGAAATGTGTCCTGTTTATTGCAGTTCTTTTAGCTGCCTGTATCCTGGTATGTGGCTGCACAACCGGTCCTGCAAAGGAAGCGCCTCTCCAGCCCGGAACTCAGGCTACCCTGACTCCGGTACAAATATCTGTCCCTGCAAAGGTGCACCCGGCAACCCCCGGGCCCGTGCAGACCGTTCCTGCATATGAATCCGTAAGCGTGAGCGTGGACCGGAATGTTGTGTCTACTGACCCGACCATTACGGTAACCTACAATGGCGGCAAAGGCCTGGGGATGACTACCCGGATGGATGCCACGGTCATCCGGTCTGACGGGGCAGAGGAGACCGGGTCAAGGGTGAACCCGCAGATGGGGACAAGCATCACGCTTATGGGCACAACCGGAAACGATCGCGTCATTGTTTCTGTTACCATGACCTCGGGAAACCAGTACACTATCATTGACCGGTACTACCCGTTCCCTGGCAGCATGGTGCCCTCGTAAGGGAATGCAGCAGTTTTAATCTGCTCCTCCCGGTTCTCTTTTTTAAAGAAAAACAACAATCTTAATCCCCTCCGTCCCGAAACCACATCTTGGTACTATGAGTTATCTGGACAATATCAGAAACAAGGGAAGATCTGCCAATCCTTTTTTTTGTCTCATGGGAATTGAACTCGTGGAAACCGGGCCAGGAGAAGTAATACTGAAAATGCAGGTCCGGCCAGACATGCTCAACGGGGTTGGCTGGCTCCAGGGAGGGATCCTTGTTGCCCTTGCCGACGAAGCCATGGTCCTTGCCCTCTACCCAAAGTTCTCTTCAGGAGAGGGAATTGCTACCATCTCGGAGTCCACGAGTTTTATCAAGGGAACAAGGGAAGGCGTTATCTTTGCAAAGGGAACGGTTCTCAGGAAAGGGCGCCGCGTAGCCTTCATGGAAGGGGAAGTCTGGACCGAGGAGAAGAAAAAACGAGTCCTGCTCTCCCGTACAACCGCAGCATTTGCGGTCACTTCCCCCCTTTAAAAAAAGTTATTCTTTCTTTGATTTTGCATCTTTTTTACCTGACGCGGGCTTACTGTCGGCAGGTTTCCGGAACTTGACATACCAGATTACCAGTCCGAGTGCAATGATGACTATCACGGCAAAGATGATGTTCATTCTCATTGCAGCGCTCTCTGCCTGGGCAAGCCCGGCAGTTGCATCCGTGTTGCCCGGGTCAAGCTGGAGGGCGGTATTGAATGCATTCATAGCATCATACGGGTTTCCTGCAGCGTTCAGGGCATTACCTTTGTTGATATACCCTTTGGGATAGCTCACATTCGCAGCAGCAGCCGTGCTGATTGCCATGTTATAGGCACTGACTGCATCGTTGTATTTACCCTGCTTATACAGAGCATACCCTCTGTTGTTCCATAGACCGGGGTATTTATTGTACAGGGCCAGACCCTGGTCTGCAGTTGTTACCGCATCATCAAAGCGCCCGAGATCGGTGAGAGCTGCTGCCTTGTCGTTGTAGATGTACATAAGCGTATTCGATTTGGCAACCGCTGACGTATTCGAGGCAAGGGCCTGGTCAAATAATTCAACCGCCGCATCATAACGCCCAGAAGATGCTGCCAGAGATCCCCGGTTGTAATAGGTGGAAGCCATGCTCCCGTTATCAAACTCTGTCTCAGCCAGTACCGGCTGCACGACGCAGGCAATTATGACAAGAATTGCCAGGACGGAAAGTATACGTCCGATTTTCATACGATACAGATCTGGTGTTGTCCCAGATTAAGGTTACTTTGTACCCGGTACAACCGGATAACGGGCTTTGGTATCTTTCACGCCGGTAAGATAACACTATTAGGGATTGTGAGCAAAATATACAGCAATCGGGGAGATCTCACGTGAAGTACATCATAATTACCGGCGGTGTGATGAGCGGACTGGGGAAAGGGATAACGGCTGCATCCGTGGGCCGGATCCTGAAAAACAGGGGCTACCGGGTAACCGCTGTCAAGATCGACCCCTACCTCAATATCGATGCAGGGACCATGAACCCGGCCCAGCACGGGGAAGTATTCGTTTTAAAGGACGGGAGTGAAGTGGACCTCGACCTCGGGAACTATGAGCGCTTCCTCGACATCGAACTCACGGCATCCCACAACATCACCACCGGGAAAGTGTACCGCACGGTTATTGAAAAGGAACGCCGCGGGGATTTCCTCGGGGAGACCGTCCAGATCATCCCCCACATCACCGACCAGATCAAGAAATGCATCCAGCAGGCAGCAGAAGAAGAGTTCCCGGACGGGACCAAAGCCGATATCTGCCTGGTTGAAGTTGGCGGGACGGTGGGCGACATTGAGAGTATGCCCTTCCTTGAGGCGGTCCGGCAGATGCACGGGGACCTCCCCCCTCACGACTTTGTCCTGATCCATGTTACCCTGATCCCTGAAGACACGATGGGGGACTTCAAGACCAAACCCACCCAGCACTCGGTCAAGGCCCTGCGGGAACTGGGTCTCCATGCCGATATCATCGTGGGCAGGAGCGAGAGCCCGATCGGGGCCAACACCAAGCGCAAAATATCAGCCTTCTGCGATCTCCCCCAGAGCGCGGTTATCTCAGCCGCAACCGCCCCGGATACCTATGCAGTCCCGATGGAGATGGAAAAAGAGGGTATTGCCGATGTGCTCTCTGCCCACCTCGGGCTTGACAAAAAAGAGGTTGACACCTCGTGGTACCGGATTGTCAACAAGGAATACACAAACCGGGTAACTGTTGCTATCGTGAGCAAGTATGGCATCGAGGATGTCTATATCAGCATCAAGGAGTCGCTCAAGCATGCCGGGCGGGCACTTTCCACTGAAGTAAAAATTGCCTGGCTTGATGCCGAACGGTACGAGCGGTGCCATCTGAAAGATTATGACGGCATCCTGATCCCGGGCGGTTTTGGCAAGCGGGGTATCGAAGGAAAGATCGAGGCCATCCGCTTTGCCCGCGAGAACATGGTCCCGTTCCTCGGCCTCTGCCTCGGGTTCCAGCTGGCAACGGTCGAGTATGCCCGGAACAAGGCAGGCCTCCCGGATGCAACAAGCGAGGAATTCGGCGAGGGGACGCACGTGATTGCAATCCTCCCCGAGCAGGAAGGGGTCAATGAACTGGGCGGGACCATGCGCCTTGGCAATTACACGGCGGACATGCGCCCGGGATCGCTTGCGCACAAACTGTACGGTGAGAACCAGGTAACCGAACGCCACCGCCACCGGTACGAAGTGAACCCGGAGTACATAAAAACCCTTGAGAACGCCGGGCTGGTCTTCTCGGCAACGAACCGGAACCGGATGGAGTGTCTCGAACTCCCCGGTCACCCGTTCTTCTTTGCTACCCAGTTCCACCCGGAGTTCAAGTCCCGGCCAACCCGCCCATCCCCGCCCTACCTGGGATTTGTCGAGGCATGCCGGGCAAATAAGCGGACGAAATAACACGGAGTATCAACATGGTCAATTGCGAGAAATTCATCCCAAAATCAATAGCTGAGATCAAAGCAGCAGCCGGAAACGAGAAAGTCGTGATGGCTCTCTCTGGCGGGGTTGACAGTTCTGTCTGTGCAGCCCTTGCCGCCCGCGCCATCGGCGACAACCTGATCCCGATTTACATCGATACCGGCCTGATGCGGAAAGGCGAGACCGAACGCATCCGGACAATATTTGGGAACATCCACCTCCAAATCGTCGATGCCGGGGACGAGTTCCTCGATGCACTTATTGGAATCACGGATCCCGAAGCCAAGCGCAAGGCGATTGGCGAGCGTTTCATCCGCGTATTCGAACGGGAGGCAAAGAAGCAGGGGGCAAAATGCCTTCTCCAGGGGACCATCTACCCGGACCGGATCGAGAGCGAGGGCGGGATAAAAAGCCACCACAATGTCGGCGGCATGCCGCTTCACATGGAGTTCACAAAGGTCATCGAGCCTATCCGCGATCTGTACAAGGATGAAGTCCGCGAGGTTGCCGGCGCGCTCGGGCTCCCAAAGGAGATCCAGCACCGGATGCCGTTCCCGGGACCCGGGCTTGCGGTGCGGGTGCTCGGTGAAGTCACCCGGGAGAAGGTTGCCGTCATCCGCGAAGCGAACTGGATTGTTGAAGACGAACTGGTTGAGAAGTACGGGCCCTGGCAGTGCTTTGCAGCGCTTCTCGGTCTTGGAACGGGGGTCAAGGGCGACAACCGTATCCACGGCTGGATCGTGGCGGTCAGAGCGGTGAACTCGCGGGATGGGATGACTGCCGACCCGATCAACATCCCCTTTGAGCACCTGACCCGGATCGGGTCAAGGATAACTGCCGACATCCCGAGTGTTGCCCGGGTTGTGTACGATATCACGGCAAAACCTCCGGCAACCATCGAATACGAATAATAAAGGACAAACAACCCCAAATCAATGAAACGACATCGTGATTGGAATGGAAACCACCAGCCAGATGAAAGCGCTCGATGAGCGCTATTACATGCCCGCTTTCTCCCGGGAGATTGCGATCGTAAAGGGCGAGGGATCGAAAGTCTGGGACGCAGACGGGAAAGAGTACATCGACTGCGTTGCAGGTATCGCTGTCTGCAGCACCGGCCACTGCCACCCGGCTGTGGTAAAGGCGATCTGCGACCAGGCACACCAGCTCATCCACTGCTCGAACCTGTATTACGTGCCCCACCAGGGAGATCTTGCCAGGAAGCTCGTGGAAGTGACCGGCATGCACAAGGCCTTCTTCTCGAACTCCGGCGCCGAGGCAACGGACGGGGCGCTCAAGCTTGCCCGGGTCAGGACCGGCAAAAAGAAGTTTGTTGCGTTCACGCACGGGTTCCACGGGCGCACGGTAGGCTCGCTAGCCGTAACCCACAAGCCGGCGATCCGCGAGCCTTTCGAACCGCTGGGGATGATCAAGACCTTTGTCGAGTACGGGGATGTTGAGGGCTTAAAAAAAGTGGTTGACAACGATACCGCAGGCATCATCGTTGAACCGATCCAGGGAGAAGCCGGGGTCATCATCCCCCCGGACAGTTTCCTTGAAGGGATCCGCGAGGTCTGCGACAGGAGTGGTGCGGTCATGATCGTTGACGAAGTCCAGACCGGCATGGGACGGACCGGCACATGGCTTGCCATGCAGCACACGAAAGTGCAGCCCGATATCGTGACCCTTGCAAAAGGGATAGCAAGCGGGTTTCCAATGGGAGCGCTTGTTGCCTGCGAAGGGATGGAGTTCAAAAAGAGCGAGCACGGCAGCACGTTTGCCGGAGGCCCGCTTGCCTGTGCTGCAGCTCTTGCCACAACCGGGGTGATCGAGAAGATCCTCCCGGAGGTATCTGTCAAGGGGGAACGGATTGCCCGGGGCCTCGCAAAATACCACCCCCGTGTACGGGGACTGATGATCGGGATCACGGTTGGGGACAAATGCCCGGATATCCAGAAGAAGTGCGCGGAGCAGGGAATCCTTGTCAACTGCGCAGCGGATGGCAACCTCCGGCTCGTCCCGCCGCTGACAATAACCAATGCAGAAATTGACCGCGTGGTCAGGGTAATTGATGGAGCACTTGGTCAGGTCATGTTATAAGAAGAAGAGCGGCTATGTCTTTGCCAAAAAGGCAGAGGATATTGCCCGCGAGTACGGTATCGGCCGGATCGCACGCCTGGCAAGCAACGAGAACCCCGAACCGCTCTCCCCGGCTGCGCTCGAAGCGGCCGAAATCGCCCTGAAGACCGTGAACCGCTACCCTGACGAGCGCGCAAACGTGCTCATGAACGCTCTGCGCTCACACTACGGGGACTACCATTTCGTGACCGGTGTCGGGATGGATGGCGTGATCGAGACGATCATCCGGACTCTCGTGGAACCCGGAGAGCAGGTTGCCATATCCACACCCACCTTCTCGTTCTATGCGCTTTGTGCAATGGGGCAGGGTGCAGAGGTAATAACGGTTCCCCGGGAGCCGGACTTCTCGGTTGATACAAGGAAGTTTGTGAGGGCCGCAAAGACTGCCAAAGTCTCGGTGCTCTGCTCGCCGAACAATCCCACGGGGAATGCAACAGCCATTGACCACGTTGTGGAGATCCTCGAAGGGATTGAAGGTCTCCTCTTCCTAGACAATGCGTATGTGGAGTTCTCCGGCATCGATTACCTCCCGCTCATGAAGAAGCACGAGAACCTGGTCCTCGGGAGGACGTTTTCGAAGGTTCACTCCCTTGCCGGCCTCAGGATCGGGTACGCCTTCACTCCCCGCTGGCTGCCCCCGTGGTACCAGCGGGCAGGAACCCCTTTTACGGTGAATGCGGTCTCGATGGCAGCCGCAGCCGCAGCACTCTCCGATACGGGACATGAAGAGCGGTACCAGGCCCAGGTCAGGCGGTGGCGTGGACGTTTTATCCGGGAAGTAAAATATCCCGTCCTTCCCTCTGACGCAAACTTTGTAATGGTTGATGTCTCGCCCCGTGCAAGCGACGAGATGGTTGAGGAACTTGCCCGCCACGGGGTTGTCGTCCGCTCCTGCCGGAGTTTCTCGGGTCTTGAGGATCATTATATCAGGGTCAGCATTGGTGAGGACTGGGAGAACGAGCTCTTCGTAAAGGTGATAAACACCGTATGATGTGCGGCATCACCGGCACACCCGGCACCGGAAAATCCATGATCGGCGATGAGCTCGCCCGCCGGGGACACCGGGTTGTCCACATCACCGACACGGTCGGCCCGTATGTTGTCGGAGACGATGAAGAGCGCAACGCCCAGGTAATCGACGTGGATAAGTGGGCAGAAGAGTTCAGACCCGTGGATGGTTTTGTCGAGGGGCACTTTGCCCACCTGCTCCCCTGCGATCTCGTCGTGGTTCTCCGCTGCCGCCCGGACGAGCTGAAGGCCCGGCTTGCCCAGCGCAAGTACCCAAGGGCCAAGATCCGGGAGAACGCCGATGCAGAGGCTCTTGACTCCTGCCTTATCGAAACGGTGGAGGAACACGACCCTTCGCATATCTTCGAACTGGACACCACCGGCCGCGATGCCCCGTATTGCGCTGACCGGATTGAACAATTCACAAAAGGGGAGATACCGTCTGACTTTGGCCATATTGACTGGTCAGAGTACCTGGAGATACAGCCATGACCCTCGACCAGTACCGATCCCATGCCAAAGTCTATTTCGACCCGCTCGTGAAGATCGCGATCCGCTACCGGCTTACCCCGAATTTCTTCACCCTTGCAGCGTTTGCCGCTTCTGCAGCTGCCGGGGTCCTCTTCTTTCTCCGGCTGGAACTGTGGGGTGTCCTTGCCGTTGCCGTCAACGCCTTCTGCGATGCCATGGACGGTGCTGTTGCCCGCGAGATGAAATGCCAGAGCAGGCGCGGGGATTTCCTGGACCATGCCGTTGACCGGTACGCGGACATCTTCATCATCTGCGGTCTCTTTGCCGGGGGGCTTGTCCCGTGGCCGATCGGCGTCTTTGCCCTGACCGGTGTCCTGATGGCCTCCTACCTGGGAACGCAGGCACAGGCTGTCGGCGTAGGGCGGTATTACGGCGGGCTGCTCGGGCGGGCTGATCGCCTGGTCCTGATCATGGTGATTGGGCTCATTGATGTGCTGGTCCCCCTGAGCTTTTACGGCCTCTCGCTCCTTGGCTGGATGCTCGTCCTCTTCGGGGTTCTTGGCCATATCACTGCACTCCAGCGCTTCGCCTATGTATGGGCCAAGGTGGAATAACCTCCCCGTTCTCTTTCTTTTTGTGTGGTCATGGCAACGATAGAAGACTATGGTTCCGGCAGGATCCTCCGGTCGATCCGGCTTGCCCACCTGGCACTCCGTTTTACTGCGCTGCCTCTGGCCGGGAAGTATATCAGGAGGAATCTGGAAGAGCGGATGGAGCCTTTTGGTATACGGCCGATCACTTTCGCAGAGGCCGGACGTATTATTCATCAGTCAGGGCACTGTGCCGTTGGACCACGGACCTGCCGGTCCCTTTTTTTGGAATCCGGAAATACTGAATCGGTATTCCTCGATGAGCTGGCCGACAGGATGGTGGATGCGGGAAAGGCTGTTGTGGTAACCGCTGATTTGGCGATAGAGGCCATAAAAAAGTATCCGGACAACCCGCTGGTCCTCTCAAAGGTCTCCGGACGGTATCTTGAGATCTGCCGTTCCGTGCCAGAGGTCTGCATTTACTGGAAGATGAAAAGAGCCGGCCTGGACGTATGATTCCTGACATATATCTTCCGGGTTCTGGCTCTTTTGTCTTTTCAGGAGCCTGAAAACCGTGTCAGGATATACCGGGTCAGGGTTTTTCCGAGGATGGCGCGGGTGGATGCATCAATCCTGATAAAAAAGATCTCTTCGGTACCCGAGTCCACGAAGATCGGTTTGTCTGCAGGAGTGATATGGATATGGCAGATCGTTTTTCCCGATACTACCGGGAAGGTGATGTGGATGAAGCGGCTTGCCGTGTCAAAGATCTCCGGGAGGTATTTCCGGATCACCGCATCGACGAGCATCCGCCGGTACCCGTCAGGGTTCCTGTCCTCCTCGTGCATCCGGGGATAGTCGTTCTCAATCCCTTCAACCGTGATGGTGTTATGGATCCGGTCCTCCCGGATGCCGATGATAAGATCCCCCCCGTCAGTATTCAGGAACCCGGCAATGGAACGGGCAAGGATGAATTTTGAGGCATTGGTCCGGTACTTTCTCACCTCAGCGGATTCATGGGAGTTTACTTCCTCTTTTGTAAGACCGGCACTCCAGAGGGACTGGAGCTTGAACTCCAGATGATCGTTCTCACCCGTTTTGATCATTGCCTGGATGGTATCTGACTCTTCTCCTGGAAGGGAAAAGGCCGGAAATTCCCGCGACCTGATGACATAACCCGAGCCTGCTGCGATGACTATGAAGAGCAGGGCCTGGAAGACGATTCCCCCGATGATAACCGGGTCCGGCGGGATAAACAACATTGCAATGAAAAGATACGCCGCTGCGCAGATACCGGCGAAATACATCCCCTTTTCCGGGTAAAAATACGTGGCATACAGGATGGGAAAATAGAAGAGCTGGGGAACAATCGTCCCGTACCCTGCCGCCATGGAGATATACGTGATGCCGATGATCGAGACTGTGATGGATGCAATTACCCAGAACCTGACCAGATCCGTATGGGGAACCCGGATGGACGGGTTTTTGGAGAATGCCGGCAGGCCGGGTGACTGCGTCATGAATGATGAGGGCTTAGTCCGGAATCGTAATAAACTATTGCCGGGAATACAGTCAGGCCACGAACACTACTGCCATATCCATGGGGCTTCTCTCCCTGTTACAACGAATGGAGAATATTCATCCTGCCGGCGTTGCATCCTGGCCATAATCCATTGCCCGGTATGAACGTGTTTTGCGTGATAATTGGATACCCTTTTATTCTCCCGTTCAGATAATTCTTATCTTATGTTCCGCTGCCCACGCTGCAAAACAAATATGCATGATGGCGAAACCCAGTGCCCGCACTGTCTTACGAAGTTTCCAGGGTGGAAAGAACCCGGGGAAAAGGAAAATAAAGATCCCGGGACCCCTTCCCCTGCTGAAACATCCCCCGGGAGGATATCGTATGCCGGCTTCTGGCGGAGACTTGCTGCCACCATTCCCGATCTGGCCATAGCAGGGATTATTGCCCTTGTCATCAACTATTTTCTTGAACCAGCAAAGGTACCTTTTCCCCTCCTTGTCACGCTCTTTCTGACCGGGGCGATATACCTCATCCTTTACTCACCTCTCTTTATCTCCTCCCAGTTCCGGGCCACACCGGGCAAGATGCTGCTTGGCCTCATCGTAGTGTACGATAATGGCAGGCAGCTCCCGTTCTCCCGGGCGGTTATCCGGGAAGTGGGGAAATATGTCTCTCTTCTTACGCTTGGCCTGGGTTTTTTCATCATCGGGTTTACCAAAAAGAAGCAGGGGCTTCATGATCTCCTCGCACTGACGGTGGTGGTCAGGCGCTCTGACAGCCTCATCTACCAGCGTTCCAATATTGCAAATCCTGCAGTTGTCAGAAAACGGCTCCGGCTGGCCTCAATTGCTATCTGCCTCTGCCTCATCTGCACTCTTCTCCCGCTCCTGTATCTTGGCACCATGCCCGAGAAGACCATGAACCCCCGGTTTGTTGCTGCACAGGGCCTGAGCTCGGCTGCCGATACTATCGCCAGCTCAAAATATCCTGAATACTCCCTTGAAGTCTATGATACGGCCATTGAATTCCAGCCCAATGATACCGCGATCATGATGAAAAAGATGTATGTGCTCAACAATGTCGGGCGCCTCGAGGAAGCGCGGCAGGCCCTTGACCGGATGGTTGAGATATACCCCAATGAGACCACCCCGGTGATCTTCAAAGGGGATCTCTACCTCCAGGAAGGGAAATTCCAGGATGCGCTTGCCTGTTACAATAAGGCAATAGCAGCAGATCCCAAAAATCCCAAGATCTGGATAAAAGCCGGCGATGCGAACCTTCTCATGGCGGTTACCGGCATGAAAGAGATCCGGGGCATGTACCGGAATCTCACCGCCCATTCCGGGAAATACGAGCCGGTACAGAATGTTGCCCCGGTTGATGCTTACCAGACTGCCCAGCCCTACCAGGAAGCCATGAAATGCTATAACAAGGCGATCGAACTCGATCCCATGACCAGTGTCGCAATCTCCGGCAGGGTCTTATCCTCTACCGGGAATCTTGTGGAAACCTACCAGGGTATCCTGGATGATATGTAGGATTCCCGCCCCTCTCTTTTTCATCAGCTGGAGAATTATCTGCCATCGGGATTGTACGGGACTTCAGGATACCCCGCAATCTCCCGGATATACCTGAGTGCAGCCACCGCATCTTTCTGTTTCTGGTCGCAGGCATGGGTCTCCACCCATGCGAGGAAACTATCCTGAGTATCAGCACTGACGGTATCGCCGGCCCGGGAAGCAATCGACCGGTACGTCCGCTGCGGGTAGAAGATAGCCCGGGCTGCGGTGAGCAGGGCGGTGTGTTCATCTTTATCAATGATCCCGCTTTCCTCTGCAGATCTCAGCGTGAACCGGATATTGATGAGGGGCTCGGAGAGCGACATGCCACAAACCGGGTCAAAGACCAGTGCCACTTCATCGTCCGAGATGAGCTCGCCGCTCTTGTACATCCGGTAAATCTCGCCAACCCCAACCATCCCCAGCGTGTCCATCTCGGCTGCCCGGAGCGCCCCCATGCTGGATGACCCGACAACGCGGACGCCTTTTTTTACCGCGGCAAGGATCTCCCGGTGGGCAACTGCGCTCTCCTGGTGGAAGACCCCGTCGATGAGCCCGATGATCTCTGCACCTTCGTCCGCTGCGGCCAGAAGGTCGCCCCGTTTTGCCGGGGGACGGTAGTCTGCCGGAAGGATCTCTTCAGCGCAAGCCCGGTCAAGACTTGGCCCGAGAAAGACGATGATCTTTGGCATTGTTAACCCGCTCTCCCCTCCGTTCGGGATCCATGGCAAAGGCCTCAAGCCCGGGAACGATTACCCTCACGACAGGAATACCGATCTCTTCCCGTGTCAGGTCAACGACAATGACCCGGTCCAGTCCCTGTTCTGCAAGCCGGTCGATGATGAGCTCGATGTCTTTTAAGAAATCATCGCTGTCAGAGGAAGGGACATCCTTGTATGGGATCGTCCCGTTATCCCGGTACCAGTACCCGTTGATCCTTTTCGTCCTCTCGTAGCCCATCTTCTTGCGGAGATCGGCGATCGTTGTATCTTCCCGTGCGCCATGGATCTGGGTGAGCCTGCTCTGCGCCACCTCGGTGAGCGCGCGCATGACCGCAATTCTTGCATTGGTATGCGTCCCGATCCCGATCGTGAGAAGAGAGGGATCTTTTAAGAGCACATCGTCAGAGACTGCCGCGATGGTCGGGATCCCTATGTCGCTTGTGATATCCCGTACTTTCACTTCCACCTGGGCATCGGAAAACTTTTTGAGCATCTCTGCAAGCGCCGGGTCATCGATATCCGTCAGGCAGGGGCCGGTGTCCCGGCACGCCTCGACAAGCGACCAGGCGTCCCGCTCGATCACTTCCGAGAGCGCGTGGAAGATCGCTTCCTCGATAGTGTTGCCGGAGGCAAGGCCGTTGGTGTTGGTCCTGAAAAGCCCCCGGTAGTTGTGGGGGAGCGGGTGGAAGACCGCGAAGGCTGGCACGAAGACCGGGTGGTTGTTTGCGATATCGTACCCCTCGATCCAGGCAATGAGCCGGTCGGTATCGGCCCCTTCGGGAAGGATGAGATCGGTGGGACCCAGCACCCTCCCGTGGGCATGCATCTGCTGGAACGGGGCAAGGATTGTTCTCCGGTCATGCAGTTCGGACGAGTACCGTTCGATCCCCTCCATGATGGCTGAAATCCGTGACTCTTCAACCGTTGCCCCTTTCCCGTTATACACCGTGATGGCCCCGGACTCTGCAGTCGGGCGGATGCAGGAGAAGACCGGGATGCCGATGCGGTCGAGGCTGGTGATGTCAGCTACCCGCGTTATTCCTGCGGCCGGCACCAGGGGTTCGATACGGGCAAGCGTCTCGTCAAGCGGAACTGCACGCTGCGTTTCATTGTAATAGGTCTTTTTACAGGATTTGAGCTGCATGGACTCACCGGTGTCTTATTGGATCTGTGGGAACGGATGAAAGGACGGTATCTGTATATATCAGGTGCTCGCTTCCGGGGTTTATACATGCCCATAACGGTTCCGGGCCCGGTCTTTGCGCCATCATCGGAATAACTGCGGGAATGTTCGCATTCAAATAAACCCATAAATAGCACCGGGACAGAAAAATTCCAGAAGATGTGTTTTGTATGAAAATGATCTCTTTTGCATCCGGCTCGGTCATTGTCCTGATCATGATCTCTCTTGCTGCTGCAGGTTGTACTACCCAATCGCCCGGCAGCACCCCGGTCACACCGGCCCCGACAACTCTTCCGGTAGTTACGCCCGGGGGATCCACCTGTGGGTTTACGACCTGTCACGGCCTCGATCCTGCCTGCGGTACAAATGCCCCTCAGGCCTGCACGATGATGTACCAGCTTGGCGACAAGTGCCGGCAGTACGCCCGGTGCGATTCATCCGGCGGGGCCTGCACGCTTGTTACGGATCCGAAATTCTCGTCCTGCAAAGCCTGTGTTGAACAGTGTGCAATACAAGCGGGCAGCAACGGGCAGGCTGCTTTCGAATGTGAAGCAACGTGCTGATAGCAAGAATCCCCCGGCTATCCTGCATACATGCACCGAAATACATTTCCGGAAGATTCAGAAAAATAAAAAAAACCGGTATCGATCCCCGGATCCACCCGTCACCAGTTCGCAGGCACCCCCTGTAGCCCGGCTGCAGGGGACTTTCTCTGCCCAATTGATGCTAATTAAGGATTTTAAAACATTCGTCGTGAGAATATGAATCCGGGCCGTTTACTGGCAGGAATCCGGGCTCATTGTACCGTTTTTCCCCCAATTCGATCTGTTTTCGGGAGCCCGAAAAGGGGGGCCCGGATAAAGTCCAATATACGGGCTCCGTTTGCCAATCCGGGCATTTTACGAAGGGTCGATCCTTCCCTGCCCGGACCCTTTTTTTTGGATCCTTTCTGACGGAGGAGTCCGGAGGGGGTGCCCGGGTATGCGGGATAATCCCTGCAGCACACCGGTTTCCTAAAACCAGCTCTCGAGCGTCTTCTGGCCGGCCTTGACCGTGAATCCTTCCATTGCCTTGTTGACGCGCTCTAAGGAAAAGTCGTACCCGTCGCAGAGCAGTTTCCGGATCCCCTCCGGGTCCGTATGGCCGGCTGCAAGCGAGTAATCGTCCGTGACCGGGGGATGGAGGAACATCTCAATAACGGGAGCCGGATCAAAGTCCGGGATCTTCTCTTTGAGTTTTGTTTCAAACTCACCCTTCTGCACAATCTTCAGGCCGGTCTTTGCACCTACGCCGTCAACGCCCGGGTTGAAGTCGGTGCCAATCAGGATACCGATCTGGATGAGCTGCTCCCGGGTGAGCTTCAGGCCGGCAAGAGTGTCGGCAAGAACGATCCGCTCCGGGCTCACCGTGATCTGCCGGCCCCGGATCTTCCTTTTTCCCGAGACGGTCAGGTTGCGGACGAGCGTGGGGGCGCCAAAGAGCAGGTTGTCGTAGTCCTGCGAGACCACGTACCGGGCATCCCCTTTTGTCACCATGTAGGACGCCTGCGCCTCGCCCTCACCCGGCGCCTGCACAACCGGAATGCCCATGAGCCGGAGCAGTTCCTTTGAAGTTTCGACTATGGTGTTGTCGACCCGTGTTGCAGACCGGGCCTGCTTGTACGCCTCCTCATCGTCACCCCGCTCTTGGGCCTCCTTCCACTTCTCGCCGGCCGTGTCGCGGAGCTTCCGGCGCTCGTCAATGGTTGCCTGCTTCAGCGCCGCAGGTTTCCCGTCAAAGACAAAGACCGGCTTGATCCCTTTCTCCATGAAGCTCGCCATCCGGAAGAGAATGCCCGAGAGGTGGGAGGTGACCCGGCCCCTGCTGTCCATCAGCGGCGTCCCGTCCGGCTGCCGGATGATGGTTAAGAACTGGTACAGCGCATTGTTTGCATCAATAGCAGCTATCCCCGGCAGGGCTTCCCAGGTGACCGGTGTCTTGTAGTCCGCGATAATGTCCCGTAGTGCAACGCCCATGCTTTTACCTTCCTGATCTGCCGTTATTTGTAGGCACGCCTGCTCATCTCGGCCACGAGCTCGTCGAGATGGGATATTGCCATGTCGTACTTGTCGACCATCCGGGTGGATATCTCCTCAAGGTTTGTCCGGAGCATCCGCTCGCGGGTGACCACACTCTGTTCCAGCTTCCGCATCTTGACCTGGAGCGAGAGGAAGAGCCCGCCGATCGAGAGCATCATCAAGCATGCTGCAACAGCTATCGTGAGATCCTGCCAGAACCGGAGGATGAGAACAAGGGTCGAGATGACCATGATTATGGTAAGCAGGATATCGAAAGCGTACTCACGTATGTCCATGCTTTTAGATGATGAGAGCACACTAATTAAGCTAACTAATTCACCGGAGATACAAGCGTGGAAATAAAAAATAGTATCCCTCTCATTGCAATGCCCCTCCTCCTCCTTGCCGTGGAGATCGGCGCCCTTCTCCTCTCCCTCCCGGTCCAGGCATCGGGGATCACGGCATTTGAGGATCCCACTTCGATGGCAAACCCGCTCATCTTTCTTGCCATCCTGCTGGCATTCACCGCGTTTCTCCTGATCCTGATCAGGTATGACATGAAGAGAGTGATCGCGGCGATCATCGGCCTCTCCATTCTCTTTACGTTTGCCTACATCTATGCCGCCATCATCTATGCTGCGATCGGTGCAACTGCTGCGGGAGCACAGGGCTGGTGGGATGCCGTGGTACCGGGCGTTGTGGTCTATTCGATGACTCCCACGACCCTCATCGCATCGGTTCTTATCATTGTGCTGGCAGTCATCTCCACGCTCATCCTCTACAAGTACCCGGAATGGTATGTGATCGATGCCCTCGGGATCCTGATAGGTGCCGGCGTTGCCTCCATCTTCGGGGTCTCGCTCGATATCCTGCCGGTGGTAATCCTCCTTGCCCTCCTTGCGGTCTATGATGCGATCTCGGTGTACAAGACAAAACATATGATCACCCTTGCCGAGGGGGTCATCGATCTCAAGACGCCGATCCTGTTCGTCATCCCCAAACGGCGCGATTATTCTTTCCGGAAAGAAGGAATCGGTAAGCTCCAGGAGGGGGGCGAGCGGGCCGCGTTCATCATCGGGATGGGCGACATGATCATGCCCTCGATCCTGGTTGTGTCGGCCAACGTATTCATCAAAGGCCAGAAGCTTGGCGGGATCATCAACCTGCCGGCGTTTGGGGCAATCATTGGATCGCTTGCCGGCCTCCTTGTGCTGATGCACTTTGTTATGTCCGGCCGACCCCAGGCCGGCCTTCCCCCGCTGAATGGCGGGACGATCCTTGGGTTCCTGGCGGGCTGGGCTGCGATGACGCTGGTAGGGTAAGATCCCCTTTTTTGGGATTCGGGTTTTTTTTTTTTGAACCGGTCAGAAGCGTGTGGATTTGCACCTGGAGAGGGACAATGAAATCAGCACAACAACTCCCCGCTTCAGGGTCTTGGTATGGTGGCACGCCAGGACAGTGACGTGCTTTTTGATATCAAAGGGTAATTGAAGCGCCGGCTCCTGCCACTCGGTCTTCCGAACCGGGGATAGTCACTGATAAGGCAGAAGTACACACTCTAAAAAAAAATTCTGATTCATTAAAACGTATAAAAACCGGGAGTCAAGGGGGTGCTCCCCTTGCATTGCCTCCCCCTCTGGGGGAGAGAGGGGGTCACACTCATTATCTATGAAGATTTTAACCGTATTTCAGGAAGCACAGGATCTCAACAAAACAGCGATTTCCTTTTCAATCCCCTGACGGGAAATAGAGGATTCTGATTTTTCTGGGAAGAACTTCAACCTCATCCCGGCTCTTACTGAACCGTCCGGGGTTTTCTTGGTTTCCGGACCCGCGGGCGCTTTTCGCCCTGGGGATTGAAGGCGTCCTCATCCAATCCCGCGTCTGCATCTTCAAGAACTATCGGGGACCGTATATCCACAACCCGTTCCCGTTTCTTCTCCACATATTCCGGCTTGTGGGTGAGAATGGTTGCAAGAACCTCATCAACCCCATCGCCGGTCTGCGTGGACATGGTGAGGTAACCCTCTGCTGCCGTGATATCGGATTTGTTGGCAACGACAAGGACCGGTACCTGCACCATGCCTTGTACTTCCTCAAGGAGACGGAGCTGGACATCCATGGGATAGCCGCAGTGCTCGGATGGGTCGAGGATGAAGAGCACCACGTTTGCGACATTCATCATCGCGGAGAGCGCCTGCCGCTCGATCTGGTTGCGCTCCTCTGCCGGCCGGTCAAGGATACCGGGGGTATCGACAAACTGGATCCGCTCCCTTCCCATCTGTCGGTGGCCGACAATGATGCCCTTGGTCGTGAACGGGTACGCGGCAACCTGGGGATCCGCGGACGAGACCCTGCGGATGAACGAGGATTTTCCCACGTTCGGGTACCCTGCGATAACGATGGTGAAGGCTTCCTCAACATTGGGGAGCTTGCGCAGGACGTTTCTGACCTCGTTGAGGAAGTGCAGGTCCTTGTCGATCTGGTGGACCATGGATGCAAGCCGTGCCACCGCCCGCTTGCGCACTACCTGGGTATCTTCCGCTCTCCGGGACTGCAGTACGAGCTGGTTTCCCACCATCTTGGTATGCTTTGCTGCCCAACCAACCGCGCCAAGGGATTGCTTGATCCGGTCAATCCCGTACAGGATGTCGGCAAGTTCACGGTAAAACGGGGGGAGGGAATCGAATTCCGGGAATCCGCGGATGATGTACACCAGCCGGTCATGGATTGCGGCGCCAACCGCTCCAACGAACTCGGTATTGGCGCGCTCCTTGTTGTTCTTCTCTGACATCTTTTTTGCCGCACGGCGGAAACTCCGGTCAAGGATCTCGTCCGCTGTTGGCACCGTCGGCATTTTTTCGAATTCCACAAATCGCCTACCTATATATTTATGGAACGTCATACGGTTTATCGTTATGGACCTGTCCCTGATCCAGCGCGATATTCTCATCACCTTAATCACCCTTTACCACCAGCACTCGCACACCATCAAAGGAGAAGAGATCGCAGAACGGATACAGCGCAACCCGGGAACGGTGCGGAACCAGATGCAGGCTCTCAAGGCAATCGGACTGGTTGACGGGGTGCCGGGGCCAAAGGGCGGATATATCCCCAGTGCCCTTGCCTACACGGAGCTGAACCTGAACTTCTCTGAAGGGGATACGGATGTTCCCATCAGCAGGAACGGCGAAACGGTGCAGGGGGCAAATGTCCAGGAGATCGATTTCACCACGCTCTGCCATCCCGACATCTGCCATGCCGTGATCAAGCTCGTGGGCAGTGCCAAACTCTTCGAGATCGGGGACAAGATTACAATCGGCCCGACTCCGGTGAACAAGCTCCTGATCCGGGGGGAAGTGTATGGCAAAGATGAGGGCAAACAGTCGCTCCTGATTGCAACCTCTGAGATGATCTCCCTTCCCAAACAACCGATCAAGAACTACATGTCCAGTCCTCTCAAAACTCTTCGTTCCCTTGACACGATCCGGGATGCCCTCCTCCTCTTCAACCATGAACATATCCATGGTGCCCCGGTTATGGAAGGCACGATCCTTGAAGGAATCGTCACCATGAGCGATGTTGCCTTTGCGGTTGAGAATGGTCTTCCCCTATCCACACCGGTAACGGAAATTATGACTGCCAAGGTGGAAGAGATCCCCTCCGATGTCAGACTCTTTGAGGTCATCCGCAGGTTCAAGGAACGGGAGATTGGCCGGCTGATCGTTATTGAGGATGGAAAACCCGTTGGTATCCTGACCCAGTCTGATGTTATCCGGGTTTTTCCCTCGCTCTGAATACTTTTTTCTTTTTTTAAAAATTGCCCGCCATGTGAAAATTTTCCTGTTTTTACGACGCAATCTTAGGACAAACGAATAGAATACCTTTAGATATTCCAAGTCATATTCTATGGGAGGAATTACGTTTTATGACCGAACTTTCCCAGGCTGCTGTTGAGCGTATAATCAAGAAGGCCGGTGCCGACCGTGTGAGTGCCGAAGCAACGTTAACCCTCGCAGAGATGATGGAAGAATACGGGACTTTCCTTGCAAAGGAAGCAAAAAAGATGTCGGACCATGCCGGAAGGAAGACCCTGCGGGGATCTGACCTCCGGATGGCTGCAGAGATGTTCAAATAATCCTGATCCGCCAAGCGATCGGAAAAATCTCTTTTTCTTTCGAATTTAGAACAGTTTAAATATTTGTACATCGTCCATTTTTTATGACTCGTGTATTTGCCCGCAGCCTTTCCAGAAAAAAGATCATGAGCAATGATGGCAAGCTCATCGGTACCCTCAAGAATATCAGGGTCGATTTCGATTCAGGTCAGGTTATTGAGATGATCATCCACCCGGACCAGGCCTTCTCCACCGATGGCTACAATCTGGAAGATGACAAGCTCTTAATTATCCCCTTCGAATCCGTCAAGGACATCAAGGATTACATTGTCGTTGACCGCTACCTTGCAAGAAAATAAGGATAATACTTTTTTACAATTTCAACAAAGCCTTTCCCATACTCTTTTTCTGCGGTATATTGTGCGACCGCCATGGTATCCGGGTGAGCATTTGCAACAGCTGCCCCGATACCGGCAGAGGCAAGCATCTGGATGTCATTGAGCGAGTCGCCTACCGCAAGGAAATCTTCGGGAGTGAATCCCAGTTCCGGGGCAAGAGCCATGAGGGCCGTTCCCTTATTGACCCCGGGTGACTGGAGGTGGATTGCATACCCGGTATCCATGACCTGGACCGGATGATCCTTAAGGATGGCTCTCACTTCCTCAACAGGAACGGTACGGGCAAAAGCAAGGTCCACAAACCGGTACGTGGGACTGTAGAGCTCGAGCTCGGTTCCCCGCTTCCGGTAATACACCTGAAGCGTTTCAAGCGCCCGGTGGCACTCTTCCTGGCTGCCCTGTAGGCGGGGTTTTCCGGTATATCCGGCCCGGTAAACCCCGCCGTTCTCCGCGATAAAGCTCCCCTGCGTTCCAATCAGCTTGCAGGCGGTCTCCATAAAGCAGGAGGTATTCCCGCTTGCAAGCACGACCTCGATGCCCTGGTCCACGAGCAAACGGATCAGTTCGATCGCTTCGGTATCTATCCTGCGGGTACTGCTGGTGATCGTGCCGTCAATATCCGTCAGGAGCGCTTTCAACACGACTTGAGACCTGCCTCTTCGACCATGAACGGTGCTTCGCCTTCGGGAAGGTTGGGACTGTCCACGAGACGTGCGATACGTTTCCCGCCTTTGCTCTTCCGGAGATAAAGCCGGAAAGTTGCGGTATGCCCGACAATGTTGCCCCCGATGGGCTTGGTGGGATCACCGAAGAAGACTGCCGGGTTGGACATGACCTGGTTGGTCACAAGGCCAACTGCATTGTGTTCATCAATGAGCTTGAAGAGCTCGTGCATGTGCCGGTTGAGTTTCTGCTGCCGGGCTGCAAGGGTTCCCCTGCCCGCGTATTCGGCCCGGAAATGGGCGGTGAGCGAGTCGATGATGAAGAGCTTGACCGGCTTGTCGCTCCCTTTGAGTTCGTTTGCCAGCTCGCGGGAATTATCAATGAGGAGCATCTGGTGGTCCGAGGTATGTGCCCGGGCAATATGGATATTGTTCAAAAATTCCTCGGTATCCGGGATATTATCGAGCCCGAGCCCGTTGACCATCTGCTCGATACGCTCGGGCCGGAAGGTATTCTCGGTATCGATGTAGATGGCACTGCCATCCAGGCCGCCAAGATCCACGGGAAGCTGGACATTGACTGCCATCTGGTGGACGATCTGGCTTTTACCTGACCCGAACTCGCCGTACATCTCGGTGATGGCCTGGGTTTCCATGCCACCCCCAAGAAGGGTATCCAGTTCGGGGACCCGGAACGAGAGCTTCCGGACATCCTTCCTTGCCTCAAAGATGTCCTTGCCGGTCTTGAACCCGCCAACATCCGCTGCCTCGCGGGCAGCCTTGATGATCTTCTTTGCAACCGATTCCGAGATCTCGGAAACTTCGGAGAGTTCAGCCGGGGATGCGGTTGCAATGCTCTCAACCGAGAGGTAGCCGGCTTCCCGAAGCTTGTCTGCAGTGCTCGGGCCTACGCCCGGTAAATCTTCAATCTCTAATGGTCCTTCAGCCATTTCTTACACACTCCTATGGCACAACAAGATGTTAAAGACTGGGATATAAACCCCCGGACTGCGCAGGGTGAAAGTAATTATTACGGCCTGAGTTCCTGGCGGAATGCCTGGATCCGGGCAAGCAGATCTGCAGCTGTGATAACAACCGGCTCAACAGACTCCGGCACGATCCTGCTGCCGGAGAGGACGCCTTTTACGGTAACTTCGGCCCCGTGGGAAAACGATCCCTCGATAAGGTAACGCTCCCTGCCATTATCGATAAAGAGGCAGCCCGAACCGGCAAGAATCGTGCCGGTGAACGTGACCGGCCGGGCTTCCCGCTCCGGCACCCGGAATGCACTCCCCCTGCCCACCCCGAGTTCTATGCCACTGAACCGTCCCGGTTTCGCGGTCGCATGGTACACCTCGACCGGGTCTCCCGGGTTTAAGGGAACAAGGGCATTCTCCCCCCAGAGAACGATCTTCAGCTCATCTTTCCCGTCACTGATAAGCACATTCCTGACCCAGGAGGTCGTGCCGGTCTTTGTGGTAAACGATCGTGGCTGCTGCAGTTGCTTCACTTCACCCTTAACAGAATAGATGCCCTGTTCGCTGACGGAAGAGAGCGGGGCAAAGGGGACGGTGACCGTCAGGCTGGTGACCGTCACTGAGCTCTTCTCATCCAGGCTGTAATTCCTTCCTTCCGCCCGGTTGTTGGGCTTCGCATTCGTGATATGGATCGTTGTCCCCGGGGGCAGTTCGGCCAGCAGTTCAGGAACCCATGCAACGAGACGTGCCGTTCCCTCCGCGTCTCCGATAACTGCCTCCACCATCTCTCCGGTGCTACCGTCCCGTTTCGTGAATGTCCGCGCCGGTTCCCTTGCGAGGAGGAGAACATCCAGTTCAACCGGCTCGTCGGTAAGGTTTACCTTCCCGGTCGGGACGGTGCAGGAGATCTCGCAGCCTGCTTTTCTCAGGGCAAGGGCATAGATCTCTTTTGTGCTCTTTCCCGGGTGACGACCGATAACTTCCAGCACTTCCCCGATTTCAGTATCAATGGCAGCACCCGCCTTTTCATCCCAGAGTACAACTCTTGTCGTCCCGGTTTCATCGCCGAGAAGCAGAGTGGCAACCCAGCCTTTCTCCCCGTCGGCCCGGTCAAACTCCTTGGGATCCGTCTTGCCAATAACTTTCCCGAAAAAAGAGAAGAGGCTGGATTTGGCACTCAGCCCTTTGATCTTGACATGCTCGCGGCCGAGCTCCCCGACTACCATCATTGCGGCAGTTGGCTCGTCTACGAGGTCGCCGCAGTCATCGATCTTCGCTTCCACGCGCTGTTCGAACTCCTCTTTTGATATGAGATCGTCAACGAGCGCGTAGTGGAAGAGCATCTATGGAATCTCCGCCTATTGCTGCCAGGGCGGGCGTTCCATGGCAGCCTTCAGGTCACTGAGGGTCTCGCCCCGGCGCATCAGCCCCACCTGGCTGCCTTTGATAAGCACTTCGGGACACCGCGGGCGGCTGTTATACTGGGAGGCCATGGCATAGCCATAGGCGCCGGCATCGAGCACGGCAATGATATCGCCTGCCGCAAGCTCCGGGAGCTTCCGGTCCGGTGCAAGGATGTCGCCGGTCTCGCAGATCGGGCCGGTGACGGTATATTCCGCGGTCAGGGGTGCATCGGCCTTGTTGGCAACGATAACTTCGTGGTAGGAGTCATACATTGCGGGCCGGATGAGGAGGTTGAAACCTGCATCCACGTTGGCGAACTGCTTGTGGGCTTTCTTGGTGGAATTGACCCGGGTGAGGAGAATGGTCGAGTCGGCGACAAGCGAGCGACCCGGCTCCACCCAGAGTTCGGGGGAGATGCCGCAGGCTTCGACGCCGGCTTTGAAGACCGGTACAACTTTTGCTGCATAGTCCTCGGCAGTCGGAGCCGGGTCTGTGTCGTGGTGGTACGGGATACCAAGACCCCCGCCGAGATCGATGAACTCGAGTTTTACGCCCATATTAGTGAGCTCCTTTGCGATCCGGACCATCACTTCAGCGGCCCTGACAAAGGGTTCGACGTCGAGGATCTGGGAGCCGATGTGGCAGTGGATGCCGACCGGCTGTATGTGTTTACAGGCAAGGGCTTCCCGGTATGCAGCGGGAATCTCCTGGTGAGGGATGCCAAACTTGCTTGTTGCAAGCCCGGTTGCGATCTTCGGGTGGGTTGGCACTTCGAGCGCCGGGTTGACCCGGAACGAGACTTTGACCGTTTTTCCGGCTGCTGCTGCCACGGCCTCGAGCTGGTGGAGTTCGTCGAGGGAGTCGAGCGAGACTTTCACGCCTTTTTCAACGGCCAGTTTCAGGTCAGCAGGGGTTTTGGAGCTGCCGTTGAAGAGGAGTTTTTCCGGGGCCATGCCGGCTTCAAGTGCAAGATGAAGTTCTCCGGACGAGAAGACATCGGCACCGGCTCCTTTTGCTGCCAGTGCCCGCATCAGGGCAAGGTTGCCATTGGCTTTTGCCGCAAAGAGCACCTGCACTTTCGGGTACCGGGCACCGAGGGCTTTTTGGTAACTCAAAAACTGCTCCACTACCCGGTCCTCGCTCGTTACATAGAGAGGAGTCCCGTATTTCTCTGCAAGGAGAGCCGCGTCCTGCCCGTTGATATGGAGATGGCCGTTCTTGATTGCAAGGTGGTGGGCGAGTTTCACAGGTTCATCCTCCGCATCCGCTCGATCGCCTCGTTGATCCGGGCAACCGGGCGCGTGATCGCGAACCGCACATAGCCTTCGCCGCTTGCACCAAAGCCGACGCCCGGGGTAGCGACGATACCCGCCTCGGTCAGGAGCCGCCCGGCAAAGGCCATGCAGTCCTTTACCGGCATCCAGACATAGAATGTTGCCTTGGGGAGCGGCACATCAAAGCCGAGCCCCTGGAGGCCTTTGACAAGCACATCGCGGCGCTCCTGGTAGATCCTGCAGGCATCCTTCACGCAGTCCTGCGGGCCGGAAAGGGCCGTGATGGCCGCGTGCTGCACGGCGTCAAAAACCCCGGAGTCCACGTTGGTCTTGACCCGCCCGAGCCCTGCGATAACCTCTGCTTTCCCGACTGCCATGCCGATCCGCCAGCCGGTCATGTTATAGGTTTTCGAGAGCGAGTGCATCTCGATACCCACTTCCATGGCGCCTTTGGTCTGGAGGAACGAAGGGGCGCGGTACCCGTCATACGATATCTCGGAATAGGCATTGTCCGAGACAACAACAATATCGTTCTCTGAGGCAAAGTCCACGACCTCCCCATAGAACCCGTCCGGGGCAACTGCGGCTGTCGGGTTGTTCGGGTAGTTGATGTAGATTATCTTTGCTGCCTTTGCAACTTTCTTTGGGATATCCGCAAGCACGGGAACAAAATTATTCTCCCGCAAAAGCGGCATCTCATGGACCCGGCCCTCGGCAAAGAGGGTGCCCGTGCGGTACACGGGATAGCCCGGGCTCGGGGCAAGGACATAATCACCGGGGTTCACGAAGGCTTCGGCAATGTGGGCAATGCCGTCTTTTGAGCCCATCAGGGCAACAACTTCTTTTGCCGGATCCAGGGTGACGCCAAACCGCTTTTTGTACCAGCCGGCTACTGCGCTCCGGTATGCCGGGAGACCGGCATAGTCCGGGTAGTGGTGGTTCTTGGGGTCCTTTGCGGCCGTGATGAGAGCCTCTACAATATGCGGGGGCGTTGCAAGATCGGGGTCCCCTACCCCGAGGTCGATGAGATCGGCACCTAATTTCCGCTGTTCGGCTTTCATCTCGTCGATCCGTGCAAAAAGATACGGAGGGAGATTGCTCATTCGATCTGCGTACATAAGTACTTACCATTGGCGCTGGCGTCTATAGAAATTAACTCATGCCTGCCGGCTGTCGTTTTTCGTCCCCCTCCCGGTTTTTTGGGAATTAGAAGGGAGCTTTCTCTGTCATATCATCCTGCGCAGGTCCAAAAAGACCGGCACGGGCAAAAAGGGCCGGGGCCCCAAGAACGATCCAGATCCCGGCCAGGGTTGAACGGCAGTAAATCATCAGGTACCCCGGGATGCCCGGAAGTGCGGCCGGACCCGACAGGGCGGCCCATATCAGAAGGACAATCACGATCCCGATCAGGTACCGGGCTGCGATCCTGCCATAAGATCCCCCGCTGGCAGAAGCGATCCGGCCCGGGCAGACTATGGCTCCGGCAAGTGCACCGAAGAGCAATCCTGCGGTTGTCACGGTGTCTTTGGGCATAAATGGATCAACAGGAACCCCGGTCTGTGCCAAAGCAAGGGTTGCCCAGGATGACGGCATCTGCCAGGAGCCGGTGACAAACAGGAAGAGTCCTGTTATTCCGATCAGGGCAAGCGAGAGGCAGAAAGCCAGCAGTATCCGGAGGGAGGTGGACTGCCTGTTCGTCCAGATCCGGGCAGGCTTCTCCAGGTACAGGAAGCATACGAGGAGGACGATCCCGATACCCCAGCCGGCCAGGATATCTGTCGGGAAATGCACCCCCTGGTATACCCGGGCAAGGCCAATGAGGATCATGAGCAGGATGCAGGTGATCCATACCCACCATTTCCGGACTGTCGCCGCAATCGTCCCGAAGAAGACTACTGCATTCTGGGCATGAGATGATGGAAAACCGAACGATCCCATGCTGGCATGGGCCGTAACCCCGCTGCTGATCCAGTACGGCCGGGGAGCATGAAAGAGGATTTTGAGTGCGTCACCGGTCGCGCTGCTTATGGAGAGAAAGGCGATCAGGCGTAACCCGAGAGCCCTGTCGTAACACCAGAGGACGAGGGGAATAAAAATGAGGTAGAACTCGGGCATACCAAGAAATGCGATCGCAGAAAAGAATCCGCCCAAACCTGGCAGTTCTGCCTGGAATGCCTGGATGAACGCGATCTGGTGATCCATAGTACAATAAAATTATCTCATTTCTCAAAAACTCTTCTTAAATGAGCGGAAGTTATATCCTTATCATCCTTGAAAAGCAACACCTCTCGTATGGAGACAAACGCACCCCCGGCAGGACCGGAAATATGCGTCATATACTCAACCGCACCCCCGAACTGCTCGGCTGAACTTGCCCGCAGCCTTATTGAAAAAAACCTGGCCGCCTGTGTGAATATTACCCCGGTACGGTCCCTGTACCGCTGGAAAGGGGAGTTCTGCGATGATGAGGAGCACCTGCTCATCATAAAGACCCGCAGGGAACTATCAGAGCGGGTTATCCGGGCAATACAAGAGCAGCATCCCTACGAACTCCCGGAGATCATCGCCCTGCCGGTGATTGCCGGCCATGCTCCCTACCTTGCATGGGTGTACGGGGAGACGGATCGATCATGATATACACCCATCGCAGCATCCGGGTGGACACTGGTGTGGCACAGGAAACCGACGATGCCGTTGTAATCGAGGACCGGTTCGAGCTTTTCCTCAACGATAAACCGGTAACCGTGATGGTGGCAAGCCGCGACCAGCTCCTTGAACTGGGTGCGGGCTACCTTATCAGCGAGGGAATTGTCCGGTGCGTGGACAAGGTGAAGCTCGACGGGGATCGTATCCTTGCCTATTCCGACACCGGCTGCGACCTGAAATGGGTGAGACGCGAGGTTGGATCCTCCGGGGGAATCAGTTTCCTATCAGAACTCCCCTGTCTCGTCTCGGATATCCGTCTCTCCCCGGATGAGGTGAGTGCCGTGACACGGGAGATCGAGACCGAACTCTGGAGAAAGACCGGCGGGGTGCACTGCTCGGTCCTGTTCCAGGATAAAAAACTCCTTGCAAAAAGCAGCGATGTGGGCAGGCACAATACTGTTGACAAGCTGATCGGGTACGCGGTCCTGAACGGGATCGATCTCTCCCGCTGCGTTCTCGGCTGCACCGGGCGCCAGCCGGAAGGGATGGTCCGGAAATCTGCAAGGGCCGGCATTCCGGTGGTGATCTCCCGGGCAGCATCGACCGACAAGGGGATAGCAGCAGCAGAGGCAGCGGGGATCACGCTTGTCGGGTTCTCCCGCGGGGACCGGTTCACGGTCTATACGCATCCCGAGAGGATTAGCGGGATCCTGCCGCAGGCCTGCTGAAGCAGGCCACAAGGCGAAGATTATTCCGATACCCCGGATAATGAGAGTATACCAGTAACCAAACAGGGTGTGATTTGAGAGTGACAGGTGAACCTCCGGCCAGTGCAGAAACCGCGCTCCTCGTACTTGGGTGCCCGCAGGTGCCGGTGCAGACCAGTATTGCACTGTACCTGATAAACCGCTTGAAACAGGCAGGTCTTAAACCGGTTGTGGCAGGAAACAAGGCTGCCAACACGCTGCTCGTGGTGGCAGACCCGGACCGGCATTACCTTATGGAAGTCATGGATCTTGACCGGGCAGTGGCGCAGATCTCTGACAAGAAACGGGACTTTGACCGCTGCTTTGTCTTTATCCACAACGATGCCGGGGTCAGCTATGCGGCAACCATGGGTGCGATCTCGAATGCAAAACTGTACGTGATCATCTATGGCGAGCATTACGAAGAACAGGTAAAGAAGATCGAGTTCCCCTGCACGATCATTGCCGCCAAAGCCGTCCACAACCCCCTGCCGTTAAAGAAAGCGATCGACGAGGTGAAACCATGGGCTGTGTAGAATCAATGAATTACGAGATTGTCCTGCGGGACGCAACCTTCAAGGAATCCCGGGATTATATCAAAAGCAATTTCAAGGAATTTATTGATGTCCAGCCCGGGTTCAAGGTGTTTGACGTCCATGTCATCGGACTGCCCCCGATTGCTATCGGGCTTGACGGCGATTTTGTGGTCTTTCCCTACACTAAGCCCTGTCACGGGACATTCCTGCTCCGGGTCGAGGATGGGGAAGAAGCCGCCCGGTTGCGCTCGCTGAAGAAGTGATGCGAAACAATACGTATTGACCTCCCGGGAAGTACAGATTCGAAACTATACCGTGCAGTATATGTGGCATGAAATTGTAAATACCAAAAAAGGTTGTGTATGACAGGTAAAGGAAAAGTCCTCCTGATGGATGACGAGCAGATTATCCTTGATGTGACCCAGGAAGTGCTCAGGTTTCTCGGGTACGATGTGATGTTTGCACAGGATGGCGAGACAGCGTACAACCTCTACGTCCGGGAAAAAAATGCCGGCGCCCCGTTTGATATTGTCATCCTCGATCTCTCGGTACCGGAGGGTATGGGGGGCAAAGAAGCGATTGAGAAGATCCGTTCATTCGATCCTGAGGTAAAAGCCATTGTCTCGAGTGGCTATTCAAATGATCCTGTTGTGCAGGATTTTACCCGGTACGGGTTTTCCGGCAAATTGTCAAAACCCTACAAGATTAATGATATGAAGATGATCCTCGAACAGCTGATGGTATAAAAAACCTGATACCCTCATAAGGCCTGATGAACTACGTGCTCTGATTTGCCTTTTTCTGGATCTTTGCAACTGCTTCTTCTGCCGCCCGCCTCACGTATTCATCCTTGTCATCTTCCAGTTTCTTTAAGGGCTCCAGTGCCCGAATGTCCCCGATATTTCCAAGAGCGTCAGCTGCCCCCCAGCGGACATACCAGTCGGAACTTATCAGGGACTGGGTAAGGATTTCAACCGGAGTGCTGCTCCCGATCTTGCCAAGGGCCCAGGTTGCCGGAACCTGCACGAACGAGTCGGGCTCCTTGAGCGCTTTCCCGAGACATACGACCGCCCGCTGGTCGCCAATCTTGCCCAGGGCATCCGCGGCACTCCAGCGCACGTACCAGTCCATGTCATTGACGGACTGGATGAGAGGTTCAACTGCACGCCGGTCACCGATCTCACCCAGTGCCCATGCAGCCCTGACCCGCACCCACCATACGGTGTCCTTGAGGATGAGGATAAGCGGTTCCACGGCAGGTTCCCCGATAAGGGAGAGGGCAAAAGCACTCCTCCACTGGATGTCGCTGTTCTCGTTGCGGAGCGAGGTGATGAGCGGCTGGATGGCCGGCTCCCCTATCCCGGCAAGTACCCGGGTCGCATGCCAGCGAACATCGTGATCCTGATCGGCGAGTGCCTGGACGAGAGGAGGGATTGCTGCACTCCCGATCCTCCCGAGGGCAAGACCAGCAAGCCAGCGTATGTCATGGTCATTCTCCATGAGTGCCCGGATCAGGGGCCTGACTGCCGGTTCGCCAATGTCGCCTAGGGCAAGAGCAGCTCTCCAGCGGATCCCGAGGTTCTTGTGCCGGATAGCTTTAATGAGGCCGTCCATGTCCATACCGCTTGTCGTATGGATAACATAATCTGTTGTATCCGTTTTCAGACCATTCGTGTCCACAGGTTCACATCCTTTTTTCCTGTCCTGCACAGAAAGGTAAATTATCGCCGATATTCTGGTATTTTGTGAATGATTTTTTCCGTCGGTGAGGGATAAATCTCTACAATCATGATGATTGGTTTTGGCCTATTTGAATATACCTGTCAGGCTGTCTGAAAAGAAAAACCCCTTTGTTTCTTTGGTCTCAGAAAGAGAGCCCGTATACCAACTTTTATACCCCTGTCTGCAGGATCAGAACATAGGGGCATGAGGCATGAATGAAGTATCAGTTCTTATCGGGGGAAAAGCGGGTGACGGGATCAACAGTGCCGGCGCACTGGTTGCCCAGCTGCTCAACCATTCCGGCTACCGGGTATACCTGTATTTTGATTATCCTTCATTGATCCGCGGAGGCCATAATTTTGCGATCATACGGGGTGCTGAGCAGGGGATCGGGACCTGCAGGGAAAAAGTGGATTTCGTCCTTGCACTTACCCGGGAGACGGTTGAACGGCACCGGGGTATGTGGCACGAGGGCACGGCAGTTGTGTATAATTCAGGTCTGGTGAAAGGACCGGGACAGGGGATCCCGGTAAAGGAGATACTCTCGCAGGAGGGTGCACCGGATATCATGGGAAATTCGGTGATTATCGGTGCGTTTGCAAAAGCAGCGGGCATTCCCTGGGAGACCGTGACTTCCGTGTTCATGTCCCATATCCCAAAAGGCGTTGAACTCAACCTGAAGCTGGCCCGGAAGGGGTATGATCTGCTGGAACCGATTCATCCGGTCAGCCGGCTCTCATCTCCTGCCCTGCCCCTCGTTACTGGGAATGAGGCCATCGGCCTCGGGATGGTACAGGGGGGTCTTGAGGCCTATGTATCGTACCCCATGACCCCGTCCTCCAGCCTTCTCCATTTCCTTGCCGAGCAGAAAGACCGGTTCGGGATTCAGGTTGTGCATCCCGAGAACGAGATTGCGGTTATCCTTATGGGCATCGGGTTTGCCTGTGCGGGAAAAAGGGCGGCTGTCGGGACATCCGGCGGGGGATTCTGCCTTATGACGGAAGGGCTCTCCTTTGCCGGGATGGCGGAGATCCCACTCGTCCTCGTGGTATCCCAGCGAACCGGGCCATCCACGGGCCTCCCTACCTATACCGGGCAGTCCGACCTGCGGTTGGTCCTCCATGCCGGCCAGGGAGAGTTCCCCCGGTTTATTGTTGCCCCGGGCGATGTCGCGGAGGCAGTGTACTGGTCTGCGGTTGCCATGAACCTTGCCTGGAAATACCAGGTGCCCGCTTTCATTCTTACCGATAAGACCCTTTCCGAAGGAACGTACAGCCTCGACCTGCCCTCGCCTGCCGGTATTCCCCCGGGAGAATTTCCCCGGTGGGATGGCAGCAACGCCTACCGCCGGTATGCATACTCACCTTCCGGTGTTTCACCGCTCGCGTTTCCTGGTACAAAAGATGCGGTTGTCAAGGTGAACAGTTATGCCCATGATGAATCCGGGATAACTACCGAAGAAGGGGAGGTGGTTGCACTGATGACCGAAAAAAGGCTCAAAAAAGAGCAGGGCCTTGCTGCAGAGATGGACCGGTACCTTCCGGTAACGGTGAGCGGGGTTGCCGGTTCATTTTCAGTCCTTCTCTGCTGGGGCTCAACAAAAGGTGTCTGCACGGAAGTGGGATCAGCTCTAGGTCTCCGGGTGATACAACCGGTTGTCCTCTCGCCGTTCCCAAAAGAGCAGCTGAAAAAAGCGCTGGAAGGATCAAAACGGATCATCTGCGTGGAAGAGAATGCAACAGGGCAGCTGGAAGAACTGGCCCGGCAGCATGGCATCAATGCAGATACCATGATCCTCAAATATGACGGGCGACCGTTCACCCGGGAAGAACTGGAACGAAAGGTGCGGGAGGTTCTTCCATGACCCTCCGGAACCTGATCACCGAAGCACAGAACACCTGGTGTCCCGGCTGCGGCAACTTCATGATCCAGCACTCACTCAAGAACATCCTTGCCGGCATGGAAAACGAAGGGAAGTCCCTGGATAATGTTGTGCTCGTCTCGGGTATCGGGTGTCACGCCAAGATAGCAGACTACCTCAATATCAACAGCGTCTACGCCCTTCACGGGCGCGCGATACCGGTTGCAACCGGCCTGAAACTGGCAAACCCGCACCTCACCGTCATCTGCTGTTCCGGCGACGGGGACTGCTATGCCGAGGGACTGGATCACCTCATCTTTGCCGCAAAACGGAATATCGATATCACGGTCATAGTCCACAACAACCGGGTGTACGGCCTCACCACCGGGCAGTACACCCCCACATCCCCGCTGGGGTTCCGGGGAAAGTCCACTCCCTCCGGCACTGCCGAGTACCCGTTCAATCCCCTCGAGCTGATGCTTGCATCCGGGGCAACGTATATTGCGCGGGGATATACCCGGAAGCAGGAGCAGCTGAAAGCCCTCTTTTTACAGGGTATAGCCCATCGCGGTTTCTCGTTTATCGACGTGTTGCAGATCTGCGCCACATTCTTCCCGGTGGCTGATTATTACGGTTCGCGGGTGTACGATCCTGCAGGACACGATACCGGGGATTTCGAGGCAGCCTGCCACCTGGCACGGGAATGGGATTACAATACCGATGCACGGATCGCCCTTGGGTTTTTCTACCAGCGGCAGGCCCCGGTATTTGAAGAAAAGATGCAGCCGGCGGCTGTTACTCAGGAAGAGAGAGACCATGCCATCGCCGCCCTGCTCGGGTCAAGAACCTGATCGGGCTCCCTTTTTAAAACAAACGAGCCGGGATTATACATTCAAATAGGCCAAAGAATCACGCTTACATGGAATACGAACAGAGTCCGGTGATGAGATGAGTGGACGAGAAACGGGAAAAATCCCCCAACCGAAATTCCCCATCCTCAAAAATGAGGGCTGGTTGCGGCTCTTTCTGATCCCCCTCCTCATCTATATTGCCTGGCTGGTCGAGACATTTCTTCTCGTGGGGCAGGCCCGCTTCTTCCAGCAACCGGATGCGGCAGGAATCTATCTGTATACGGCTGTGGCATGCATCCTGATCGGTCTTGTTGTCCCGGTCATGTACCTCCGCAGGTCGTTTCTCTCGGGAGCGGTGAACATGCACCAGGTCGGTTTCCGGCCTGCCTGGAGGACCGGGCCGATCGTTCTTGTCACCCTCGTGGTGCTGCTGCCGGTCTCGATCCTGTTCAACCCGTTTGGGACAGACCGGATAGCATTTCTTCTTGCCTTCCTTCTCGTCCTCCCGACCGCGGCAGCTTCCGTGATGATCTGTTTTGTTCTTCTTGGGACTCATATCCAGGCATTTATGCGCAACGGGGGAATCCTTGCTGCGGTAAGTTCGGGCGTGATTGTAACTTCCGTCCTCTTTTGGTTCACCACCCTTGTCCGCGCACCCGGGCTACCGGCCCAGGACACCCTTCTCTTCTCCCTTGGTACCGGGGTTATCATTGCGGTCTTCTTCTTCTCGGTGCGGGATGTTTATGCAACGGTCCTCCTTGCTGCAGTATGCCTTGTCTTTGGTCTTGCAGGCCAGCTCAGCCCGCCGGCACTGGAAAGCGCTCTTTTTCCGATCTCTGCCGCTGCCGTGCTCATCATCGTACTCCTTCTTGGGATTCACGCGTATTTTTACCGGAAGTACACCACAATTCTTGTCCGGGCTTCGTAATCTGTGTTGAAAAAACTCAAAAGATACTGCGGAGATCCCCTGAAGTTTTTATTGTACGTCCGGTTCATACCGGCGTCTGAAGAACCCTTATACGGCTCTGCGTTGAACAATATCTGTATGGAAGACACGTTCTGGTGCAGTGTCGCTCTTATCTGCCTCCTCATATCCGGAGTCTTTTTTTCCGGTTGTTCCAGCGAAGAACCGGCAGGGGTAACCACTCCCGTCCCGACAACGGCTCCTGCTGTGAAATACCTTGCCGGGGATATCATTGCACGGTCGGGCACGGCTGCCGGTTCCGAGTATTACCTTGTTCTTGGCTATGACCGGATCTCGGATCAGTACGAACGTGCCTGGGTTTCCAGAAACCCTGACGGATCATTTGGCTACCGCACGGATAACCGGACCGACAGGATCCTGCGGGCTTCGCTCGAAAAAGTGTACCCGGTCAAAATTTCCCACGTGGCAGTGACATCTGTGCCTGTTGTCACACCCACGGTTGTGGCTGCAGCAACAAAGACTTCGGGCATTGCGCCATCCGTTCTTGCGATCTCCCCCGATACTGCGTCGAAAGATACGATTGTCAGTGTTACAATCACCGGCTATAATTTCCAGGATGGTGCAACCGTAATGCTTCTCCAGCCGGGGTATACCCCTGTTAAGGCAACGGCAGTATCCGTTTCTTCTGAAAAGAGCATTGACTGCACGTTCAATCTTGCCGGCATTGACAAGGGTTCCATGAACCTGATCGTGACAAACCCTGATGGCCAGTCCGATACCATGCTGAATGCCTTTACCGTCAGTGTTGCAGGACCGATCATCAGCAGTGTCTACCCTGGCAGCCTCAGGGCAGGTGAGACCCGGCAGATCGTGATCTACGGGCAGAATTTCCGGGATCTTTTCAAGGTGACGCTGACGCAGGGATCGGCAGTTCTTGATTGTACAAATCCCGTATTCCTGGATACAACAAAGCTCTATTGTGATCTTGCGATCCCTGCCGACGCAAAGACCGGCTTCTGGAACCTGATGGTCATAAATGTGGCCGATCAGAGGACGGGCCTCTATTTCAGGCCCTTTACCATCTCAAGCCCAACCTGATTTTTTGTTTGCCGTAACCTTATAATCCCCGGGTACCAGATGGTACAGAAGAGATGCTGGAATCCGTCATTGCCCCCGGTGTTTTTGCCTTTGTCATCGTCCCGCTGATGATATTCTGCGCCCGTGTCTGTGACATGAGCCTGGATACGATCCGTGTCATATTCGTTTCCAAGGGGATCAAGTACCTTCCCCCGATCATTGGTTTTTTTGAGGTGATCATATGGCTGGTTGCCATCGGGCAGGTGATGAACAACCTGACCAATGTTGTCTGTTATATTGCCTATGGTGCAGGTTTTGCCACCGGTACCTTTGTCGGGATGGCAATCGAAGAGAAGCTCTCGCTTGGCCTCACCAGCGTACGGATCATCACCAAAGACGACCCCGCTGACCTGATGCGGTACCTCCGCGAGCACAATTACGGGGTTACCAGCATTGATGCCGAGGGGGGTACCGGCAAGGTGAAGATGGTCTTTACCATCATCAAGCGCCAGGATCTGGGCCATGTGGTGGGTATCATCAAGCAGTTCCACCCGAATGCATTCTATTCCATTGAGGAAGTAAAATCAGTTGCCGAGGGAGTATTCCCAAAGCAGCACTCGCATTTCCTGTACCGCTGGCTCGATTCCCTGAGCTTCAATGCCAGGGGAAAATAGGAAATTCCCCTTTTTATTCGGGCCTGTGACAAGATCTATATCCTGCTACCAAACATGCATAAAATATGAAAACTCCCAATAAGAGTACGGTTTCCACCCTGATCCTTCTGGTAGTCTCGATTGGGATCTGCCTTCTGGCAGGGCTTCTCGGCTCGTTTTTTACCGCCCCGGGAATTCCCGTCTGGTATGCCGGTCTTATCAAACCTGCCCTGACGCCCCCCGCATGGGTATTTGCCCCGGTTTGGACCACGCTCTACATCCTGATGGGGATCTCGCTCTTCCTGGTCCTGCAGTCGGATGGAAAAAAGCAGGATGTAAGGGTGTGTCTGTTCCTGTTTGGTCTCCAGCTGGTCCTGAATGTGCTGTGGTCGTTTTTCTTCTTTGGCCTCCACTCCGCCCTTCTCGGGCTGATCTGTCTCATTGCGCTGTTTATCCTCGTTCTTGGAACCGCAATCCAGTTCTTTCGGATCTCACGGAATGCAAGCCTGCTTCTCATCCCCTATCTCATCTGGCTCTGTATTGCCGGGTATCTCAACACGGCGATTTTTATTTTGAATCCTGTCTGAACGGGTGCATCTCAAACCGCCGTACCGGAACCTGACCAATATCTTCTTTTTCTTGGAAAGTAACGATGAGTAAAGGGAGCGGTATGCCAATCCAGCATCTTCACGTTGAAAATTTCAAGAGTTTTTCCGAGATCGATATTGACCTCTCCGGGTTCAATGTCGTGATTGGCTCCAATGCTGCAGGGAAATCCAATTTCATCTCGGTTTTCCGGTTTTTACGGGATATTGCAAGGCACGGTGTTGCCAATGCCATCGCCATGCAGGGAGGACTGGAATACCTCCGGAACGCCAAGATCGGGTGTGAAAAGGATCTCAGTATCCGGGTGGATTATATTCCCGACCAGGTGCTCGAGATCGTGGAACGACCGGGCCAGGAACCCCCCCTGCTGGGCCTGAGATCCTGTACTTCATCCTACGAGTTCTCCCTGCGGTTCCAGGAACCGGGGGATGACTTTTCCATCACCCGGGACCGGCTCGTGATCGGCTGTAACGTCTCCACCTGTGAACGTGCCGGAAAGACGATCCGGGAACTGTCCCCGATCGGGAATGGCGAACTGGTGGTGTCCAGCGAGAACGGAAAAGTGCAGTACACCTCCCGTATCCCGGAGGGCTGTTCCCTGACCGAGAACGATATTATCCCGGCCATGTTCCGGGGCAGGCACCTCCCGAAAAAGACCCTGCTGCTTGAGACCATCTATGGCTACCCGTTCCCTCACACCGAGAAATTCTTTGACCGGATTGCAGTGTACGATATCGACCCGAAACTCCCAAAACGCGGGGTTGCCATCACCGGGAAGCGCGATCTTGATGAAGACGCGGGCAACCTCGCGCTCGTGATAAGGAATATTATCGAAGATCCTGAGAAGAAGAGGAAGTTATCCAACCTGCTCCGCGATGTACTGCCATTTGTCGAGGACTTCTCGGTCCAGAAGTTCATGGACGTCTCTCTCATCCTCACCCTGCGGGAGCGGTATGCAAAATCAAAAGATCTTCCTGCATCCTCTCTTTCCGACGGGACCATAGCCATCTTTGCCATGATCATCGCCCTCTATTTCGAAGAAAAGCCCTTCATCATCATCGAAGAACCGGTCAGCCATATCCACCCGTTCCTTGTCGGCCGGCTGATGACGATGATGAAGGAAGCCTCTCTAAAGAAGCAGGTCATGATAACCACGCATAGTACCGAAGTTGTCAAGCATGCCGATATCTCTGACATCCTGCTCATCTCGCGGGACAATGCAGGCTTCTCGGTCATCTCCCGCCCCGGGGACAAGGCAGAGGTGAAGGCGTTTCTTGCAAACGAGATCGGGATCGAAGAGCTGTATGTCCAGAACCTGCTGGGACTCTGATGAAGAAACGCCTGTTCATTCTTGTCGAGGGTGAAGATGATGTCCGCTTCTTTGGCAGGATCGTAAAACCCCTCTTTGTGCACCGCTACGATTCGGTAGAGATCATCCCGTATGCCTGCATCAAACGCGAAAAGGTGAGCAGGTTCTTAAAAAGCGTTATCCAGATGGGCAACGATTATATATTCGTTGCCGATATCGATACCGAGCGGTCCGTCCGGGACAAAAAGCAGATCCTCTATTACCGGTTCAGCGATATCAATGGCCGGAATATCGTTATCGTGATAGCGGAGATCGAGAGCTGGTATTATGCCGGGATCTCTCCTGAATCTGCCCAGGTGTTCGGGGTAACCGATCTCGAATCAACCGAATCCCTGACAAAAGAGGATTTCAACCGGATCATGCCGCGGACATTCGATTCCCGGATCGACTTCATGTTCGAGATTCTCAAGTCATTCTCGATAGATACTGCCATAAAGAAGAACCGGTCATTCAGATTTTTTGTAGATCACTATCATCTCCGGGATGAGGAATGAATGCCGGATTTTTTCCGTTCCTCCGGTAGTCACAATAGAAATAATTAATTGACTCCCCTGCATTATCTCTTTACTACCCTGCACGAGCGGGAGGTTTTTGTAAAATGGACAAATACGTCTGCCAGATCTGCGGCCACAAATATGATCCCGAAAAAGGAGAGCCCCTCCAGAACATTGCCCCCGGCATCGAATTTACTACTCTTACCCCAGCCTGGCAATGCCCGGTCTGCGGTGCAGAGAAAACCCTGTTTGCAAAGGAGTGAGAACTGATCCCGTATGGTTTCACGTCTCATCTCACCGGGCATCTTCTGGGTCGGCGCACTGGACTTTGACCGGAGAATCTTCGACGAGCTGATCCCCCTTCCCGAAGGAACGAGCTACAACTCGTACCTCATCCGGGGCAGCGAAAAGACTGCCCTCATCGACACTGTCGACCCTTCAAAAGAGTTCGAACTGATCTCGAACCTTGTCAAGCTGGGCATTGAACGGATCGATTATATTGTCATCAACCATGCCGAGCAGGACCATTCCGGTTCCCTGCCCATGGTCCTTGAGTTCTTCCCGGATGCGGTCATTGTCACCAATGAAAAATGCCGGGACCTCCTCATTGCCCTGCTGCATATACTCCCCGACCGGTTCCGGATTATCAAAGACGGGGAATCCCTCTCCCTTGGTGACCGGACGCTCGAGTTCCTCATCACGCCCTGGACACACTGGCCCGAGACCCAGCTGACGTACCTGCGCGAGGACAAGATCCTCTTCCCGTGCGATCTCTTCGGCTTCCACCAGGCATCAAGCGATCTCTTCGTGACCGATACTGCCCAGGCATACCGGTCCGCGAAACGGTACTATGCAGAGATCATGATGCCGTTCCGCGGCAGTATCAAAGGGTACATCGAGCGTGTCAGGGCACTTCCCCTGGAGATGATAGCCCCCAGCCACGGCCCCATCCACAGTTCTCCCCAATTTATTCTCGATGCCTACGCGGACTGGGTTTCTGATGAAGTGAAAAATGAAGTGGTGATCCCGTATGTCTCCATGCACGGGAGCACCCAGAAGATGGTGGAATATTTGACCGAGGCGCTCATTGCCCGGGGCATCAGTGTCCGCCCCTTCAACCTGACGCGTACCGATATCGGGGAACTTGCCCTCGCGCTGGTCGATACCGCGACCGTGGTTGTTGCTACGCCCACCGTCCTCTTTGGCCCGCACCCGCAGGTGGTATATGCCACGTATCTTGCCAACCTGCTCAAGCCTAAGATGCGGTTTGCCTCGGTTATAGGGTCGTTTGGCTGGGGCGGCAAATCTGCAGATGTGATCGTGAAAATGCTCGACCATGTCAGGGTTGAAGTCCTCACGCCCGTTGTCATCAAAGGGCTGCCTGATGAATCCGCCCTCCAGGCTCTCGATCATCTGGCAGACGAAATATTGAAGAAGCATAAAGAGATCAACATTGTTCAGGAACGGAGTGGCTGATCATGACAAAACTGTTTGAAGTGTACAAGTGCGAAGAATGCGGGAACATCACAAAAGTGGTCCACGCCTCCGGGGGGACCCTGGTCTGCTGCGGCAAGCCCATGATCCTCCAGGTTGAGAAGACTGCGGATGCCGGAAAAGAGAAACATGTCCCGGTTGTTGAGAAGTCGGCAAACGGCATCTTGGTAAAAATCGGATCCATTCCCCACCCGATGGAAGAGAAGCACTACATAGAATGGGTCGAAGTCCGGCACGGGGAGAATGTTTTTATCCGGGGCTTCAAGCCCGGCGAAAAACCCGAAGCCGAGTTCTGTATTCCCGACATGAATGTCAAGGCCCGGGAATACTGCAGTGTCCACGGGCTCTGGACCAACAAACTGTAACCCCCCGGCAACCCCCGGTACTTTTTTCGCCGTATTTCTGGTAAATACTAATAGATCTGCCGTGTAACCCATATGTGATGCAGCGGTTTTCGCATCTGACAACGATTGTTGCGGATCTCGGGGATATTTTTGTATTTATTGCCCCGATCACCACAATTCCCCTGATCGTTGCAGTGCTCTTTGCTGAATGGGGGATGCTCATCCCCATGGCTTTGGTTCCTGCCATCTTTTTTGGTGCCGGGCTCGTCCTCCGCAAGGTTCCCCGTCATGAACGGGGTGTGCGGCTCTCGACTGCGCTTTGTTCTGTTGCTCTCTCCTGGTTCTTCTGCGCTCTCATCAGCGGCCTTCCATTTGTCCTCGGGCTCCACATGGGGTTTCTGGATGCTCTCTTCGAAGGAATGGCAGGCTGGACCGGGACCGCATACACGATGCTTGCATCGCCGGACACGGCCCCGAATACCCTCATTTTCTGGCGCTCCTACATGCAGTGGATCAGTGGGATTGGGATCATCGCTTTCTCGATTGCCCTTGCCAGCAACTCCGGTCTCTTCCGTTCCAGGATCTTCCGGAGCGAGAGCCGTGATGAGCCCCTCATGCCCGGTATCATGCATGCCGGGCGGGCGATCTGGAAAATCTATGGTGTGCTTACGTTTTTTGCGATAGGCCTTATCCTGTTTGCCGGGCTCTCGCTCTGGGATTCGGTCAATCTTGCACTGTCCGCCATCTCCACGGGAGGTTTTACCCCCCATTCCGAGGGGATCCTCTATTATCACAGCCCCCTGCTTGAGCTTATCCTTATACCGATCATGATAGCGGGCGCCCTGCCGTTCAAGCTGTATTACCTGATCGCCGAAAACCGGCGCCTGAGCCTTTTTGGGGACGAGCAGGTCAAGCTCTTCTTCCTTTTTCTTGCGGCTGGAGTGGTTGTCCTCACGTATGATCTCATCTTTTTTGGGAATCTCGATCTGCTTCCTGCACTCCAGCAGGGCCTCTTTATGACGGTATCTTCCATCACGACAACCGGCTTTGCGGTGGCAAATATCCATACCTGGGCAAGCGTAACCCTGCTCTTCCTTGCCATGATCACGTTCATCGGCGGAGCAGCCGGCAGCACGGCAGGAGGTATCAAGCTCGATCGCATTGCGTTTGCCTACCGGGCTCTTACCTGGTGGTTCCAGCGCCTCTATGTCAGCGGCAAGGTTCTCATTCCATTCAGGATCGAAGGACGGGTCATCCCGAGGACTACGGCGGAACTTCTTGCAGCAAAGAACATGCTTGTCATCATCCTCTCGGTTGTTATCATCTTCATTACAACCCTGGTTATCATTCAGTTCCACCTGACGACATACACCGTGATGGAGATTGTCTATAGTGTCGTATCAGCGTTCTCGACGTGCGGGATAAATACCGGGTATGTCACGCCCGATATGCCGGTCATCTCGAAATGGACCATGATCTTTGTGATGTGGATCGGGAGACTGGAAGTTATCCCGGTGGTGATGCTCTTCCTTGCCCTGTTCCGGGGATCTGAGTCCTGAATGGGGGAGACGGGGCCGGTTTTACGCAACTTTACTTTTCTTAACTTCAGGAAATCTCATATAAGCAGCCGCCCCATAGTAGGACAATGAAGCAGATCGCCCTCTATGGCAAGGGTGGGATAGGAAAATCCACCACATCAGCCAACCTGTCGGCAGCCCTCTCCTTGATGGATCTTGATATCCTGCAGATAGGATGTGATCCCAAGCGGGACAGCACACGGATGCTGATGCACGGGAGTTTCATCCCCACGGTTATGGATCTTGTCCGGACCCGGGGTGATGCTGCAATCTCTCTATCAGATATTGTATTCACCGGTTTCAACGGCGTGAGATGCGTGGAAGCTGGAGGGCCTGAACCCGGGGTGGGGTGTGCAGGAAGGGGGATCATCGCCACGTTTCAGCTCCTTGAGAAATTCGGGGATCTCAAGGGAGACGTGATTGTCTATGATGTGCTCGGTGACGTTGTCTGCGGGGGGTTTGCCATGCCCATGAGGGAGGGATACGCACAGGAGATCTACTTGGTAACCTCGGGTGAACTGATGTCGTTGTATGCTGCAAACAATATCTGCAAAGCGATAAAACGGCTTGCTTCCCGGGCAAAGAGCAAGTGCCGTCTGGCGGGAGTTATCTGCAATGCCAAGGGCGAACCCCGCGAGGAGGAGCTGGTCCGTGAATTTGCAGAACGGGTGAACAGTTCGCTCGTCGAATACATCCCCCGCGACCGGGTAGTCCAGCTTGCCGAACTCAACAAGAAGACCGTGATTGAATACGACCCGGCTTCCGCCCAGGCTGCCCGCTACCGTTCGCTTGCTGCACGGGTCATGGAAAACACCCGCATGACGATCCCCACCCCCCTTGAGATTGATGACCTCGAACACCTCGCCTACCGATATATCTAGGTTCCGGGGCTGCACCCTCACGGGAGCCCTCTCGGTAACTACGCACGTCCGTGATGCTGTGAGCGTGATTCACGGGCCCCGGGGGTGCAGCCACCACAATCTCTCTCTTCTGCATGCAACGGGACTGGAAAATGACCGGGTTTCCATTCCCGAACTGATCTCGACAGGCCTCTCTGAAACCGATATTATCTTCGGCGGGGAGGAAACGCTGCGAAGAACCCTCGAATCGGCTGCCGGGCGGGATGTGCGGGCTGTCTATGTCCTCTCCACCTGCATTATCGATACTATCGGGGATGATGTGTGCGGGGTCTGTGCAGGAGACTATGGGATTCCGGTGATACCGGTCCCGACTGCCGGTTTTCTCGGGGGAAGTTTCCAGGACGGGGTCAATAATGCGCTCACCGCGATAGCGGGCACCGCCCCCCTGTCCAGGAAAGAGGCCGGGATCAATATCATCGGCGAGCGGAACCTCGAGTATGAAGTAGAAGAGAATTACCGGGAGATCCACCGGATTCTCACGAATCTCGGTCTTGCCATCAACATCCGGTTTCTGCATACTTCTTCGCTGGACCAGATCTCGCTTCTTGGCGCCGGCCGCCTCAATATCCTCCGGGAGCCCGGTCTCGTTCCCGTGGGGGAGTATCTCAGGCAGCGTTTTGGCACCCCGTATATTGCCTCGTTCCCTCTCGGTCTCTCCGGAACCCTCACCTTTATAAAAACCGTTTCCCGCGCCTGCGGGGTTGACGGGAAACGCGTGGCGGAGGAAGAACAGTCCCTGCAGGAAGAGATCCTGAATGAGTTCTCCGATATACGCGGTACCCCTGTTGTCTTCGATCAGACGCCTGATGACCCTGAGAGTATCCATGCAGCTGAGGAAGCGGCGGGGATGCTCCGGTTGAAGTTCGGCAACATCGCAAACCTCCAGGCAATCCCGGCAGCACCTTCTGTCGGCACCCATGGGATCCGGAGGATGCTCCACCGCTGGAGGCGGGCAATCCATGCCTGAATGCTCAAACCCGCTCTGGCCGTGTGCAATGACCGGTGCCGCAGCCTGCCTTGCCGGGTTTGAGGGTATCAGCGTGGTCATTCACGGTTCAAGCGGCTGTTACTATTATCCTGCAACCCTCCTCCATGCCCCCCTCCATGGCACCTTCATTCTCGAGCACGAAGTAATATTCGGATCGGAGGAGCGGCTTCTCGATGTGGTTGGCGGGCTTTCCCGCGAAGGCAAGAAGATTGCTGTCATCACCACCTGCGTCCCGGCAGTTCTCGGGGAAGATATCCGGTCAATGCTGGAGAAGTTCGATCTTATTTTCGTAGACAGCCCGGGTTTTGCCGGGGATGTGGAACTGGGATACCGGAAGGCTCTTGATGCGATCCCCATCCGGATCGATCCGGATATTCCCGGTGTCAATATAGACGGCGCCTGTCTCTTTGACCCTTACGCAGCGGGCAATGTCCAGGAACTGCGCCGTCTTCTCGGGCAGGCCTCGATTTCGGTGGCTACAGTGTTCTGCCAGGACCGGTTCGACCGGATCGGATCCTCTGCAGCATATACGGTTGGGACCAACAACGATTTTCTGAGCGGGATCGGGAAATACGGTGGCGGGACGCTGGGTATTGACATGGTCAGGGAAACGTTTTGCAAACTCGCGGACCGGTTCAGTGATGCGGACGTATCCGGAGTGCTTGGTGAGGCCGATAGCCAGGAAGAGCGGATTATCCGGGTATGCGACAAATACCTGCAACGCTTTGATCCCCCGTCGGTTCTGATCGCAGCCGGGTATTCGTATGCCTCTTTTGCGGCCCGGACGCTCAGCCGGTATCTTGATGCAGATATCCGCTGTATCTGCTCGCGCAACCACCCGCAGGAGAGCCGGTTTGTCACCGAACATGTCACCGGAATGGGGCGGGTGCGGGAACTTATACAATCCCATGACCCGGATCTCGTCATCGGGTCTTCCTTTGAACGGTCACTTGCCCCCGCCCGGGCATTCGCCCTGATTACTCCCCCGATGCGGGGAGAGATCCGGCTTGCGCCCCGCCCCCTTGCAGGTATCAATGGCACCCTCTCATTTGTCGAACAGGTGCTCAACGCGGTGCTGGACACCCGGTCTGACTGAGCGGGTTCCTTTTTTGTATCAGTGGTCCGGGGACTTTCTCTCCCTATAAATCACTTTCACCCCGCGCACGCTGACAGGTTATATACCCCCCTGACCAACGCCATGGTACGACAGAAGGTGGTCGTGTATGATGGAAAAAGCAGGATATCTCCAGCGGACCGGATACAGCGCACTTGACAGTGAAGGGAATATGCATGAAGTCATTGAACTCCATATTCTCGGTACCCGCTATGCCATCCGCCGCTCGGATCTCATCCGGGCTGTCTCAGGCCGGGTAGTAGTGCAGGTGGAAGAACTCACCCGCAACTGGAACTACTACCTTGGGATGACCCGGGGACTTGCCAGGGTATCAGCGTCCGGCAAAGCCCTGAATGTGGAACTCTTTGAGACTGGCAGTTTTACCCTCTCCCTTGCCAGTCTCCGGGCCGTGATATATGGCAAAGAGCGCCTCGCCGCAGTTGTGAAGATCCCGGAAGTCTCATCCCAGAGATTCCACCGCGTGGTCGAAGGACAGCAGAGACTAGGCGCTGCAGTATGAGCATCATATACGGGACCTCCCGTCCCCTCTTTTAAACTTCATTAATAAAACCGGGTTACCCCGTAAATGGTGGACGGGGCGGTCCGGAGGATCTGCATCGAAGCCCCCCCTGAAGGTGTCACTTCGATCGAAAACTCGGTATCTTTCACAATGCCGTTTGTCGGGTGGACACTGATCGAGAACTGTTCGCCTTTTTCAAGCACGTTATTGGAACCCCCCCTCTCATTCTGCCGCTCTGTAATTGCCCAGGTTCCGGGTGTTGTGGAAGAACTGAAATATCCCGGTACCGGGGAAAGTTTCTCCAGCTGGTTTTTGTCGCTGTAGGTTATCACCACTTTTTCCATGTCAATGGGTGATCCTCCCGCAGCTATGCTGATGCTGAAATTGATCATGTCGATGGTGGCTCCTGGTGTTCCGACACCATGCACGCTCCCTGCCAGCATCATGGCTGAACTGGCCTGCTGGAGACCGGAATGGATAACTTCCTCGCTTTTCTGGGTAGCGAAGAATCCTGCGCCGATCACTACGTACGCAAAGACCGCTGCAACGGTGACAAATGCGATCAGGACGATTGCGGCTTCAAGGCCGGTAAATGCCTGTTCAGGTCTGTTGTCCGTAGTAATCCCTTTCCTGTTGTAACCAGACCTTGCATCGTCAGTTCTTATAAGTATCCACCTCAGTTTGCGGGCTGGTTATCCCCTTGTACCCTGCGTATCGTGCAACATTAATAGTTCTGCAACAGATGATCTAGAGAGAGAACATCCTCTCTTTTTATCCGGTAAATATGAAGTGAGCCGGCACAGGGACAGGTGGTCAGGATGATGGAGGATCGCGAGAATCACTACAGGGACCTTGTCGAGTGCCAGCAGGATTTTTTAGTCAAATTCAGCCTGGAAGGGCGTCTCCTTTTCGTCAACTCTGCGTACTGCAATGCCCTTGGCAAGTCCCACGAGGAACTGGTGGGGAGCGTATTTATGCCGGTGAACGATGAGCGGTACGCCGATGTCGTGGCCACCCAGATGACGAAGCTCTTCCGTCCACCGTTTGCCTGTGTTGTCGAGCAGTGGATCCAGACCCCAAAAGGCATGCGGTGCATCAGCTGGTCGGCAAGATCGGTACTGGATACCGGCAAAAACGTCTGTTCGATCGTTGCGGCAGGGCGTGACATAACCTCCGGTAAGAACGAGCAGAAAGCCATACGGAAGCGGGACGAGGAACTGATGCTTGTCCTGGAGAGCGGGAGCCCGATGTATTACACCCATGCTCCCGACCATACCCTGGTATTTGTAAGCCCCCGGATCCGGGCCCTGCTCGGGTGCCGGCCCGGGGAGGGAAAGCGGGCCTGGACGGATTATCTCTCCGATAATCCGGCAAACTCGGCGGGCCTTGAACGAACGCTGCGGGCAATCGCGTCCGGGCGGCGTGAGCCCCCGTACCGGCTCGAGATGGAGACCCGCGGGGGCAAGCGTGTCTGGGTGGAAGTCAATGAGATCCCGGTTGTCCGGAATGGCCGGACGGTGGCAATCGCCGGAAGCCTTGAAGATGTTACCGAGAAGATGTATATTGAGGAAGGGACTGCCGAGGCCGAGGTCCTGTTTAAGGGGATTCGCGAAAAAGAGCCCGAAACAACAAACCGGTCTCCGCTCAACGCGATCCGTTCGATCTTCTCCCACAACAAAGTTCCTGCGGGAGAGGAGAGCGATCTATTGGATGACCCCGCAAAATCCCGGTGACCTGCTCCAGCGAATCCAAAACACAATATTCAACACCTTTCTTTCCTGAATGGTTTAACCATGCTAACCGGATCAATACTCCGCCTGTTCTTTCTTATCGGGCTCATATCCTGTGTTATCCTTCCGGTGCCTGCGCTTGCCATGGATAACCCGATTACCTACTCGATCGTCCATCTCTCGGATACCCAGAACCTTGCAACGTATTACCCGGATACTTATAACCTGACGTTCTCCGGTCTTGAATCCCGCAGGGTGCAGGATAATATTTCAGCGGTGATCATCACCGGCGATCTCGTCAATGTATGGAACAAGAAAAATGAATGGAATGCCTATCTGCGGGCACGGAACCAGACTTCAATTCCCGTGTTTGCTATCGCCGGCAACCATGATACGGACTCCGGGAAAAATTACCAGTATTATACCCTGTATACGGGAGAACCAAAGAATAGTTACGTGACCTCTGTCGGGGATTGTGATCTGGTGGGAATCAATTATGAGAAAAAAACACTCCCTGCTAGTGAATTCTCCCGAATCCGGTCAATTCTTGCAAACTCCACCCGTTCCTGTGCCATCATTGCAACGCACTGGTACATGAACAAGGACAAGACCCTCTCCCCGCTCGGGAAGGACATTGACAAGGACCTGATCGTGAAGCCGACGGTCATTCTCATGGGTCATATTCATACGGATTTTGTACAACAGCGAAATATCAGCGGGTTTCCGGTTGTTGAGGATATGACCAACTACCAGAACGGCATACCGGGCGGGAACCGCGACAAGAACTATTCTGCAGGTACGATATACACCGTGACATCTGCGAGCGGGCAGGTGACAAAGATAACGGCGCGGGTCATCCATATCTTCCCCAGCCTGTCCTTTGATCCGGAAAAAATTGTGTTTGAACGGGATCTGCCTGTCCCGGTATCCAATTCAACATTCAGTGTGCTGCCCATTCAGGAAGAATGCAGCGCACTGGATTTGTCCTGCGGGCTGCAGGCTCTCGCAGAACAGAACTGGTCATTCATCTCGTCTTTGATACCGGGCTAGACAAAAGGGAGTTCTCGTGCAGGTAGTCTGCCCTGTATCCTTAAAAAAGAACGTGGATTGTCCGTTCCCCTCAAAACGGAGAAAGGATATTGAACCCCATGGCATGGTATCCGGCCCGCACTTTCAGGAGCAGGCTACACAAGACCTTTTTCATAACAGGGGGCTTTCCCCCGCCTTCTCGTACATCCTGACCAGATGCAGGGTGGCAAGGATGATGAATATCCCGATTGCGATGATGGCATAGCCCTGGGGCTCGTCATTCACCGGTGGAAAAGCAACAACGTAAATCCCGTTTGCGATCACAAAAAGACCGATAACCCCTCCTTCTATCATGAGTGCGCTCGCCATATGCCGGACACCTTACGGACTGAAATGTGGGAGGTGCCGGGATAAAAGGTGTTTCAATCACCGCTATGGGAAAAGAATGGTGAAAGATCAGGAGTTCACAATGCCCGTGCCTTTTGCTGCAAGCGCTGCTATCTGGGAGGTGATGGAAGCCATTATCTGTTTCTCATTATTGTACGTCACGGTCAGCGAATCGAGTTCAGCTTTTGTCTGAACCAGTTTGAGCATTTCAGCCTCAAGGGTGCTTCTCACCTGCACCGCTTCCTGGTATTCAGCTGCAGTCAGGTTCTGGCCAACGTATTTTGCATTATATGATTTTTCCATGGCACGGTAAGCTTCCACTGCAGTATTGTATTCACTGGCTTTTGCATTGTACTTGCTCACAATCGCTGCAGACCGTTCGATCTCGCTGTTATAGTCACGCCGGAGGTCCATGTTGGTCTTCAGGTCTTTGGGATTCTCGAAGAACATGCCGCGATAATAATTGGGGTTATCATTCCTGAATACGAGGTTGCCTCCCGTTGTTTCCAGGGCAACCCATTGCCGGGGGGCAGCTTCCACGAGCACCCAGGCATGATCGTATTCCTTCCAGTCTGCGTTTGGGTTCTTGATGTTTCCCGTTGCAAGCACTGCCCGCATTCCCTGCGTATCCACAATGTTCCAGACATCCAGCGCCATATCTGCACAGACAAAATAATCATCCAGGCTGTAGGTGTGGATCTTATGGTAATCTTCCACAATCTGCCGCAGGATGCGGATATTGGTATCTTCCTGGTTCTCGATGGTAAAAACCGCTGCTGCCTGTTCTCCGGAGGGAAGCGATGCGACAAGGCGGTAATTTCCTGCCGGTAACGTGCTGCCGTCAAAGGTAAGGTTATAGGAATTGTCAGGAAGAATGGTGACTGGCTGCGTCCTGATGGGAGATGTTGCACCATTTGCATAGACCGAAACCGTTACCGCCGGGTTCTCTTTTGGACGAGGTCTTACGGCACTACCCGAGATCGTTACTGCCCCGCCTTTCTTATAGATACATTTCGTTGCCCCGGTGCTGTATTGTTGTGTTTCATCGGAGAAACATGCAACCTTTACCTCAGGAATGAGATTGTCGGACAAGTCGGCACTGATACTTTCGGCCCTGCCCAGTGCAACGGTGATATTCTTATGCCAGGGAGGATACCCGGTGTAGCGGAACTCCAGCTGATACTCCCCCGGCAGGAGAGAGTGGATCACGCACGGGGTAATTCCCCGGAATTCCGAATCCAGGTACACCCCCGCTCCCACGGGATCGGACTGGAAGGAAAGGGAGGTTTGTGAGAAGAGATAACCAACGCCGGCTGCAAGGACGATTATGCATACCGCGATAATGATCAGGTACAGCCATTTCCGGTCCCCTTTTTGTGAAGGTTCCGGTGGTACCGGCACGGCCGGGTTTTCCTTCTGTGCCAGGTTGTCGTTCAGTGCCGCTCCGCAGTCTTTACAGAAACGCATCTGTTCCTGTACCGCTGATCCGCACCGGGGACAAAATTTCGGCATTACCAAAAACTATCAATTTAAGCGCAAAATAAGTTTCTCTATTGTATGACGGGGCTTCTTCTGCATCAGGTCCTTTCAAAATGTAAGACAAAACCCTCCACCCGGCGTTTTCCCATGGCCCTGACCGGAGGACACTTTCCGGTATAAGGGATTTAAAAATCCAAAAACCCAGATCAGATCAGCATATCATGGAAGAAAAGGATGAAACAGGGGGGGGTATGCACCTCACCAAGGGAAGGCTGGAAGGGCTATCAGACTGTATTTTTGCATTTGCGATGACGCTCCTTGTCATTGGCATGAACCTCCCCGACAAGGCAACTCTCGTGCAGTCAAACGCATTTGCACTCCGGTTCCTCCTCTCCCTCTGGTCGGATTTCTTCCATTATATCCTTGCATTCCTGATTCTCGGGGCATTCTGGTTCAGCCAGCACCTGCAGTTCCATTCAGTGAGGGTTCCTGACAAGATATTTATCTGGATCAATCTTGTGACGCTCATGTTTGTTGCGCTTCTCCCGTTTTCCACCTCGTTTTCAGGGGATTTTTCAGGAGCATCCCTGGGTGCAATGGTATTTGAGGCAAACCTCTTTTTGATCGGCATGGGAATGACCGCCCAGTGGTGGTATGCAACAACCAGCTGCCGGCTGACCGAGCCTGATATTAAGCCGGAATATGTCCGGAGAGTTCTTGCGGGAAATCTTGTCGTGCCCGCGGTCTCGGTCATCTGTATTCTTGTTGCGCTCACAGGATCCTTATGGAGCAGTGCCCTATACATGATCCTGCCCTTTGTCGATTACGCGGTTGCCCGGCATTTCAGGGATCAATCAATGAAGACGGCATCGGTTCCTGAGGTTCCGAAAGAAAAATGAGGAAAATCTGATAGGTTTATCGTCCCTTACGGACGCATTCGGCAATATATGAGCCGGCCTTTGCCGTCCCCGCGGTTCCGCCAAGGTCTTTAGTTACCACTCCGTCTTTGATACTCTTCTCAATGGCCTTCACCACGGCTGCCGCAGCCTTGTGCTCGCCAAGGTGATCGAGCAGGAGCGAGCCGGCCCAGATGGTGGCAATGGGGTTTGCAACATCCATGCCCTTATATTTCGGGGCTGACCCGTGGATGGGTTCGAACATGGAGGTGCCCTTGGGGTTGATGTTCCCGCCGGGAGCAAGCCCGAGACCACCCTGGATCATGGCGCCGAGGTCGGTGATGATGTCGCCGAACATGTTGGGCGTGACCACGACATCGAACCATTCAGGGTTCTTGACAAACCACATGGTGATGGCATCCACGAAGTTGAACTCGGTGGTGACATCGGGGTATTTCTTTGCGGTATCGAGGAATACGTCGCGCCAGAGGCCGTATACATCCGAAAGGACATTGGCCTTGTCCACCGAGGTGAGTTTCTTCTTCCTCTGCATGGCAAGGTCAAAGGCATAGGTCTGGACCCTGCGGGATCCTTCGCGGGTGATGACGCCTATCTGGTACGCTATCTCTTCGGCATCGCTTGTGACATCGAGGCCGAACTTCACGTTGTAGATGTCGCGGACCACATCGAGCTCGATCTTCTGGTGTTTTTTGAACCGGGAGCCGATACCAACATAGAAGTCCTCGGTGTTCTCGCGAACCACCACGAAGTCGATGTCCTTTGGCCCTTTTCCGGCAAGGGGGGTCTCGACCCCATGGAGGAGTTTGATTGGCCTGAGATTGACATACAGGTCGAAGTGGAATCGGAGGGCAAGGAGGATCCCCTTCTCGAGGATCCCCGGTTTCACCCGCTCGTCGCCGATGGCGCCAAAGTAGATCGCCTTGAACTTCCTGAGCTCCTTGAGGTCATCTTCGGTAAGGAGCTTTTTGGTTGCAAGGTAGCGGTCGGCCCCGATATCGAAATCCGTCCACTCGATGTCGAAGTTATACTTCTCCCCGGCTGCTTCGAGCACCTTCTTTCCCTCGGAGACGATCTCCGGGCCGATCCCGTCCCCGCCAATCGACGCTATTTTGTACATACCGGTATCTCCTTTAAGTTCTTTGCATATTCCACGAGCCCGCCTGCATCAATGATTCCCTGCATGAAGACCGGCACCGGCTCGATTGCAAGCTTTTTTCCGCCCGCTTCGATATAACCGTCCCTGATATTCAGGGAAATCTTCTCCCCCTCGGGGATCTGGTCTGCATCCGGGCAGACCACGGGAAGAACCCCCACGTTCACCGAGTTCCGGAAGAAAATGCGGGCAAAGGATCGTGCCACAACGATCTTCACTCCCGCCCCGATAAGGGCGAGCGGGGCGTGTTCGCGGGAAGAGCCGCAGCCAAAGTTCCGTCCCCCTACGATCACATCGCCCTCTTTCACCTGCTTTGCAAACTCGTCCCGGGTGCCTTCAAAAGCGTGTTTTGCAAGCTCGTCCGGGTTGTTGATGGTGAGGAACCGGCCAGGGATGATGGCATCGGTATCGATGTCGTCGCCGAACTTCCAGGCCCGCATATTCTTTGTCTTTGGAGAGATATCTACGATCACTTTCTTCACGGGTACGGTTTTCTTTGCAGCCATTTTACACCTCTCTTGGATCGGTTATCTCGCCTGTTATTGCGCTCGCCGCTGCCGTTGCCGGGGAGCATAGGTAGACCCTGCCATCGGTGCTTCCCTGCCGCCCCTTGAAGTTCCGGTTCGAGGTGGAGAGCGAGACTTCGCCCGGGGCAATAAGGCCGAAAGCCCCGCCCATGCACGGCCCGCAGCACGGGGCTTCTACGAGTGCCCCGGCCTTCACAAACTTCTCGATGAGGCCGGCTTTGAGGGTTTTGAGGTACTCGTCGCGGGATGCCGGGATGATGATGACCCGGATCTTCGGGCTGAACTTCTTCTTCCCGAGCACCTCGGCTGCTTCCTCAAGGTCCTCGAACCGCCCGTTGGTGCACGAACCAATGAACACCTGGTCCACGTGAGTCCCGGCAACCTTGCTGACCGGGACACCGGTATCAACATTATGGGGAACGGCCACCGTAGGTTCGAGATCCGCGACATTGTACGTGCGTACCTCTGCATACTTTGCATCGGGATCGCTGTCAAGATCGAACGGCTTCATCTTCCGCCGCCCTTTCATGTACTCCCAAGTCACCTTGTCGGGTGCAACAATTCCCGCCTTCCCTCCCATCTCGATGGCCATGTTGCAGAGGGTCATGCGTCCTGCCATATCCATCTTCGAGATGGTCTTGCCGGCAAACTGGATCGCCTTGTAGGTTGCCCCGTCCGCCCCGATATCAGCGGCGATCGAGAGGATAAGGTCTTTGGCCCCTACACGCTTCTGGAACTTTCCCGACACTTCGGCCCTGATGGTATCAGGCACCTTGAAGTAGAGAGCACCAAATTTCAGGGCAAATCCCATGTCGGTTGACCCGATACCGGTGGCAAATGCTCCGGCTGCTCCATACATACAGGTATGCGAGTCCGCCCCCACCACGATCTCTCCTGGTGCTGCCCGGCCTTTCTCTATAGTCACCTGGTGGCAGACACCTTCGTTGATATCATAGTTGAAAATCCCCTGCTCCTCGGCAAATTTCCGCATGTAGACATGGTTGTTTGCTGCCTCGATGGAATCTGCGGGGATCTGGTGGTCAAAGAGCATGATGATGCGCTTTGGGTCATAGACTTTCTTCCCGCCCATCTCGTAGAACTTCTGGATGGCAAGCGGGCCGGTGATATCATGGATCATGGTCCCGTCAAGGGGGGCCATGACCATTTCGCCTGCCCGTATATCCCTGCCACATTTCCGTGAGAATATCTTCTCTACGATTGTCGCTCCCATGCTCAATCGCGTATACTATTAGAGTTATGTGATATTGTTGTTTGGGGGATGGTGTTCCCCCCTTTATATTCTGGTGCACTCCGGTAATGGGACCCGGCAGAATCCCGGGCAACGGGTTTTGGCCATGTATTGCCGTATTATCGGCATGACTGCAAGTATTTTCGCAGTTAAAGCAATCTTTAACCCCCTTTCCATGCAAGATCGTACGACAACCATGATACGAAGACTCTTTCTCTGTATGGTTGCTGTCGCGGTTATCGCGATGGCCCTTGTCGGCTGTGCTGCAGCCGCAGACGATACCGCAAACGACCATGTGATCCATGCCACCGGGAGCGGCAATATCATCGGCACTCCTGACCGGGCACAGATCACGTTCTCGGTCCAGACCGAGAATGCTGATGTGAAACTTGCACAGGCTGATAATGCCCTGAAGATGAACAATGTGGTCAATGCCCTGGTCAATGCCGGCATCCCCCGGGACGCGCTCAAGACCACCGGCTACAACATTTACCCGGTGTACGAAGATGTAAGAACCCCGCTTGGCCAGAAAATCAGAACGTATCGCGTGACCAATACCTTAACCGTTACCCTCCATGATGTGAGCCGGACCGGGGAGGTTATCGATATCGCGGTATCCAATGGTATCAACCAGGCAGATTCGATCCAGTTCATGCTCTCGGACGAGCAGTCCCAGGTACTTCGGACCCAGGCCCTCCAGAAAGCGGTTCTCCGCGCAAGGGCCGATGCCGACACGGTAGCTGCAGCAATGGGAACGAACATCACCGGCGTGAAAAATGCCGATGTCAACGGCGGGTATTCCCCGGTATTGTACCAGAACTACCAGTATGACAGCGGTGCGGCAATGAAAGCGACAGCAGTACCCACTCCCATCCAGCCGGGCGATGTAACGGTGACGGCAACCGTAACCATCACCTACACCATCCGATAACTTTCCCGTTATCCTTTCACAACTTTTTTACCTATGCAGCGTGTGATAGTTTCTTCAATCACAGCTTGTGTATTCCAGATAACTGGATTTTAATATCGTATCAAATTTCGAATATCACAAAACAGCGGATACAATAGGATTGATTTTCACAATGGAACGAAATATCGGCTTCAAAGAGCGAAGGTACATCGAAGAGTTGCGGATCCTGACCAAATCAACCGCCCTCGACTGCGTTATCGATGACCGGTTCGACCGGGTAATCTATGTTATCCGGCCGGGTGACATGGGTCTTGCTATCGGGAAAAAAGGCGAGAATATCAAACGTCTCCAGAATGTCCTTGGCAAACGGATCGAGATGGTGGAATTTGCAGAGTCCCCCGATGCTTTTATTGCCAATATCTTCAAACCTGCCGAAGTCGTGAGTGTTGATCGCATGGCCGGGGAGGGGCCGGTAAATGTCCTTGTCCGGCAGCGGAGCGATCTTGGTATCGCCATCGGGAAAGCCGGCTGCAACATCGAGAAAGCGCGCATCCTCTGCAGGAGATTTTTCGGTCTTGAAGTGGGCGAAGTCCTTCTCCCGCAGGTAGTATCATGACCAACCCGGTTGATCCAAAGGTGATCGCTGAGATCTGGGAAGTCATCTGCGAGCGGGCGGCTCACCCCTCTGAAGAGTCCTATACCTCGCGACTCCTGAATGACAAAAAGGGCATTGACAAAGTGCTTGAAAAAGTCGGGGAGGAATCGACCGAGTTCATTCTCGCGGTTAAAAACGGTGTGGATGAACGCACGGTAGAGGAAGCATCGGATCTCCTCTTTCACCTGCTCGTCGCCCTCCGGGCGGCAGATGTGGATCTCGCCGATGTCATGCGGGAACTTGCAAACCGGCGCAAATGATTTTCTTCTCCCTCATTTTTGCAGGAATGTCGTGAGATCCACCATTGCTGGAAGATTCTCTGTTTCCTGCCTTGTTGCAGCGAAGACCGATTCGTCGACAAAAACCGGTACATCCCCGCGAAGGGCAAGCGCAATTCCATCGCTTGGTCTGCAGTCCAGGTACTCTTCATGATTATTACGGACAAAAACCAGCTTGGCATAAAACACCCCGTCTTCCAGCGAATCAATCTGCAGGGACCGGAGAGTAATTGAAAATTTCCCGCAGAGATCCAGGAAGAGATCATGGGTGAAAGGTCTCGGGAGTACCTCCCGGTTTTTTGCACTGTTGATGGAGACGGCCTCCCAGATGCCGATAAAAATGGGCAATGAACGGTTGTTGCCGTCACAGAGTATGACAAGGGGCACGGCTGTGGCCGTCCCCATTGCAACAAATACCCCCTTAACCTCGCACCTCACCTGGGTCATACCGTGCACAGTGATTGCCGTTCTTCCTGATAAGAGTTCAGGTGCGGAAAAACCGCAGCACCAACAACGGGCAGCTCATTTTGCCGATCTGGCTTCCCGGCGGACAATGATGATGCTTGAGAGGATGCCAAGCGCGATATTAAAGTAATACAGGACGATCCGCCAGATCACCACAAAGATGCCGACGATCGATGCCGGGATGAAGAGGGCATACATTGTAGTAGCCCCGACCTCCGCAATACCCGAGCTGCCGGGCGTGAGCGGGATCATCATCAGGATCGCGAGGATCAACTGGATAACAAAGGATTCAAGGAAGAGGGGGGGCTGGCCGAGCCCGACGAGGATGAGCGATGCCGTAAGGATCTCCGAGACCCAGTAGAGCAGGGTAAAGAGCATGCCCCAGGCAAGGCCCCCCTTGGCGCTTTTCACGAACTTGACTACTGCCCGCTGGAAGTTGTCGATCTCATCATCTGCCCTGACGAGCAGTTCCCTGATCCGGGCTTCATCCCACTTCTTGGTGAAGAAACGTGAACACCATTTTACCACGCGTTTAATAACATCGGGTCTCCGGATTGCAAGGTAGAATAAAAAGAGGCACCCGGCAACGAAGATCCAAGTAACAAAGACCATGATCTCCGAGATCGAACCCAGGCTTTTCCACTGTTCGGTCAGGACGATCATCGCGAATGCGGCAAGGGCTGCAAGGGCGATACCGTCAAGTACCCGCTCCATGATGACGACTGCCGTTGCATCCCCTATTGGCACGTTCGCTTTGTAGAGCTCATGGATCCGGACCGGTTCACCTCCCGTCTGGGCAGGGGTAACTGCAGCAGCGAGAAGGTTGGCAAAGACAAGGTTGAGGCTGTAGAAGAACCCGATCCGGTAACCGAGGGATCCTGTCATCTTCTGCACTCTCCATGCCCAGAAGCACATGGTGAGGATGTGGGTGAGAAACGCCAGAAGAAGGAACCAGGGATTGACTGCCTGGAGATATGAGAGGGTATTTTCATTGATGGTGAAGTAGAGGATGATCACCAGCACGGCAATGGAGAATCCGACAGAAATATAGAGCCATTTGACTTGCGACTTCTCCATCTGTACCCTTCCTGAAAATGAACTATAACGCTCTTGTGAATATTACCTGTACAGATTACTGTGCATAGTATAAACAATTTTATTCCCTGAAAACCCGGGTTTCGCGGGAGCTGCAACGCGGTGACGCTGCCTAAACCGTGAAGATATCCCGGTTGGCCGTGATCGAGAAGAGCCCTGCCACAACTCCGGCATCCATCCACCCGTGACCATAGCTGTAGCAGGCAAGTGCCTGTTCTGCTCTCTTTTTGTTTCTCTCCTGGTTCCCGAATCCCGCGTACACGGCTGAAATGCACCGGACCCTCTCTGCAAATGCATATCCCGGAGTGGACACATCCGGGGCGCACAGGACTGATGAACAGGCAGTGTCGAGCAGCCGGGCATAACGTTCGGTCTTTTCGTTCAGTTTATCCTGAAGATCCTCAGGAAGCGGATCAACCGGTCCGTCAAACGGGCAGGGGATGGTTTTCCCCCCAAAGGTAAGAAGGCCGTACGCGATACCGAAATGCAGCCACCCCATGGCGTACCAGTAACTTGCAAGCGCATTGACCAGATCCCCGAGGAGATAGAATCTCCGGCCGTCGCTCTCGTAAGACCGGACCATCAGGAGAATGGATGCACCTGTATGGCCAAGCGGGGTTTCAGGAGGCGGGGAAATCGTGCATTGCGGGATTGCCCCGGCAAGGGCCTCCTGGCATTGTGCGATCTTCATAGGCCTGCAAACATCTCCAGGTACTCCCGCTCCATATCATGCAGCACCGCAGGAACGATCAGGATTTGGAGCGGCGGGCCGAAATCAAAGCGGGAGAGCGTATCTCCGGTCCCGGCCCTGACCCGTGGATTATCAGATCCGGCCTGTGCAATCCCTACATAGAGCGGGATGCAGGTCCCCTTTTTTCCTGCCATCTGGTCGAGCAGGAACACGGCCTCCGGAACCGTCATGTACCTCCCCTCGTGAATATCGAGGTAGACAAGAGTGTGCAGGTTCTGGGCCAGGTTCTTCTCAATAACCTCAAACGGGGTGGTCGGAAACCAGTTCTTCTGCGGGAACGGGAGGGAGCAGGACTTGCCGAACCGGTAATTCTGGAGCCCGGAAAGCCCGCAGACTGCACTTGAGATGGAAGCCCCGTGGATAATTGCAGTCCTGATGCCGCGTGCACCTGCCCGCATACGGAGGTCTGCATGGGTGGTGGAGACCATCGGGTCCCCGGCGCAGAGGAAGGCCACATTGCTCGTCTCTGCAAGCCCGAGCAGGGTGTCGGGATGCTGCTCCACATCATCCCGATAGAGCGGCGAGACGGGTTTCTGGTAATATTCTTCGAGCTCTTCCCGGGTTGAGCCCATGAGGAGGGAGGTGTAGCATTCCAAAAAAACATGATCAGCTTCCCGTATGCAACGAAGCCCTTTTTCAGAGATGTCCGTCCTTTCAAAAAGGCCGAGGCCTACAAAGGTCAGCATGGGGGCACCCGGGTTACGGCTTTATCAGGACATGCCTGCAATCCCTCCGGTATCATCAGGAGTAGATCCGGGTGATATAATCAACCAGCGATTCGAGGACCCCGTGAACATCATCCCGGTCAGTTGCAGAGATGAACTGGAGCGGGATCTCCCGGGGAAGCGCAAGAGACGAACGTATCTCCTTTTCAGTCATGACGTGCGGCGTTTTCTTCCGGTTGGCAGCAATAATAAACGGAATCCGCTGTTTTGCAACGAGCCCGGCAAGATAATGTGCCCGCGGGAGCATGCCAGGATCATCCGCATCGATCACGATCACGACTCCCATGGCATGGCGGAGTGTGGGCAGGATGCTTGTGTCGAATTCAGCCCGGCCGGGAATCCCGTACAGCATGATATCAAAGTCTTTCCACCTCATCCGCCCGAAGTCTAAGCTTGCCGAAGCACTCTCTTCCTCCGGGCATCCCGCTATAACCGGGGGGTGTCCTAATGCCGACGCATGGGATATGAAGGTTGATTTTCCGGCCTTCTCAGGGCCAATCACGACAATCTTTGGGATATACGGGATGATCTGTCCTTCCTGGACCGAGAAGGGGATCGATCGGATCGGGATGGGTGCCCAGGAGGTATGGAGGAGCGTGAAGTAACTGAACGGGGGAAGGGGGTGTGATGAAGACCTGATGGTCAGGACAAGATCGAACGAATGCTCACTGATAAACCGGTCAACAAGCGGAGCTCCTTCAAGATTGAGGTGCTCAAGGATGAGCGTAGTTCTCCGTTCCTCCCGGGCAGATTCCAGGATACAGAGCCCATTCTCAAGGCCGAACTCCTCGTACAGGAGATCGAAATAGACGAATATCACGTCGATATGGCGATCCCTGCAGATCTTCTGGATCCGGGCTTTCCAGTCACGGGCTTTTGCCTCCTTTGAGGAAGCTCCTTTCTGGATTCTCTCGGCGTCGATGGCATCTATGTACACGAGTTTATTTGAGCAGAGTGTTCTTTTATCAACCCGCATGGTGATGGCATCATGGCGGAATGCATCCACGGTGGTATTGGGCATGATGACGAGGCAGGTCAGCCCTTTTTTGAGCGCCGCAGAGAGGGTGGAGATCATGAAGAACTGGCCATTGACACCCGGCTCCATGCTGTAGAGCACCTTGTCGCCCCCGGGGATTCCTCCCCCCATCATCTGGTCCAGTGCATTTATCCCGGTCGAGATCATGGCAGTATGACCACCTGCCCTTTTGTGACCGTGAACTTGAGCCACTCCCCGGTTACTCCCCGGATACCCATAATCCGGCAATAGGTGATGTTGTTCTCCATCTTCACTTCGATAACGCAGTTCATCAGCTGCTTGATTAAGGAGAGGGTTTTTTCATCAAACGACTCGCTGTTGAGGAGATAGATGCCAACCCCTTCGATCTTCTTGAGTTTTGCCGTCAGAACATGGAGGAACTGGTACAGGACTTCAAGCCTCCGGTACATGAGAAGCGTAGAGATTGAGTTCACACAGAACCGTATTGGCGGGGGGAAAAGACCGGCTTCTCCATCCGAGAAGTCCCCTTCGAAAATGGTCTCTATCATATTGGAGAACTTGATCCCGATACCGGTAAGATCGGTGGGGCTTGAGACAAACATCAGGCGGGTTGTATCGGCAATACTCGGGGTTGAGCTCTTGGTAATGGCGTCGATCACCCCGATGAACCTCTTGTCTGCCCCCGCGACCTTGAAATTGTCTACAACTTCGGCAGCACGCTCGTTTGTGGAAAGGACAATGGAATATTCGCCCTGCAGCGGTTTTATGAGTGCATAGGCGAGCTGATCCGCGTAGCTCATCGGGGGTGCGAGGATGAGGATGTTGGTCCCGGCCTCAAATCCACCGCTTACGCTGTCGATCTGTGCGATTCCAGTCTTATAAGAATACATTTATTGCTTGATATTTTCATGAGAATGTTTATAATCTCTCCTATCGGTAAACGCCGGAATTCTCTCATTGCCTTTCCAGCTTTGGAATACCTGTTCATCTTTGTGTCACCTTCCCGGCTCACAGGTGGATCCGGGCCTATGCAGATTTAGGGTCTCCGAAATGCATTTATTTAGGGAGTCCTAAATCATATTCCATGACTTCGGAACAGCTGGAAGAGTACCTTGAAAGTATCCTGGATATTGAGGCAAAGGATGGGATTGCCAAGACCTCCGCAATAGCCAGGTGCCTGAAAGTTGCCCCGGCGAGTGTTACCGAAGCGCTCCAGGTCCTGTCTGAAAAAGGATTTGTGCATTACGAACCCTACAAGGGGGCAACCCTGACTGAACTTGGGCGGGAGATGGCGCAGAAAGTGAAACGCCGTCACCGTCTTCTCGAGGTCTTCCTGACCGATGTTCTCCATATCAGCCGGGAAAATGTCCATGATGAGGCCTGCAGGATGGAGCATACCCTGTCGGATGAGACTGAGTGTGCGCTCTGCAAGCTCCTCAAAGCCCCGGCCCGGTGCCCTCACGGGAGCCTGATCGAGGCCTGCAACCTGCCCGTGGAGAGCTGTTCGGCCTGTCTTGCGGGAAAAGAGACTGATATTGCCAGCACCCGTGATAAGCCCCTGATCCCTGTCACCTCCCTTGAGCCGGGCCAGAAAGGTACCATAGCATTCATACGGGGTGACAACAGCGTGGTGCAGCGCCTGACCGATCTCGGTCTCACCCTGAAAACCGAGATCCAGCTGATAAGGAAATCCCCCATGCTCGGGCCCGTGGAAATCGGGGTCCGCAAGACCCGACTCGCTATCGATCACGCCATTGCCGATCACATATTTGTTACCGCCTTATTGGAGAAAGCAGGATGATGGGTTGCAAAGACTGCGGGGACTGCACCGGGTGTTCACTTCCGGTTCCGCTTCCAGATGGAAAAGCAGAATATGTTGTTGCCCTGGCCGGGAACGCAAATGTTGGTAAAAGCGCCACCTTCAACCAGCTGACCGGCGTTGACACGGACATTGGTAACTGGCCGGGCAAGACCGTTGAGCGGGTTGAAGGCCTGCTCCAGCACCGCGGCCAGCGGATCCGGGTCATCGACCTGCCGGGTATCTATTCCATCACCGCGCTCTCCACGGAAGAGCAGATCTCCCGCGAGTTCATTGCCCACGACCATCCGGATGTGGTGGTGAACGTGGTCGATGCCTCCGCGCTCGAGCGGAACCTGTTCTTTACCCTGCAGCTCACGGAACTTGAGAGCCCCATGATCCTTGCCGTCAACCAGATGGATCTTGCCACAAAAAAAGGAATTGCCCTCGATATCCGGAAACTCTCCGCCCTCCTGGGTATCCCCGTGATACCCACGATTGCAATCCAGGGGAAAGGCATCTCTGATCTCTCTGATGCAATCGTCCTCGCCCTTTCTGCCCGTCCAAAGCCCCATATGCTCCCGTACGGGAAGGAAGTGGAAGAGCGGATCCGGAAGATCATGGAGATCCTCCCGGCCGGGGCCGGGGGATATCCTCCCCGCTGGACCGCGATCAAGCTGCTGGAGGCGGACTCGGATACGATCTGGGAGGCAAAGAGATCTGCCCCGGATGCCGCAGCAGCAGCAGAGATCTTCAGAAACGAGCTGGAACGGATGCATGGTGAAGCGGCTGCAACGGTACTCAGCAGCGAGCGGTACCATGTGGCAGAGAAGATCGTTTCTGAAGTGATGGAAATCCGTACCCCCGGGGATCATGAAATTTCTTTAACAGAGAGGATCGATCGGCTGGCACTCCACCCGGTTATCGGGTATCTCCTCCTGATCCTCACGATAGGGGGACTCCTCATCTGGACCTTCATTGTCGGGGCCTGGATTTCAGAGATACTCACGGTGTTCCTTTCGGGAATTGCCCCGGTCCAGCCGCTCGTAAAAGGCTCGGTGACCGATGTCATATTCAACGGGGCCTGGACCGGGTTTGTGGCGGCTATAACGCTGATCCTCCCCTACGTGATCCCGTTCTACCTCTTCCTTGCGCTCATTGAGGATTCGGGTTTTCTCACCCGTTTCTCCCTGATGCTTGACCGGGGCATGCACAAGATGGGCCTCCACGGCAAGGCGATCATCCCCCTGGTACTTGGCTTTGGCTGCACGGTCCCTGCCTGCCTCTCCTGCCGCATCATCGAGTCTCCCAAACAAAAGTTCCTAGCTGCATTTCTTGTCACGCTGGTTCCCTGCTCGGCCCGGACCATCGTCATACTCGGGGTTGTTGCCCTGTTCGTGAACATCTGGTGGGCGCTGGCCCTGTACCTGATCGATTTTGTCCTCATCATTGTTCTCGGCCGGCTTGCTTTCCGCCTCCTTCCCGGGGAATCCGTTGGTATGATCATGGAGATGCCGGAATACCATGTGCCCTCGGTTCCCGTTGTGCTTGGCCAGACCTGGCAGCGGACCAAATCGCTCATCTGGATCGTTCTTCCTGCCTATATCATTGGAAGCATCGCGATAACGGCTGCATTTGCTGCAGGATTGCTTGAGCCGATCAATACCCTCCTCTCCCCGATCACGGTCATTCTTCTTGGCCTTCCTGCACTGACTGGGGCTGTCTTTGTTTTCGGGATCATCAGGAAGGAGATGACCATCCTTGCCCTTGCAGCACTCTTCGGCACAACGATCTTCTCCACCGTTCTCTCCCCGGTCCAGCTCATCGTCTTTGGTCTGGTGGCCATGCTGTATGCACCCTGCATCTCCACGATTCTTGCTCTTGCGCGGGAATTTGGCTGGAAACAGGCCCTTTCCATTGCCGTTCTTGAGACCGCTCTTGCGATAGCTCTTGGAGCGGTGGCGTTCCGGCTGCTTGGACTTGTTATGTAAAATAGACCCGATACCGGTGATATCCTCATTTACCCCCAAGAATTTTTACTTTGACCAGACAATAATGGAAGAGCGATGATCTACTGGCTTTACGGGCAGATGCTCATGCGGCAGCTCCATGAGCTGCCGGGGCACGTCTGTTTCATGATAAACGGGGAGGATATGGCTGATGCCCCCGAAAAACTCTACCTCATTACCCGGTGGTGCACCGAGATCTCCCAGATCGTTGCAAAACAGAATCCGGCGGTAAAGCCCGGTCTTCTGGGTATTACGTTCCATATCGCCACCGACTCCCCTGCATCCCTTGAGCCGTTCCTTTCCGAGATCCGGAAGATCTCCACAATCGCCCGTCTGAACCTCCATGTAGGGGAACACGAGGAGATACTTGGTTCCGGAATGGATGTCGTTGTTGCCATCGGGAAAAGCGGGAGAGAAGAGATCACTGCATGTATCCGGAGGATGGCAGAAGATCACCTGCCCCCTGAAAAGATTGATGAAAAACTTCTTGAATCCTACCTCACGTTCAAGTATACTCCCGATGTGGTCATCAAGAGCGGCGGGGATCATCTCACCGACTTCCTGATCTGGCAGTCGGTGTACTCGGAACTTTTCTTCTCCGATGTGAACTGGAAATTCTTCCGGAAGGTGGATTTCCTCCGCGTCCTGCGGGATTACCAGTCACGGATACGCCGGTTCGGCAGGTAAATTAGATTATTTTATCCGGACATTCATCCAGCAGGGTACCCCGTTCTCGATCTTCTCCGTGAGGGCAAAATGGTTCTTCAGGGTAAGGGTGAAGCGTCTCCGTTCGGGAACCGGTGATACCCGCATGGCATTGCACCACCGGGTAAACAGGGAGTACATCTCATCCTTGGGAATGGTTGCATTATCCGGCTCCCCCCGGACTATTTTTTCCCCAATGAATTTTTTTATCGCATCATCCTTACCCCGTTTCCCTGCGGAGGGTTTCTGAGATTTTGCCGTGACTTCAGGTACCGGCACTGCTTTCTTTTCCGGTACTGGTTTTACCACAGGGTCTTTTTTTTGGGGTTCCACGGGAGGCGCTTTTGAGGCAGGGACCGGTTTTTTCTTCTTTGACTGCAGCATGTTCCTGACTGCCGCGGGATCATTGGCATTGATCACCGGGTGCAGGACGGTTTCGGTATCCTGGGCCAGCGTAACCGGTAGTACGGGTACATTTTCAGGTGCAACCATGACCGGCACCGTATCGGGAAGCGTCCCAAGCGGCTGCTGGCGGAGATCCACATGAAGGAGATCGGCGAGTGCCCTGTTACAGGTGTCGTTGATATCAATGCCCCCTGCACGGGCTTTGTCGAGGATATCTGCCCGCACGAGGATGGTTGTCCGGTGCCACACGGTGCTGTTGTCTGGTATTCCTGCCATAACCCATCAGGAGTTGATCTGTACGTTGACAGAAATATAGTACCCGATTGGATCCTGCCGGGTTATTGACCGGATCGGGCTGCCCGTGCCGAGACCCGCTGGTCGTAGATCCGTATGGCCCGGAGAAGATCGATCTTCCTGAACATGGGCCAGTAGGGGGCGCAGAAGTAGACAGCGCATTCATGTCCGTTTGCAAGCCATGGAAGGAAATTGGAGGTGCGGCAGTCGTTCCCGGTCCGGATGATAAGATCCACCGGGGGAATGCCCCTGCCCCCGTGGAGGTGCTCCTCAACCATATGGACATCGATAGTTTTAGGATCTGCATGGGTTGCCTGGATCTCGCTTATGATCTCCCGTGCTGCAAGCAGGATCTCGTTCCTGCCTCCGTATGCAAGCGCGATGTTGAGGGTAAAACCGGTATAGTCTTTTGTTGCTTCTTCCGCATCTTCAACAGCTTTTTTCAGGTCGTCCGGGAGAAGAGTGCGGTCTCCCACCATCTGGACGCGGATCCTGAATTTTTTTACCCGCTCATCCGCAAGAACGCTTACAAACTTCTCCTTGAAAAGGGCAAAGAGATGGGCGACTTCCTCCCTGTCCCGGGAGAAATTTTCTGTTGAGAACGTGTAGAGGGTGATGTGCCGGATCCCGATCTCGTGAGCCCAGTCCAGCATCTCCTCGGTCCTGTCCGCGCCTGCCCGGTGGCCGCTCGCCGTGTCGAGCCCGGTCTTCTTCGCATATCGCCGGTTCCCGTCCTGGATTATGGCGATATGGTTTGGCACATGGGAACACTGCATGCGGAGGACCCGCTCATAGAGGGGATCGATAAGGGAGCGCAGGATCATACCGGTGTCATCTCCACGATCATCCCGCCATTCGGGTAACGTTCGATAACATACCTGTTCCCTTTCATATCTTCAGGATATTCGGTAAGGACCCACCAGGGAAGCTCAATACGATCGCTGAAGACCTCGAAATTCCCGGTCCCGAGTTCCCGCTCAAGGAACTCTGCCGTGCTGCCATCGGTATCTTCCGGCTCAAGAACCCCGTATACGATGGTCCCGTCGTCCGTGATCTCATCGAAGGATCGGGCAGTATTCCCTGCGATCCGTTTGAGCCGTTCGCGGAGCTGGACCGAGTCTTTGAACGCTGATGAGCACCAGTGCACTTTCTCATGCCGGCAGAGCTCCTCTGCCCAGCTCCTCGCACCGTCGATAGCATTATGCAGGGCATCGGCAAGCTCGTATCCCCGCTCGCGCATGGCATAGGCATTGGTATCCCCCCATTCCAGCTCGTTGATGTTGAGGAAATCCAGGTACGGCAACGCGGGTACCAGGTATTCGAGCCCGGGCAGGGCCGGCACTTCAATCCCGATATCAAAACCCATTTCTTTTGCATGCCGGGCCGAGACGATATACTCTGTTCCGGTAATGGTCTTCCAGCACTCGTGCGGGGGATGGAGCCGGATCTCATCCACGAGACCCTGCATTGCTGCCAGTTCCTCATCGGTGGGGGCTTTTGCCGTGTACAGATGAATCTGGTGTTCCGGCCCGAAATGGTTTTTGAGCAGCCGGCAATATTCAGTTACCTTGTCAAGGCAGAGGAGAGGTTCTCCTCCCGTTATTCCGGTACCGAGCGCGCTCATGTTCTTTGCTTCCTCGATTATCTGGGAAGGAATGTCGACCGGGCGGTCGTTGGCATACACGGTATCGGTCCCTTTCCGCTCGCTCGAGAGGGGGCAGTACCAGCAGGTGCGGTGGCATCGTCCCGTAACGAAAAGGACCAGTTTTGCGCCCTGGTGGCAGAGAATACAACCGCGGGAAAGTGTCATTTTTGTCTCCCCGGCCACCGGATGAACCGGGCCGGATTCAAAAGCATGATTACTTATTTGTCCCGTGGCTTCAAAACCCTTCTGAGAATGTGTCCCCAGTCAGGCTTCTGCAAAAAAAGACCTGACGTATCCCGCCTGCCTTACCGTTTTGACCGGAAGAAGAGCCGCATAATTGCTGCAATTATCCGCGCAAAGATGCCCGGTGAAGGAGAGGTTTTGTCCATCTGCGCGTTCTTAGCCGTTTTCGGAACCGTGGAATGGGCGGGTGTTGCCCCGGCCCGGGGGCTTTTCGAAGTTTCCGGCGCTCCGGCTGCTTTTTGGGATCTCCTGACCTGTCCCGGACCCGGCCCCTGGAACAGCTGTTCCGGCTCCCGCGGAGCCGGTGCTTCCCGGGCCCGGGACTGGTGTTGCCCTCCTGTATCATCCCCGGGCTCAGATTTATCCCTGTTCGCGGATGCTGGTCGGGAGAGGGCCGGGAAATGTTCCGGATCTGCGGGTTTTTCCTCATCCTCAAACAGGCTCTCTGATATGGTTGCGGCAGGCATTTCAGCGGAAGGTGTTGTATCCTGATCGGGGGCAGGGGTCCCCGGTCCGGAACCCGCAATCGGTGAGGCACTCTCCGCTTTTCCCACATCCCATTCTGGATCCTGATGAACCGGTTCAGCCGTGGCGGTGCCGGCACACCCGGGGACCTGCGGGAGAGTATCAGGTTCAGCCGGCTGACTGGCGGCAGGTGGAGGTACACCGGAGTCCGGAGCAACGGATGGTGCCCGTGGAGTATCCGGCAGGACCGGTGCCGCTGGACTGCTGGCATCCGCGTGCAGGTTCCCGGACAGGCGCAGTCTCACCCTCTCCCGCTGTTCTCCTCCTTCCGGTTCAGAAATCACCGGATCATGGATTATGCCGCTTTCCCTGCCGGCTGCAACTAGGGAATCTCCCTTCAGGGCAATCTCTTCTGCACGGCGGGTATTCTCCCTTATGCGGGATCCGATAAGCCCGATGGTTCTTTGGATATCCCCGAGGGTCCCGTCCCCCCGTTCGGATTCGAGCTGCTGCTGCATGTTGGAACAGAGGCCACGGTCCACCTCGATGCTGGTTAAGAGCCGGGCATACTCTTCGAGATCTTCTGTTGGCAGGCCTGCCGTTTTCCAGAGTTCAAACGTTGTCTGGCCGGCCTCTTTCCGGAAAAGGACATTTGCTATGGTATTCATCAGGTTTCTCGGGCTCACCGGCTTGGTGATATATTCATCGATGTACAAGTGATGGGTTTCTGCTTCAAAGGGGCTGATCTTTTTTGCCGAGAACATGATGACCGGGATATGCCGGGTTGCGGGGTTCCCGCGGATATGCATGAGGGTCTCCCAGCCGTCCATGGGCTCCATGAGAATGTCAAGGATGATAATATCCGGTTTCTCCGTCTTTAAGATCTCAAGGCACATCTCCCCCCCGGAAGAGACGAGAGTCCGGTATCTCTTTTTTAAAATTGAGCTGAGACCCTCGGTGATGAAACTGCTGTCATCCACAATAAGAACAGTCTGCGTCAATCGGATCTTCCCTGAATATTCTGGTTTGTCGTCATTCCCGGACCATTGCAGCGCGGGATGTACGAAGATATCATCCGGGGCATCACCCTGTATCGGGAAACAGCTCCCTTCCCGAATGGGCAGATAATCCTGGTATACTGACAGGGCATGCCGGCAGCGGATTTGACATATTCCGGAAAGGATGGCAGTATCATCAGCGTTGGTTATACTCTATTCCCATAACAAGAAAATATTGTTGGATACGTCCGGACTCCCCGATTCCGGCAACCGTTGAGTGCTTTGTATCAACATGCTCGATAAACCGATGTATCCAACCCGCCACAGCGCCGCCCTCTTCCCGTAACCCGCACTTTGCCCGGTGGGTATTTGTACCAGAAACTGTACTACTATCTTTATTAGCCAAGCCAGTAACGGATTATTGGAATATGGGGGATACTGCTGTACAGGTAAATAATACCCTGGTCTTTTCTGAAATGACCGGGTTTATACCAGTAATTACCTGGCAGGTTTCCTCATTTCGGGCAGAAAAGGGCGCCGGGGGGTTCGCTCCGTGACCGGATTTTGGGAATCGGGAGTATCCGAAGCCATCGGTGCCGTTATTCTCGTCGCGATTGTCGGGGTGGCGATCGGCATCATCGGGATCTCCACCCTCTCGCAGCCGCCTCCCCAGAAGATCCCGTCGGTATCTGCCGATATCTCTCTTTCCGGCAATACGATCCAGATACGCCATAACGGGGGCGATCCCATTGAGAAACGCGATCTGAAAATCCTGGTTGACGGGACAGATCTTTCCAGTTCTTTTGCCATTGGAGGTACGACCGACTGGGCAGACTGGTCTATCGGGGACACTCTAACGTATACCGGCAGCGGTGTTCCGGATAGTATCCAGGTAGTCTACCTGGGAATACCCTCCGGACAACTGCTCCATTCATGGGGTGTGCAACCATCGGGGACTACCACCGGCCCCACGGTAACCACAACGGTTACTACTACGGTTACTACGACCACGACCCCGGTCTCCCCGCCGGTTGCCGGCTTCACCGGGACACCCACCCTCGGAACTGCACCCCTGACGGTCATCTTTACGGATACGTCAACCAATACCCCTACCTCGTGGGCCTGGGTCTTTGGTGACGGTGACACCACCAACAATACCGCACAGAACCCTGTACATACGTATTCCACTGCCGGAACATATTCGGTGACGCTGACGGCGACCAATGGCGCCGGGAGCAGTGCCCCGTATACCCGGACGGATTATATCACGGTCAACCCGGGTCCGCCGGTTGCCGGTTTCACCGGGGCGCCGACATCAGGATCCGCACCCATGACGGTCATCTTTGCGGATACGTCAACCAATACCCCGACTTCGTGGGCATGGGTCTTTGGCGATGGCAGCACCACCAACAATACTGCACAGAATCCTGTGCACACCTATGCCGGTGCAGGTACCTATAATGTCACGCTGACGGCGACCAATGCCGGTGGGAGCAGCGCCCCGTATACCCGGACAAATTATATCACGGTCACCACTCTCCCGACGGTCACCAGCGTTTCACCGCCAACAGGCCCGACTGGGGGCGGCCGGACGGTAACGATCATCGGCACGAACCTGCTTGGGGCGAGTGCAGCCCTCTTTGACACTTCATCGGCTACCGGAGTCTCGGTTATCAATGCAACCGCAGTCAGCGCGATCACACCTGCCCATGCAACCGGAACCGTTTCCGTTTCCGTCACTACCCCGAATGGTACTGCAGTCGGGACGAATGTCTACACCTACGTGTCTGGCCCGGCTATCACCCTCATCTCACCGCAATATGGAATACGTGCCAGTGGTACGCGGGTAAACATCACCGGTACAAACCTGGTCGGTGCGAATGCAGGCGGGGCGAACGGGGTTACGTTTGGCAGCAGCGCGGCAACCATCAACGCGAATACTGCTACATCCATCAATATGACCGCCCCGGCAGGTACCGGTACGGTTACCGTCACCGTCACAACACCCAATGGCACAGCTACGACTACCTATAATTATTTCATCATCAGAAAATTCACGGCATCAACTTCCTGGACTCCTCCCACGGGCATTGTTGGAATTGACTACCTTGTCGTCGCAGGAGGTGGCGGTGGCGGAGGACTGGGCGGTGGCGGAGGTGCCGGCGGAGTCCTGACGGGCACGCTGACAACCGGTTTGACCGGTGCCAAAACGGTAACGATTGGCGCAGGCGGGGCGGGCGGAACAACCGCCCGGGCTTCAAAAGGAGGCAACTCGGTATTTGCAACTATTACCGCAACCGGCGGTGGAGGCGGAGGTACCAGCAGTGGCACTTCAACGGTAGCAACCGGCGCTGCAGGCGGTTCCGGTGGTGGCGGCGCCAGAAACCGGGCCGGCGGAGCAGCCTCGCCGGCCGGCCAGGGGAATGCCGGTGGAGCGGGAGGCGGTTCTACAACACCCTATGAAGGCGGTGGCGGTGGCGGCAGATCCGCAGCCGGTGCCAACGCTGTCAATCTTGTCGGGGGAGCGGGCGGCGCAGGAACGTCCTATTCCGCAACCTTCGGGACTGATTTCGGGGTGGGCGGAGTGGTTGCCGGAGGCGGCGGTGGCGGTGTAGCCCAGGGAACCGCGGGTGCCGGCGGTGCAGGCGGCGGTGGAGCCGGTGGAGTCGGGAATGCTGTGGGCACTGCCGGTACGCCCAACACCGGCGGCGGTGGCGGTGGCAGCGGTGCGGCATCAGCGTCTTATCGCGGGGGCACCGGCGGCTCCGGGGTTGTCGTTATCCGGTATTATTAACCGGCTATCAGAGCGTAAAAATGGTAAAAGGGCAGTCCTTGCCTCTCCTGCAGGAATTGCCATAACCTCATTATCTTTAAATAAAGTCTCCCACAACACTCTCCTACAGAATATGAACAGTATCCGCGGTGAACCGGCAGTATCCGAAGTTATCGGCTTTATTTTACTCCTCGGGATCCTGGTTGCCGCACTCGTGCTGTACAATACCACGGTCATTCCCGCAAGCGGGAGAGAATCAGAGATCGCCCAGATGACAAGTGTCGGAGAGCAGTTTGCGGATTACAAACTCATGCAGGACGGAGTCTGGATGTCCCGTCTTATCAATATCAACAGTCCGACTCCTGCAGTGGATATCGATCCTGTGCTCACCACAACTACCCTGAAACTCGGCTCCGGGGGCACCACACAATCGGGGTATCTCTCCTTCCCGCTCCTCTATCCTATCCCGTCAGACGGGACCCTGCTCTTCAACACCTCGGGAGATACCCTCAATATAGACAGCAGCAGTTATCACAGTTCTCCGGATAACAAGGGAGAATTCCCCGTTAATATCACATCGCTTGAGTACAGCTCGAATAATTATTACTGGATCCAGCAGCGGTATTCCTACCAGCTCGGGGGTGTTTTCCTGACCCAGAATGAAGGTACCATCAACCGGGTCTCGCCCCTTATCTCAATGGTGAACAGCGACAACCGGTCCGTTGTTATCAATATTGTTCCAGTCCAGATCTACGGCAACGGGAGCCTGAGCAGCAATGGTCTGGCAAAGCTGGATACCCGCCAGAAGAGCACAGCCCCGTACAATATCTCGGCTAGTTCGTATCATGCCAACACCTGGGTCAACATCTCGGTCAGCAGTGCCGATCCTGCAACCGCTGCAATGTGGCTGCAGGTTTTCCGGGGTATTGCGGCCAGTGAACAGCTGAGTGCATCGGCATATACTGCCGGCACTACCTATAACCCGGGCACGAACCGTTATATCTCACTGATCTCAGTCACTGGTACCAACCCGGATCCAAACATAAAAGATGTGACCCTGTATGTCAGCCGGGTTGAGTTTGAAGCGGTTATCTCCAGTACTGCTCCATCATCATCCTGACCGCGTGTCAGGAAGGAGATTATCGGGTGTTTCCAGGACAGATCCTCCTGCAGCAAAGGGTTTTCTCCTCCTTTTCGATGTCGCGCTTCAACTCAATATCTATTTATACAATGTACCTTACAACCTGCTGTAGAATATGACCAGCACCAGCAGCGAAGTTGCATTATCAGAAGTGGTAGGCTTTGTTCTGTTAATCGGACTCGTTGTTGTCGCCCTCTCCCTCTACATGACCTATGTTGTTCCCGCAGACGGGAGGGAAGCCGAGATCGCCCAGATGAATGTGATAAGTGAACAGTTCACCGACTACAAGTTCACGCTTGACAATATCCGGACCTCCCTTCTTGTCAACAACTTAAGCCCGGTCATGACCTCCACCTCGTTCAACCTGGGTACCGGCGGGGGCAACACCGAGTCAGGTGGCCTGTACCTTACCATGCTCAGCCCGGTATCATCCTATGCAACAATAACCGTCAATAATACCATGGATACCTTCGATATCGACAGCAGCAGTTATCATCCGGTCCGGTCAACCCTCGTGGATTTTCCCATGAATATTACCACCTTTGAGTACACTTCGCATAACAATTACTGGATAGAGCAGAAGTATTCGTACCAGCTGGGCGGGGTTTTCCTCACCCAGCCCGATGGCATCGCCAACCGGATCTCGCCCCTCATCTCGGTTGCCAATATCGCCAACAACTCGGTGGTTGTCAATGTTGCCCCGGTCCAGCTCGTCGGGGGCGGGAGCCTGAGCGGGAACGGCCCGGCCCGGGTGGATACCCGGGAGAGGACCCGTCCAAAATTCAATATCTCAACCGACCCGTATATCTCCAACACCTGGGTCAATCTCTCGGTCACCAGTTCCGATCCTGCAATCGCCGGCGTATGGCTGAATGTCTTCAATGATATCAAGATCCGCGAGCAGCTCGGCTCATCGGCAACAACCGGGACTATCTATAGTCCGGCCACGCAGAAAACCACGGCATATATGTATATCACCGGATCAAACCCCGACCCCAACTGGAAAGATGTGTCATTATATGTCCAGCGTGCCGAATTTTATGTTGCACTCAATAATATTGCATCCGGGTGACGATCTCACAACGGGGAGAAATGAGGTTCATTATGCAGACTGACCATGGAAGGAAACAAATACCGGATCCCTGCTCCGGCGCATCGGAAGTGATCGGGGCTATCCTTCTCATCTCGCTCGTGATCGCGGCAGTAAGCATCATCGCGGTGGTGGTCTTCTCCCAGCCGCTTCCTTCGCAGGTCCCGAGCGTGAAATTCATGACCGGGGTCAACAGTACAAAGACCACGCTGTACATTTACCATAATGGGGGGGATACCATGAATGCAGGGGACTTCGATGTGCTGCTTGACGGGGTAAATGCGTCCTACAGCATTGCCGGTGGCGGCAGCCAGTGGTCGCTTGGCAAGAACCTTATAGTGCCCATATCAGCAGTACCAACCACTGTCGAGATTGTGTACCGCCGAACCGGTACCGGCTCGGGCGGGGGTGTCCTGCTCGACCAGGCCTCAGCAGACATTGTGAGTTCCCGCAACATCTCCCCGGACCAGCTCCCGTACCTCGATTGCTCGGCGGTGAGGAACTGGGACTGTGCCGAGCAGATCCCGCCCGAGATAGTATCCGCCATGTATCTGAGGAATGTTTCAACAAAGCGTGTCACGTTGATGAAATTCGGCCAGTCGGACTCTATCATACCGAACTCAGGAGGATCTCTTGCCTACCATCTGAATTTCACCGTTTTAAAAGAGCCGGCATCGATGAGTTTTGGGGGTTCCACCTGTTCTGCAATCTCGCTTACGAAAGTGAACTTTACCCCGGGTACCAAGATCTCTCTCTATTTCACCAGCTACCCCAACGCCTTTACTATCTATGGGGCGGCCCCCTCCATCTGGGAGATGACGGGCGGGCTTGCGGCCGAGACCTATGTCATGATGACGTTTCCCAACGGGACGACCATATCAAGTCATTCGTTACCCAGCTATGCACTCTGTGATACCTTCATCGAGGAATATACTGATTTCGATTCCACCCTCGCGGTAACCACGGACAATACCAACAAGATAACCTCGCTGACCGTGAATAAGACGGCATATCTGATCGGTACGGCGAATACATCCGTCATCCGGCTGAACGGTTTCAAGCCTACCGATAACGGCCTGTTTATGATAAGTTTCATGGCCTCTACCGGAAATGCGTTCTATGTTATCGGATGGGCAGATTCGATCCAGATAAATGGCGGAACTCCCCCGCTGGGTCTCTGACGCATCGTTCTTTTTTGGGGAAGTACCCATCTCCTTTTTTCTCGCAATGCAGTATGAAAAGGAAAAATTTCTGTTTTTTTGGATGTCACCCGAGTGAGAATGTCCCGTATTTCCCGCCCCCGCCCGGGTGCAGGGTTACCGTGCCGTTCCGCAGGGCGGCAATTGCATCAGCCACATTGGGATGAACCGCCCGGATCTCCGGCACCGGTACATCGATGAGCACGGCAATCTCGTTTCCGAATGTTTCGATAAACGTGGAATAGATCGCCTTGCACTTTTTGGTGTTCGGCGAAGAAGCCCTTTCCATGGTCTGGATGATCTGGGCGAGCGGGAGGATGTGGACATACGGGGGGCGGGGACGGGGCTCACCTCCGCGGGCAAGCTCTTTTGCCCGGTCAGACACCCCCTTCTTGATGATCCCCCCGTCCGAAGGGCACCGCCACCCGTGCTGCACTGCGTCTTCAAGAGTGTACTGGGTATAGCACCGGGTGCAGGCGGTCCGGTTGTACTTCCCCTCTTCCGGGAAGAACCCGGCATTCATTGCCACCGCTCCCTGCCGGATTGCCGCAATCACTCCCTTTGCTGTGGGCTCATTGATCCGGATACGGTTGAACTCCCTGCCGAGCTTGTCGGGGTACGGGCTGTGGGCATCCGAGTTGGTCAAAAACGGGATATCGTAGAGGTCGGGAATCGCTGCCCCGTAGGAGCTGTCCGCTGAGAGACCGAGCTCAACGAAATCGATCTTTGCATCCCCGTAGCAGGCGGGAACGCTGTCGAAGTAAGCGTACATTGCGGTCCACGGGGTAAACGCATGGGCCGGCCCGATAAGAGCCCCGACTTCATGGGCGGCGTTGGCAATCTCCTCCCCGCTGAGATAGACATGCGGCCGGCCGCTGGTGACAAAACTCTTGCAGGTGCCTTCCAGCAGATCGCGGAGCTGGGAGAACTGGGCCGGGTCCTCTGCCAGGATCACGTGGTGCACCCGTTTCTTGTCCTCGATCTCGCCCTGCGGGACAACAATTATCCCGGCTTCGTTCTCAAAATACTCCCCCCAGCCTTTCATCCAGTCCGGCTGGAGAGCATCGCCTGTACCGATCACCCGGATCCCCTTCGTATTGCAGCCCCTGAGCAGCTCCTCCGGCTGCATGAAGCGCGAGACGGCAATCGAGTACGGGGAGTGGATGTGCAGGTCAGCAGTGGCGAGCATAGACAGGTACCTTGTTGCATTTTTCAGGATAAAACCTGACCGCTGACATCCGGCTGCTTGGAAAACCTCGCGTACGCGAACCATCTCCCGGCCTGCTGTTCATCCCGGCGCCCGGGCCGGTAAGGCAGGAAAATTTCACCCCCGCAGAATAGAAACGAATAAATCGGATGCTCTTTTTAGGGAAAGTAAGAAAGACCGGTGGGATCTGTCATGGGGAAAGAGAGTTCAGATTTTTGCAGACGGGTGTTGAACTTCACGGTTTTTATCATCCTTTTTACCGCTGTTTTTGGTATCGTTACCGCCGAACAGGCACAAAACCATGCAAAGACCCAGGTCCTTGCCTATATCGTGGGCAGCGATCTCGAGACCAACGATGCAATGGCTACCGAGGACCTCAAGGAGATTGCAAACGCGATAGAAAGTGCCGACCCGGCAAAACTTGATATTGTCGTGGCATTCGGGGGTGCAAAGAAGGACGGGTGGCGCGGGATGCGGGTAGCTACCGGGGAGCAGCTGAAGCAGGATGCAAAAGACGGGGTCTTTGGCAACCACCAGTACCTGTATTCTGATACCAGTGCAGATATGGGCCTTGGATCAACCCTCCTGCGCTTCCTCCAGGAGACCAAGTCCTCACGCACGTCTGATCGGACTATTCTCATCATCGCGGACCATGGCAATTCCTATGACGGTATCGGGAATGATGATAACACCGGCAACCAGCTGAAGATGGGTGATATCGACAGTGCCCTGAAGGGATCGGGAATCCGGTACGAACCGATCATGTTTGACGCGTGTCTCATGGCCTCAGTCGAGGTAGGAAAGACGGTCCAGCCCTACACCGGCGTGATGCTCGGATCCGAGGAGATCCAGCGGGGAAGTTACGAATATACCGCCATCATCGAACCCCTTCTTCTGGACCCCGGGACCGATGCCCAGACTATCATGAAGAAGGTTGCCGACGTTTATATCGATAAAAAAGGGAATGCAAAGAGCGCCGGGAAAGTCAAGACCATGGCAGTCATTGACGTGAGTAAGATACCGGCAATAGAGGAGAGTCTTGACGAGCTGGGTGCAAAACTGGTCCCCCTCGCCGAAACCGATCAGGGTATCCATGACCTGAAGAGTGCCTATAACGATGCAGTCCGCCTGGGGGTGACCGGCGGGGGAAAACCAACATCCGTGGATCTCGTCACCCTCCTGCAGAACATCGAGGCAAAGAGGCCTGAACTGGCTCCCGATGTGCAAAAGACGATCGGGGTTGTCAGAAGCGCGGTGCTGTACGAACGACACAACGAGTACAGCCCGGTTGTATACGGCATCTCGATAGCAACACCGGATGCCATGGATATGGCGAAGTACAACTCGTACGGGGACGCGGTCAGGGTTGGCTCCCACTGGGATGCGTTTTTCAAAAAGATGATTGAAGTATCGCAAAGCGGCGGGTCCGGTTCTTCAGATCCAGCAAAAGCGGTGGTCCCGGAACAGACGGCAGTATCCGGCTCCGGCGATAATGAAGAGTCCTCCTCCGACAAGATCAAAAAGAATATTGACAAGAAAACGGGATCGCTTGGGACGCTCCGGTTCACCGGGAACGGAAACGGCAGTTATCAGCTCAACGACCCCTACCATGATGCAAATGTATATGCCGTGTATTATCTCATCAACGGCACCCATGCCCTTGAGATAGGTGCTGTTCCGGTAAATCCGGGTCCTGACAAACTGTACCATATCCCCGTTTGGGACGGGCAGTGGTATTACTTCCCGGGCGCTCCTGCTGCATCCCCATCGTTCCTGGACCAGATCCTGATCCTCTTTACCGGCTCCCAGAATAATGCCCTGCCCATCTTCGTTGACATGGTATACGATGATAAAACCTCAGGAGGTTTTGACGAGTATAATTCATGGATTCGTATGCAGGCGAACGGGGACAGCACTGATGCAATACTAATCACCTACATTAATACCAGCAAGGGCAGCCCCGAGGTAACGGTTATTCCCTACACGACAACGGCTGATGGCAGCGATCTCTTTGGCAGTGGCCCTGACCATTTCGGGAACGGGACACAGGTCACGAGTTATACCTCCGGTTTTGACATAAAAACTAAGACTTCCGGGGATTTTGTGCTCTCAAGGGCCACCGTTACGCCGTCCACGACCATGAAATACACCCTGCTCCCTGACGGCACCTATGCAGCAGGTCTCCTGGCATACTATGACGATGACACTGAATCTCTTGCTGACCAGTTCAGGATTATCACTATCAAAGACGGGGCTGTCGTATCATCAGTCACCGGCAGCCTTTCCCCCGGTTGAACGGGCAGGGCATCCATCCGGGGAATTCCCCCGGACCTGCTTATCTTTTCGTTTTTTTAAGGCGAAAAAGGGGAATTTGTTAGTGGCCTTTCAATCCAAAAAAGATTGACCTCAGGGCACTGCCAGCCGTACTGCCTATGTGCGTGGATCAGTCATACTCCCGGAACAATGCAGGGTTCTGTCTCCGGATCCACCAGCGCCGGAGAAGCAGGATAACGCCAGCCAGGATTCCGATGCCTGCGATTGTGGCAATAATCACGACGAACGGGATCTGAGGCGCAGATTGCGGGGGGACGGGAACGGGAGTTGCGGTGGTGACGACAGCTGCCGTCGTGTGAATCACCGCAACCGGGGTGGGGGTCTCCCAGGAATAGGTAGCCCGTTGGTGGGCAGATGCACCCGCGCCGGTTTTGACCAGTACCGCAAAAAGGGTGAAATGGGTTGTTGTGGCGGTTACATGGTGGGTGTAAAGATCGGCTGTTGTCGGGAGGGAAACCCATGTTTTTGTGGTGGTATCGTAATACCGGACGGTGATATCCTCTGCCCTGCCACCTGCCTGGAGAAGCGCTGCATCCCACTGGGATTCTGTCATGCCAAACGTGATCGTGACCGGGTGATCGAAGGTTGCACCCGAAGGGGAGCACTCGACGCCAAGACCCCCTGCCGCAAAGACCGTTCCTTCAGGGGGTGCGGTGCCAGCAGTAATACCGGCAACCGCTTCCTGGGATACCGGTGTCACCGTTACCACACTCAAAGGGGTCCCTGATGCGGTGAGCGACTTTGTTGACTGGGGGATAGAGACTGCTGCATCGATCGGTGATGCAGTTGTTGTCTCGACCGTATACGGGGCAAGCGTCTGGCCAAGGGAATTGGTCTTGATGGATATGCTTGCCTGCCCGGCCGGGCCGGTAATGGCTGCTGCTTTTCCCGTGCCGGCGGTCTTTGAGGTATCTCCCCCATCGGGTGGCGGAGTGGGAGTTGGTGGCGGCGGGACGGCGGTAATCGTAAAGCCGTTGTCAAGGGAGCTGAACCGTCCGTTGCTGTTGGTTGCAACAACACTCCAGCTTCCGGCCGGGGCACCCGTCAGGTCAAAGGTACCGGTGATCTTGTTTGCCGAGACCACCGTTATGTCCGTTGCAGGGATGGCATCCAGTGCAACAACTTCAAGGGCATTGCTGCCTCGGGAGGTAACATATGCAAGGGAACGTGAGAGTGCGACACTGCTTGGCAATTTCAGGAGTGCCCCGCCGGCCCCGTTCGAAAGCCCGGTCTTGTACACCGGTGCAGAAGGGGTGGATATCTCGATTACATCAAGCGTTCCCCCCTGGCAGCTGGTGACATAGGCATACATCCAGTCGGATGAGATTGCCACATCAACAGGGCCGTTCAGGTACGTGCCGCCGGCATTCTTCGTAATGCTGCCCCGGTGAACCGGTACGGACTTGTTGCTGATATCGATGATCTCAAGGGCATTGCTGGTATTGCTGGCAATGTAGGCATAGTATCCCGCAACTTTGACCCGCACAGGCTCCTTGAGCTGGGCTCCGCCGGTACCGTCGGTTATGCTCGCATAATGCTCAGGAGCCGACGGATTGGAGATGTTTACGATCTCAAGCGCATTGCTGCCCGGACTTGCAACATAGGCATACGGGAAATTCTCAACAATATCAACGCTGACCGGGCAATTCAGGAGCGCTCCCCCTTCACCGTCCGATATGTTCGCTTTATGGACCGGTGCAGCCGGGTTTGAGATATCCACGATCTCAAGAGCATGATTGCCCGAACTGGCAATATACGCGTAATTCCCGACAACCTTAACGCTCCTGGGATCGGCGAGCTGCGCTCCACCGGTGCCGTTGACGATCTTACCTTTGTGAGACGGTGCAGCCGGGTTTGAGATATCCACGATCTCAAGAGCATTATCACCATAACTGGCAACATAGGCATAATTTCCGGATACCGCCACATCGATGGGACTGTTCAGAAGGGCACCCCCGTCTCCGTTCAGGATCCGGCCCTCATGCACCGGTGACATCGGGTTCGTCAGGTTCACGATTTCGAGAGCACTGTTGTTGTAACTGGCAATATAGGCATAATTATTCTGGATGGTCACTTTGTACGGGTTCTCCAGGTTTGCACCGTCTGTACCGTTTACCAGGCTTCCGGCATGCCTCGGGTTCAGGCTCGATGACTTCAGGATCAGCTCTGCCCCGCTTGCGAAACTGGTTCCTGCAAGGCTGGTGATCTCCACGCTGCCGGTATTCTGCCCGGTTGAAGGGGTGATGCTGCTCACCGTGGGATCATTTTTCCAGGATACATTGAAGACCCAGAACTCCTGCGTCGTCCATTCGGTATTATTGAACGTTGCATTGTAATCCATCCACATTTTGAGTTTGTACTGTCCTTTGGGCCTTCCGGAAGTGGAATTCCCCCAGCTGTTCTGTACGATCCAGTATTGGTTTGCCTTGTCCGAATCGGTCTTATTGTACCCTATCAGGATCATGGCATGACCCGATCCTTCTCCTGAGGACTCGTTGTAAAAGGTCTGGTTGAAAACATCCATGTCCCAGATATCATCCGGCTGATAATTCCAGAAGCTGCTGAATTGTGTCAACCCAGTTGCATTCGGCCAGTTCATGGTATAAAATACAACCTTTCCGTCGGTCAGTGCAAGCGTGAGATTTTCCACAGCGGCTGTCTGGTTCGAGGGAGGGTTTACGAGCACCCGCTGTGCCTCTACCCGGTCGAACCCGCGGTTTGGTGTGACGGTCATGAGATTTTTCGGGAGTGCTGTCTGGACATACCCGTTATCCGGCACAGCAGCATCCTTGTACGAGGCATTGTAATTGCTCCAGGGAACAACAAACGGCCCCCCTGCATAGGACTGGTTCAGGCCGGTTGTATAAATATCGGCAAACGTGTAGGCAAACCCCCCGGTGCAGGCCCAGTCGTGGGGTTTGGTCATGATAATGTTTCCATCCATATAATTCGAATTGAAAAACTGGACCGATACCGGCGTGGAAGTGCCGGTGAACCTGTACAGGGACTGGGCGAGCGTGCCGGTTCCGGCCCACACCCAGCAGTTCCCGCAATCGCCCTGGTTCCAGTCGGCATAGGAGGTTTTGGGGAACTCGTTGGCGAGAGATGGGGGTGCATCCGCGATAGCTGATACTGCATCATAAACCGTTGCATTATCATAGATGAGATGCTCTTCCTGCATCTCTTCATATGAGAGGTTCATATGCCCTTCCGGCGCAGCTGCGGTTGTTATCTGGAGGAAGATGCTCACTAACACAAGACAGAAAAGGATGGCGATTCGGTATTTTTTCAACAAAGTGTGCTGCACAGGCTTCCTCCCGTGTAAGAGAATAGCAGTCCTATTCCTCCAATGCGGGATAACGGTTTCTAAATTATATATACCCCGATTTACACCAGCTGGTGCTGCCCGGGTACGAAAACGAAACGGTCTGCAGGATAGCGGGTTCGATCTGATAAAAAATAATTCGGATGAACCAGGGGTAAACAATCAGCAAAGGAAGAGGACCCTGTTCTGACCCCGGGCATTCCCCCGGCTGTGATTTCCTGTCAGGAATGAGTTGTGACCTTCTCATGCAATCATTGAATATTGGTAAGCCGTCCTTTGAGCTCCCCGGCACCCTCTTTTCGCGCAACCATCAGCGCAGAGATGACCGCGTCGGAAAAGACAAGAGCGAGTGTCTCAAAAAGCGTACCCAGCGGGGCGAACGCGGATGCAACCGACCGGTACTGCCCGGTCATCTGCCGTTCCTCGAAGGTGGCGGTATTTTTACGGTAATACCCGGTGAGATCGCCCAGGTTCACTACAACGTCTGCCATGCGGCTCATTGTCGAATCCGCAGTAGCAGTGACCAGGCAGACCTTACCCCCCAGGTCTTTTACCGTGCTGCAGAACGTTGCCATGGTATGCGTCTCGCCCGATCCTGAGAATACCACCAGCGTATCGCCGGGAAGCATCGCAGGGGTGATCGTCTCCCCGACCACGTACACATCAAGTCCCAGGTGAAGCAGCCGGAGGGCAAAGGCCCGGGCAATGATCCCGGACCGGCCCGCCCCGGCTACATAGATCCTTTTTGCCGAGAGCATCTGCTGAAAAAATGCCGTGGTTTCTGCCCTGTCCAGCAGCAGTGCGGTCTTCCGTATTGACTCTGCCATATCCTCCATGAATACCGGAATATCGGAAAATTCGTCAGTCATGGTCCTACTGGATCTTCAGCACTATTCCTCATGAGGTTGTTGGTGATGGGTTTTCTCACCCAGATACCGGGATCTCTCTGTATGGAGAATGATCCTTTACTTCGATCAGGATGTACCCCTTTTGCCCCCCGGGTTCTCGGCAGTGACATACAGCCCTCCATATTTTGTATCCAGCGCCTGCCACGCTGCATAATCGGTGTTTGAAAGAGTCAGTCCCTTGGCCTTAAGAGCCGCCCATGCCTTTGCATCGGCAGCATCGCTTGTCACGGACTGCAAAGCCTGGCCAGTCCCGACCGGTGTGATCTCCATGGTGCTCGTGAATTTATTCGTGGCAAGAGGATCGGTTACTGAATCCGTGATGATAAACGGCTCCGTTGCCTCGATGAATGCATACCCGGAATTCCTGAAATCATACGGGGAATCTGCCCGGATACCGGTTACCATATGATCCTCAGGGAGGAAGTAGAAAACGGCTGATCCAAACCCGAGATCTTTGAGGAGGAGGGCAAGAAGGATTGACTTCTCCCCGCAGACACCCTGGTTTTTGTAAATCACCTCATACGGGTAACGGTACTGGCTGCCACCTTCCTTGTAGGGAATGTGCTGCACGAGACTGACCGCAATCCGGGCCTGGTCATCCTTTATTGGAGTTTGTGCCTGAATTGCCTGTGCAAGAGCCGAGATGTACGGCTGCTGTTCTGCATCATTGACATACTGCAGGAAATAGGTGCTGTTGTCCCGGGCATCCGCACCTTTATCCACGGGATCAGGTCTCCTGGCGTAATCGGCAAAGACCTGATCGGAGAGGGGAACAGAGATCGTACCTTTCCTGCCATTCAGGGCATACGCGAAACTGTGCAGGGTCATACCTGCAGGAAGAGGAGTTATGGATTTCAGGGTATTGGCAGAAACCCCAGTTGCATAACCTGCTTGTGTAAAAGAAGGTTGTCCCGGTGTTCCCGTACGGGATTGTCCAGACGTCTGATCAACCCCGGATGGGGAAGTGCATCCGGAAAATGCTGCACATACCATGATCATGACTATAAGACAAGGGAAGACCGCGTGTTGCTCCATGGATCAGTATCAAAACGGCTCCCTATATAATGACAAAGGAAACCGATCCTGCCGCATGGGGGGTAAGCATATTTGAGGGCACCGGCCGATATTTCCTGACCGGACAATAAAAAATGCGGGAATATCCGGTTTGCGCCAGCTTACCCGATATACGAGAGCTCTTCATCTTTGAGCTTCTCGCCTTCGACAAGCCCTTCGATAACCCTCTCCATCTCGGATGCACGCTCGTTGAGCCGGGTCGGGTCTACCGGTACATCGATAAGTTTCGAGAGGATCGCAAGAACTGATGCTGCAGCCATTGGATCTACCAGGTACCCGCTTGTCTCGCCCATCAGGCAGACGGCATCGATCCCGCGCCCTGCCGAGAGGCCGAGTATCAGGCCGGCAGCCCCGATGATCCCGCCCCCCGGCTCCTCGCGGTCGAACCGGACACCGCAAGCTTCCAGCTCGGGCCTGAGTTCCGAACGGTTCATGGCACCCAGTACCCGGGGCTCGTTCACCAGGTGGCCCACGCCAAACCCTCCCAGCGTGTAAATGCGCTTTACTTTCAGCTCCTCAGCAATCTCGCAATAGGCATCTGCCAGCAGGTAGTGCCCCTCGTTCGAGGTGCTCTGGTGGTCCCCGACAAGGAAGACAAGGTCCTTTCCCCCGCCCTGGTACAGGTAGATCTCGTTTCTTGCCAGCCGTACAAGGCCGGACTCGTCCAGGATAACCTGCGGGGGAAGGTAGATCGAATGGATCTCGCCAATCTTTTCGGCCCCGAGCATGTGGATCATGTACTCGGCCACGAGTTTGCCTACCTGGCCGATGCCGGGAAGCCCCTCGATAAAAACAGGATCGGCAAGTGTCTTATCTTTGAAACTGTCGAGATACCGGATTGTTATGTCCTCAATCATGCTTTGCCATCCTCCGGTATTTCCCGTACTTGTCTTCAGGAGAGAAGCGTGCCGGGTGGGCGACTGCAGTCGGTCTGCCACAGACCGGGCAGGTGGGAGAAAGAGTATAGGTATGATCTGCTGTGCAGTGACGGATTCGCCCGCTCATCAGCTCTTCCCGGACTTTGGCTTCTTGACGAGCTTGCCCTCACCGCCGGCCTTCTCGACAACGGCGATGGCGGCATTTGCAGCCTTTTCGATAGCCTTCTCGGCCTTCTTGTAATCAGGGGCAACAACCTTGATGCGGTAGGTTGGTGCGCCGAGGTACAGGAGCTCAACCCCTACCCCGCCGATCTTCTGGTCAGCACCTGCTTTCTTGAGGGCGTTTTTTATGACCGTGATACCGTCGGGTTCCGTGCAGGTCAGGTGCAGGTGCCCGGTTACTTCCACCTGGGGCACTTTCACGCTCTCCTGCGCGACTTTCAGGAGTATTTCCGTGATCTTCTTTGAAAACCCGAGCTTCTTGAGCGTGGTCTCGGGCTCGATCACGATATCTTCAAAGACCGGGTAGAACGCCCCGTACTTCTTGAAAATAACGTCCTCGATCTCAGCCGCGGACTCGCCGGTCTGTTCTGCAACGAACCCAAGCCACTTCTGGGCTTTACTCTCATTCTTCCACTCGCGTATCTTCTCGCGGCGCTGGTGTTCGTTGACGTCCTTTAAGGAAAGATCAATGTGGCCACGGCTCCGGTCAACATTGAGGACCTTGCAGACAATCTTCTGGCCCTCCCGGATGTGGTCGCGGATATACTTGATCCAGCCTGTTGCAATCTCAGAGATGGGGATGAGCCCCTGGCGGCCACCATACTCATCCAGCGAAACGAACGCTACGAAATCCTTGACGTTCTCTACTGTGCAGACGACAAGTTCTGATTCCTGTGGCCACTCTCTGTCCTGCATGGGCGGTCTCACTTGAGCTCTGAGACGATCTCAGCCTTGAAGTTAGCCTTGCCGCCGGTAGGTGTTGCAAGGTCGTGCCCGCAGACTACGCACTTGACAACGGTGCTTGCTTTCTCAAAGACTGTCTGTTCATTCTCACAGTCCGGACACTTTACCTTGTAGAATTTGCTCCGGTTTTCCCGAATCTGGCTTACCATATTCTCACTCCGTCAGCTCGAATTTTGCGACACGGTAACCCTTGCGCAGGTGCGCTTTCTTGCAGGTGACACAGCGGTACCGGACATTGATCTTCTTCGTCGGCTTGTCGCCGCCGGGCACCTTGGAGAATTTACCCATGTTGCCTACTCTGCCTCTCCGTGCCTTCTGGCGGTCTATCCAGTGGAGGCCCGTTGTTTTGCCTTTCTTTACCTTCTCGACCTCGTGTACCTGGTGGGTCCGGCAGAAAGGACAATAGGTTGTGAATTTCGCTGGCATTTTCATAAAATTTTCACCGATAATGTGGATATCGAATACCAATATTATTTGCAAAGATTGATATTTAAGACTATGTTGCGCTCGGATAGGACCGCAGCATTCCGCTCAGGAAGCGTCACTATATCTCCCTTTGAGAGGGTATAAATCCTCCCATCAACTCCCATGAACGATTCCATGTCTGAAAGAACCCGGACAAGGGCGCAGGGGTGGGAGATTGGTGCATCTGCCCGCAGGGGTTCAGGAGAAAGCCCGCCCTCTTCCGCATCCGCAAACAGCGCAGGCTCCCCGGCATCATCGTCCACGGTTTCAGGCGCTGCGGCCGGATGCGCGTGCACCGGGTGCGGGAGTGCGGGAGCATTACGCAGGAGGACGTTCTGGCACTGTTCAATGCTTGCGGTAATCTCGTCAAACATCGCCCTCTCGGCCGGGATCATCCGTTTCACTTCCTCGCGGTCATAATAATTCCCTTCCGCATGCATGATGGTGAGGGCGATGATCTTACGGGATCTGATGGCAAAAAGATCCTGGAGAGTCTGCCGGATTGAAAGGGTCTCATCGATGTGGGCGCGGGCATCATCCGAGAACGGATCCTCGAATTCGTACACCTTTTTTGTGATTGCGGACAACTCCGCGTGACCTTTCTCGAAGATATCCGGGGCTACTGAGGTGAGTCTCCCGGTCTCCCGCTCGGAGAGCAGGATGCTTCGCAGGTCGTCAAGTTGCATGGTCTTTTCCCTTATGCGATCTCCGCAATGCCGCGGCAGCAGAGGAACACGGCAACTGCTTCCGGTACTGTAGTGATGCCTTTTTGGAGCTCATAAGTACTTCCGAGCATCGGCATCTTCATGGCAAATTTCAGGTCCACCCTGACATCGCGGGTGCCAAAGACCACCGCGTCCGTGAGGGGATCAAAATCAGCCAGATCGCGGAGTTCGAGCGGCTGGACCCGCATCCCGCTGCCTCCATGGAGGGATGTGGGCATGCGGATCAGCCTTTTTGTATCGGTCGTGACCGGTTCATCGGCGAGGGCGGCGCGGGCGAGCAGGCGTTTTTTAAATTCGCCGTCCTGCTGGCTTACGAGGGCCAGGAGAACGCGGTTTTTTAGGATCATCCCGGTCGGCCGCTTCTCGATATCGCCTGCGATCTCCCCGAGTTTTTTTAAGAAGGTTCCCGCCGAATCTTTCCCGATCCCTTCAAGGGAGGTCAGGAACACAAGAGCCTCATCTTCCGGCATGCTCCCGAGCCACCGGAGGGTCTCAAGGAGCGCCTCGCGGTAGCGTTTCGGCCATCCGGGTGACGGCGGGATCTTACCCGAGAGCATGGTGGCAGGATCGATCCCGATCCCGCAGACATAATCGATCAGCTCCCGGCGCTCGGCACTGCCCCAGCCCCGGAATGCGATATCCTTCACGTGGACGTGATACCCGCGCCCCCCGGAGAAGACGAGTTCGATCACTTTTTTGTTTATCCCGAATTCGTCGGTCAGCATGGAGAGGAGTTTTCCGGTCTCTTCCTTGACCCGGGCCAGCATCTGGTCATAGGGACCGCGGACGATATGATCGGCATCGAGGTCGAAGATCAGGTCGGCCCCGAGCCAGTGCTTCTCTGCCATCGTCCCGGCATCCGGCTTCTCGTAATAGGCTGTGGAGTAGTAGGTGTGACGAGGGATGAGGTTCCGGATGTAATCCCCGAGCTCATCCCGGCTGGAGAAGCCCACGTGGCGCCGCATGCGCATCTCGGCTGAGCCGGCATTGAAGAGAACAAAACCCCATTCGCGCTGCTCAAGGGATGAGGGCGCGGGGAGGACCGCCTTCCGGTAATACTCAGAAAAACGCTGGCGGAGGAATTCGGTTGTTGCCGGGTTCATACAAGTTCCCTGATCATATAGGGACCCCTGCGTTCATAACCCATCTTACGGTAATACGGGCGCACGCCGATACCGCTCATGATTGCAAGCCGGATAAACCCCGCTCCCCTGGCGGTTTCCTCGGCCTTTGCAAGAAGCACCCTCCCGAAATTCCGGTGCTGCCATTCCTCGGATTCCGCATCCTTTCCAACCGAGACAAGGCTCCCGTACACATGGAGTTCCCGCAGGAGTGCTGCTCCTTCCAGTTCCGGCCGGAACACTGAAGAAGGGAACCGGAGGCGGGCAAACCCGATAAGCGAGTCTCCTGAAACCGCCGAGATGAAATGCTCGGTCCCCCCGCAGGCCTCGTACTGGAGGATCCGGAGTTCCGATTCAACCCCCGACGGGAGCCGCCCTATCTCACGGCAGCGGATGCAGCGGCAGTGCCGGCCGGTTGCCTTGAGCCGGTTCTGGGCCAGCTGCCGGAAATTGGAGTGCTTTGAACCGGCAACGATCAGCTTTGCCGGGATATCCCGCTGGATCCGCTGGAGCCGGGTGAACTCCGGGATCAGGGACTTGCCATACGCGATGAGATCCACGAGCTCGTCCTCCTTATAAGGCGAATAGATCCCCCGCTGCCAGTGGTCTTCGATCTCGGAGCCGGGGGTGACGAGGGTCGGGTAGATCTTGAGGAAGTCCGGCTTGAACCGGGGATCCGAGAAGATAATCTCGAACATGTGCCGGTCGGACTCAATATCTGAGTGCGGGAGGTTGGGCATCATGTGGAACCCGACTTTAAGCCCCGCATCGCGGAGGAGGGTATTTGCCTCGACCGTGTCTGCGACGGTGCAGCCCCGCCGGTTGTAGGCAAGGATCTCATCGTCAACGTGCTGGACACCGAGTTCAACCTTGGTCACCCCGAGGTCAAGCATCTGTTCGATATGCTCACGCCGGCACCAGTCCGGCCGGGTCTCAAACGTAATTGCCACACAGCGGATGGCCGAGGTCTCGTTCCCTGCCCCGACTTCAGGGACCGGGAGCGGGCTTTGCGAGGGAGCGCCACCCGGATACGTATTCATCGCCTCGATGCAGCGCGAGACAAACTCTTCCTGGTACTCTTTTGGCCGGGCAGTCATGGTCCCGCCCATGACGATCAGTTCCACCTTGTCCACGCGGTGGCCGAGGATCTCGAACTGTTCGAGCCGTGCATGCACCTGCCGGAACGGGTCGAAATCATGCTCCCGCGCCCTTTTTGCTGCCGGTTCCTCCCCGGTGTAGCTCTGGGGGGAGTGGAACGGGTGATCGGGACCTCCGGGGCAGGGCAGGCACTTGCCATGCGGGCAGGGATACGGCGAGGTCATCACGGCTACCGGTGCAACTCCCGATAATGTCCGGGTAGGCTTCACGAGCAGTATCTTCCGCAGGATCTCCCGCTCATCCGGTGCTGCAGCTGCCAGGATGGCAGAGTTCTTCGGTACCGCAGACAACCCGTACTTCCGGCAGATATCTATCTTGACAGCAACTACCGCTGCGTCACCGGGCGGAAGGCTGAGGATGCGGGAGATGATCTCCCGGAATGCCAGCGCTTCATCCATAAGAGATTAATGTTCGGCTGCAACTTTGGGGGATGCAGGTTCAGAAGAGTAGTTCACCACAGGCATGGAATGTCCGTGGATATGGGTTACGATCTCGCCCCCGAGAGTGAGGAGAGCGTCTTTGTGGGCTTTCTTGTCCTTGTGGATATGGACAGGTGAAATTTCAAGGGAATTGTACCGTTCAGTTCCGACTTCTTCGTTGGTGATGCCTTCGTAATACTTTTTGATGTGGATCATCAGCATATGTAAATGCAGTAGCTCTTCCTTTTGCACACTATCACCTTCTCTAAACTGATCCTTTTTTTTGTGGTGCAGATATACCTTATTGGTGAGATTTATAACAGGTAAACTGCGGCACGTGGGATCCCTTGTTGCGCTCGCAATTGGCGACGCTTTGGGTGCGCCTTTGGAAGGATCTCCCCAAATAGGCCCCTGGGTGACTGAAATGCGTCCCGGTGGGCGCCATTTGCGGAAAAAGGGGGAGGTGACCGATGACACCCTCCAGGCCATTGCGGTTGCAGAATCGCTTGGTGCATGCAGGGGCTTTGACCAAAAAGACCTTATATTGCGTCTTGTTTCCGGGTACGAAAAACGCCCGGAATGGTACGGCCCGACATCCTCTCTTTTCTTTATGCTCCTGCAGTCCGGGACCGTGCCGCACCTGGCAGCATGGCAGGTCCACAAACGCCGTGGCAGCAGCCGGTCCAACGGGAGCGTTATGCGGGGATTTCCCCTTGGGATCTTCTATCCCGCCCCCAGGGTTTACGAGATGAGTCTTGCCTGTTCCCGGGTCACCCACTTTGACCCGGTTGCGGGGCATTGCTCGGCATTCCTCAATACCATGGTAAGCGACCTGTGCCGCGGCATCCCCCGGAAGACCGCGTTCCGGCATGCCCGGTCGCTTTGTACCGACAATGAGGTACATGCTGTGCTGGGCAGTTATGAGAATTATCCGGTAATCCCCGGCCTGGATGCGGTGGAGTGTTCGCATGCGGCCCTCAGCTGTTTCATGAACGCAAAGACCTTAGAGAATGCTCTTCTCTCCGCCATCAACCTTGGAGGGGATGCCGACACGATCGGGGCCTGCACCGGCGCACTGGCCGGGGCATACTGGGGACTGGATGCGATACCAGGGCGATGGCGGCGGGATCTTGAGGGGTACGGGGAGCTGGTCGGCCTGGCGGAACGGGTATGGGAGCTTGCGGATCGCTGATTCCGGAATTTTTTCCCCGCCTCCCCTGCCATATCTCATGAGGACATTGATCCCTCCTTTTCGGGTCCTCAAATCCCCGGGTATCATTTATCACTGGAATGCCGGAACCCGCTGGTTTTCTATTGTTGTGAGAACCCGGCTGTTGGGTATCAGGGATCTGCCCCGTCCGTGCAGGTCAGGAGGGAAATGGAATATTTAAACAAAAGGTTTATGAAATCTGCTAGGAAGAATCTTCTCTTATAAGTATGCGTTGCCGGCCATATCCTTCTGGAAGGGTGGAGAGAAATGGTGTATAACCAATCTGAAGAATCTGTATCCCATATCACCGGCGTAATCTTGGTGATAACTGCCTTAATTATTCTTGCCGGTGTCGTCATCTATGTGGTCTTTGCCATGGGCGGAACCCATGGTTTGTCGAAGGCAGTTGCGATCACGGGCCAGAAAAGTACTTCCGGTATCGTCTTTTCCGTTCAGGGAGGTGCGGATCTCGGATCGGTGACAACGATTGACCTAGTCTCGGGGAGCACGATCACAAACTGCACGGGCCGTGCTCCCAAGGTTGGCCAAGGTTGCACGGTTGGTACTGACAGTAACGGCCGGACCGTCCTGGTGGCCACGTTTGCGGATGGGTCAAAGCAGGTGGTATTTGACAAGAACTGGGGATCCGTTGTAAGCAGCGGTTCGACTGCAAGCGATTATTATACGATAGTCTTGACCCGGACCGGCGGTCCATTGCCAGCTGACTATACGATTACGTTAACATCAGCAACACCCGGACCAAAAAGTGCCGATGCAGTATATGACTGGTATGAAAATGGCAGTTTACTTGGTACCTTAACTGCGGCTCAGACAGATGCATATGTTGGTCAATTTTGGTTTTCATCAAACGAACCTGCACAGGTTACGGTCTATGCACGCCACCCGGACACTTCAACCTTACTCATCTACGATCATACGTTTACTGCCGTATAGGCAAGGCGAGGCGCGAAGGGCAGCAGCATCCGGGTTGTCTCCCGAATTCCTTTTTTGCCGGGTTTGATTGTTCCTGGGAGTGTTCAGTTTTGCAGAACGGGTATGGGCAGTCAGGGCTGAATGCAGGTTCATTCCCCTGTCTTCACCCCCTGACCCTTCTGATCTCGCGGGAATGCCGATCGTATTCACCCACGTCTGCAGTTCATGGGTTCTCCCGGGATCACCCGGACGGGTGGTTTTCAGGGTAAATTCCCGGCCATGAATACCGGATCTTCTCTTGTTGTGCAGTATGGTGCATGATAAAAATTAAAACGAAATGCTTATGTTGCCGGTCAGAGAGGAACTACATTATACGAATACGTTGCCGGTTAAGGAATCCTACCGGCAGGTGGAGAAGAATGGTATATCCTAGGTCCGAAGAAGCAATATCTCATATCGCCGGTGTAATTCTGGTTATTGTAGCAGTATTAATCCTTGCTGCAGTTGTTACCGTTGTTGCGTTTAGCGTCGGTGGAACGAGCGGCGGGTCAAAAGCAGTGGCAATCACGGCAAACAAAGGCACAACAGGGATAGTCTTCACGGTCCAGGGAGGTGCGGATCTCAAGTCGGTAACCTCGATTGACCTTGTCTCGGGGAGCAGCATTACCAACTGTACGGGCAGTGCTCCCAAGGTTGGCCAAAGTTGCACGGTGGGTACCGATAGCGATGGCCGGACAGTCATGGTAGCCTCGTTTGCGGACGGGTCGAAACAGGTGGTCTTTGACAAGAATTGGGGATCGGTTATTCAGGGCACAACTTCTTCGTCCGCGAATGATTATGAATCCATCACCATGAGCGTTACCTTTGACGGAACGAATTATGTCTATACATGGGTTTTTGGACCCTACGGACCCAAATATTACGATGCAGTGTATTATTATTATATAAATGGGGCTCACATAGGGGACATGAATCCGGGTGATGTCCCCCCCGATACGTACACTGAAACTAATGATATACCTACTTACACATCGTATAAAATCGTGGCAGTAGTCGGTGGCGAGCCGGTTGCAACGCTGCTCGACTGGAATGCTGTCTGACAAGATATCACTGCGAATCACCTTTTTTCGGATATATCTGGAATTAGCATTACCATCTACAGGTGCGGCGCACTAGATATCGGGGCCTGCAGCCCGGTTGATACGGGGAGGTACGGTCGGAGGATTTTGGTTGCCCGGTTTGTGGAATACTCTATAAGCAGGTGTTTTTCAACAGAACGAAATGTTCAGAACCGGGGAACCGATTATGAAACAGGGAGCATGACATTGGCAAGTAGCACTATATATCACGGTACATATACCGTGGAGCCCAATCTGATCAGATTGAATCACGTAATAGGATTCATATCACCATTGGTGAGGACATTTCAACCCCTCAACAGCCGGAGTTCCTCCCGATAATTGTGATGACATCTGTTTTGGTGAAATTTTGAACGTTTCCGGCCAGTGTTCAACATCCATGACGGATTGAGATTTACAATTATCGAGCAGATCCACGTCTTACGGAGTATTCGAAATTTTTCCTTAGAATCCAAAAAAAATGCTGACCTTGGAAGTGGGAGCTTCTTTGCTGGATTTCATTAATCTGGATTGTGGTTGTAAGTTTTGAATCAAAGTCTGATTGATCCGGATCCGTTTTTCAATCACGATCCTGATCGTCATGAAAATTTGGAAATCAAGGTACGGTTGAAAAAAGAAAATCAAAGTCTGCCAAAAAATTTTCAATCAGGGTCTGGTTATGAAAAGTCAACCACATCTGCATACATGCAATCCGGCATTCCACGACGGAGGATGGCCCGGGGATCTCATTTTTTAATCAAAGTCTGGCAAAAATTTTACCATCAGGGTCTGGTTGTACATAAAAAATCAAAGTCCGGTTGAATTTTTGAAATCAAGGTTTGATTGATCCCTGAGCGGTTTTCAATCGGGATCATGATCGCGATGAAATTTATTCAATTAAACTCCGGTTAAAATATCAGAAATGTGTGACCCGTTTAAAACCGGGTTCTTTCACACCGGCCGGATCTCGACCAGTTTGAGCGAGCGGCCTTTCTCGCAGATGTCCGGGGCATTCCCAAGCACATCGGTGACCACGTACTTCTCGCCATCCACCACTCCCTCGGGGCGGCAGAGGGCATAACTCCTGCAGTTGCTCTTGTTGCAGGTTATCTCGGGCTTGATCTTGGAGTTGACGATTGCCATATCCGAATTAATAAGGATCGTGATCGGTGCATCCATCACTTCGACAGCGGTAGCGCCGTTGAGGTGGACCGGGCACTCGTGGTGGGTAGTACGGACGGTCACGATCCGGTACTTCCTGCCTTTCTGGAGATTATTGCAGGCCTTCTTGACCTTGCAGGTCTCGCACCCCGAAATCTCACCCTCGTAAATGAACTCAACTCCCTGCCTTGCAAGAACGGTCCCGACAAGTGTTACTTTCGTCTTGGTCTCTGTCATGCCGGTTCACCTCACTCCCTATACAGCATCTGCACGAGATTCTCAGCCGATTCCCGGGTAATCCCCATATCAAATATGGTGAAGCGCTCCGGACGGATAGTCTTTGCCATCAGGAGAGCCTCGACGGCAACGGAATCCCCGATCCCGATCTCCGCAGGAGTTGTCGGGGCCCCGATACTCTTGAGCGAGGTCCGAATCCCCCTCCAGTCGCCACCGTGGAGGTACATGGAGATGATGGTGCCAATCCCGCAGCTCTCGCCGTGCAGCGCTTTACCGGGGGCCAGCCGGTCAAGGGCATGGGAGAACTTGTGCTCCCCGCCGCTTGCCGGCCGGGACGATCCGGCAATACTCATCGCAACACCGCTTGATACGAGTGCTTTTATCACCAGCCACGCGGACTGCTCCTGGTTGGGCTTGATCAGGTGCGCATCCTTGACCAGGATCTCGGCAGTCATCTTTGAGAGGGCAATGGCGTATTCGCTCACCGGCTCGCCTTTGATCCGGTGGGCAAGTTCCCAGTCAAGGATAGCCGTGTAATTCGAGATCACATCGGCACAGCCTGCCGCAAGGAGCCGGTGGGGGGCAGTGGCGATGATGCCGGTATCGGCTACGATCGCGATCGGGGGCTCAGCTTCCAGTGACGAGTGTCCCTCGGCCATGGGCACTGAAGCCCGGGCAGAAGCTATGCCATCATGGGATGCAGCAGTAGGGACAGAGATGAACGGGAGATCGAGATTGTAGCTGACGATCTTCGCGGTATCGATTACCCGGCCCCCGCCAACCCCGATCAGGAAATCCACGCCTTTTGCCGCCTTCTCCCCCTCTTTAATCACCGGGATGCTGATCTCTTCTGCAAGGAACGGTTTCACGGTGCAGGTGCCCGAAAGAACGGACATCACCTTCTCTCCGGCAAGACCCATGGTACCTTTACCGGAAACAAGCAGCGCAGATGATCCGAGCTTGAGGTCTTTGCAGACAGCAGGAATCTGGGTGAGGACATCGTGCCCGATAACAACATCACGGGGCAGCTGCATCCACTTGGACTTGTCAAAGACTTTGGGTTTGAGTAATTTTATTGCATCTGCGCTCATTCTTATCATGGATGATTAGTGATTTCATATACAAATACTACATCGATCCCATCACCCAGGGCCAGCCTTATAACGTAGTCGATACCCTCACCTACGCGATAATTCTCGTTGCCGGCGTTTATTTACTCTACCGCTGGCTCTCGCAGTCCACCTGGCTTGCTGATATTGGTTTCAAGATCGATGCCACCTTTGTCCTTGCCACCCTTCCCTATGTTATCCTCGGGGGCATTGTCCGGGTTATCGAAGATACCGGCATGATCACCGGCGATTTCAAGTACCTCCTCATCACGCCGCTCATCTACTTTGTTCTCTTTTTCTATACGATCGCGATCCTCTTCCTCTCCCGGTACCTGACGCTCCAGGGATTCACCAAAAATATCCTCACCTTCTACTTCTGGATGGGAGTATTCTCGGTCTTTGTCTCCTCGCTCATTCTCGTTGCATGGAGCACAACCCACCAGGGCATCGATCTCTATGTCCTCACCATCATCCCCCTGATAGCCATCGTTGCAACGGCCCTTGTCTGGGCGTTCATGCGGTATGTCTGTCGCTGGGAGTATGTCCGTGACCCGCTTTATATCGCCCTGCTCTTCGGCCAGCTTTTCGATGCCAGCGCCACCAGTTTCGGCATCGACCTTCACCCCGCTGTCCAGTACACTGAGGTCCATGTCGTAGGTTCATCCTTAATCAACCTCACCGGCACGGCATTTGTTATGTTCCCCTTAAAGCTCGTGGTCCTGTTCCCGGCAATCTATATCATGCAGTTGTACCGCAAAGAGGCAAATACTGCATTCTGGCACCTCGTTATGCTTGCGATGATCGTTGTCGGTTTTGCGCCGGGGGTCCGGGACATGGTCCGGATGGTCCTGTATGTCTGATCCGCGCCTGACCAATGCCCTCATCATCGTTCTCCTCCTTTTCTGTACAACGCTCACGGTAGGCTGGGTGGGGTCTGCCCAGAACCCGGAGGTTGGCCAGAATCTCATAAAACTGTTCCAGAAAGAAGTCGGGAGCCAGATGTCTCCTGATAATGCTCCTGATCTCTGCGCCAAGCTCTTCTTCAACAATCTTGAGGCCTGCATATTTCTCTTCCTTGGGGGGGCATCGTTTGGCATCCTCACCATCTTCATCATGAGCCTGAACGGGATTGTGATAGGAGCTATAATGGAGGTTATCCACAAGGACCACAGTATCCTGTTTGTTGCTGCCGCCATTGTCCCGCACGGAATCTTCGAGATCCCGGCGTTCATCATTTCAGGAGCCCTTGGGATCCTCCTTGCCCAGGCCCTCATTGCGGAGTGGTACGGCGGGCCGGATACTGAAGGTGAGGTAAGGAATCTCTCCCGGCTCTTTCTTCTCTGGGTGCTTCCGCTTGTTGCCGTTGCCGCGTGCGTCGAGGCTTTTATTACGCCGGTTGTCATACATTTAGTAGCTTAGAGGGTTTTTTCACATGGATGACGACGCGGGGACCCTGCCCCAGAAACAGGACTTTTCTGCATGGTTCAATGATCTCCTCTGGCGGGCAGAGATTATGGATGTCCGCTACCCGGTCAAGGGCCTCTATGTCTGGTACCCCTACGGGTTTGCGATCCGCAAGTTCGTGTACAACCGGCTCCGGGATCTCCTTGACCGGGACCACCAGGAAACGCTCTTTCCGCTCCTCATCCCCGAACAGGAGTTCATGAAGGAGGCCGAGCACATCAAGGGTTTTGAGGACGAGGTGTACTGGGTGACCCATGGCGGCACAACGCCCCTCGATGTCAAGTTAGCCCTCCGGCCCACGAGCGAGACTGCCATCTACCCGATGTACGCGCTCTGGCTCCGCTCCCATGCAGACCTGCCGATGAAGTACTACCAGATCGTCAACACCTTCCGGTACGAGACCAAGCAGACCCGCCCGCTCATCCGCCTTCGGGAGATCACCTCGTTCATGGAATCCCACACGGTCCATGCAACCTGGGACGAGGCCGAGGCCCAGGTAGAGTACGAGATCGCACTCACCCGCGAGTTCTACGACGGGTTCTCTATCCCGATTATCATCTCAAAGCGCCCGGACTGGGACAAGTTCCCCGGTGCTGACTATACCATAGCCGTGGACGCGATCATGCCCAATGGCAAGACCCTCCAGATCGGAACCGTCCACCACCTCGGCACCCACTTCTCAAAGACCTTCTCCATCACGTACGAGGACAAGGACGGCGCCCAGCAGCTCGCAAACCAGACCTGTTACGGGATCTCGGAGCGGTGTATTGCTGCGCTCATCAGCCTGCACGGCGATGACAAGGGCCTCATCCTCCCCCCGGCTGCTGCTCCGGTCCAGGCAGTTATTGTCCCGATCACCATCGGCAAGCGGCACGAGGACGTGCTTGCAGCCGCACAGAAACTGGAATCGGATCTCAAAGCTGCCGGGTTCCGTGTGAAGATGGATACCCGCGACATGCGCCCCGGTGCCAAATATTACTGGTGGGAGCTCCGCGGTGTCCCGCTCCGGCTTGAATTGGGGCCGAGGGATCTGGATGCAGGAAAGGTCATGGCAGTCAAGCGGACCGGCGAGAAGACCTCACTGGACCTCCCGACGATCACGGAAGGTGTTGCCCGCGTGCTCGGAGAGATTGCCGAAGCAATCCGTACAAAGGCCGAGGAACACACGAAATCCCATCTCGTCAGTGTCGATTCCATGAATGGTCTCGATGCAGCTCTCAATGACGGGAAAGTTGCGGTTGTCCACTGGTGCAAGGAGCGCAGCTGCGGCGATGCCATCGAGGAGAAGACGAACGCGAGTGTCCTTGGGACTGATGTCCGTTCCCAGTATGTTAAGGCAACGGAAGGCAAATGCATTGTCTGCGGGAAACCCGGCAAGGCAACGCTTGTCGGAAGAACGTACTAACCTTTTGCATGATATCTCCTTTTTTTCGATATTACCCGTTTTCAATAACAGAATCAATATCGGGAGGTCACCCCGTTTCAGGACCTCGGTACGGCCCGGCGGGGCAAGGAGGTTGTTGGAAAATCGGTACAGATCCGCTGCCGGAGCATCCCCTGAAAATAACCGCCCTTCGGGAAGGGTGATAAAAAACAACGGTATTAAGCGGGGAAAATAACCCCCATCATCATATCCATATGGTGCAGTGATTTCAGGGGAAATCCTGATTTTCGGTGGGACGGAAAAATTGTACATTTTCCGGACTTGGTTGATTTCGGTGCAATCGTATCCTGAATACGCAGCCATTGCCTCCATAAATGACGGAAATACTCCGGCATTATTCTGAACCGTGCAACCAGTATGCGCCCTTCGGTACCATGATCCCGAACCGGGCTCCTTTCGCCCGTGTGTCTGCCTTGCAGTCGTGATTCCGGATATTAAGAGGATATCGCGGGAAAGGAAGCGCCCGAAGCCGGTAGATTTCCCAAATCCCTGTTCGAACAGGCGCCCCTATTCCATAAGGAGTTGTTTTGATGCGGGAGTCAGATCCCCGAAATGATCAATAATTCTCTGGTTCATGGCAAGGATATTCTGCCGGATCTGGGCAAGATTTTTTTCCTGGAGATGGAGTTCGAGGAGGAGATTTTTCCTGTCGGTATCCCCATCTTCTATTTCTGTTATCATGGCTGCGATATTTTCGTGGACAACTTCGACCGGGATTTTCAACCGAAGGGCGGTTTCCCGGATATAGGAAAAAAACCGTTCATTGCTCTCTTTTAATGCTGCTTCAGCTTGTTTTTGTGCCGAAATGTCGCGGATCGCTGCCTGAAGCAGGCGCCTGTTTCCCCGGGTGAATGATGATACAACCACGTCGGCTGTAAACCGGTCCCCGTTGCGCCGGAGAAAATCCCCTTCGAAACGGGTGAATCCGTTCTGGTATTCAGTCCCGATATGATCGCAAAGGGTGGCCCGAAAGCCCGGAGCACCGGGTTTGACCCGGGGGGAGAGCCCGGCAGGGGTGCTTTTTCTCAGCTCCCCAACATCAGGTATCCCGAACATCTGCAACGCCTGCCGGTTGCAGTCAAGGAGCGTATTTTCGTCAAGAAGCAGGATGGCATCATGGGAATCTTCGTAAATCGCTTTGAACTTTGTTTCGGTATCCCGCAATGCCCGCAATGGGAAGAATGCAATGAATACTGCACAGGCACTGGCAACGATGATAGTAATAAACCTGGATCCCCACGGGGTCAATGCCGGTTCGAGCACCTGTTGCACAAGTTCGAATACTGATATCAGGGCAAACATTCCCATAAAAATGAGTGTGAGCGTGAGTGTGGGCATCTCACTGAGGTTTTTTTCCGAAATTTTTTTACTCATGGTTCGACCCATCCCGACCTGTCCTGTACGGAGACTCCGGCCACTTGTGGATACTCCCGAAGGTCCGGATCAGAAACCTGCTGTTGTTGCAGTTTTTCTGTTCTTGCTGGAAGTGCTGTTCATTATTAATATATATCTATCTGTTTTTCGGATGACCGGCAGGAAATATTCATTTTTGTATCCGGTGGACAATCATGATCTTTTCAGGAGCTATACCAGGAAAAACAGGAGGTTATTTCCGGGAGCATCCGTTGTATCCAGGCAGAACCGGGTACTGATCGTAACCTTGACCGGTTTTTCCCGTGTTGTTCCAGCGGCGGGATGAAATGTATATATATCGGCTCTCCCCATGAAGCATTGTTATGACCCTGTCCGGATCGGGCCTGATGGCAGAATCCTGCCGGCTCTGAACGCTGGAAGACAGGTCATCCTGAATCCCGGTTGCATTCCATTGCTAACCGGGAATCCTGCCGGAACGGGGGATATGATGCCGAACATTGGAGATTTTACCCTTAAGGATATGGTTGAGTTCTCGGCCGCATTGCGATCCATGGGATCCGGGGCGGCCAGCATGGAAGAGGCGTCCGATAAAATTGTCCATTACCTCTACGAAAACCTGGCTGACCAGAAGACGGGAGAAAAAAACTGTCCCCTGGTTCGTCTTTTCAAGACTCATCCGTATGATAAACTTGACGGTGAGTTGCAGGAGTTTGCCCGGGAGGTCCTGAAGGGATCTCCCGAATCACCTGCAATGAAATGCCTGGTCATGCTTGCAACTGCCGGTGCCGAACCGGATTGGCACTCACGAAAGACTTCCCGGGGACACAAGGCGATCCCCCTGCCAAGCGAGCATTTCATCGAGGCGTTTCCCATGGTCAGGCAGCTCATACAGCAGATGGGGCTCGAGGTCAACACGATACTGCGACCGGATCCGGAGGTTGTTATTGATATGGCCCAGACTACTTACAATGTATTCTGCATCCCGGAAGCTGTTGGCAGCCGGTATGTTCCGGCCCAGACGGATTTTGTTATACCGTACGGGGTCAGGTCGGTCATTGGTTTTGGCGGGATACTGCCTTCGGGAAACCTTTTTGCCATCATCATATTCAGCAAAGTAGCCGTTTCCCGGCATACTGCCGACCTGTTCAGATCGCTTGCACTGAGCGTGAAAGTTGCGATTTTACCCTTTGACGGTAAGACCATTTTCAGATGATTTGTGTGAAAAATCGGGCATATGTTGGAGGAATAAACCAATGGATAACAATGCAATGACGGAGAAACTCAACAATCTGGAAGCAATGGCAGCTTCATTAAACGAGCTTCTGACCGTTCAGGAAACGGTTGTGGCTGAACAGTCCGAACGGATCAGGAAAGATGAGATCGCATTAAAGGAGAGTAACGAACGGTTCATTGCGTTTATCAAGGAAGCGGCAATGAGACTCAAGAACCCGATGGAGGTGGTAGAACAAAATATTTCCCTTGTTATTGACGATGTTGAGCGGGGCCAGTTTGATAACCGCGATATTTTACTTCAGCTCAAAATCCAGATCAGGAACCTTGAACAGATACGGAAGAACATTATCGAGCTCAACAAAGCGATTGTAGATCGTTCTGGTGATTTTTCCGAATCTTCGAGAAAATTCCTCACGGAATAGGTGTATTCATGGAATTCCCCCTTCAGGAAATCAAGGATGAGGAAATTTATCTCGTCATGGCATCAGCTGTAGAGATCAGGAACAAGAATATCGAACTTATCAAAGTGCTCCTGGCCAAAGAATATAATGTTCTGGTGATCACGACAAACCAGCCCTACGATATCCTCAAAAAGAATTATGAGAAGAACGGGATCGCGATGGAAAAGATCTCTGTTGTTGACACGGTCACAAAATATGCCATGGGGCATGACCATGAGCCGGTAAAAAACTGCAGGTTCGTTGTCAATCCCGGCGATATGACTGCCATCGGGATTGCGGTTACGGAATCACTTGGCGGGCTTAAGGGTAAGAAAGTGTCCCTTCTCTTTGATTCGGTCAACTCGATGCTGATCTATATCTCCTCCCAGAATATCACCAAGTTTGTTCATTTTGTTACCAACAAACTCCGGCTGCTGGGTTTTTCCGGCATGTTCCTTGCCGTGGAAAAAGGGCTGGACCCGGATGTACTCACCCAGCTGACTACGTTTGTCGATGAAGTAATCGATGTTGACAAGAACCACGGTAACAACCAGTAATTTTTCTGGAAACCCGGCAAGGCAATGCTTGTCGGAAGGACATACAAATCGGGGACCCCCCCCTCATTTTTAATTGAGTAATTCAGCAGTATTACAGAACTGGTCTCAAAACTATCCGGAAGGTTATGGTACCTTTGCCCCGGGACTCTTGTGGCAATCCCCTTCCATCGTCCTTTCCGATGGCCTGCGCCGCACCTCAAAGGGACGCCCCCGCGGCGCTTCGATTACCTGGTTTCTTAACCTGGATAGTAACGGGGGGTCGAGGGAGATGCTCCCCCCGGGATGCCTCCCCCTCTGGGGGAGAGAGGGGGTCACCCTCACAAATTTAAAAATGATTGTTAAGATTGGACAAGACAGTGCCTCTTACAGAAAAAATTTCATCAGAGAATCCCCGGCCCAATCGGTTTTCAATTGCCTTGAAAACCTTCCCCCCGCTCTTATTCAACCCAGCCGTTCAGGACAATTTTCCCCACGAAAGGGTTATCGGACTGGTTACTCATGATGCCCCGGATCGAGCAGATGCCCCGGTCATTCATCTCGAACTTCAGCCGCACGGGTTTTGCCATGCCAGGATGGATGAGGACTTCTGAGAAGACCTGTTTTGCCTGCTGCCAGTCGCTCATGCTTAAGTAATCGAAGAAACTCTTGGTTAATTCCTGATCCGGCCGGTACCCGAGTGCCGCCTTGAAAGACGGGCTCTGCTGGGCGAAGGTACCGTTCGGGTTGAGCAGGACAACCACTTCCGAAGCCTCCTCGATGATGGCACGGAAATACTCTGCATTGCTCCGCACCTGGTCTTCTGCCTGCTTCCTTGCGGTGATATTCCGGACACTTACCGCATATTTCTCTGCAGCGCCGCTCTTATTGTACACCGGGTAGATTGTCACATCATACCAGCCCCGGTTCAGCTGCTCCTCGAAAACGAGCCGCTTCTCCCCCATGGTGTTGAGCTGCCAGCAGGCCATCTTCGGGGTAAGGATATTTTTTCCAACCATGTCGTAGGCACTGGTTCCCTGCAGTTCTTCCGGACTTATCCCTGCCATCACGGCAAGTGCCTCGTTTGCCAGGAGGAATCTGCCGTCAGCGCTGATCAGGTACAGCAGGTCATGCGTGGCATTCACCATCACCCGGGTAGTCTCCTGGGTTTCCACGAGCCGGCGCTCCATCTGGTGTTTGTACACTGCCATCTCGATGGCAGACTGGAGCCCCCGTTCATCGTAGGGTTTGATGATGTACCCATAGGGTTCTGCCTTTTTTGCCCGGTCGAGAAGAGCCTTGTCAGCAAATGCGGTCAGGAAGATAACGGGGATACTGTTCTCTCTGTGGATCCGTTCTGCCGCTTCAATACCATCCATGGATCCGGCAAGGTTGATGTCCATGAGCACCAGATCGGGATGTCGCACATTCACCTTCTCAACGGCGGTTTCGCCGGTTTTTGCCGTACCCTCTACCGTGTACCCAAGGCTTTGCAGCGTCTCTTTTATATCGCTTGCAACAATCGCTTCGTCTTCAACAATGAATATCCGGATCGAAGCATTCATGGGATTACCGGTACCCCATTGCTGCACCCAGCAGGTTTGCGGTAATGCGCAGCGCTTCTATCTCATCCGGAGACCGTGTCCGTTCCGTGAGATCGAAGAATGCGATAAATCCCCAGAAAGCTTCCCGGATAAAGATGGGAAGGATAACCCCGGACTTCACCCCGAGGATGTTGAACAGCGGGCGCTCTTCTTCTTTCAGGGCGGAAATGGTTGCCTTGATGACCTCGCCTTTCATCAGCTCTTCTTCCCAGTGTGCAAGCCCAAGCGCCGCGAGGCTGAACTCTTTGAGTTCCGGTTTATAGAGACATGACCGGTATTCGGGACATCCCCACTCATAGACCAGGCTGGCAGTTCTCTTTCCCGCGGGGTCAGATCCTGTCCTGAATATGCCGATGGAGCCGGCATTCAGTGCAAGCCCGAGAGGTTCAAGAATATCCCGGATATCGGATGTATTGAAATTCCGGAGTTCAGGTGATATCTTGGATTCATCCCTTGAGATCCGGAGCAGCAGTTCAACGGCAGAACTGACCGCAAAAAGGATGGAATCGCGTTTCTTTATCTCGCGCTCTATCTTGTGCTTATAGAGGGCCATCTCGATGACCGAATGCAGTTCGCGCTCATCGTACGGCTTGATGACGTATCCATAGGGTTCGGTTACCTTCGCCCGGTCAAGGAGGGTCTTATCGGCATATGCCGTGAGATAGATGACCGGGATATCATAGAGGACATTTATCTTTCCTGCAGCCTCGATCCCGTCCATCTTGCCGGCAAGATGGATATCCATCAGGATAAGATCCGGCATTATCCCTGGAACCTTCTCAAGGGCAAGCTCCCCGGATTTGGCGATTCCCGGGACCGTGTATCCAAGACTTTTCAGTGTTTCCTTGATGTCATTTGCAACGATTGCCTCATCTTCTACGATAAAAATTGCTACCGGTGTTTCCATGGATGCACCTCCTCAGTAATCTTTCGTTTGAGAATCCAGATAACAGTTCCTGTCATTTTTCCCCGCATGCCGGATCAGACCGGTGATTTCTCACGTTTCGGCTTGAGCGTGATGATGAACGTTGTCCCCTCTCCTTCACCCAGTTCAATCGTGCCGCTCAGCTGATCGACCAGGTTGTTTACCAGGCGGAGACCAAGGGATTCGGTATTCTTCCAGTCAAAACCGCGTGGGAGCCCGGCACCGTCATCATGGTACACAAACCGGAGCAGATCGGTTCCTTCACGGGCACATTCAATCGAGATCGTTCCTTTTTTCCCGTCGGGAAATGCATGTTTGAGTGAGTTGGATACCAGCTCGTTGAGGATAAGCCCGGTTGGTATCACCGTGTCGATATCTGCCATGATATCCTCCATGATCACCTTTGTTTTGATCTGGTTTGGCCGGATGTTGTAGAACTGGAGGATCTGCTTTGTCAGGTAGTCCAGGTATTCCCTCAGATTGATCTCGGCAATGCTGGAGGAACGGTAAATTCTCTCGTGGACAAGGGCCATTGCCCGGACACGGCTCTGGCTGTCCTTGATAGCTTCGAGAACGTTTTTATCGACAATGTACCGTGACTGGAGGTTTAAGAGGCTTGCAATGATCTGGAGGTTGTTCTTGACCCGGTGGTGGATCTCGCGGAGCAGGATTACTTTTTCCTCAAGCGAGCGGGTGGTCTCCAGTTCGGCACGCGTACGCGCGGCCACTTCCGCAGTCAGCTGTTCATTTGCCAGCATCAGGGCATCTGTGCGCTCCGTGACCCGTTTTTCCAGTTCCTCGTTTGCATTCCGGATCTTCTCTTCAGCTTCCTTGAGGATGGTGATATCTGTCAGTACATTCAGGCTGGCAGTTTTACCCTCGTAGCTGATAACAGAACCATTGACAAGAACCGTGCGATAGGATCCGTCATTTGCGATAATTTTCATCTCGTAAGGAGATATTTCCTCCCCAGCCATCCTCCGTAATACTGTCTGCCGGACGATATCATGGTAATCCGGGGCTATAAACTCGAGGATTGGTTTTCCGATGAGGGTTTCCACATTGTAACCAAGATGCAAAGCTGCTGCCGGGTTGACATAGCGAAGGGTCCCGTCACGGTGCACAAGAACATAATCCGGAATCTGGTCCACGAGTGTCCGGTACCGCTCTTCGCTGTCCCTGAGTGACATCTGGACTTTGATGAGAGCGGTGATATCTTCAAGTGTTTCAACTGCGCCGATAATATCTCCATTGGTATCGATGATGGGAGATGCAATGAAATGAAGCCATTTTCCGCTCTTTCCAAGGTGTGGGAAAAAATCGGTTACTTCATACGCACCTTCGGTAATCTCAGATTTCTGATACTTCCCTGCATAAAACAGCGGGATCCTTTCATGTGCACCATCAACCAGCAGATCTGAAAGACAGGGACGATCATGATCGTAAAATGCGTTCCATTGCTGTTTTGTCCCGATCATATCCCGTGCCCGTATCCCGCTCGTCTCTTCCAGCGCCTTGTTCCAGGATATCACGCGGTGATTGCGATCAATGACAAATTTCGGTATCGGGGAGCTCTCAAGAATGACATTCAAGGTCTTCTCATTCTGCCTGAGTGCTTCTTCGGCCTGTTTCCGTTCCGTGATATCATGAATGATGGAGTAAAATTGTGGTTTTCCGTGCACGGTTATCGGGCCGGAATAGATCTCTACAAAACGCTTCTCTCCATTGGCACGGTAATGGGTTGAGAAGAAATGCTTCTCTTTTTCCGCTTTTGCCCGGATGAGATTTTTAATAACGGTCTTTTTCTGCAGCCGGTTGAGATCATAGATCCCCATTGACTGTAACCGGTCCCGGGTATACCCGTAATATTTTACTGCTGCATCGTTTGCAGCTACGATCCTGCCTGTATCCGGGTCAATGAGAAGAGAGACCGAGTAATTATTGGTAAACAGGGAACTGTACCGGGACTCACTCTCCCTGAGGGCTTCCTCTGCCTTTATCTGCTCGGTGATGTTGCGTGCAGCTGCAAAGACCCCTTTGATCTCCCCCCTGGTATCGTAATACACGGATGCATTGTAAAGGACAGGTACGATGTGGCCGTCACGGTGCCGTATTTTCAGCGGGAAATCGAGTATCTTTCCCTCGGAAAAGACCCGGCGGTACCCCGCCCGTGCCATTGCCGGCTCCGTAAAGTACTCTGAGAAATCGGTTCCGATAAGTTCATCTCTCGGCCTGCCGGTCACTCTCTCTGTTGCGGTGTTCACGTCCTGGATCTTCCCGTCATGGCTGATCGTTACCAGCGGATCGATGCTGGCCTCTATCAGGCTGCGATTATAGGTACCAAGCTCGCGGAGTGCTTCCTCTGCCCGTTTGCGATCGGTGATATCCTGGATGATCCCGAGAACCCTGACTGGATGTCCGGCACCATCCTTTTCCAGCCGTGCAACAGAGATGATCACTTTCTGAGGGGTTCCGTCTGCGGGATTGATGGCAAATTCCAGGTTGTACTCCCTGTCCTCATGGATCAGGTCAACGAGCGCCTGGTGGACCCGCTCCCATTCCGGGATGCAGGCTTCTATCCGTTCGAGGGGGAAATCCCCGGAAACCGGCGGAAGTCCGTAAATCCTGGCTCCTTCAGCAGACCCCCAGATTATGTTGGTCTGCAGGTTATACTCCCATGCACCGATGTGACCGATCTCCTGAGCCATGAGGAGCCGCGTCTCGCTCTCACTGAGTGCCTGTTCCGCACGTTTTCGTTCGGTTATATCATGGATTATCGAATAGAAAAGCGGCTTTCCCCTGACAGGGATCGGGCCGGAATACACTTCCACATTGCGTTTTTCTCCATTGGCACGGTAATGGGTTGAGAAGAAATGCTTCTCTTTCTCCGCTTTTGCCCGGATGAGATTATTAATAACAGTCTTTTTTTGCAGCCGGTTGAGATCATAGATCCCCATTGACTGCAACTCGTCCCGGCTATACCCGTAGTAATGTACTGCTGCATCGTTTGCATCAACGATCCTGCCGGTATCCGGGTCAATGAGGAGAGAAACCGAGTAATTGTTGGAAAACAGGGCGCTGTACCGGGATTCACTCTCCCTGAGGGCATTCTCGACTTTCCTGCGTTCGATTGCCTCGATGATTGATACGATTTGGTCTGAAACTGCAGCTGCAAAATCCTGCTCGATGATATCCCATACCCGCAGGGTACCCCGGTGCTCATGGCACAGGATGCCGATAAGAACCCCGCTTCTCCGGATCGGGATATCCAGCATTGCGGTTATTCCCTTCGGGATGAGGTAGGAAGCAGTAAACTCAGCAGTCCGCTCATCGGCCCGGGCATCCGTTGCAGCAAGAATCCGGTTTTCATCCAGTGTCCTGAAATACCGTGGATAATCCGATCGCTTCAGCCTGTCCCCGGAATCATGGCTGCCGGAGATGCTCTCATAGGCATCTGCACACACGAATTCAGACCCGTCTTCTGACCGCAGCCAGATGCTCACCCTCCCGATATCCAGTGTTTTTGCTTCGATCTCAGTTATTGTATACAGGTAATCCGTGAATTTGCCGGACGGAAGCCGGGTGATCTCCAGGAGCGCTTTCTGGGTTTTTTGTAAAAGATCCGTCTTGTGTTTCTGCACTTCCCCGGCGCGCTTCTTCTCCGAGATATCCGTTCCTGTGGCAATCAGTACTTCTTTTCCGAAATAGGTGCCTTTGCAGAGTTTGATCTCTTCTGGAAAAACCGTACCATCTTTTCGTTTTCCCCAGAATTCCAGTTCCTGCGGCTCTCCTGAGAATGCCTTCTGCATCTTCCCGATTATTGCAGTTAAATCGTTCATCCCGGGAGCTGACAAAAATTCCGGGGTCTTTCCTATGAACTCTTCGCGGCTGTACCTGAACATTGCACAGGCCGCGGTATTCACTTCCGCAAATGTCCCGTCGGGGTTCTGAATATAAATTGCCTGTTGAATAGTATTGAAAAGGTCCTGATAGCTATCCTCGCTCTGGCGGAGTGTCTGCTGGGTTGTCGGCTTCTTTTGCAGGGATGCCTTTTTTAAAATCTTATCCGGAGATTTTCCCTTTTTCTGGGTCATATCATCATCCCCCCGGGAATGCCAGGAACTATACGGTGAGAAACCCGTTCCCCAAAAAGAACCGCGTTTCGTACTGATGATCTCTGGTTCCTGCCATACCTGCCTGCCCGGGAATCGCCCGGAAAAGCACTGGTGTACACCATGTCCTTCATGCGTTTTCCTCTGGTGCTGCATCCCTATCGAGGGTGATTATAAACATCGTTCCCCCGTCCCGTTTCAGTTCAAGAGTCCCGGAAACCTGATCCACCAGGCTGTTGATCAGCCGCAGGCCAAGCGTTCCTGCATTTTTCCAGTCAAGATCAGCAGGGATCCCTATCCCGTCGTCACTGACAACGAGCGTAATGAAGTCCCCCTCGATCTTCCCGCTGATATGGATGGTACCCTGTCGGTTATCCGGGAACCCGTGCTTGAGAGCATTGGATACCAGTTCGTTCATGATCAGTCCCAGCGGGACTGCGGTGTTGATATCGATCATGATCCTGTCCATGGCAAGATCCAGTCTCACCCGCCGTGTATCGACCGCATAAAACGAGGTGAGCTGGGTTGCCAGGAACCGGGTATAATCGGCAAAATCGATCCGTGAGAGGCTCTCGGAGCGGTACAGTTTTTCATGGACAAGGGACATGGCCCGGACCCGGTTCTGGGTCTCGGCCATGATCTGTTTTGCCACGGGATCCTCGGTCTGGCGCATCTGGAGATTTGTTAAGCTGATGATGATCTGGAGGTTGTTCTTCACCCGGTGATGGATCTCCCGCAGGAGCAGGACTTTCTCATCCAGCGATGCCCGGATTGCGTCTTCGTCTTGTTTCTGGCGGGTGATGTCGTGGGCAGCTACAATGATCCGGGTATCGGTTGCTTCCTTGCCTCGGAAGAGTGTGGCATTGACCGAGAGCGGCGTGATGTGACCGTCCCCCCGTATGAGCCGGACCGTGTACTCGATTCGCCCCTCATCAGGGAGCCGGCTCAGGATATCCCTCGGGGTTGAGTCATCCACAAGGTAATGAGAGTACGAAGTCCCGATCAGCTGCTCCCGGGGGATACCTGTCAGTGTTTCGGTTGCCGTATTCACGTCCAGTACCATACCCTTCCGGTCAAGAACCACCATAATGTCCGGGTTGGCTTCAATAACCGAACGCGTATAACTGAGCGCGTCCTGCACTTCCTGCTCGGCATATTTCCGCTGGACGATCTCGTCGTGGAGTGCCTGAGTCCGCTCCTTTATGATCCTCTCGAGGTTGGCATTGAACCGGGCCAGGTTCGCTTCTGCCTCCTTGAGTACAGAGATGTCCCGCATGGACTCGATGGCGCCGGTCACCAGTCCCTGCAGGTCGATCAGCGGGGATGCAACCAGCGAGAGGGGGACCGTGTGTCCGTTCCGGGTAATCTCAGCCTGGGCAGTTACGGTTCTACCCTCCCAGCGGATACCGGAATAATTCATCCTTCCGGCATCCTGGTCCGGGTGGAGGACGAGATCGATGAGGGCCGGGCGGCGTTTCCCGTACATCCAGATGCTGTATTCGTAGTCGGCTTTCCCGATGATGTCCTGGCTTTTCACCCCGCTGAGCTGCTCGAGGGCCCGGTTCCACGCGAGAACGGTACCCTCATTGTCGATAACGAACGTGGGATCGGGAAGGAAGCTGATAATATCCGCAAAGAGCTGCCTTGATTCATCAAGCGCATCTTCAGCCCGTTTGCGCCCGGTAATGTCCTCGAATACCGCAACGAAATAATCTTTTTCCGGGCTGAAAACGGATACTTTCAGCCAGGTGTTTAATGGTTTGAAATCGATCTCAAATGTCTCTGATATCCCTGTTGATGCAACACGACCGTACATCTCGAAGAGTTCAGGAGTCAGTGTTCTGATATCCGGAATGGTTTCAAGAACCCGTTTCCCGATGATATCGTGAAGGCCGGTCAGCCGTTCGAACGCCGCGTTCACGTCAAGGTATACCCAGTCAGATGGTTTTCCCGTCTCATCGTACACCATCCGGCAATAGGCAAACCCTTCCAGCATATTCTCAAACAGGGTCCGGTATTTGTTCTCGCTCTCGCGCAATGCCTTGTCAGCAGTATCTTTCTGGACGGCGAGGGAGATGGCCCGGCTCAGGCCCTCTAGGATCGAATCCATATCCGGAGATATCGAAAAATCGGAAAACAGGGCAAAAACCCCGAGCACATCCCCATCCGGAGGTTTCAGCTGGTAACCTGCAAACGCCACAAGCCCGAGGCTTTTTGCCCATTCATGATCATGAACGCGGGGGTCATGCTCCACGTCGTTTGTGAGGAATTTTGTTTCCTCCCCAGAAGCAATACGCCCGATTTTGTAGGCGCCGAACGGGACCCGGCGATGCCCTTTCCCGTTAATATGGGTATACCTTCCGGAACTCGCCTTCAGGTGCAGACACTTGTCGCGGTACCGGCAAACATGCGGCCCTTCAGTCACCCCGGCGTGCATACAGTCCGTGGTGCACAGGTCTCCTTTCTCTATCAGCCAGATCCGGCAGAAATCTGCACCGAACGTCTCTACAACCCCGTCAGTGATGATCTTCAGTTTCTGATCGAGCGGGGCGGGAGCAAGGACGGACTCCAGGATCCTGTTCACTCCCGACTGCCAGAGGCGGATCCTCTCCCTCTCGTCTTCAGCCTTTTTACGCTGGATCAGCGTCCAGGCATTCTTTGCAAGCAGGGTGAGTACACTGATATCCTTCTCATCATAATCCACCGGCTTGTTCCCGACACCGATAATTGCAACAATCTTTTTTTCATTGAATATGGGAACAACCATCTCACGGTTCACCACCACATGACCTTCCGGGAGACCCTTTTTATAGGGAAGGCTGGCGTAATCATTATGGATGACCGGCCGGCGTTCACGGATGCAGTCCGCCCAGACCCCGGCCTTCTCAACCGGGTAATGCCGTTCGGGCTCTTTTGGGATAAAACAGTGTTTCCGGGTCTCCGTTGACCACGCGATCAGGTTGATAGTCTGTTCGTCAGGATTGATGAAATGGAAGAACCCGATCTTACTGGTAGTAATCCGTTCTGCTTCATCGAGCGTGTAACTCATGCATTCGGCGACTGACATCGTGTCGATCTGCTGGTTTATCCTGACTGCAGCCTGAACCGCGTCTTCTGCCCGTTTACGCCCGGTGATGTCAAGGATGACCCCTTCGTAATGGGTAATAATCCCCTCTGAATTACGACGGATGTGCGTGAAGTCCGCTACCCAGAAAACTTCCTGATTTTTCCCGAGGATCCGGTACTCCTGCGAGTTGTCATCGATATGGTGGCTGCTGTTGTATTCCACTTCCTGGCTGACCCGTGCGAGATCCTCAGGATGGATGATGGTGCTGTACTGGATCCGGCCCGACAGGAAATCCTCGCGGGTATACCCGAACTGCGAGATGTTCTCGCTCACCATCTCGACAGGCCAGTTCTCCTCGGCTTTCCAGAGGAAGGCAACGGCAGGGCTGGTGTTGATGATCCTTACCTGTTCTTCCTGCGTTTTCAGCAACTCTGCGATGCGTTCCTGGGCTGCTTTTCTCTCGGTAATATCCCGGATGGAACCCTGGAACCCGGTGATGGCTCCGGAAACATTTTTCCGGGCAACCGTGGTGATGAGAGTGTGGATGATGGTTCCGTCTTTCTTTCTTAAATCAACCGGATATTCAAACGAATACCCGTTCTCCCTGATGTACCTGATATGTGCTTCCCTGTCATGCGGGTTTGCATAGATCTGTGGAATCTTCGTTTTGAAGAGGTCTTCCCGGTTTTCATACCCGAATAATTCCACCGCGGCATTGTTGAAGTCCACCCAGCTGCCCTCCATGGTGGTGATAAACACGCAGTCCTGCGACGTAGAAAAGAATGCCCGGTAGCGCTCCTCGCTCTCCCTCAGGGCGGTTTCTGCCCGCTTTCGTTCTGTGATATCAAAGAGAAGAAGGAGTATGGCGGGATTGTTCCGGTACTGGATAGGGGTTGCCTTCACGATAACCGAGCGCCGGGTATCCTCTTTTGAAATGAGTTCGATCTCATAACCCGATGTGTCCCCTGCAAGCCTGGCCGCCATCTTCGATTTTACGGTATCGACGTACTCTTTTGCCACGTAGTCAAAGACCGGTGTCCCGACAAGCGATTCGGCGTTGTATCCCAGCGCCCTCGCTGAGGCCGGGTTCACATACAGAATATTCCCATCCATGCCGTAAACAGCGAGATATTCGGGAAGATTCTCAATAAGGCCGCGGTTGAATGACTCGCTCTCCCTGAGTGCATCTTCGATCTTTTTGCGTTCCGTGATGTCGAGAAAAGCCCCGATCAGGCCCCCCAGCGAGCCGTCCTGCTGGAAGAACGGGGCTTTGTAAAAGATAACATCATGACGTGAGCCATCGGCATACTGTACCCGCGTCTCGTAGCGCTGGGGAGCAGGATGGTCAAACATCTGCTGGTCGGCGGCAGCATAGGTATCAGCCAGATCTTTTGGCGATAGGTCGTATACGCCTTTTCCCACGATTTGGTCCCGCCGGATTCCCAGGTATTCCTCAAACGGGGGATTGCAGCCAAGATACTTCCCGTGGGAATCCTTGAAAAAGATTGGTATCGGGAGTGTATCGATCATGGCGCCAAGGAACCGTGAACTTTCCGTGGCACGGAGCTCGGCGGCTTTTTGCGCCGTGATGTCGCGCCCGATGGAAATATACCGGCTTATGATACCCGAATTATCCCGGAGCCCCCGGGTATTCCAGACTATGGTTTTTATTGAACCGTCTGCACACCGGATTTCAGTCTCAAAATTCTCAAGGAGTGTATCTTTGCTGAGGATCCGCTGGATATCCGCTGTCACTTTTTTCCGGTATTCAGGATCCGGGTAGAGCTGTTTCCAGATGGTTCTTCTCCCAAGCACATCCTCTTTTTTATATCCGCTGATGCTCTCGGCAGCCTCGTTCCATATTTCCGGAGTTCCTTCAGGAGTCAGGACCGAGATCCAGACATTGGCATTGGCAATAACGCTCTCCTGGAACTGCTGCTGCCGGGCGATCCTTTCCGTGCTCTGCTTTTCCGATAACCCTATCTGTTGCAGTTGTTCGGACAGGTATGCAATAACTGCCGCAATTCCGATGAAAACGGCACAGCGGTAGACTGCACCCAGAATGACCTCCCCATTCCCGAGATCAAAACCCGTGACAAGCCCAACATACGCAAGACTCAGAAGAACACAGAATACGAACCCTTTCCACCGGTAGCGGTAAGCGAGGAGAATGATCGGGAAATAATAGAGGTGCATGAAGATTATCGTGATGCCGTGAGCAAGGCACCAGACGGTGAGTGCCAGGACCCCGACAGAAAGCGCGAGAATAAGGCTTCTCCAGGAGTTCTCGCCCATTATGAACCCGGCAGGCGTCTTCATGGCGGATTACCTGTCCCGTATCCTGGAATACAATCCATCATGGTTACCATCATCATTCCTTCTCGTGCAGCACTATCGTGAACAGTGTCCCGGCACTCCGGTCAAGCTCGATCGTTCCGCTGAGCTGGTCAACGAGCGAATTGACCAGGCGGAGTCCCAGCGAGGGGGTATTGCGCCAGTCAAAATCAGCGGGAATCCCGATCCCGTCATCCCTGAAAATCACCGTAACTTCCTGCCCGGTATTCTGCACGCTGATAAAGACTTCACCGGTTCTTCCTGCCGGGAAAGCGTACTTGAGCGAGTTTGAGATCAGTTCGTTGATGATGAGCCCGAGAGGGATGGCGGTGTTGATATCAACCCCGACACCAGAGATATCCAGACTGAAGCGGATGCCCCGGCTCTTGGCATCGTAAAACTGGAAGAGCCCGGTTCCCAGGAACTTAATATAATCATTCAGGTCGATATGAGCGATATCTTCTGCCCGGTACAGTTTTTCATGGACAAGGGCCATGGCCTTGACCCGGTTCTGGCTCTCCCGAATTGCCGCCAGCGTGGGCTCATCCTTGATGTAACGGGACTGCAGGTTGAGGAGGCTCACAATGATCTGGAGGTTGTTCTTTACCCGGTGATGAACCTCTTTGAGGAGTATGGTCTTCTCTTCAAGGGCTGAACGGATCTTTGCTTCGGCATCAAGCCTCTGGACATTCTCTTGTGCAAGCGCGGTATTGGCAAGGGAGAGCGCTTCAGTCCGGTCTTTCACCCGCTGTTCAAGAACGGCATTCAGGGATCGGATCTCGGATTCCATCATCCTGCGGTTCGTGATATCGATATTGACCCCGGTCATGCGGATGGGCTCTCCCTTATCGTCAGTTTCAACAATTTTTCCCCTGCCAAGGACCCAGATCCAGTTCTCCTCTTTTGACCGGATGCGGTACTCGATCTCGATCTGCGATTGTCTTTCCTGGATCTTCCTGAGGAGGACCGGAATTACGCGATCGCGGTCATCCGGGTGCATCAGGCTGATCCATCCTTCAAACGTTGGAGGGAATCCGCCGGGTTCATAACCGAGCATGGTATAGAACCGGTCGCTGAATACTGCCTGGCCGGTGGGGAGGTGCCAGTCCCAGAAGCCGGCATCCGCACCTTCGAGCGATAACCGGAGCCGCTCCTCGCTCTGCCGGAGAGCCTGTTCGGCCTCCTTGCGCTGCTGGATCGGGCGCGTTGTTATGACAATGCCCTCAATGCCAGGTACATCCAGGAGGTTGGTTGCAATGGAATCCACCCAGATATACTCTCCATCCGCTTTCCGGAGCCGGAACTCGGTTGGCGTACCGGTATTTTTTGCGTCAATTACGTTCCTGAGATCCTGTCTTACCCGTTCAATATCCTCAGGGTGGATGAAATCCATGGGATCTTTGCCGGTCATGAAATCCGGGGGATATCCCAGTATCCTCGCAGACGAGGGTGAATCATAGATGATCCTCCCGCTCCGGTCAAGTATGCGAATCAGATCCGAGGAGTTCTGGATCATGGCCCGGAACCGGATCTCGCTGTCCCGGAGTGCGTCTTGTGCCATCCTGCGCGTGGTGATGTCCCGGTTGCTTCCCCTCCGGCCTATCCCCTCACCCAGACTGTTGAAAAGCGGATGGCAGATATGACCGATCCAGACAATATTCCCGTTCTTTGCCGTGATACGGAATTCGATTCCTCCCTCCGGATCCGCTTCGGTATATCCGGGTTCAGTATGGGGGATGAAAATCTGCAGGTCGTCCGGGTGGATGATTCTCTTGAAAAGGTCAGGGTCTTTATAAAATTCTTCTGGAGAATAGCCGGTGATCCGCTCGCATGACGGGGTAATATACTCGAACTTCCCATCCGGAAGGATCCAGTACTCCCAGTCGTAGGTGTAATCGGCAACGGTCCGGAATTTTTGTTCGCTCTCCATGAGCGAGTATTCCATCTGTTTCCTTTCGGTGATGTCCTGGTTTGCCCCGAAGGTTTTGACCGTCCGCCCCTCTGCATCCTTAATGATCCCGAAACGCACGATAATTGTCCGGATTCCGCCGTCCCTGCGAATGATCCGGTGCTCCACCCGGGATTCAAACTGCGGGTCTGTGGTTTCAACAGCCTTTCTTACCTCCTCGGCAACCAGGTGCTGGTCCTCAGGGTAAACGAACTCCCGCGCATACACGTCTGCGGGCATCATGTAGCCACCCTCCCGCTCGGCGGTGGTGCCGTACAGTGTGTAAAACCGGTCATTGAAGGTGAAGAGACCGGTCAGTGCATCGAACTCCCAGTTCACGAGTTGTGCGAGATCCATTACCTCCCGGAGCTGGATCTCGTTCTGTTTTAAGGCAAATTCTGCCTGTTTACGCCCGGTGATATCCATCGACAGGACCTGAATCCCTGCCGGGGTCCCGTCGGGAGCGGAGATGCGGGAGTAGATACTCAGGTACCAGCCATTTCCCTCGGGCAGGGAGACATAGTCCTCGTACTCCAGAGGATCCGGAGACAATTCAGCCTTGCGCATCCGGCTCACGTAGAGCTCAGATCGTTCCCCGAAGAGTTCATGAATATTTTTCCCAATCAGATCAGCCTCCCTCCCTTTGAGATGATCCAGGCTGATCTGATTGAGATAGAGCAGCGTCCCGTCTATGCTCCAGTAGCCGACTCCGATCCCGGCACCGTTCAGGAGAGCACGGTACCGCTCCTCACTCACCGCCAGGGCTTCCTGCACTTGTTTCTGCAGGGTTATGTCGAATGCAACAACAGAGAGCCGTTTGACGTCCCCTCGGGAGTCCAGCAGGGGCATGATCACGATATCATGATAACGGCCCTCATTCTCGTCCTCGTGCCGCACCATCTCTTTTGTCCGGATGGCCTCCTCCACCCATTCTTTCCGGCGTTGTGCAACCGCCGGGGGGAACAGGTCCCATACCGGTTTACCAAGGATATGTTCGGTGGTTGTACGGTATCCATTCAGGATGGTTTCATTGACATCAAGGAGAATTCCTTCGCGGTCGATGATGAAAGCCCCGATGGTGGGTGCGTTCATCAGGGTCCGGGCTTTCTCCTCGCTCTCCCGCAGTCTCTCTTCTGCTTTCTTCTTTTCCGTCACATCCTCATAGAGTGCTACAACTTCCCCGGACGGGAGCCGGTACACATAATTATCCCGCCACCCGGAGATCCGGTTGTCCTGGTAAAACGAGACCGGAAATGATTCAGCTGTCCCGGTCTTTGCCACCCGCTGGAGAACTTCCAGCAGGCCGAACTCACGGACCCCGGGGAATATCTCGAGGATCCTTTTGCCGGTTATCTCATCTTTCCTGACATTCTCTATCGTTTCAACGGCATGGTTTACATCCTGGATAACGAAATCCGCGCCATCCGGGGTTGGTTTATATACAGCCACCCCGGCACTCATGTTGCTGAAAAGGTCCCGGAACCGTGCTTCGCTCTCCTGCAGGGCGAGTCCGGCCTTTTTCATGTCGGTGATGTCCCGGGAGAAGATAGCTACCGAATCGAAATTCTCATGATCCGGATTTTGAACCGGGTACACCTCGTTATGGAAGTATATCCCGTTCCGCTCGTCATCAAATCGTGCCGGTTCACCCGTTGCAAAAACGCGATCGATAATCTCCTTTCTTTCCCTGGCGACATACTGCGGCAGCAGGTCATAGGCACAATGTCCGAGTACCTCCTGCACGGACTTCCCGAATCGTCGGGCACCGGCTTCGTTGATATTGATGACTGATCCATTCCGGTCAAGGAGAACAATGGTATCATTGGGTGCATTCAGGAGGATTTCCAGGGTGACTTCCCGTTTCTTTAAGATCTCTTCAGCCTGCTTGCGTTCCGTGATGTCCCGGATCACTTCTATGGCACCAATGCGGTTGCCACCGGAACCATAGAGGGAGGTTGCGGTAGCCCAGAGATATGCCCCCCTCCCTCCGTGAAGTCCCGGGCTGAAAATTTCCGAGGTTATCCTCCCTTCAGACCTCTCGATAAAATCATATTTTTTTTCGGTTTCTGGGTCTTCAAAAAGGACAAGGTCGATAAGGATAGGCCGTCGTTCTCCATAGAACGGGATACTGTATTCATAATCGCCTTTCCCCAGCATATCGGCTTCAAAAACCCCGGTCAGTCGCTCGATCGCCTTGTTCCACGCAATGACCCGGCCCTCTGTATCCACTGCAAGCACGGCATCGGGGAGAAAACCAATGATGTCCAGGAGACGCTTATCAGAATCCCGTTTCTCCTCTTCAGCCCGCTTCCTTTGCCGGATATTCTCCCAGAAACGGAGTGCCTTCCTGGCAATACCCGGCATGTCCTCAAATACCGTTGCCGACTTGACAATGTAATCAACGGCCCCGGACTTCATGATCTCCACGGCAAGATGCTCATCGCCAAAGCCTGTCATGACCACGAGCGGGGTTGTGACCACCCCGTTGATCCGGGTCAGGATATCGATGCCCGTGCCATCCGGAAGATTCCAGTCCGAGATGATCAGGTCGGGGGGATCGCGCCCGGAGATCTCCCGTGCCTGGCGGATAGTTGCTGCTACAGAGATCCGGAACTGCTCCGGATCCAGTTTAAATGCCCGTAAAATAAGATCCAGGTGATTCCTGTCATCTTCGATGAGCAGGATATGGAGGATTTTTTCCTGTTTTTCTGCCATGTCTGGAGGTGCCGTAACTGCATGCCCCCGGGAGTTATTCTTTTATTGGTTTTGCATTCCAGCCAAGCCAGTAGAACCCAAGGTCTTTCATCAGCCGGGTAAATGTCTTGAAATCCAGGGGTTTGACAACATAGCTGTTTGCATGATGATCAAAGGACTGGACAATATCGCTCTCCGCCTCAGAGCTGGTGAGGATGACAACCGGGATACGGAGAAGCTCCGGCGTTGACTTGATTATTTTTAAGACTTCGAGCCCGTCAACCCGGGGGAGCCGGAGGTCGAGGAGCACGAGGTTTGGCCGGGGATTCTGTTTCAGATCAGCATATGCCCCCCTGCTGAAAAGGTAGTCAAGGGCCTTCTCGCCATCCGATACATGGTGGATCAGATTCGCCACCTGCTGGTCCCGCATACCCCGGATAACCAGTTCGGCATGATCCTCGTTGTCCTCCACAAGCAGGATATGCAGAGGCTCCCCGTTCAAATCAGTCATAAGTTTTTCTCTTATATTTAAGGGTTATTATTGTTATCGGTAGAACCTGTCAGAGCACCATGCAGCGTGAACCGGATGGTGGTCCCTTTCATAGGACCTTCCGACTCTGCCCAGATCTTACCCCCGTGCACTTCGATGATCCTCCGGGCAATGGGCAGGCCGATTCCTGTACCATGGGTTGACACATCGAGCCGTTCGAACAGTTTGAAGATCCGTTCAAGATAACGGGGGTCGATGCCGATCCCGTTGTCCTGCACAAAGAAGACCGGTTCTGCCCCGGATGTATCCACGCCAATCCTGATCACCGGATCCGGCTGTCCTGCGGAGAACTTGATGGAATTTTCAAGGAGGTTGACCAGAACCTCGCGGATACGGGCATGATCGACACTGACTTCGGGCAGACCGTCGGCAATCTCAACTTCAATACTCCGTTCGGCCAGGGAACCGGCAAGGAGATCCACCGCTTCGTGGGCTATAGTGCCAAATGAAACTTTCTCCGGGGGTGATACCACGCGCCCGATCCGTGAGAGCTCCAGGAGATCGGAGAGAAGTTCCTGCATGGTATCCGCAGCAGTCATGATACGGTGGAGATCCTTTTTCAGCCGTGCCTGGTCCCCCTTCCGGATATCGTCCTCAAGGAGCCCGGTAAATCCCTTGATCGTGATGAGCGGGCTCTTGAGATCGTGGGAAACCGTGTAGGTGAAGCGTTCGAGTTCCGCGTTCTTCTGTTCAAGCTCCCGGATCAGCTGCTCCTGCAACACTTCTGCCCGCTTGCGGGAGGTGATATCCTCAAACATCGTGGCAAACCGTCCTTTTCTCGTTGAATATACTGAAATTGTAAAGTATTTTTTCATAGGTTCAAAATAGACCTCGAACTTTTCCGGCACTCTGGTCTCTGCCACCCTCGAATAAACCTCGAAATACGGGGGAGTATCGACCCCGTACGCCTCGCGGCTGGTTTTCCCGATAACCTCATCTCTCCTGATCCCGAGGATGGATTCAAAGGCCGGGTTCACATCAAGGATCCGGTAATCAGCGGGATTTCCAGCTGCATCATACACCATCTCGTGGAGTGCACTGCCCTCTGTCATCCGGTTGAAGAGAACCCGGTATTTCTCCTCGTTCTGACGCAGCGCATCCTCTGCCATTTTGCGGTCAGTGATGTCATATCCCTGTGCAATCGTTGAGATGATGGTTCCCTGAGGATTGACAATATTTGCCGAGTTCCAGAGCGCGATCCGGATTTCCCCGGATACATGGAGTATCGGGATCTCTACAATCTCCCATCGTTCCCCTGCCAGGGTTTTTTGGATCAGGTTAAGTGATGCATCCCGGCTGGTTTCCGGAAAGAGTATCTCGAGGTGCTGGCCGATAACATCCTGTTCAAACCTTCCCGTGAGGTGCTCGAATGCATGATTGAACCTTGTAATCCGGAACGTCGGGTCCCATACAATCATCGGGGCATTGGCATAATCCAGCAGGTTGCTGAGGTATTCATTGGTTTCACGGCGTGCTTCTTCCGCGTTCTTGCGGTCGGTGATGTCCCGGTTGGAAACCCGTATCCCGGACCATGTGCCGTCTTTTATGTAGATCGACCGGCAGATATGGCCGATCCAGCGCAGGCTGCCATCCTTTCTGATAATGCGGAATTCGATTTGGTTATGGCTATCAGAACCCTCGGCTTTTCCATGTTCTGCGCGGTGCTCCTCCCACAGAGTTCTGTCATCAGGGTGGACGATCCGGTCTATCAGTGTCCTGTCAACGGTAAATTCATCAGGAGAGTGCCCGGTGATGCGAAGGACAGATGGGGACATATAGATTATTTCACTGTCCGGGCTGATCCAGTACTCCCAGTCATAGGTCCAGTCAATCATGGTGCGGAAGCGCTCCTCACCCTTCCGCAGTGCTTCATCAGCCTGTTTTTTGTCGGTGATGTCATCAATGAAACCCAGCAGGTTCGTGAGCTTGCCGGCCTTGTCTCTCAGTGTCGAGATAGTGATCGATGCCCAGAAGACCGTCCCGTCTTTCCGTATATACCGCTTCTCTGTTTTGTATACTGCAATGTCACCGGTTTTCAGGCGGTTTACCTGGGCAATATCTGTTGCAATATGATCCGGATGAGTGATCTCGGCAAAGGTTTTTGTCTTCAGTTCCTCTTCGTTATACCCGAGCATCGCGCAGAACATTGCATTGGCTGCCTGGAACCTGAAGTCCGGCCGGACAAGGACCATGCCCACCATGCTGTTCTCAAAAACACTCCGGAACCGGATCTCGCTCTCCTCGCGTGCCTCCTCCGCCTGCTTCCGTTCAGTGATATCGATTCCCTGTGCTATCGTGGCAATAAGAACTCCGTCCGGACTGGTGACATTTGCCGAGTTCCAGAGAACGGTCCTTGTGGTTCCCCCGATCTGCCGGATCGGGATCTCGACAATTTTCCACTGCTCCCCTGAGGAGGTTGAACGGATGCGCTCCATGGAGGATTTGCAGGTCTCTTCCGGGAAGAGGATATGCAGGAACTGCCCGATCACGTCTTTCCTGGACAATCCTGTCAGTGTTTCAAAAGCGTGATTGAACTCGGTTATCCGATACTCCGGGTTCCATGTGATGATCGGGGCATTGGCATAATGGATCAGGTTCTCAAGGTATTCCCGAGTCTCTCTCTCATCTTTCTCCGCCTGCAAGCGTCCTTCCTGTTCATTTTCAAGCTGCCTGCTGAAAATGCCGGACATCTTGGCAATGAGATATGAAGCGATGATCGTAAATCCGACAAGGAGCAGGCTCACCAGTATCGTGTTTTGCGCTCCATAAATCTCAGGAACCAGCAAACTGATGAAATCCTGAACAAAGATGACAAGAATAACAAGCGGCAGGAATATCCGGAGCAGACGTGCCCGGATTGAAGGACCGGTTATATAGGAAATGGGAATGGATCCCTGTCCTGCCGTGATAACAAGGCCGGCGCCCATGATCAACCCTGCAAGCGCCGAGGTAACTGCTATGGGGATCAGGACTGTTCCATAGAGAAATGGCTTGCCGTGTACATAACTAAGCAGGATGGTGAAACTGGAAAGGGCAACGACCGTCCCGAGGATACCGGCCACATTCCTGAGCTGAACTTTTTGCTCCTGATAGCGGGAGGATACCAGAATTACGAAAAGGCCGAGCGCGGAGATGAATAGAAGAATTGCTGCCAGGGGGGAAATTGGCGTAAGGGAAGTGGCAAATACCGCATCTCCGGACCTGATAAGAAGTGTCTCAACAAAGATATGTCCCCCCATGATATTCATCGGAATTTCCATTGCAGACAGGACGATGATGAGGAGGACAAGCGCCGAAACTGCCAGCCAGATCCTGCCTTCAGGGAGGCGGTACGCACAGATGGCAAGTACCAGGCCAAGAACAATCCAGGCAAGACAGGCGCTGATGGCGATCGGTTTGAGCCCCGGAAGAACGCTCGTGAGGAGGGGTATGCCGAACCACAACCCGGCCAGCCCGAGGAGCCCGATGAGCGCCACGGCAAGACCGCAGGTAACCCCTGTATCTCTGAACGGCGAATTACGGTCCCGCGGGATGTCCGAAATGGAATCCTGCCCTGCATCAGGAATGGACATCAGGACCCCGGATTTCTGTCGGCATTCTTCTGCACAATCCTCTCGTAGTTGTCGAAATCGATTTTCATGTTCATATAGTTTTCTTTTATTGGCCTTGCAGGAGATGGAGAACAAAGGGGAAATACCGGTCATTGTTACTCCGTAAAAACCCGCTCCCTTTTGCTGAAATGGATGAAAAAGACCCGGGACCGGAGATTATTATCATGGTTTGAACCTTCTGCTCAACCACAAACCTGTTGAATGATTCATTCGAACCCGTACATGACTGAAATGAACGGAATTTTCATATCCCCGGCAGGAACCAGAGCACGGCTGCTCATGACACTCTTCCTTGCCAGTTTCATGATCCCCGCAGCTCCTGCAGCAGGTCCATTGTCCTCTTATCCGATAACCCCGCTGGCGGAGGTACCGGATATCAGCATGACCGGCGTGTCGCTTGCAAATATGACCATCCCCCCGGAGTACCAGAGCACACCCGTTCCCGTCACCATCTTTAAGGCTGAGGTGACTGCCACTTCCCTGCCGGGCCCGAGATACATGGCTTTTGGTCCAAGCGTGATTGGTCTCTCCATCGATCCCCGGTGGCTTATCATCCTCATTCCCGCGATCGCGGTTGCTGCCTTTTGCGGATACTGGTATTTTGGAAAACGAAAACGGGAGAACTAACGCCGCAATCAATCCGGCACGATTTTTTTAGAGATCTCCTTCCAGAACGGCAAAACCCATAACGCGATTTAAATTTTAGGCTCTGTTGAAATCCTAATCCGGTAAATAAAATCTCGTTTGATGAGATCAAATCTCTATTGGAATACGAATCAATGTTTCAAAAGACTATTCTGATAATATGAACATTCCCACCCCCTACGGGGGTCGCTCGGGCACCTATCCGGGCCCTCGCTGGGCGAAAAGGTTGATCAAAACCATATATGCTGGAATGGGGTCAAGGGGTGCTCCCCTTGGGGAGCCTCCCCCTTTGGGGGAGTGAGGGGGTCACGCTCCTTAGAGTGTGAAGAGAATAAAAAAGGAAACGAGAATTTCATCAGAGCAATGTTCTTTCCTTCATTTTTAAACCTTATTTATTGCCAGGTATGGTCTGTTTTTAAATCCCTGCAGGAAATATGGTAGTGAAGGATCATGGATAAGGGCAGGAACCGGGATCGTGATGATGACACCGCACCTTACCTTCCCGAACGATACCGCCGTCATGTGAATGCTAAAAAACAACAAAAACTTATTAAAAAGATTCTCATTACCTCTGGAATTGTTGTCCTCCTGTTCGTTTCCGCGCTCGTGGTTTTTGGGGGGTTGCCGGGTATACAACTCCCCGCCCTGCCGGCACCTCCCGCCATTTTAGAACCTCTCAATCCCCCAAAGATGACTCCCCCCGTCGGGCCTGCAGCAAACCTGACGGCACCGGCTCTTCTTGCTATTACGTACGGGCCGGGCATGCAGCAGGTAACAGCAGGTTCGGGTCTCCTGCCTCCTGAAATTGCAATTGATCTCATCCGTCTTGAATACCCGGCACCAGAGTACACCCTTGTCAGCGTGAACCTGACCGGGCATGCCGGCAAAAAAATCTACGAGTTCATGATCCGGCCACGCGCGGGAGCAGAAAACCCTGCCATGATAACTGTCGGTATCGATGCGATAAGCGGAGAACCTTATACTCCCGGGCAGGAAACTGCCAAGACCGTTGCAGAACAGGCCCGGCGCATTGCAGGCAATGCCTTTTTGTACCTGAAACCAGACCAGATCCGGGTCAGGTACCATACCCTTTCAGACAATTCCCGGTCATGGGATTTTGTGCTGGTGAAAGAGAATGTAAGTATCCTTTCGGGTTCGCTGGACCCGGAGACCGGAAAGATCTCCTCATTCCTGCTGCAGGTATCCCCGGATGGCCGGCCGGCACGCCCGATCCTTACCATGGCGGATGCCCGGACGGTTGCCGACCGGACGATTGCCGGGTGGAACGGGCAGATCCCGGTTGTGATGAACAGCGGGTTGTACGAACCCATTGGAGATGCCAGCAGTCCGGTGGCGGGCCGGTATGTATTTGAATATAACCGGATCGCCCAGGACCAGCCCTGCGATGTAGACGGGTTTACTGTGGCAGTCGATTCTGTGAGCGGTGAAGTTATGGAATATGAACGGAGGTGGAGCGATCCTGACAATGCGTTTTCGTTTGCCTCTGACCCTGTCGTAACGAAACGTGATGCAACCTTTGTTGTCCTCCAAAATGCAAGCGAGATCGCGCCTCAGTCGGTCCAGAGCATCCAGATCCTGACCGTCCGGCTCCTCTGGAAAGACCGGCACTCCCCGGGACTGACCCCCCGCCCGGGAACCATTCCCCTTGCCTGGAAAGTCACGTTCGATGACGCCCCCCTTCGTGCAAGATCCCCTCCGGAAGTGGCCACGGGCTGGGTTGATGTAAAGACCGGGGCAATCCTTGAGATGGATTACCGCCACTGACCGGTTCTTCGTATCGCAGGATTCATCGGCTGAAAAGCACAAATATCCCCGCAATTGTTGATCTATTCATGAGAATAGTGACCCGTTACCTGCAAAAAAAAATAAAACAGAAAATTCCCTTCATGTTCCGGATTGATGCCGGTGCAGTGCAGGATACCGGGTGTTCAGCACTGTTCGCAGTTATATTCCACTTTGAGAGCGGTCTTGCGCATGTCGCCCCGGATCTGCTTTTTCCCACCGGCAATAAACCATTTCTGGCATTTTGTACACCGCTTTGGCAGGATTTTGTCCCAGACCTTCATCGGGATCTCGAGGACAAATTCTGTTTTGTTCCATTCTTCAGGTGGTTTCTCTGCATTCGCTTCGTACAGGGCGACGAACTCCATAATCTGGTGGGGGGGAACGCCGAGGTCAACAAATTTCTTGAACACGAAATAGTTGAAGATGAGCCAGGACAGGTCCGAGCGATCGAGGATCCCTTCGTATTCCCCGAAGGCCTCGTCGAATTCCTCGAGCGAGCAGCCGCAGAGCGGGCATTTGCCGCCAACGAGCTCATCGAGAAATACTTCTTCCTGGCACCCCGGACAGGTCGTGTGCGGGGATTGCATGCGTGATGTCATTGTTGCTCCGGTTTATTGATGGTTATCTGGTATTCATATCCTTGAATGGTAAAACGGTTTCTGGTATTGGATTGATGTTTCTAGTATTGATCGGGCAGGCTGATAAGCGTATCACCAGTGCACATGCCCGACGATAAAAAGGTTATGGGCAGGAATTTTAATCTGCCGAAGGCTCGCCCTGCTCCATCACAACCGACCCGAAGATCACTTTCTCGAGAACCTGTGAAACGTACTTGATATGCATAGCTTTCTCGAGATCCTCGTTCCTGTGGACATCTGCCCAGAGCTGGAGGCGCATTAAGGAGAACCGGAACCTGTCCAGGGTCTCGTCGTCGAGGCTCATCGCTTCCCGGTAAATGGGTTCAAGCATGTCCGGGAAGGCAAGCGGATTCTCGAGCGCCACAATAACTCCCTTGTAAATGGGGAGCGGTTGTTCCCTGCCTGTCAGAATCCGCAGATAGTCCATTTTTTAACCCTCGGTTACTTTGATGAGTTCCTGCATGACGGCGTCCACGCTCTTCCACGTGGGGCTGTCACCAGTACGCCGGATGATGAACGGCCTGCCTTCGTCGCCTGCCTTGCGCATTTCGATATCCAGCGGGATTGCACCAAGGAACGGGACCTTGAGTTCTTCGGCAATCTTTTTACCGCCGCCCTTGCCGAAGAGCTCGATCTGCTCACCGCAGTGAGGGCAGACCATTCCGCTCATATTCTCGATGATACCGATGACCGGGAGGCCGAGTTTCTCGATGAACTTTGCTGATTTCCGGGCATCCATGGTGGCAACATCCTGGGGTGTCGTGACCACGACCGCCCCGCGGACATTGGGAGCGAGCTGGGCGATGGTGAGGGCCTCGTCACCGGTGCCCGGCGGGAGGTCCACGACAAGATAGTCGAGTGAGCCCCAGTTCACTTCAGTGAGGAACTGCTGGATTGCAGCCATCTTCATCGGGCCACGCCAGATGATGGGCGTGCTGGTGTCGGGCAGCAGGAACGCCATGGAGATGACCGAGAGATTGCCGGTTACGTGGACTGGTTCAATCCGGTCGTCCATCATAGCAAGCTTGTGGTCTTCGATCCCCAGCATCTTGGGAACATTGGGGCCGTGCATATCAAGGTCAAGAAGCCCGATCTTCTTGCCGCTGGCTGCGAGTGCATATGCGAGGTTGACCGAGACGGTGGATTTCCCGACCCCCCCCTTGCCGGAAAGGACCATGATAACGTGCTTAACGTCAATATCTGCCTTGGGCGGCAGCCCGGCCGGACCGGTCTTTGCCGATGCACAGGTTGTTGCGGTCGGACAACTCGAGCACTCCTTCTTGCACTCCTCATCCGCCTGCGGTTTCTTGGTATTGTTCTTTTTCATATTCTGCCTCCAGTAAAAACAACTGTGTACTCTCACCAGTTGTCTGCACAAGACAATAAAGATGTGGAGATCAGGGCAGGGACACAATTCCCCTTCTGTTCACCCCCATGCCATATGTTCCGGCTCACCTCCGGCTTCGTCACCATTAAGTGGTTCCGGCAGAGATGTCTTCTGATATGCAGAGTCCTGCCTCTTTCCATGTCCCGGATCCGGTCCTGGATCGGGAAATACGGATGCAGACCGAACGGCGCGAATCACTCCTCTCTCCCCTTGCCGCGCGAAGTTCCGGTGCTGTCCGCAGGCATGCAAGGAAACCCGAGGATATCCGGACCCCGTATTCCCGGGATGCGGACCGGATTATCCATACGCGTGCTTATACCCGTTATATCGATAAAACCCAGGTCTTTTACCTTGTGGAAAACGATCATATCACCCACCGCGTCATCCATGTCCAGCTGGTTTCCAAGGTTGCCCGGACCATCGGACGATGCCTGCGGCTCAACGAGGACCTTATCGAGGCGATTGCCCTTGGCCATGATATCGGTCACATCCCGTATGGCCATTTTGGTGAAACCTGCCTCTCTGAACTCTGCGAAAAAAACGGTATCGGGAAATTCTCTCATAATGTCCAGAGCGTCCGGTTCCTCGACCGGATCGAGGACTGCGACCTGACCCTTCAGGTTCTTGACGGGGTTCTCTGTCATAATGGCGAGGCGGACGATGTCAGGATCCGGCCCGAGCCCTGTGATAGTTTTGATGCATTTGACCGGAAAGTGGCGGAGTCAGCAAACAAAGAGCGTATCCGCTCTCCTGCCACCCTGGAAGGATGCGCAGTCAAGTTCGCAGATACCATTGCCTACATAGGCCGGGATCTCCAGGATGCCCGCGAGATCGGTCTAATCGGCGATGACACACCTGTTCCGGACTCCTGTGGGGAGGTACTGGGCCGGGACAATGGCCGGATCATTGATACCCTCATCCACGATCTGCTGGAGAACAGCGATGCCGAAGAGGCCGGGTATATCTCGTACAGCCCCGAAGTTGAAAAAGCGCTCATCGACCTGCGGGCATTCTCCCGCCGGCATATCTATGATAATCCGGCCCTCACGACAGAACGGGACAAGATCCGGAAGATGTTTGCCACTCTTTTCTCTGCATATCTGGACGATCTGGAGAAGGACCGACGGACTGCAAAAATCTTTACCGATTTTATTGACAGCGGGCCGGTAAGCAGGACGTACCTTGACTCAGCAAAACCGCAAGAGCTGGTCCGGGATTTCATTGCGGGAATGACGGACCGCTACTTTGCAAAGCGTTTCGAGGAGTGCGTGATACCCCGGAGAATTGATGGAAAATTTAATTTTCCTGGTGCCCGGGATTAATCATACTTTCCTTTTGGGGCGGTCCAGCCGGTGAATCCGCAGTAGATGCAGCCGACTCCTTCACAGTGATGGCACTGATGTTTGGGCGCAGTGACAAGTACGGTTCCTGTTTTATTGCAGTACGTGCAGCCAAGGCCTCCACAATGCCCGCACTCTGCCGGTTCATAGGTTTTTTCATTCATTGTTATTCATCTCACTTCAAAAACCGGCCAGTGTTCTGTTCTGCTTCCGGCTCAATCGTCATCTTCGTCAAGGTATCCCCGGAGTGCAGCCATGAGATCTGCCGCTGACTGGTAGCGGTCCTGCGGGTTCTTTGCAAGGCATTTTAGGATGATCTTCTCAACTGCTTCTGCCTCGGGATTATATTCTGACGGGGGAATGGGAGTCTCCCGCAGGATCGCGTTGCCCACTTCGACAATACTCTCTCCCCCGAACGGGATCGAACCGGTAACCAGTTCATAGAAGACAACGCCCAGCTGGTAGATATCGGTCCGCTCATCGGTCCTGCCGAACTCCGTGGGAGAAACCTGCTCCGGCGCGGCATAGGAGAGAGAGAACCCGGCAATGCTCGATTTCTTGACCTCCGCTGCAAGCACCTTGCTCATCCCCCAGTCGGTAATCTTGGGCACCAGTTCTTCGGTGAGGAGGATGTTGTGCGGTTTGATGTCCCTGTGGATGAACCCGTGCTCGTGGGCGTACCGGAGGCCGTCGACAATGCCGGTGATGAGGTGAACGGCTTTCCATACCGGCAGGGGTTTCTCGATCGCCTCAAGCGAGCTTGGAACAAATTCCATCTCCACATAAGGGACAGGAAGGATATTGACTGCGGTTACCTCGACAATATTCGGGTGGCGCAGTGTCTCCCAGGCCGCTATCTCGTTTAAGAAACATTTCCCGGTCACTTCGTCGAAACTGATCGGTATCTTGACGGCTACCCGTATCCCGTCCGTTTTGCGCAGTGCAGAGAAGACCCACGCTATTCCCCCCCTCCCGACAAACATAATCTCGGTGTACTTGTTCTCCAGTTCACGGGGGAAGTAATTCTTCTGGTCTGAGGCCGAGTGTGGCGGGCTGGTCTGGGTATTTTCCACCCTGACGGTTTCTGTTGCAGGAGTTGTGAGGGGAGACGGGACCCGGTCAATAGCGGTTTTCAGGATCGATTTTGCCCGTTCAACTACCGGGGTAATACCTGAAGTTCCTTCAGGTTTTGTTTTATTCCTGCGGAAATACAGGATCCCGGCGGTAATGATCACGATGACCAGCAGGAATGAGAGCGCAAGGGTGATGATGGGAACATTTGGCAGGATGCGGGGGAGGGAGAAGGGAACCGCGGGTGCGGGATTCTCAACGCTCTGGGTAGTCCTTGTGGGAACCGGCGCAGATACCACGGGTGCGGTGGGCGCCGCTGATACAACCGTTGGTTTCAGCCCCGGGCTGGTTCCGGCAAGGATGGCCCCGATATAATACTCCCGTGGATCCATCAGGGGAAATTCATCAAGGATTTCCTGCCTGCTCCCGGGAACATTCTTACTGGCCGTCCCGACGCTCACAACATACGGGGTATCACCGATCCCGTCCCCGTTCTTGTCCCGCCCCTGGTAATCTTTCCAGTAATTCCCCATCCGGCTCTCCGCTTTCTGGCCAAGATAGGTATAGGAATAAGGAAGGAGCGAACTCCAGGTGGAGGTCGGGCTCAATGAAAGAACATTCTGGTTGTTCTGGAAATTATTCCGGATAATGAGGTTTGCAAGTGATTTCTCATCGAGAGTGATCCCAATGGTGTTTTTCTGGAACGTGTTCTGCTCGATCCGGTTGTCTGAAGAAGATTCGAGTGAGACCCCGACTCTGTTGTTCTGGGCAATTTCGTTACCCGACAGCGTGTTTTTCCTGGCAGATACCAGCGATATTCCTGCCCCATTGTTCCGGAGAATATTCCTGCGTATGGTATTGCTGTCAGATACGATCCGGATCGCACTTGACATCCCGGCGTTCTGGATAGTGAAACCCTCAACAGAACAGCCCTCGGCAAGGATGTTTATTCCATCTCCCTTGCTGCCAGGCTCGATGACGGGTATTCCGTTACCGCTGTCAACGCCGATAAGTGTGATCTTCTTATCAAGCCGGATACTCTCCGCATATGTCCCGCTCTCAACTCTGATGGTGTCGCCGGGGCTTGACCAGTCCGCTGCTTCCTGGATGCTCGTGAATTCGGCACCGGACAGGGCAACAATATGATCAGCAGCCATGACCGGAATAAAAACAAAGCCAAGCGTAATGGCAGTAAGAATGAGAGCGCAGAAGATTCGGTGCAGCGGGATCATGAATATTCCGGGGAGAGTATCTGTTTTTACAAGGATTGTTCCAATGTGTTCTTTCCTGATAGTCCCTTGGCGTTGATCTGGCTTATAGTATCATGTTTTTTCAGGGAGGATGACAAGCATCCTTACCCCGGATGAGCCTTTTGCAAGCTCAATAAGATCCCCGTCGCGCAGCTGCTCTTTTGCATTCTTCTCAAGTTTCCGGTTATTCAGCTGGGTTCCGCCCGTGCTCCCGCAGTCCTCGATATGCCAGATCCCCTTTTCCTGCAGGAACCTGCCATGGGGCTTCGATACGCGCGTGACCGCCGTGTAGCCTTCGGAGAGGATAATGTCATCGGGACCGGTGGCTGCGTTCTCTGAATCGCTCCTCCCGAAATTGACATTCTCGCTTTTAAGAAGGAACAGTTTTCCGTCATCCGGGCCCCCGAGAACAATTGCTGCAGGCATATTGCCAAGCACTTCCTTTGAGAGGGTTCCTTTGACCTCGTCAAGTCTCCGCGAGATCTCGCTTCCTACTATCTGGACACGTGTGTTGGAGAAGAAACCGAGGTTTCGTATGATTGCCTCAAGCCCCCCCGGGACAAGAGTATACTGCCATACCGGGTGAATCCCTTTGGAGGTTGGCGCCCCAAGGCCTGCTTCCTTTTTAATAACGCCTATACTCAGCAGTTTATCGAGATGTTTCTTGGTATTCTCGTAACTTGTTTCGATCTCTTTTGAGATTGCCCGGGCATCCCGGGGTTTTTTCTCGATGAATTTTAGTATCCTGAGCCGGGCACTGCTCGAGAGGACATCAAGGTACTCTGACAGTTCCTCAAGCGAGTCCGACTCCTCGTGAATAATAAGTGTGGGTGACTTGTCTGCAGGATTCAAGAGCGCTCCCCCCGGGTCATTCTTTGCCCTTTTATGCATAACCTGTTGGTTACCGGAAGAGTTAGCCATAACGGTTTATATTACCTCCCCATAGGCGTACCCTGCTGGTTTATTGTTATAACCCGAAGGTTATACACTCCAACCCGGGGGATTTTGGGTATTTATCTGCCTTGTAAAAAAGAGGATATAAGCAGGTGATGCACGAACACGGCGCACTCACCGACCCATACACAACTTCACGGGGGAACGAACCATGGACACAGGAAAGATTCTGATCGGGTTTGCATTTATCATCCTGGCAGCGGCCCTGGTGGTATCGCCTTCTCAGGCAGAAATGCAGGGTCCGTACTGCGAAGCCGGTTCCGGTTTTGTATGTAATCACGGGCAGCCCGCTGCAATGTCATTCATCCATTACGAACCAACCGAATCAGCAGATCCAGGATATGATCCCATCAGCCCGGCAAACCCGGTTCATCTGCCATGAAGCCTCATCAGGTGTCCCTTTCGGCCCCCGTTATCATGAACCCCGTGTTGCATGATTGACTTAACTGGAAATGATTCCGGTGGCTCCAGATATGTTACCGGATTCATTTCTGCAGGAACCGCTCCTTTGGATCCGAATCGGGAAACCGAAGGACTGGTTCTCCCTCCAGAGACCATAAGGAACTGCAAGTTCTTATGGATCATACCAAAAGCCAATCAATCCTTTTTGTCCATTGATTCGTTCTTTTCAGGGACTGGAAAATCCGGTCCGGTCAATGCATCCAGAACATGAAGATCTGATATTTCCTTTCCCGGCAGATTGTGACAGAATGGCAGGATGCACCTCTGCCCGATGGCTTGCCCGGCCATAGAATGCGGAATACCGGCACGGACAACTCTTCCGGCCCTGATCCATATGGCAGTATTTATTGCTGATATCATTAAACACAAAACCGGAATACGAGTACCTGCGCGGGGGAAACTTCATGGGAACCGATCTTAAGGAAAAGGTGTATGAAATCCTTGAAAGCCGGAGCCGGGAGTTACCGTCAGGCGTTTTCATATCCCGTGCCCTTCTCTTCCTCATCCTGGTAAATGTCATCGCTGCCGTGTTGGAGACGGACAATCTGATTTTTCACACGTATGGCAGCACTCTTGACATCATTGCCCTGTTCTCGGTATTGGTTTTTACCGTAGAATATATCCTGCGGGTCTGGTGCTGCACGCAGAATCCGCTGTACCAATCACCGGTCAGTGGAAGACTCAGGTACATGGTTACCCCGGTTGCGCTCATCGACCTCTTTGTCATCCTGCCGTTCTTCTGCCTGCCGTTTGTGGTCCACAGGGGGGTAACCTCCGTCATCCGTTTCCTGCGTATCTTCTGGATCCTGAAGATCGGGCATTACACCCAGACGCTTGGCACGTTTTCACGGGTTTTCAGGGCAAAGCGGGAAGAGATTTTTGTTGCTTTCTTTGTGATGCTGCTCCTGCTGGTGATCGGATCAACCCTGATCTTCTTTGCAGAAAACGAGGCCCAGCCCACAAAATTCTCAAGCGTGCTTGCCTCCATGTGGTGGGGCATTGAGACCATGGCAACTATCGGGTACGGTGATATGGTGCCGGTTACCCCCATTGGAAAAGTCATTGCCGGTTTTGTTGCCCTTGTCGGGATTGCGCTTTTTGCCCTTCCCGCCGGTATCCTTGCATCCGGATTCATCGATGAATACAGCAAAAACCGCAAACAGGCAGAGGTCTCCCAAAAAGTCTGCCCCCACTGTGGGAAAGAGATCGAAGGGATGCAGGAGAAAAAGGAGCCATAATCCTGCCAGATTCCCATAAAAAAATTGAGTTTCCTCATCATTGGGAGGAAGAGCAATTTGCCGGGTTTAGACGGGAATTGCGGCATACTATCTTCATTAGATTTATGCCCTCAGCATGACATGGTGTAGTTGTGCAGTCCCGTTCACGGGACAAGGAGACCAGAGATCATGTCATCAGCAATGAAAATTCCTGTGAATTATGCCGAAGCAGCCGAGACCTTAAAGAAATTCTTAAAGCTGCGCGGCTCACCGGTTGCGTTCCGGTTTGCGACAAAGAAAGAGGAGATCCCTGCCGGCATGGAAAAGCTCGACAAGACCATCAGGCACTGTTCCATGGTAGGGCTTGCAAGGAACGAGGGTAAAATATTCTATGCACTCCCTGACAACCACGAATGCAATGGCGGGGCATGGTCCCTTGGTCTCAAGGAGATCACGGAAACTCTTAAAAATGGCGATTTTTACTTTAAACTGGGAAAATTCGAGAGCTCTGCATCCTGCAAGAGAACGATCGACCGTGTTGCCCACCTCACTACCGGGGATACCTATGCAACACTCTATGCCCCCCTTGAGAAGACCCCGTTCGATCCGCAGGTAGTGATTATTGTTGCCAGCCCGTGGGCCATGCTGAAGCTTTCCCAGAGCTCACTCTTCCGTACCGGGGGCAGGATCCAGGCGGAATTCGCCGGTATCCAGTCGGTGTGCGCTGATGTATGTGCCCAGACATATCTCAACGGGAAGGTCAATTTCTCGCTCGGGTGCGACGGGTCCAGGAAATTTTCCGGTATCGAAGACGGGGAGATGGTAATGGGAATTCCCGCCGAGATCCTCCCTGAGCTGACCGAAGCGCTTAGGATCGTTGCTGCTGCCCCGGGATCGAAATAATCCTTTTTTTACACCTCACTGCGGAAAAAGAAACAAAAAAGATCAGAGGAGTTTTGATCCGGCAGTAGGGCCGGGCTTGCATTCGAAAACTTCCGTGATCCTGACAATGACAAGTGACCGGGCCGGAAGCGCCGGGTTCTTTTTGTTGATCTTCTCTTTCATCTCTTCGTACTCTTTCCCGCTGTTCTTGATGGAAGTGACGCCCTTGATCTGGAAACAGCCCTTTATTTCCGGCCCCCAGATGTAGATGGCGATCTTCGGGTTCACCCGCAGGTTCGACAGAGTCTTGTTCATGAAATTGTCCGTGATCCAGATCGTTTCGTCATCAACCAGTTCCACGATGCCAAGGGGGATAACATTCGGTGTACCATCCTTCGATGCAGTTGCCACCGGGAACACCTTCATCTTCGAGAACGCCTCTTTCATGTCTGCTGTAAGTCTGGCCATGGGTCTTTCACCACCTTTCCGTCAGGATTGTGCTCCCATATACTTTACGGTCAGGAGTACTCCGCTGCCGGATTGAGAAAGACACCTGCAAAGCCTGCATGCCCGCGATCGCTTCTCTTATCTCCCTGTGCGCCCCATCAGATTGTGTGATGCGAGAACCGCCGGTGAAAAAGATCCTCTACTGGTGCGAACACTGCAATATCCCGCTTATAGCAAAGAGCTGTGCATGTGGTAACGACGGGAAAAAGATCGATCTCCTCCAGCCCTATGATCTCCGTCCGGCCCTGTCAGCGGATGCAGACCTCATCAGGACCCTCATCCATGAGAGTTTTGGCCCGGTCCCGCTTGCAAAGATCCTCCTCCTGAACAAGACCGGCGGGGTTGACCGTGCAGACCTCGTGATCATGAACGGCGAACGCCTTGGCTGGCTCACGTTCGACCCGGTTGTGCGGAGATTCAGCCTCGATATCGCGCCCGAGGCGCTCCCGTTTCTTGTTTCCCATGCAACAAAAGGTATCGTTGATCTTGACATCCATACCGATGCCCGCAGGGAGCAGGGCCGGATTGGCGGGAAACGCATCCCCCTCAAAACTGCCATCCCGAACGGGACCGTGATTGTCAGGTACAAAGGGAAGTACGGGACCGGCATGGTAAAAGACGGGTCGATCAAGGTGAAGGAACTGATCCCGGTTGTTCCGGCAACCCCCAAAAATCCCGGGTGGGACTCGGTCATCGAGAAGAACCGGTATCACCTGAAAAACCTTGAACGCAACGCGATCCGCGCAATAAAACAACACATCCATGACCGCCCCACGGCAAATGTCTCTTTCTCCGGTGGAAAGGACAGCACGGCAGTCCTCCATATTGCCCGCAAGGCCGGGGTAACAAAAGCCTTCTTTATCAACACAAACCTTGAATTTCCCGAGACCCTGGAGTTTGTCAGGTCACAGGGAGTCGGGATCATTGACAAAGCCGGGGATTTCTGGCAGGCGGTGGAGAAAGCCGGGCCTCCCGGGAAGGATAACCGCTGGTGCTGCAAGTTCCAGAAACTGCGCCCTCTGAAACTGTACCTGGCAGAGACCGGTCCCTGCGTGACGATCCAGGGCAACCGCTGGTATGAATCCTGGAACCGGGCAAGCCTCGAGGAGACCAGCCAGAACCCGGACAACCCCCTGCAGCTCAATGTATCCCCGATCCGGAACTGGCGGGCGCTTGAAGTCTTCCTCTACCTCTGGTGGCAGAAAGCTGACATGAACCCGCTCTACGAGCAGGGCATCGAGCGGATCGGGTGTTACCTCTGCCCGGCCATGCTCGAGAGCGAGTACGAGATGATCCGGCGTACCCACCCGGAGTACGCGAGCCGGTGGGATGCATTTGTGGAGTCATGGGCAGAGAAAAAAGGGTTGCCGGATGCGTACTGCCGCTTTGGTCTCTGGCGCTGGCGGGAACTTCCCCCCAAGATGCGGGAACTCTGCAAGGCAAAAGGCATCCCCGTAAATGCAGATTTCACCCTGCATGCAGAGCCGGGACAGCAGAAAAAAGAGAGAAAACCGGAAACGACGAATATCGTGGAAAGGAAGGTGACGGAAGTGAAGGATGTGAAGGAAGAGTTGTTCGATGTCGATGCAATGCGCAGGGACTTTCCCCTGCTCTCGGATATTATCTACCTTGACAGTGCCGCAACGAGTCTTTCGCCGGAACCGGTCATCCAGTCCATGGTGGAGTTCGAACGGAATTACCGGGCGAATGTGGGAAGGGGTGTCCATCGCCTCACCCAGATTGCGTCCCAGCGCTACTGGCATGCCCACGAGAAAGTGTCCGAATTTATCGGGGGAAAAGCGGGCCTTGTGGTATTTACGAAAAATACCACCGAGTCCATCAACATGGTGGCACAGGGTTTGTCCTGGAAAGCCGGGGATCGCATTGTTTCGACGATCCTTGAACATCATTCCAACCTCCTGCCCTGGTATCGCCTCGGGCGACAGGGAGTCCTCACCGATATCGTGGGAATACAGGATAATTATTCCCTTGACCCCGCAGCCATCGAAGCTGCCATTACTGAGAAAACCCGGCTGGTTGCCGTCACGCACGCCTCGAACGTGCTCGGCGTAATAACTCCCGTGAAGGAGATCGCTGAGATCTGTCGCGATCACGGGGTCCTCCTCCTCGTGGATATGGCCCAGACCGTTCCGCATATTCCCGTTGATGTATCAGCTATCGGCTGCGACTTCTGTGCCTTCTCCGGCCACAAGATGCTCGGGCCGACCGGGACCGGGGTGCTCTGGATGAAAGAACCGGTCATCGAACCCCTGCTCCTCGGGGGCGGTGTGGTAGAGTCGGTAACCGGAAAAGAGTACGTCCTGTCAGACGGGTACCAGCGGTACGAAGCAGGGACCGGCAATATTGCCGGGGGGATCGGTCTTGGGGTTGCGGTCGATTACTTAAAAAAAGCAGGCATGGATCGTATTCGCAGACACGAACAGATGCTGACCGCCCGTATTATTGACGGCCTGAAAAGGTTTGACCGGGTGCACCTGTATGTGGCGGATAACCCTGATGACCGGGTGGGTGTGGTATCGTTCACCATCGATGGCCTCCACCCCCATGAGATAGCCCAGCGGGTCGACGAGATGGCCGATATCATGATCCGTTCCGGCCACCACTGCTGTATCCCGCTCATGCAGCGGCTCGGCCTTGAGGACGGGACGGCACGGGTCAGCCTTGGGCCTTACAATACCCCGGGGGACGCGGACCTCTTCCTTGCAACTATCGAGGAGATTGTGCGGTAATCGTTCTGTTGGAACTCACATGAACGGGTGTTAACACCTGAAGTATGAAAATTTAAAAGGTAATTTTTTAGGAGGGTTCATGAGCATCAGGGCCTCGGTACGGCATGGTGGGGCAATTACCTGTTTTTTGACATTAGCAGGTAATTGAAGCGCCGCGGGGGCGTCCCTTCGGGGGCGGCGCAAGCCATCATAATGCCGGGATTGACTCGTCCTTGTCTTACTTAATTCGCAAATTTTCATTGGAAATCCTCGTTTCTTCTTTCTCTTCTCAATGCAGGAGCGCGACCCCCTCACTCCCCCAAAGGGAGAAGCCACCCAAGGGGAGATCCTCTTGACCCCCCACCAATTTAAATTCCCTCGTTTTTATTCAACCATATGAGTGCTGATCACCGCGGGGAAATACCTCTTGCGTGCGGGGCAAAGGGCATAATATCCCGGATGGAGCCATGAGTAACTGCCAGATAGTCTTGAGGATTTCCATTGAGCCACCGTAACCCACGAACCCCCAGGGTTTCCGCTCATCTTTTTTCTCACGGTTTTTTATTTGCAGGCCTCCCATAGTACTCCGGATATACAATATTCCCGTGACCAGAAAAAGTCCGGTTCAGGTGATTTTATGAAGGCAAAACAGTTGTCAGACCTCTTCATGCTTGTGCGCGAAAAACACCCGCTTGTCCATCATATCACGAATTATGTAACGGTGAATGACTGCGCCAATATCACCATGTGTGCCGGTGGTGCGCCGGTGATGGCAGATGCTCCCGAGGAAGTTGTAGAGATGGCCGGTGTTGCGGGGGCCCTTGTCCTCAACATAGGGACGCTTAACCGGGCGCAGGTGGAATCCATGATCCTTGCCGGCGGGATGGCAAACGACCGGAAGATCCCGGTTATTCTTGATCCCGTCGGAGCTGGAGCAACCCGGTTCCGGACCGAGACTGTCCGCCGTCTCATGAGTGAACTGAAGATCTCGATCCTCAAGGGAAACGCAGGGGAGATTGGCGTGCTTGCCGGGGCCGGCGGGAAAGTACGGGGTGTGGATTCGCATGGCATGTCGGGGGACCCCGTTGCGGTTGCCCGGGATTTTGCCCGTTCCGAAAAACTGACGATTACAGCGAGCGGCCCGACCGATATCGTGACCGACGGGAAGCGGGTGTTCCTGGTCAGTAACGGCCACCCCATGATGGGCAGCATCTCCGGTACCGGCTGCATGGCCGCGTCCGTGACCGGCGTCTTTGCTGCTGAATCCTCCGATCCGGTTCTCGCATCGGCTGCTGCGCTTGCCGCTTTCGGTATCGCCGGTGAGCGGGCGGCTGCCTGTGCAAAGGGCCCGTTCTCGTTCAAGACCGCCCTGTTCGATGAACTTGCCCGGCTGACGCCTGCAGATCTTGCATCCGGGTCCCGGATCACTTCTCCGGAATAAGTGCATCCTGCCCATGAGATACGACCTGTACGTCATCACCGATGAACAGATTTCTGGTGGCCGCTCGCATGCCATGATAGCGCAGATGGCCGTTCTTGGGGGTGCTGATGTGATCCAGCTCCGGGACAAGAGCCGGGGATGCCTGGAACTTATCCGGGTAGGCCGGGAAATCCGCCGGATTACCCGGGATGCCAAGGCTGGTTTTATCGTGAATGACCGGCTGGATGTTGCCCTTGCCTGCGGGGCCGATGGAGTCCATCTCGGCCAGGGTGATCTCACTCCTGCAGTAGCACGGCAGCTTGCCCCACCGGGTTTCATCATCGGGGTATCGGTAGGCAGCAGGGACGAAGCAGCCCTTGCGGAAAAGGAGGGAGCGGACTATGTAGCGCTCAGCCCCACCTTCTCCACCGGTTCCAAGGCAGACGCGGGACCGGGGCACGGGTGCGCGAGACTTGCAGAAATTGCAGCATGCGTCTCCATACCGGTCATTGCCATCGGTGGGATCAGCAACGGGAATATTCCCGAAGTGATGCGGGCAGGTGCCGCCGGGATTGCAGTCATCTCCGCGGTTGTCGCACAACCGGATATTACTGCGGCTGCCCGGCAACTTTTTGCCATTGTGGCAGCGGAGAAGAGGAAACGTACCGTATGAATGGCCCGGGTAAGAGCAGGTTTGTCCTGCACGAGCATTTCGCAAAACACCATCATTTCGATCTCCGGCTGGAACAAAAAGGCGTTCTTGTGAGCTGGGCGGTGCCCAAAGGTCTGCCGGAGCAGCCGGGCGAGCGGCGGCTGGCGATACAGGTAGAAGATCACCCGCTGGATTACTTTTCATTTGAGGGGACCATACCTGAGGGGGAGTACAGGGCCGGTGAAGTGAAAATTGCCGATTCCGGAACCTGTGAGATACTCCTCTGGAACCCGGACCGGATTGAAGTTATATTCCATGGCAGATGGCTGTCAGGGAAATATACCCTTATCCGGTTCAAAAAAGCTGGTGAACAGGACTGGCTTATCCTGAAAGCAAAACCGGGAGCCTGATACTGCATTTCCGGATCCCCGAATTGAAACCCCTGGACATGAACCGGTAGTATGTATTATCCGGGCCATGCAATTATCCCGGACCGGGAATTTGCATTTAAATAAGGAGATACATAATAAGGTATAATACTCTTCAGATCGATTCTGCATTCACACGATCCTGGTACAGAGCTGATATGCACATGAAGACAATCTCCCCTCAAAAGACCCTCGGACTCTCAGTTACTGCACTCCTCACGATCGGCATTGTCCTTCTCTCGATCTTCTCGTTAAAGAACGGTTATTTTAACATATTCCCGTATTTCTACATCCTGCCCATCCTGATCCTTGCCTATTTCCATCCCCGGTACGCCGTTTACTTCACGGTAATTCTCGGGTGGATCTTCCTCGGGCTGGTGTGGCTGTACGGGCCGTCGGATATCCAGCTCTATGCCTCCAGCATCGCGTTCTTCTACATTTTTGTTTCTATTGGAGTTATGCTGTCCGCGTTCTCAAGTCAGCTCCTCCAGGAGAGAAAATACCGGGAGATCTTTGAGGGTTCCCAGGCGGGGATACTTACCTTTGATATAGAAACCCAGAAAGTTAAGGAGATCAACCTGCAGGCAGCAGCTATCCTCGGGTCAACTCCGGACGAGCTGAAACAACACCCGTTCTTTGACCTCATGCTGGATGTTGAACAGGAATCGCGGTTCATGAAACGGCTCCGTCAGGACGAGAGGATTGCCAACCTGGAAATTGCTCTCCGCAGGAAGGACCGGATCGTTATCTGGGCGATGGTGACTGCCTCCATGGCAAAAGATGGCATGGTCATCTGTTCCCTTGTGGATATCACCGAGAGCAGGCGCACCAAGGATGAGCTCATCGAATCCGAACTCCGTTACCGGACACTCTTTGACGGTGCAAGCGATGCGATCATCCTGCATGACATCGATGGCAGGATCTACGAGTCAAATATTATTGCAACCCGGTATCTCGGGTATACGAAAAAGGAACTCATGCAGATGCGCCTCCATGATCTCGATGTGGATCCGGGACACCTGTTCACTCCTGACATAACCGAGAGTTTCCTTGCCCGGGGCCACATGCTCTTTGAAACCGTTATGAAAAAGAAGGATGGATCCACCCTTCCGGTTGAGATCAGCAGCAGGATAACCGAGTATTTCGGGATGTCTGCAGTCATGAGTACTGTGCGGGACATCTCGGAGCGGAAGGAAACGTAATCCGGCTTGTTGGTTTTTTCCCTGGAATTTTTGTTTTCCCGTTTTGGATCCCCCCCGCCAGAGGATAGCGGTATCTGGTGCCTGTTCGTGCCATTTCAGCAGGTATAATGCCATTTACAACGTACCCGGAAGTATGGAATGTGCGAGCCTGAAAAGATCGCTTGTCAGGGAATGTAAAGGGATTTTTATCCTGCTTTTGGCGTTCATCATCCTTATGGGCGTGCTGATGCTCCTGCTTGCAGCAATGCTCTCCCTCGGCACCTGGGTTCCTGCCCTGATTCCCCTTGTATCCCCGGGGCAGACGTTCGTAACCGGAAGTTTTCTTGCTATACTGCATTATCCCCTGGTGTTTCTCATCATTGTCGTCCTGGGGGGATACATTATCCAGCGGTTCGGATGGGATACGTGGTTGTAGGTGTGCGGATATTCCCGCAGGCCGGCACCATTTTTCCCTGTTGATTTTTAGGCCGGATCCCCTCATGAACCTGGCCCCGCAGACGGGCCCCTGCAAAGATAACGCCAATAAAAAAAGAAGATTAAATGTCCGGACAATGACGTTCGGGCCCGGCATGTCCTGCCTGCGTGATTCAGCCGGGCAGGAACAGAATCCTGCCATATTATAATACCTGATCACTAATCAGAGAAGTAAAGAACCTGAAACCCGGAGTCACACCATGAACCCTGCAAATCCTCCCGGAGAGAAAAAACCCCTGTTCGCCCGGCCGGGGAAAAAGATGCTGATCGCAATCGTCATTATCCTCGCTTTTGTTATAATCGGCAGTATTGCTCTTGTTGTCCTGCCCGGACAGCCTGCCTCCAGGGGAACAACCCCGGCCTTTAACTCCGCTGTTCCCCAGCCGGTCCAGCAGACCGTCCAAAAATCCACGGTGAACGCACTGCCCAGCCAGGTGGATTTCGTTATCGATGCAGGGCCCCAGGAGAAATGCGGGCTCACCTGCCGGAAGCTGACTCCCACCCTCTACAATACGGGAACCCAGACAGCGCATAATGTCTGCATCAACGTGGTACTGTACAACAGCGGGGGCGAGCTTATCGCATTGAACGGGGCTTCCTCCCTCCGGAAATGTATTGGCGATCTTCGCGCCGATGAATCAAAGAGCGAACAAATTACCATTGACGCAGACTGCGGGTTCCTTGCAACCAAGTGTATCCGGCAGACGCTGATATTGAAGACCGAGGCAACGAGCGACGAGACAACGGTCCGGTTCCCTGACAGTACGATCGCAACGTAAGTCAGCTGGCCACGGGGCGTTTATGCGCCTGAAAATGCCCGCTCTATCCTTTTTTAAAATATCCGTTTTAAAAAATCTGAAAAAACAAAAACAAACGTGAACACGTTCAAAAGAGCCGCCGGGGGGAATTGAACCCCCGACCTGCTGATTACGAATCAGCCGCTATGCCGCTAAGCCACGGCGGCCCAATACCTCACAATATCGACCTTTGCGCTAATAAAATATGTGTCCGGGACTCTCACGAGTACCCGCTGAGGGCGGTTATATTCTCCTTGGCGGCAGTATCCTTGGGTGCAATGGTACCGAACTTGGATTCATAATCCGCAATCGTCTTGTTGAGGACGGCAAGGAGGTTCTTGGCATGTGCAGGGGTGATCGAGACAATTGCCTTTGCCCGCGCCTGGTTGACCTGCGGGAGCTGGTGCAGGAACATGAAGGTGAATTCGTCATCCTTGTATGCGATCTGGATCATGTTGCTGTACACCGGATCAAGCGTTGGCGGGATATTGACCGAGATTTCCTGGTTTGACATAGGTACCGGTTGGCGGTACAGGTATGAAAAGATGGCTGTCAGCAACCCTGCACGGGATACAATGCAATAAGTATAATCCTGTCAGTTTCCCACGTTTAATAGAGGAATCATCCTGGCGGAACCAAGAGAGTATGTTGCGATCTCTGACCTGGTACGGCTGCATGCCTGCCCGGTCCGGTTTTACTATGAGCAGAACGATACCGTTACAGAATCCGACCGGTACGCTGTCTGCAAGCAGCTCTCGTACCATCTCGGCACCCCGCTGGATGGCGACACCGTCTGGAACGAGATCTGCACGGTCCGCCCGGGTATTGACCCGGCGCTCCGGGATTTTCTTGATCTTTGTATAGCCGCGTGCAGGAAGAGCGAGTGGAAGCCTGCAAAAGAGACCGATGTGCGGGTCTTCTCGGAGAAACACCGGCTTGCAGGAATGATTGACCGCATTACCGGCGAGGGGACTTTCTCGATCATGCGGGCAGCCGGGGCCATGCCGCTTGGCACCTATGCTGCTGACCGGCTCAGGATTGCGGCTATTGCGTTGTGCCTTGAGGAGATGACCGGAAAGGATGTGGCCGGGGGAAACGTGGAGTATATTCCGGACGGTGTTGCACGGTATCATGAAGTCCAGCCCCGGGACCGCCGGCAGGTCATTGCAGCGCTCCATAAGTATGCCTCTATCCGCGAAGGCCATATGCCCGAGCACCCGCTCAATGCTCCCTGCAACCGGTGCAAATACCAGGAGAAATGCAAAAGCAGTATCGGCCGGCGGCTAAGCGAACTGCTGTGAACCGGGGGATCTTTTTTTAGATATTTGCCTGATACAGGAGTATCCTTCAAGCGGCCCCCCGGTGGATACCCACTGAGCGGGGAACCCCCCCTCCTTTATTTTTCAAAACCATTCGAACCCCCCCGGCCGGGTATGGGGGGGTCCCCGGCCTACCCCCCTGCCTGCAAACCCCATGTACACACTCCCACTCATTTTCGGCAAGCCCTGCGTTTGCCAATCCCCGTCAGTGACACTCATGGTATTCCTGGAACAGGATGGCAATAACCCGAGTGTTACTCATGTATGGGGAGGGGGGTCCTGCTCTAACCCCCCCACCCTGAATTTTCAAAACCGGTCGGACCCCCCCTGCAGGGGGGTGGGGGGGTAGGCAGTGATCCCCCACCGGCATGGGGGATAGGCGGGATGTGATAGTAAGCGATGACCGGAATAACCAGAAGGGCTACCCGATCTTAAAAATTCAGGTATGGAAGACGGAGAATGCAAGATTACGACGGGAACCTGCATCCCTCAGTACCATTGCAGGTGAAAACCTGACACCGTATCCTGCAAAAAAAAGGATCCGGTCACGTAAATATGACCAGCCTGGCAAGACCGTCTTTGAGATCCCCGCGGCAGTACTCGATTCCCCCGACAAGTGATGTGACCAGCCGCGGGTCAAATTTTCCCCGGGTATACATACAAGTCATATTCTTTCCTTCCAGCACGTTTCTGATCTGCCGGCTTTCCGAAGCGTTCAGGCTGACGAGCGTCTTGGTAAAAATACAGGCCCCGGAGGATGAATAGGTAAATGTCCCGGTATCCTCGCTGATAGTAACATTCAGGTCCCTGCAGTCATTGGCAGCTGCAATGAAACATGCCTTGTCCATGCAGGGCCCGCTTTGTGTTGGCACGGGGGTAATATTTGCCGGGTTTTTCCCTGCCGGGGAGGATGATGAACAGCCCGCGATGAGTACAAGGAGAATTATCCCGATCAGCATGACGAAAGCCTGAAATTTTTTATTTCCGATGGGTAATTGTTCTCTCATAACAACCTCGTCATTTTGGAAGTCCTACAACATTCACAGCATCATATGGCTGGTTCCAGAACGCAAATATCCTCAGTTTTTCCGTGTCCGGCTCCCCCTTTCCGGCATCGATCCCGTATACGCTCTGGATGGCATCTGCATCGGTACTCATACGCTTTATGAAATAGCTGTTCTGCGTTGTCGGGAAATCCGAGATCCCGAGTCCACCGGCAATGTTTTTGCGAACTTCCTCTGCCTTTTCCCTTGCAATGTTCTTATTTGCAAGGGCTTTCTCGGTGTACCTGAAGTATTCCGGGTAGTTTCTCTGGGCCTTTTTCAGTTCCGCCATGTCCCAGTTTGCCCAGAAATTGTTCGGATCTGTGCTGAGTATAGCATTGTACTTGTCTTCAATCGGGGGTTCCCGCTGCTGGATATCATTTGTTATATCGGTGAGCAGCTGTTTTGTATCAGCAATCTCCCCGGCAGAGGCACCACTTCCCGGTCGATCGATTAAGGTGGCATAATTGCCCACCTGCTCGTGTAAATCCCGCAGGATCAGGTCGCTGTTGAGATCTTTTCGGGCACTGGCGATCTGGGTAGCAACAGACGGTGTCACGCCCGGTGCCACGGAAGGAATTTCCTTTACCCCCGGGCACCCCTTGCTGTTGACCCCGCTGAGCGCAGTTGAGCCGCGGCACGTATAGCCCCCCTCTCCATGGTATACCCAGGAATATTTCCCGGCAAATGCCGAACAATCCGTGGTAAAATAAATATCATATGCTGATAATGTGGAAGAGCCCGTCGTCTCGCTGACAGGCCTGCTCGGCATGTGCAGAATATTATTGGAGATAAATGTTCCCGGGGCTTCCCCGTGGCCGACATTCCCCATCTTGGCATTGGAAAAATCATGGTTGATGGAGAGAGAAACCCTGTTAGTTGTGATCCCTCCCCCGCAATAGGACTCATCTTCCGTGATTGTTACGTCCCACTGGCTTGTCCCCGCGTACTTATTCCAGCTCCAGGGCGAAGCAGAGGCGTCGGCAGCAACAGGGACTATGAAAAAAGCCAGGATGATGAGAAAACCCCGTGCACTTCTGAGCATATACGAGTCTTTTGAGCGCGGGGAAGTATATATTGGTTATTATTATCGCGGATTTTTCTGTTGCACTCAACCTGATGTTGTCGAATTCCGAAATAATTTCCCGGGAGTTTCCAATTGAAAATTTGCGAATCAAATAAGACAGGGATGAGTCAATCCCGGCATTATGATGGCTTGCGCCGCCCCTACATGGACGCCCCCGCGGCGCTTCAATTACCTGCTAATATCAAACAAAACAGGTAATTGCCCCGCTGTGCCGTACCAAGGCCCTGAGGCTTATGAGCTCTCCTGAAATTCCCTTTTTTAATTTTCATACTTCGGGTGTGAACGCCCGTTCATGTGCGTTTCAACACCATAGCTTAGCCCTCTACGGGGTTTGCCCGGCCGCAGTACCGAAGTCTCGCTTTGCAGGAGAGTTGTCAAAAACCATTCATTTGAATGGGGGTCAAGGGGTGCACCCCTTGGGATGCTTCCCCCTCCGGGGGAGTGAGGGGGTCACCCTCAAAATGGTGAAATAATGCAGGGCATCCGATGAAGCTTAATCAGGTAACAATGGAGTGAAATGAATTCAGGACATCACACATTCAACCTGATGTTCTGCCCATTTTGTGAAAAAAAGGTGGATCAGATTTTCCGGTATTCACCGGCAGGCACATGGATCTCAAAACGTGCCCCTTTCCCGGGTATCCCGGCTTCCCTGACCATGATCCCGGTTGCAGCAAGGATCTGCTTGACAAAGAAGAGTCCGTATCCTGCGTGTTTGCCATACTCTTCCGGAAACAGGGTGCCCTTCTTGGTGGGAGGAATACCGGCACCATCGTCCTCGCAGACGATCATGAGCGAACTCTCCAGTACCTGGCTTGTGAACCGGATCCGGGTGAGGTGTTCCCCGCCATGTTTTAAGGAATTGTCAATCATGTAGAAGAACGCTTTTTCAAGGAGCCTGTCAGCATAGATCTCGATATTCTGGATCTCGACATCGATGGTGACCTTACCGAGGCTTGCACCTACCCTTGCCCTCATGATGGTATCTGCTACATTCTGCCATTCGGGAGGACTCACCCCGATGTCCTGGTATTCCTTGATGAACTTCACCTGCCGGTGGATCCGCCCGATTGCCATTCGGATCTTCTGGATATCGGCACTCTGGGTTGTGTGTTCCATATCGAGCGAGAGTTCAGTGAGCTGGTTGAGAATGTCCTGCCGGGTGATGGTATTGAGAAAGGTAAGACGTGTCTCGGCCTTATGAAGGCGGGTTTCAAGCTCATCCCGCTCGCGGATCTCCTGCATCATCATGTGATGAAGTTTCACGATCAGCAGGATGAGTGCGACAACAAGGAATAAACCGGTAATGAGGATCTCATCCAACTCCAGCATCTCGTAATTTTTAAGAACCAATCCCAGTGATTCTGCCAGATCAAGACGTGCAGAGATGAAAAAGATGATGCCGGACAGAATGAGTATCACAGCAAGATATGCAATGATGGTGATATTGGGCGATTTGCGTTTTTTTACCGAATCGTCGCTCATAACTTTGTTCCTATATCATCCTTACTCTGAGAACTCTTGAACATTGTGGTACTCATCCGGCAGGTGTTACCGGTTCAATGAATACGGAGAAACCATCCCACTCATTTTGGACTTCCAGCGTTATTTCCTGCAGGTATCCGGCAGTGAATGTCGTACGGTTCGTTTTCCCGTTGCCGGAACGGGATGATCATCACTTTCACTGTGCCCATCCCTGTCCCTTTTATCATACCCTCCCGAACGATCCGGATCGACCATACGAGGTTTATTCCTATGAATGCAACGCGGATCGAGACGGGGACCCCGGAAGGGGAAGCGCTGGGATTTACTGAAGAGCTGTTTTCCGGATGGCTTGAGCTGCAGGGCAACCGGTGCCTGTACCTTCATTATATCATATCCCGACATAAAAACGAAGGAAATACCCAGGCCCTGATCGGGAAATGGCTTTCTCTGGGTTATGAGGTTCGCGTGGTGATGCCACGGCCGGTCATGCAGCATATCCTTGAGAAATTCCGGTTTGTCCCGTCAATGGAATATTTCCCGGGCCAGTACGAGGACAAGGTGGAAGTCTGGTACCGCCCCGCGGACTGGTACCAAAAAGGTGTACCCGGTCTGCCGGCAGATTCATGTACCGGCGCATCGCTCATCTGAAAGGATCCGTTGTATAGTTTATTGCCCGAGCAGGGTCCGGGATACGATATATTCGCCCCGGGCTTCCCGGGTTGTTCCTACGATAAGCCACTTTTCATCGCCATGCTGCTCGCAGACCCCGCAGGCCTCGATTGTCTCACCGGCAAGCGCCTGACCGCTGTAGGTATGGGTGAACGAGAGAACCCTGCTGACGGATTCGTGCTCAATCCGGTACACGGCCGGATTGTCAAATGAGAGCGAGGCATCAGTGACTTTCGCCTCGATCGTCATCTTCCCGAGAACCGCTCCCTTCCGGGCCGGTTCCGGCCGGATATCCTCATAGGACCTCGTGTACAGGATATCGAAATACGTGCCCTCCACCTGCCCCCGGTTATACTTCCGCTGCTCGTGCAGGATGAAGACGTCATAGGGTATCTCGGGCTTGCGCTTCTCGTACACCTTGCGCCACATCTCTTCGGAGAGCCCTTCGATCTTCCCGTCACGGATTCCCTGTTTTACAAGCGCCTGGGCAGCAAACCAGTGCCTGCCGTAGACTACCATATCGATATCAGAGCTCTCGTTCTCGAGTCCGCAGAGAAGGGAACCCGTGCAGCCGACCGTTCCTTCCGGGAGCCCGAAGAGATCAACCAGTTTTTTTACCCGCGGGTGAGCCGATGCAATGCGCCCGATCTCACCATCGGGCTTGAATATTGCCTTCACATCCGGGTAAGGAACCCGGTGAAGGAGCCCGGCATACTCCGGTTTTTTGCGGGAAATGAGAGCATACGCCTCATCGAAATCGTATTTCCGGTAGCGCTGTCCGGATGGATGGATACGTTCTCCCGTGTCATCAGGAACATAGCGGAGCACACAGCCAACGGATTCCTTGTTATCGTACGTTGACACGGCATACAGCCAGCCGTCAGGGTCGGAAATAAAATCACGCAGACGTACCGGCACCATACACGACCTCACAGGGCTGACAGCAGCTGTTCGATTTTGTCGGCCTCAGCACCCCTGCGAAGAATGAGGCGTCCGACAAGGTCAACGACAGTACTGGGTGTACCAGGCAGCCGGCCCCCGTCAATGAGTAATTCCCGGGGAACCGTGCATTCCTCGGGTGTCTGCGGGTCTTTCAGTCCATGGATATTGGCACTGGTTGCCGTGATGGGGGCATCGAAAGCCTCGATGAGCCGGAGGGCCCGTTCATGGGACGGGATCCGGATGCCGATAAGGCCGGTGCCCCCGGTCAGGATATCCGGGACACTTTTTCGTGCCTCCAGGATAACGGTGACCGGGCCGGGAAGAACCGCCTGGATGAAATTCTGCATTCCGGGCCGGACATGGGCGACAGCACAGAGCATATCATAGTCCGAGACGGCAATCGAGATGGGCATCGAGATCGGCCGCTTCTTGGCCTCGTACACCTTCATGATCGCCTCCTCGGAAAAAGCATCGGCTCCCAGGCCATAGACCGTTTCCGTGGGATAGACCACGAGCCCGTCGTGCATCAGTATGGAGACCGCTTTTTCTATGAGGTCCATCAGAACTCACGCCCGCGGACCCGGTTGATATCGAAGACCGCTTTACTGCTGACGTGCATAACGGCAAAGACCCCGGCCTGGATGGGATCGGTCACCACAAGATCCGCGTGTTCGGGAACGGTTCCTGCCATCTTCAGGGCAATGACCGGGATCCCCGCCTCGCGGACACGATCCACCGCCTTTGAGATGTCGCCACCCATGATGGATCCTGCAAGTACAAGAATCGAGGCCCGGGGAAGGCGGGCAACCGCATCCACCGCGAGAGCCAGCGTGCGTTCGCCCACGAGAGGGATGGTATCCACCGAGATCCGCTCCCCCCGTATATTATGGCGGTCCGCTTCATTCACGGCACCGAGAGCAACCTGCGCAACCTGGGCTCCTCCCCCGATTATGATGACCCGCGACCCGAATATATGCCCGAACGGCTGGTAAGCCCGGACATCCTTTACGGAGGGGATATCATTGAGGTCCCGTATGAGGCGGTCGTGATCGCTTGCCTCCCCACAGTCGTATTCAAAATAGAGTTCGGCCATGCCGCAATAAGGGCCTGAATCAAAAACCTCCTGGTTGATCATGACAATATTGGCGTCATGGTTGGCAACCACGGTGGCGATGTCGCGCAGGGCACCCCGGCAGTTCTCCGCTATGATACGTATTGCCGAGCGTTCCGGTACAGAATCCATAATTCCGATGCGATAACCGGGAATCGAACCCGGGCTAGAAGCTTGGGAAGCTCCTGTCCTACCGCTAGACTATTATCGCGTATATGCTTTCCTGCTCTCTAATATTGGGCGATTTTAAGATAAATATAGTGCCTATAAACCGGTTGCAGGTGAACCTGAATGTGGGTAGATCCGTTTCCCTTGAACTCCTGCAAGAGATCCTGCTGGTGCGAATTCTCTATCCGATTCGATATTTTTATGACTGGTTGAAATCATTACTTATAAGCTAGTACTTAACCGTCTTTTCCTTATATCAGGCGGACCATAGTTGCGGCCATCGCGCAGCATTGACAAGAAATCTGCTTGTGATGCCCGAAAATGTATCAGCGGGAGTATTTCCATGACCCTGAAAAACAAAGCCCTTTGGATCCTGACGGCTCTCTGCCTCATCATCCTCGTAATGCCGGTACTGGCAGACACTACTGATGACCAGAACGTGAATGTCATCTACCAGACTTCGTTTGCAAGTGATCCTCGCTTTATCACCAACAGTCCTTCCAGCGATTACTGGGAACCCGGTAACGGGAGATATCACTTCTCCATTGAACCCAGTTCCGGCGGGTATGCATATGTCCCGATCGATTACAAGGACACATCCTTTACTCTCGATTACGACCTTACCCTGACCCGGATAGATGACGGTGCCACCTTCCGACTGGCATTTTCCAGCAATGAGATGAACCCTGAGAAGGGGCCGGTAGTCATGACCGAATTTACCAATGCCAAATTCGGGAAGATCATGTGGCTCCAGGTGGTTACACCGGGCAACAAGCTCATGGAAGTGAACAGCCAGACAGGGCAGACTGCCTACTCGGGATCAACCGTGAAATATGAATTGAATAAGACATACCATGTCTCTGTCAGCTATAACAAGGATTTGGGAATGGTCACGATGAAAGTGAGTGACAAGCAGTCCGGGCAGGAACTCTGGAGTTATTTCGTGAAAACAACGGACCAGCTGAACGGAATGGCCCGGCTCTGGATTGGCTCAATTGGGGATTATGGCCCGCAGAACATCTATGCCCAGGGATACCTTGACAATGTGCGGATCACCTCTCCCGGGGCAGTAACTGCGGCTCCCACCGACGCACCCGTGATCTCCAACACCGCTGTACCGGTCACCCCCACGAAAAAAGTCTCTCCAAAAACAACTGTCCCGACACCGTATCCGACAACCACCCCCCAGTCCCCGCCATCGCTCCTGATACCCCTTGCTGCGCTGGGGATCATCGGCGGATGTTTCATCCTGTTGAATAAAAAAGAATAATCGCTTTTTTTTAATTCTGTAGAACACCTGATTTTATTCGGGTCTTGCCTCCTGAAACGAACGTGAGTGTGACCCTCTCTCTCCCCCAGAGGGGGAGGCAATGTAAGGGGCGCCCCCCCTTAACCCCCCGGGTAATACGGTCTCAAGTGCCCCTCTTTATGCGGGGGATGCCTCTGGCGTGCGGGGGCGGATGCATTCATAAACCCCATCCGCCCGTCTGGATAATTGCCGCCGACTGTAAAATGGCGCTCCGCGGCGGTCTCATTGAGCGGTATTCCATGAACCGGCAATTGCCCCGCCGTGCCCCGCGAGGGGCCCTGAGGTGGGGATCGCTCATACCAATTACCGGTGATTGATTTTCATGGTTCGGGTGTGAACTCCGTTCCTGTGTGTTTCTACAGAGTACTTTTTTTAAAAAATAGTGAATTCCCTGTTTTCCAGAAGCGGGTATATCCCGGTACCTGCGAAAAAGAATAAGCGTTTAAGGTGAGCCTTTCTTTAACCTGCAGGCGAGCCGCAGCGAACTGTTCACCATATCCACGAGGTCTTCCTGAGTGTACGGGTTCTTCCGGATAAGATCCCAGTCTTTTGTGGTATCTTCATCATTCTCCCCAACCCAGGAGGCGATCGAGACTTCGGGGCTGTGGAACCCGAGCCAGGCAAAGAAATTGAGCAGGTTTCCGGCAACATGCTGCATGCCGTCAACATGGCCGATGATGATAAGTCCCACCACCTTATTTGAGATCATCCGCTTGCCAAACCACGAAGACTGGTTCTCGATGCAGTTCATCCGCTCAACGAATTTCTGGACAAGCGCCGAGTGGTTGTTCCACCGGATCGGCGTTGCAAGAAAGAGGACGTCGCAGTCAAGCACGGCGTTGTACACGATCTCCATCTGGTCATCCTCATATTTCATGGTGGACTGGCAGGGGTAGGTACAGTAATCCGGGTTCTCCGAATAGTTGCCTTCGCACTCGTAGATCCTGAGATCCTTGAGCCGGATAAATTTTGTTTCGCAGCCAAGATCTTTGCACCGGTCAAGGGCTGAGATCAGGAGCCGCTCAGACTTGGACATCCCCGGTTCCTGCCGGCTCGATCCGGATATCCCGACCACCCGAGTTCCCGCAACCTGCGCCGGGTCCGGTGCCGCTATTGTATCAACCCCGAGTTTCCGTCCAACCATGGGAGATGGCATATGATACCGTTGTGCTGTCCGGCATATGGATTTGTCTCTTCATGGATGCAGGACAAAAACGAAGGCTCATACCGCTATCCGCAGGTGGTTTGGCAAACCTCCCTATACTGGTAGTTTTCGCGGAAGGATCCGACCGCAGAAAAACGGATGGAGCCGGCAAAACTATCCCGGGAGGGGCATTTTTGTTGCTTCCAGTTTTGCCTCGATCTCCCGGATCGTTTCGAGTTTGGCCTTGGTGGATGGTCCGGCCGGCACGGCTTTACACCCGGATGCCTTTGATGTGGACTCGGGAAAGGTCCCGATCTCCCGGGCTATCTTCATGGTCTCCTCTTTATCAAAGCCAATGAGCGGCCGGTGGATTGGAACATCCGAGGCTGCATCGGTCAGGACGAGAAGGTTGTCGAGCGTCTGGCTTGCCACCTGGCCTAAGGATTCCCCGGTCACAATACCTTTTGCCCCGTTCGCTTTTGCAAACTCCGTCACCACCCGGTACATCCGGCGCTTGCAGAAGAGGCAGGTATATTTTTCAAGACCTCTCTTTTCCAGCTCCTTTTTTGCTGCAGCAAGGTACCCGTCATGGATAACGGTTAGTGTGATTCCCGGCTGGTATTGAGCAAGAACCTCAGTAACCCTCTTTGCCCGGGCAGCCGTGGTCTCGTCCAGGAAGGTATCGAGTGCAATGAATACCGGGAGGATCCGGCAGCCCCGCTTCATCATCATCCATGCGGCCACCGGGGAATCGATCCCCCCGGAGACGAGCGCAACGAGCGTCCCTTCAACCCCGAGGGGCAGCCCGCCAACAGCTTTGGTTACGTTGTCGTACAGGTAGACTTCATCTGACCGGATCTCGATATGGATCTCCTTGTCCGGGTATGCCAGGTTTACCCTGAGGTGCGGGAACGTGTTCCTGACCAGGTTCCCGTATTCGATCGCTTTGTCATTGGAGGAGAACTCGTGTTTTCCCACCCTCTTGATCTTTATTGCAAACGTCCTGGCATTCTCAATACCGTGACGCTGGCAATAACCGGGAAGGTACGCTTCAATCTCGTCCAGTTTTATGTGTTCAACTTCCGAGAAAGATACGATCCCGAAGATTTTTTTCAACAGTTCCGGTCTGACCTCACCATCCAGCCAGATCCTCCCCCGCTCATTCCGGACATGGATACCGGGCATGACCTGGCGGATATTTGAAATCAGGGTATTCTCCCACTGCCGCCGGACCGGGTCTGATTTGAGAAAAATCTCAGAATACCGGATAAGCCATTGTTTTTTCATGTCTCCGTTTCACCATATATTCACTTTTTCTTTCGTGCGGTCTTCCGGACACGCTCTGCTTCATCGGCATCCTCTATCCCGAGCAGGTACGTTCCGTGGCAGGGTTTTGTATAGGGAAAGACGATCTTCGCCCCGTCTATCCCAAGGGCGATCGGAGGCAGCCCGATGATGTATTCGTCAAAGAGTTTGTAGCCGGGATCCACGTACCAGAACTCAGTAAAATTCTTCTCCACGTACTCGCGGCATTCTTTAAACGATGCGCCAAGGGGCAGGATCATCTCGTACTTCAGGTTCTCTATGCAGCCCATCCAAACACCCCGTTCATCTTTCTCTTCAGCTGCATCGGGTTGTGCACCGCTTTTTCCACGATCTTCTCGCAGGGGAAATCAGCGAGGGCTGCCAGCGGTTCCGGGTCCTTCCCGAAGATGATCACGACAAGACGTGCTGCCGGCAGGAGGTGGCGCATGGTTGCAGCATAGGTGATCCCGGCGTCGCTGTGGGCAAAGACGATGCAGAGATCACAGTCACGTTTCTTCTCGATTATCTCCTCAATGCATTTCTCCAGCACGCTCATCTCCGGCAGGTACCGTTTTTCCGGATCTGACACTTTGAGCAGGTTCAGGACCGCAGGGTTACCGGCGGCATGCGTCGCGGTTCCCTGCTTCCGGAGCTGGAATGCAATGTGGAGTGCGAGCGCCTGCTGTACCGGGATCTCCGGGCAGCCGAGGATGAGCAGGGCGCTGGCCGGAACGGGATTTTCAGGAGGGGGTGTCATGGGTTCCCCCTCCCGACGAGAACGCTGATCGCATCTGCCGTGATGAGCCCGATCACGTGCTGGTCCGCGTCGATAACCGGGAGTGCCGAGATAGCATGCTCCTCCATCTTCCGTGCCGCGTCCTCGATGGGCTCATCCGGCGTGGTTGTGACCACGTTCCGGGACATGATCTCGTCGAGCCAGAGAAAGTTTGAGGCAACCGCCTTTGCAATATCCCATGACGTGACGATCCCCACGAGCTGGCCCCCTCCGGAGAGGACGGGCAGATGGTTCAGGTTCTGGCTCACCATCCGCCGGGCCGTGACGGCAATCGTTGTTCCTTCCTCGATGGTCTGGACATCAGTTATCATGACATCCCGTACTATCGTGTGGGAGAGGAACCTGCCCACGATGTAGTTGAGCTGGCCGGACTCGAGGAGGAAGGCGTCATGGCCGTAGTTCGATCGGATCTCGCAGTAGTGGACCTCCGCTTCGTTTGCTGTCAGGGCCGAGACAATCTCCTGCGACTGGTAGGGGGGATAGAGCCAGTCTGATGAGACCGAGATGACGAGGAACGCGGCTTTCACCCCGGCAAACCCGGTGGTGAGAGAGCCGTTTCTTGTCAGGTCGAAGTAGTCGATGGCTTTTGTTATGTAAAGGTACGAGTTGGCGTCAAACCTCTTCGTGAACGTATCGCCCTGGTGATGGAGGTAGCTCTCGATCTTGAAATCGGTGGAGAAGTCAAAGCCGATCCGGTCCTTACCCTGCAATGCCCTGCCGAACTTCTCGTGCATGGACTCGTTCGAGAGGTAGGTGATGTGGCCGACCATCCGTGCAAGTGCAAGGCCGTGGCTCGGGAGAGCCTTACCGTAGTAATCGCCATTGTTCCAGTGGGGATCGGAGATGATCGCTTTCCTGCCCACTTCATTGAAGGCGATCTGCTGGGGGGTCGAGTACCCGGTTGCTGCAATGACAACCGCCTTTTTCAGGTAGTCGGGGTGATCGACTGCCCACTGGAGTACCTGCATGCCCCCCATGGAACCGCCAACAACGGCGTAGAGCTGGCTGATTTTGAGGTATTCGACCAGGATCTTCTGGGCGTTTACCATGTCCCGGATCGTGATGACCGGGAACTTCGCACCATAGGGCCTGCCGGTTGCCGGGTTGGTTGACGCCGGGCCGGTCGAGCCCTTGCATCCCCCGATAACGTTCGAGCAGATCACGAAGTAGCGGTCGGTGTCCAGCGCTTTACCAGGGCCGATGACGGCATCCCACCAGCCGGGTCGTGAGTCTCCCTCATGGAACCCGGCTACGTGCGCATCTCCTGAAAGGGCGTGGCACACGAGAATGGCGTTGCTCTTCTCGCGGTTGAGTTTTCCGTACGTCTCGTACGCAAGCGTAAGAGAAGAAAGAGTCTCCCCGCTCTCCAGACGGAGGGGGGAAGGATGGTGGTATATCTGGGTTGTAACAATTCCTGCGGATCCTTTGATCATCAACACACTCCGTGCCAGATCTGGGTGAGCTCTGCGATAATGTCCCGGATATCCTCAAAGTGGGAGATCCGGGAGGGGAAATTCAGGCTCACGGTGTCGCATCCAGTGCCTGCTTTAAGTCAGCAAGGATGTCTTCGATATCCTCGGTCCCGATGGAGAGCCGGACTGCGTCCGGTGTCACACCGGTCTTCTTCTGTTCTTCCACGGTGAGCTGCTGGTGGGTTGTCGAGGCCGGGTGGATGACAAGGCTCTTGGAGTCACCGATGTTTGCAAGGTTGCTGAAGAGCTTAAGGTTGTCAATAAATGTCGTGCTGGCCTTCTCGCCGCCCTTGACACCAAACCCGACGATCGGCCCGAACCCGCCACGGAGGTACTTCTGTGCAAGCTTGTGACTCACGTGTTCGGGAAGCCCGGTATAGTTGACCCAGGCAACCTTCGGGTGACTCTTGAGGAACTGCGCAACGGCAAGGGCATTCTCCGAGTGGCGGGGGACCCGGAGGTGGAGGGTCTCAAGGCCGATCAGGAAGAGCCAGGCATTGAACGGGCTGAGCACGGCGCCGGTATCTCTCATGAGCGAGATGCGGATCTTGAAGGTGAAGGCAACATTTCCGAGGCCCGGGAAGTTTCCGAATGCGTCCCAGTATTTCAGACCATGGTAACTCGGGTCCGGCTCGGTAAACTCGGGGAACTTTCCGTTGTTCCAGGCAAACTTCCCGGAATCGACAATAACGCCGCCGATCGAGTTGCCGTGTCCGCCTATGTACTTGGTGGCGGAGAGAACGGAGATATCAGCCCCGTGCTCGATCGGGCGGACAAGCCCGACACCGGTTGTATTATCGACAACGAGCGGGATCTTTGCCTCGTGGGCGATCTTTGCGATGGCCTCAAAGTCCGGAACATCCAGTTTGGGGTTGCCGATAGTCTCGGCATAGATGGCCTTGGTCTTTGGCGTGATCGCTTTTTTGAATGCCTCGGGGTTCGTTGAGTCCACGAAGATAACGTGCCGCCCGAGTTTCGGGAACGTGTAGTGAAAGAGCTCGTACGTGCCGCCGTACAGGTTGTCGGCAGAGACGATCTCATCGCCAGGGCTCGTGATGTTTAAGAGCGCGTAGGTGATGGCAGCCTGGCCGGATGCGGTTGCAATAGCGCTGGTCCCGCCCTCAATGGCTGCAACGCGCTTCTCGAAGACATCCGTTGTCGGGTTCATGAGCCGGGTATAGATGTTCCCCAGCTCGCGGAGCCCGAAGAGGTTTGCTGCATGTTCAGCACTCTTGAAGACGTATGAGGTTGTCTGGTAAAGCGGTACTGTCCTTGACCCGGTGGTGGGGTCAGGCACCTGCCCTGCATGGAGGGAGAGGGTTCCAAGGTTGAATTTCTTTGTTGTCATTGCTGCTTCCTCGTTTTGTTTTTGTATCGTTTTTTTGTATTATCGGATTATTTCTCCACGGCAAGGCCGTGTTTTTCTGCAACTTCAGAGAAGGCGTCGGCAAGGTACCGGACTTTCTTTTCAGAGAGGCCGTACGTGTTCAGCTTCCAGGTCCGGGTTGCGCCGGCAAACTCGCCAACGATCCCTCGGGACGAGAGTTCGTCGCTCAGGTAAAACCCGCGACGCTTGTGCGTCTGGGCAACCGTGTCGAAGCTTCCCGTTGTATCGACTTTGGTGAGCGTGTGTTTTCTCGGGTACTCGGAGAGCACTCGGCTGCCCGCGATCTTCAGCAGCCGGCCGATGAAGTAGTTGGAGCGTTTTACCTCCTCCTCCCACTTCAGGGTCCGCGCTTTTACCGTGGGGAACGATGCCATCATGGACAGCAGCGTCCCTCCCATCAGCGTGCAGCCGAGCATCTCGACTTCCTTGATACCGAATTTGCGTTTCGTGAGGTCCCCGACCATCGCGGTGGTGCGGAGGGCTTTTGGTAACCATTCATCGGTCATTGCAAGTACCCCGGACGGTGCTACCGATGCCATACTCTTGTGTCCGGAGCCGACAACAAAATCAGCCCCGATTGCCTTGCCGTCAACCGGCATCACGCCGACTGTATAGGCCCCGTTGTAGAGGAACGGGATGTCGTACTGGTGGGCAACTTTCCCGATCTCTTTTATCTCATGCTCGTTTGCGAACTGGTAGTCGAAGTGGTCGATCATGACAAGCACGGGGAGTTTTCCGGTCTCCGCTTTGACCTCCTCGATCTTCTGCGCTGTTGCTTCTCCGGTAACGATGTTCTTCCCGTTCAGCGGCACTTCCCTGACAACTCCTCCTGCGTTCTCCACTGAGAGAAACTCGGTGTAGTGGGCGAGGGCCGAGACGATTACGGTATCTCCCTTGCCAACCAGCGTTCCCGTCACTGCCTGGAACCCGCGGCGTGCCCCGGGGACAACCCGGGCATGGTCCATGCCAACGAACTTTGCCAGATCTGCATGGAACTCAGCAATACCGGGTTTTGAGATCTTGTCCAGCCGGAACGGTTTCCGGCAGGCGTCACAGGTTGAGTAACCGTCCCCGTAAGAGATGAGAGCTTTCCTCGCCTCTGTTGTCAGCCGTCCTGCTGCCTGGATGGGCTGGATGTTGATGGCCTCCTCCTCCCGTGTGCGCAGGTCGATGGAACCGGCAATCTTCGTCACTTTGGGCTTGCCGGTGCCTGCCTTCAGGTCTTCAAGGATGGCCTCCACTTCAGCAACTTTCTGCTGGAATGCGGCTTCCTCGGCCGGGTCGAACCCGGTCGGAAGAGACTCGCGGAAGAGCCCCCGGACCTCTTCGAGCGCGAAGAGAGCTTCGAATGTCTTCTGGATCCTGATACTCATACTGTGTCACCATATTTTTTTGATAAAGCCAGCGCCCGGAATTGAACCGGGGTGTAGTTGATCTGCAGTCAACCGCGTAACCACTCCGCCACACTGGCATGGGGCTTGAATTCACGATTGTGAATCTTACCATACTAAATAACAATTGTGAATATTTATAGGTTCGGGCCCCGGCAGGATCTTCCTGATCCCAAGTCTCCGGCGTGTATTGTATTTTTTCCTGAAAACCATATGATTCAAAAAGATATTTCGCGCAGAACAAAAATTCGTGATGGTAATATTTGGTCCATGTTGCCCGGAATAATTGTATCCTGTGTCTGGAGCAGGCGGACGCAGAACGCTTCAGACCAGAGATCATGCCCCAAATCGGGTGCCTCCATGATCGAACCATGATTGCGTCACGAAAAAAAATATTCCGTTCACGAGAAAAAATTTCTCTCCCGGGAATTGTATGTTTTCAGGGAGATAACGCCCGGAGTAAAACCCTTGTGTAGTTGATCTGCAGCCAGCCGTGTGGCGACTCCGCTGTCTTTGTATAGGGATTTACCTCTCGCAAATTGCCCTGCCATACTGCCACGGGTATCGTTTTACTGGTTGATCTTTCAGCAGTTTTTGCCCCCAAACGAACGGGATTTTTTCGGAACTTTCTGCACGTTCACCCGTGCTGCGAAAGACTTAACAATTGTGAAGTCACATTCTGTTATGGTGATCCACTATGAGGGATCGTTTTTGTTGTAAATACAAACGGAACTAATACCACAATCGCACGGATCGGGCACCTGCCACCATCGGCAAAGCTCGTGTACAAAGTACTGGAATCCGGCGGGCAGCTGACCCAGAAAGATCTCATCCGCGAGACCTCGCTCCCTTCAAGGACCGTCCGGTATGCTCTGAACCGGCTCAAGGAAGAAAAATTCTTAATTGAACGTCTCTATTTCGTAGACGCACGCCAGAGCCTGTACGGCCTGAACCGGCCCCCGGCAGAGGTGATTGCTGCATGATGCCGGATACCATTTCCCGATTCATAATTTTCAAAATTTATCACGTACCACGAGGTTAATCACCGTTTCATCGTATCTTTTTTTTCGTTTTGAACCGAATCCCTTTCCCGGCAGGGTCCTCTCGCAGGTTATGGTAAATAATTCGTTGTCCTGGATGACCGGGGAAGCCGGACACTACTTACCGGAAGGATCATGCTTCCCGAGGGGATCAGAATGCCCTATCCTGTTCAGAGCGGCTTATCGGTGATGGTGATCCCGGCATCGACCATCTTCTTCCGTATCAGATCGGCTACCTCGAACTGCTTCTTTGCCCTCAGTTCTTCGCGGATCTCGTGGAGCACACTCAGGGGCGCACTCGTCTCCCGGAGGAAGTTGATCCCGAGGATCTCTCCATATTCCCGCAGGGCTTCGATATCCCCGCTCGCTGCAAGGCTCTGGATAGCGGCAAGCGCCATTGGCGTGTTGAGATCGGCTTCCATAGCATCGGTGAAGGTTTTCCTCCCTGCCGTGTTTACCCCGTTGTCCTTCCGTGCCACGGCACGGATATGTTCGAGCCCTTTTGCCGCATTCGCGAGTCCTTCGTCGGTTGCCTGGAGCGGCGAACGGTAATGGGAGAGGAGGATGAAATACCGCAGCACGTCCCGGTTCCACGTCTTCAGGGCATCCCGTATGGTGACAAAGTTCCCAAGCGACTTGGACATCTTCTCACCTTTCACGGTCAAAAAACCCGTGTGCATCCAGTACCGGACCATAGGGTGCTTTCCTTCCAGGGACTCCATCTGTGCGATCTCGGCCTCGTGGTGGGGGAAGATCAGGTCCAGGCCGCCGCCGTGGATATCGTACTGCTGGCCGAAGTACTTCTCGGAGATCGCGGTGTCCTCGATGTGCCAGCCGGGCCTCCCCCGGCCCCACGGGGAGTCCCACGTGTACTCGCCGTACTCCCCGAGTTTCCAGAGCGCAAAGTCGTTTGGGTTATGTTTTGAATCATCCGTCACGCGGCTGATGCGTTTTGCCCGTTCCTGGCCCGAGAGCTCCCCATTGCCGTCGAATGTGTCGAGATCGAAATACACCCCGTTCTCCGTGGTATAGGCAACGCCGCGTTCAACGAGCCGGCGTATCTGGTCAATGATCTCGGGGATGTGGGTGGTGGCCCGGGCATAATAGCTGACCGCGTTGATCCCGAGGGCCTGCATATCTTGGAGATACTCACGCTCGAACTTCCGGGCAAGTTCGCTCTGGGATACGCCCTCCTCCCGTGCCCGGTTGATGATCTTATCGTCAACGTCCGTGATATTCTGGAGATAGAAGACTTCCCTGCCAGTCCACCGGAGGTACTTAGCCAGTACGTCAAAGACCGTATAGGTCCGGGCATGTCCGATATGCGAGTAGTCATACACCGTAGGACCGCAGACAAAAAGGTAAACCCTGTCCGGGTGAAGGGTCACAAGCGGTTCAATGGTTCGTGTGAGCGTACTGTACAGGTCCATTTTTCCATTCTCCATTTTATTTTGACGCCGGCGGAGGGAGTCGAACCCCCAGACATTCGCTTTGCAGGCGAAGGCATTTAACCGCTCTGCCACACCGGCTTTTTTGGCTTGCTGTTCTGATTTCCTAATGCGGGAACTGATTTAAAATACCTGTGTCTGTCGGCAAGAATGTCCGCAAAACCCTGGTGAAATACCCGGAAAATTTCTTAAAACGTCAGGCTGCCCGTATCGATATTTTCACCGGGAAAGCAGTAAAAAAGTATTCAGGGAAAAGAGATGGTTTTCCCTTTGATCACAGCGGGTGCGGGCTGCAATGCATGAGGCGACTGGTGCCGGCAGACGGTATTTTTTGGTGGCAGAGGGTGCGTGGATGCATGGTGCTGCCGGCATCGGGTGAGGACGTGAAATCAGGATGCAGTTTTCACGAACACATACCATGGACAGCCATCATTCCGTGGATCGTGCGGGGGGCTGTCATGGTCGGTTCTGTCCCTTTTGGCACCGGGCTGCAACAATACTGCCCGGCGCTTCGGATACCGCTGGATGTCTGGCCCGGCACATGACGGTATTGACCGGCATATGCAGGGGCAGCAGCTCCGGGTATGACCGGATCTGCCGGTGTCCCAGCGATCATCATCGAGTATGTGTTCATGGTTTCTTTCCTGTTCACCAATGTGAACACACAGTATGGGCAGGGCCGCGATATATATCCTGATTTGGCGTCAGGTTTTGCCGCTATTATTTGTTAACGGAATCAGGGATACAGGAACCGGGCAGAGGAAAATATTGCCGAGACCAAGGTATTTATTATACAATGATAATTAACAATTGTGAAGTCCGGAACGATTCCGCCCGCTGCGGCTGTTCCAGATATACGGTGAATCCAGATGACAAAAATATACGATACCATCCTTTCAACCATCGGGAATACCCCGCTCGTGCGCCTGAACCGGGTTACGGGCGGAACCGGTGCAACCGTCCTTGCCAAGCTCGAGTCCTTCAACCCGGGCAGCAGCGTCAAGGACCGGATCGCAGCTTCGATGATCGATGCTGCCGAGAAGGCCGGCCTGATCAAACCCTCAACCATCATCCTTGAACCAACGAGCGGGAATACCGGAATAGGCCTTGCCATGGTAGCCGCGGCCCGCGGGTACAGAATAACGCTCGTGATGCCCGAGACCATGAGTATCGAGCGCCGCAAACTTCTCAAGGCATTCGGGGCCGACCTCGTCCTCACTCCCGGTACGGAAGGGATGAAAGGTGCGATCGCGAAAGCCGATGCTCTTCTGGCAGAAGACCCGCGCTTCTTCTATATCCCCCAGCAGTTCCGGAACCCGGCAAACCCGGAGATCCACCGGAAGACCACGGCCGAGGAGATCTGGCGGGATACGGGCGGGAAGGTCGATGCCGTTGTTGCCGGTGTAGGGACAGGTGGCACGATCACCGGGATTGCCAGTATCATCAAGGCCCGCAGGCCGGGCTTTCAGGCAATCGCGGTGGAGCCCGATGCATCCCCGGTCCTCTCGGGAGGCCAGGCCGGGCCCCACAAGATCCAGGGGATAGGTGCCGGTTTTGTTCCCGATGTACTCCAGAAAGATCTCCTGGATGAGATCATCCGCGTCTCGTACGAGGACGCCGTTGCAACCGCCCGCAGGCTCGCCCGCGAGGAAGGTATCCTTGCCGGGATCTCCGGCGGGGCCGCAGCCTGGGCCGCGCTCCAGCTGGCATTGCGCAAAGAATTTGCCGGAAAGACTATTGTTGTCATCCTTCCGGATACCGGGGAACGCTACCTGAGCACGGAGCTCTTCGAGGCATAACGGGGGAAGATCTATGGTGTTTGACCGGATCCGGGAAGATATTTCGGCAATATACGGCAAGGACCCTGCAGCCCGCTCCACGCTGGAGATCCTCTGCTGCTACCCGGGCCTTCATGCTCTCTGGTTCCACCGGAGATCGCACTGGCTCTGGATGCACAACCTGAAGTTCTTTGCCAGGTTCGTCTCGCACATCGGCCGGTTCCTGACCGGAATCGAGATCCACCCCGGTGCCACTTTAGGCCGGCGTGTTGTTATCGATCACGGTATGGGTATCGTGATCGGGGAGACGGCCGAAGTCGGCAACGATGTTCTCATCTACATGGGAGTCGTGCTGGGCGGGACAGCGCTTGAGAATGTCAAGCGCCACCCGACTATCGAGGACAGCGTGACGCTCGGCTCCGGTGCCATCGTGCTCGGGCCGATCCGGATCGGGAAAGGTGCCAAAGTCGGGGCAGGGTCCGTGGTGGTCCGGCCAGTCCCGCCGGGTGCGACGGTTGTCGGTGTGCCGGGCAGGATCGCCGGGCCCGAGCACGGGCCCACCCTCGAAGATCCCACCGAAGAGGTCATGCCCGACCCGATGCTGCGGGTCATCAGCCGGCTTCTTGACCGGCAGAACCAGCTCGAGGACCGGCTCCGCACGCTTGAACAGGTCCGGCCCGTCCCGGTCTCTGCCGTGATATCCGAGGAGAATGTCTGCGAGAACCAGATCCGGGATGCGCTTAAAAATGTCATTGATCCGGAAGTGGGCATCGATATCGTGGACCTCGGGCTCATCAAGCAGATCCGTGTCATGGGCTCCCGCGTGGAGATCGACATGGTCCTCACCTGCAAAGCCTGCCCGCTCTCCGATCATCTCACGGATCAGGTAAAACGCACGGTACTTGGTGTCTGTGGCATCGATCAGGTGGAAGTGCATATGCTTGACGAGCCATGGAACTGGGACCGGTTCGTGAAGCAGCGGGGCAGTCTCCGGCAGATCTGACAGAATTTGCCGGATTCTCTACAGTTTTTATTGGATTTACAAATATTCTGGAGTATCAGATGGACTTAACAGAATTGCGGCAAAAATGCCCGTTTTCTTTTCGTATATACTTCCGGAAGATAACCTGATAAAGACAAGAAAATGTTCAGAAACCTGAACTCCGGAGGAATACCTGTGTGTAGTCATATGCGTCCCTGTTCCCTGTCCGCGTATCGATTATGACTGCCATGCACACCGGGCTGCACCTTTGCCCGGAAGGATATTCCTATGACTTCAATACTATCAGAACCGGCTGGAGTCCCTGCCTCATCAGATCCCGTTCCCCGAGAATGGAAAATCACCCCTCTTCATCGGGGTTTCCCGGACCCGGGCCGAGATCGAGCGGGACGAATGGCGGGATAAATAAGAAAAAGAGCATTGTGTATAAGGGCCAGATAATCCCCGTCATGGCATCCGGGCCCGCCATATTTTTTCTCACGAAGCCCGTCCGCGATCTTCACGAGCCTGAATCAGCATACGGTGATCAATACAATGCACCTGACATTATGTGTTACCATGAACCGTGCTCTCCTCCGGAAACAATAAGGAACTCATTTTCCACCAGATACCTTATCTCGCCCCAGTGCACATATCCCGCTTGAGAAATGAGCTGCAGCGTGCGAAGGGCAGACCCCTCTTACTGTCAATTCCGGACCTGGAAAAGCGTACCGGGCATGGTACATGACGCCCTGTCACTGCCGGGGGAGGAGAATACTCGTGCCAGTGCTTGACATAGAATCCGTCAGCGGTCTTTCCAGCACAGAAGCAGCCGAAAAGATCCGGACTGAAGGATACAACGAACTCCCGGAGCCCGGGAAGCATGGCATCTTTGGCATCATTGCCGAAGTTGTCCGGGAACCGATGTTCATCCTGCTCGTTGCCGGCGGCCTTGTCTATTTTTTCCTCGGGGACCTGACCGAGGCCCTCCTGCTGATGAGTTTTGTCATTGTCATAATCGGCATTACCGTGTACCAGGAGCAGAAGACCGAGAGGGCGCTTGAAGCGCTCAGGACCCTTGCAAGCCCCCGCGCACTGGTCATCCGCGATGGCGAACAGAAACGGATTGGGGGCCGTGAGGTGGTGACCGGTGACATGCTCATCCTTATTGAAGGCGACCGTGTCCCGGCCGATGGTGTTCTTCTCGTCTCGAATAATGTCTCGGTGGATGAATCGCTCTTAACCGGAGAGTCGGTCCCGGTCCGGAAACGTGCCGGCACTCATGACCTCATGGCCGGACGACCGGGTGGCGACGACCAGCCATTCGTTTATTCCGGGACGCTGGTTGTGCAGGGCCAGGCCCTCTCGGAAGTCAGGGCAACGGGTGCCCGGACCGAGATGGGAAAGATCGGCACCGTTCTGCAGACCGTGAAGCGGGACGAGACACGGCTTAAGGGCGAGATATCCCGGATTGTGCGGACCATCGCCCTTGCCGGCCTTTCCCTGTGTCTCATAATTGTGATCATCTATGGCATGAGCCGGGGGAGCTGGCTTGAAGGGCTCCTTGCCGGGATCACCCTTGCGATGGCGATCCTGCCCGAAGAGTTCCCTGTTGTCCTTACCGTCTTTCTTGCGCTTGGTGCATGGCGGATCTCCCAAAAAAACGTCCTGACCCGGCAGGTTCCCGCGATAGAGACTCTTGGGTCGGCGACCGTCCTGTGCGTTGACAAGACCGGCACGCTCACCGAGAACCGGATGACCGTACGGTCCTTTTTTGCCGGGGGAGTGGTCTGCACGTTCGATGCCCTTTTGAGCAATTCGGTTCCGGAGGTCTGCCACGAGCTTGCCGAATTTGCCATCCTTGCCTGCAAGAAGGATCCGTTTGACCCTATGGAGAAAGCGCTCCTCCGGCTCAGTGAGGGGGATTTCGGGAAGACCGAACACATCCATACCGGCTGGGAGCTTGTCACGGAATACCCGCTCTCTTCCGATCTCCTTGCCATGTCAAACGTCTGGCGCTCCCGTAACGGGAATGACTACATTATTGCGGCAAAAGGCGCTCCCGAGGCAATTGCAGACCTGTGCCATTTCGATGAGACACAACAGCAGGTGCTGGCTGCTGAAATCAACACGATGGCTGCGCAGGGCCTCCGTGTCCTTGGCGTGGCAAAGTCATCGTTCACCCGGCCCGAGCTTCCCGGCGGCCAGCATGATTTTGTGTTCGGGTTCCTCGGCTTAGTTGGATTTGCCGACCCGGTCCGCCCGCAGGTGCAGGATGCCATTGCCGAATGCCGTTCTGCAGGGATCCGGGTGGTCATGATCACCGGGGATTACCCAGTGACGGCAGAAGAGATTGCCCGGCAGATCGGCCTTGACGGTGCCGACACCTGCATCACGGGTACCGAGCTGGATACAATGAGCGAGGTATTGCTCAGGGAACGGATCCGTTCGGTCAGTATCTTTGCAAGGGTCGTACCGGAACAGAAGCTCCGGATAGTAAATGCCCTTAAAGCCGCTGGCGAGGTGGTTGCAATGACCGGCGATGGCGTGAACGATGCACCGGCCCTGAAATCAGCAGATATCGGCATTGCCATGGGCGGGAGGGGTACGGACGTTGCCCGGGAAGCTTCGTCGCTTGTGCTCCTCGATGACAATTTCACCTCGATCGTAGCAGCGGTGCGGCTCGGCCGGAGAATCTTTGATAACTTAAAAAAAAGCAATGGCCTACATCTTCTCGGTCCATGTTCCGATTGCGGGAATGTCGCTCATTCCCGTCCTCTTCAACCTGCCCCTCATCCTGCTGCCGGTGCATATCGTCTTTCTGGAACTGATCATAGACCCGGCCTGCTCGATCGTCTTTGAATCGGAAAAAGAAGAGAAGAACGTGATGAACCGACCGCCCCGGCACAGGGACGAGGGACTTTTCACGAAAAAGATCCTTGCGCTGAGCCTTCTCCAGGGCTTTGTGGTACTGCTTGTTGTCCTGGCAATTTACCTTGGTGCACTGGAGCGGGGCGTTGATGAAGCCGGGGTACGGACCCTGACATTTACCACCATCGTGATCGCCAACCTCTGCCTTATCCTGACGAACCGGTCATGGTCAGGGACCCTTCTTGCCACATTGCGCACTCCCAACCGGGCAATGACTTGGGTATTTGCAGGTACTCTGGTCTGCCTGGCTCTTATCCTGACGATCCCGGTATTACAGGATCTCTTCCTGTTCGGTACAGTCCCTCCACTTGACCTCCTGGTATGCACGGTTGCCGGTGCCGGGAGCGTTGTCTGGTTTGAATGTTACAAATACCTGATCGGGAGGGATGGCAGGCGGGAGTAAATCTATTGGAAATATGGGTGGAGCTCATCACTCATACTGGCTGACCAGGAATTCATAATTCGTGGTCCGGAGAGGTACCTGACCATTTTTCCGGCCCGGTACTTCCCCCGTCCCCTTACGACCCCCGGGTCTGCTCCTGCCTCTTCTTCAGCAGTTCGATCCGCTCAAGTGCCCTCTTCTTCGCTGCCCGCTCCCTGTCATCGCCCGGCTCTGCCCACGGCTGGGTAACGTTCCATGTCAGTTTCCCGCTGAACGGGGGCTCCGGAAATGCTCCTGGATCATAGAGTGATTGTCCCCGGAACTCTACTGGTTCTTCCTGGAAGCAGGACCAGACCGCTTTTTGGATCACTGATTCATCCTGGAACTGGCAGTCGACGAGTGTCAGCTGCTCCCGGAACCGGGTTATGAACTCCATCGGCACATTGTAAAGGTAAGCAGAGAGACCAATGGTCCCGATGATCCGTTTCTTCTCATCAACGCCGTTCTTGAATAACGCCCTGACGGCGTCGCCGGTCTTATGCCCCTCGGACTCCGGGCCCCCGAGGATAAGGTAGCGGATATTCGGGTTTGCCACGATATTGCAGATGATCTTCTCGATCCCGATGTTTGCAGTCTGCAGGGTCCCGGAGAGTGCAGCCCCGCTCTCCACGCCGGCCCGCACAAGTCTTTCGATTTCAGGCGGGATGGCTTCAGCATCTGTGGTAAGGATGATGACAACTGCAGCCGGGGAATAATCGTTCCCTCTCAGGTACCTGCCCTCTTCAGGAGGATATTCCGGGTGCGGCGGGACTTTGAACACAGGGAAGACCTTCACCATTCATTCAGCGTCGCAACGTGCTGAACGTCCCGTCATTCCTGCCCCCGTACCATCTCGCCCTGAGCCAGAGCGAGACATTCACGAGTGCGATAAGCACCGGCACTTCCACCAGCGGGCCGATCACCGTTGCAAATGCTGCGGGAGACGCGATCCCGAAGACCGCGATCGCAACGGCGATTGCCAGCTCGAAGTTATTGGACGCAGCAGTGAACGAGAGCGAGGCCGACTTTGCGTAATCAACACCAAGGCGCCAGGACATCCAGAAGCTGGCAAAGAACATGATAACAAAGTAGCAGAGCAGCGGGATTGCAACCCTGACCACGTCAAACGGCACGTTCACGATATACTCGCCCTTGAGGGAGAACATCACGATGATCGTAAAGAGCAGGGCAACGAGCGTAATCGGGGAGATCTTCGGGATAAAGACCTGCTCGTACCACTCCTTCGACTTCACCCGGAGCAGGGCGTACCGGGTGACCAGTCCTGCAATAAACGGGATGCCAAGATAGACAAAGACGCTTATGGCTATCTGGAGGATCGTGATCGATACCTCGGAACCGGCCCCGATACCCAGCAGGGGCGGCAGGTACGTGATGAAGAACCAGGCATAGACCGAGTAGAAGAAGACCTGGAAGAGCGAGTTGAGGCCCACAATGGCGGCGCAGTACTCAGAGTCCCCTTCGGCAAGATCGTTCCAGACGATCACCATCGCGATGCACCGGGCAATGCCTACCAGGATCAGGCCGTACATGAAGAGCGGCTGGTCGCGGAGGAAGACAACTGCAAGGACGAACATCAGGACCGGGCCGACAATCCAGTTCTGGACAATGGAGAGGCCGAGAACTTTTGTATTCCGTAGGACTTTTCCCAGTTCCTCGTACTTCACCTTTGCGAGTGGCGGGTACATCATCAGGATGAGCCCGACTGCTATCGGGATGGAGGTTGTCCCGATCGAGAGGCCGGTGATCAGCGCTGGTACTGATGGCAGGAAGTACCCGATGGCGATTCCGGCTGCCATTGCAAGGAAGATCCAGAGGGTCAGGTACCGGTCGAGAAAGGAGAGGTGTTTTTTCGTTTCCATGTTATCTTCCGTCCTTGAATTATATTATCCCAGTATTGCATTAAACAAATACCCTGTCAGCGTGAATGCCACGAACAGGATTCCGGCAAATACGGCCAGCAGCTTGATCCTGATCACTTTCTTAAGGATGATCATCTCCGGGAGCGAGAGCCCGATCACGGCCATCATGAACGCGAGCGCGGTTCCCATAGCCATCCCTTTTGAGGTGAGCACTTCCATGATCGGGATCATGCCGGCAGCGTTCGAGTAGAGCGGGATACCGATCAGCACCGCGATGGGGACGGCGAGCGGGTTATCCGGTCCTGCAATATTCACGAGGAAATCTGCCGGGGCGTAGCCGTGGATGACGGCGCCGATGGCAATGCCGAGCACGATGAAGGGCAGGACTTTGAGGGTGATGGCTTTTGACTCGCTAATACCAAAATCGATCCGGTCCTTCCCGGTCATTGCTTTGTCCGGCTGGTCGTGCATCTTACACTTCCAGACAAACTCCTCAACTTGGCCCTCCATGTGCAGGCGCCCGATGATGATACCGGCAACAATCGCGATGACGAGCCCGGAGACAATGTAGATGAGCGCGATCTGCCAGCCGAACATGGCAAAGAGCATGGCAGCAGCAACCTCGTTGATAAGCGGCGAAGCGATCAAAAACGAGAAAGTGATTCCCAGAGGCACGCCAGATTCGACAAACCCGATGAAGAGCGGGACCGCAGAGCAGGAGCAAAAAGGCGTGGGGATGCCAAGAAGGGCAGCAAGCACATTGCCCAGTCCTTCCGTTCGTCCTGCCACCCACTTTTTGACTTTCTGCGGAGTGATGAACGAGCGGACAATGGCAACGGCAAAGACGATGACTGCAAGCAGCAGGGTGACCTTGATCGTGTCGTAGATGAAGAAATCCACGGAAGATCCGAGCGGGCTGGCTGGTGCAATGCCAAGGACCTGGTATGTTACCCAGTCGGCGAAGAGTTGTAAGTAATCCTGCATATCCTACTCGTCCCGGGTTTGTTCAGTGATAGCTCGTACGAGTGTCTCAATTTCATCATACTGGACTTCAGCCATCCCATTCTTCCTGATCCCGAGTTCGGTTGCGATGATATGGGCATGAGGAACAAGACCGGCAACAGTAATTTTCTTTGTGGCACAGCAGTCCGTGCACCCGTCAAGCACGATAAGATGTTCTGCGCCTCCGGCATCCAGCCGGAGAGACTCCGCGGACTGCTTGCAGTTTATGCACAGGAACCTCCCGGGCTTCCTCTGCATCAGGAGCATTCCAGCCTGTGTCGTGAGTTTTCCGGTGTTCGAGACACCGGAACAGGTGACGAGTGCGATGGTCATGGCATCCTACCCGGCTTTCTCTTCCTGCTTTTTGATGAACTGGTTGTACTCTTCCATGAGCGCATCTGTATAGGCCTCTTCGGTTGCCGGCGGGATGTAATTGCAGGCCCGGATCCTCTTCATGAGCGCGGCGCGGACAGCGGTATCGCCGGCAGGCTTCTCATCAAGAACGGCTGCAATGCTCTCGTTTAGCATGGTGATTCCTGTCATCATCCCGTTTATTCTGATCTTCCGGATCCTCCAGAGGGCGTCGGCAGCGCAGCAGGGGATTTTATCACCGGGCATTCTCTTCACCTCTTTAAGAACTGGCAGCGGAACCTGGTACCGGAAAGAATGTCCCGGTCACCGGCACCTGACCGCATCGACAACCGTTTTCACATCGCTCTCGGAATATGAAGGGCCGGGCGTCTTTGTGATTCCCAGATCCGTGATCAGGACATAGCGGTCTATGGCAAGACCTTTGTCGTCAAGGATCTTTTTTGCACACGCAACCGGGCAGCCGTCAATCACGATCCGTTCGTCCGCAGATCTTCCCACGCTTACGAGTTTCTCGATACCGCCGCCAACTCCGGCAAGGCAGGAGCCCCCGCCATATCCTTCGCGGGCAAGCTGGCAGGCTGCCGCATTGGCAAGCTGGCCGACATTCGATCCAATACCGGAGCAGGAGTAGATGATCCGGTTTTTCCCCTCCGACCCGCAACTGCAGGATGATCTCTGTGCTTCCATGATTCACCTAATTCAATTTTTGTTGAATTACAATAAACATGGGAAGATTATATATCTTTTGATTTCAGATTATTTTGAAGTGAAACGCGTTACCCTTTCCTGCTGCGGGACAAAAAAAGAGAAAGATTCCGGGGAATCCGGCAGGGAGCTCCCGGAACAGATCGAGAAGGAGCTCGAAGCGATCGGGGGATTCGAGGCACTTGCCGGGCGGATACCCGATAAGGAGATTCTCGGGGAGCAGAGCCGGATCCACCACGCCCTCTCCGACCCGCTCCGTCTTACCATCCTGCATCTCATCCGCGACCAGCCGCTCTGCGTCTGCGTCATCAACCGCTTCATGCGCCTTGCGGGCTCCAAGCTCTCCTACCACCTCAATATCTTAAAAGAGAGCGGCCTTATCGAGGGGGAGTACTGCGGGAACTGGATCATCTACTCAATCACGGATCGCGGGCACCGGCTGCTGCAGTGCACGGAATATGCCGGAAGGTCATAGCCGGGAAGGAATCCCCGGCAGGTTCGTTGAGTTCTTTTCTCCCATGAAAAATTATTGTTTCCAGACCTCAACCATCGACTGAACCCCGTGGTATCCGATAAACCGTGGAAGATCGGCCAGACCCGTTTTTCTCTTCTTAAGCCTTGCATCCGAGGGATTGTTGAAGTGCAGGAATTTGTCATCGATTCCGGTCACTGCAATCCAGTGGGGGATGTCTTCCTTTGTTAAGAATTCGGAATTTGTTATGATCAGTGGTACGTGATTTGAAAACAGGGATTCGCGAAGGGTTTTTGCCGTGATGGTCTGCTGCCTTGTGCGGACCCCCAGTTTTTTACACCGGGCTGCCCGTTCGTAAAACTGTTCTTCCACTAACTGCCTCTCCAGATCGTTCAGTGGCGGAACAAGCTGGTCAACAAAATCAGGCCCGCCCGAGTTGCTGGTGACCCGTGCAGAAAAACCCCGGGCCGCTGCTGCATATGCCAGGCCATACCTGCTGGTCCCCGGGACGATTCCAAGATTCGCCTCCCTCCAGAGCTCGATCTCCAGCCCTTTTTTGAACCGAAGATCCGGATCAAGGTATTTCATGGCCATCATCAGTGATGCCGGGCCGCAGGTGTAACCATAATGCTGCCGGAAGAAAGGAATATTCAGATGGATCGATGCCCCGTGCTTTGCCTGCATGTCCTGTCACCTTTTTTTGTATGAACCGGATTCCTACAATCAGAAAAGGAGATGGTATGATAAAATGCTATCCCGGAAAGATCCGCACGCGTTATGGTTTTGAGGACCGAACCCCCGGCGTGTCCCGCATGCATTTCAGATCATACATCCCCTTTCCAAGCAGGGCAAGTCCAATGGCAACAAAAATCCCGGAATGGATGCCATACACCCATGTATCTGAAGGAGAATTTCCATAGAACAGGCTTATCCAGAAGAGCGTGCAGAGCAGGCCGAAGGCAGCGAGTCCTCCGCCGATTTTCATTAAGCTTTTGATCTGTTGTTCGTTCTTTGTCATGGGTATTTTGTTCTATGCGGTGATGTGTTCATCCAATGCATTGAAGATCCCGGTTCCCTTTCACCGGAAATGATCAGCTCCTTTCGTGGAGGATAACAACCGGGCCAGCGATCATCCCGTTAAGATCCCCCAATTTACCGGAATACCAGGTACTCGAGGGCAATGGCAACAACAAAGATCCCGATTCCCGCGAGTGCAACGGGCAGAGTGTATTTTTTTACCACGGTCCCGATATTATCACCGGTTGTCCGCTGGACCAGCCAGAAGTACGGGTCGGTCACGAACGATACAAGGCAGGACCCGGCACTTATCAAGAGGATGAACGGGATGGGGTGGATTGCACTGGTCACTGCTGATCCGGCCAGTACCTCAGCCGTGATAACTGCAGTAACGACCCGGGATCCCTGTGCTGTCTCGATCAGCGCCGCAAGGATGAATGGGATCAGGATGACCGGGATAATGGGTGCCATCTGCTGGAGCGCGCCTTCGGTAAAGCCGGTGTGCACGATCACGTACCCGAGCGCCCCTGCACCGCAGATATCGAAGATGATCATGCCGGCATGCTTCGCACCCTTTGTCATCCCCGGTGTCCGGGCAACCGGGGCTGCAAGGACAATAGCGGTCACCGCCCCGGCAAGCATGATGAAGTTTATGATACCCACGTGCGAGAGGCCGAGGAGGAAGGAGACGGGGATGGCAACCAGAATCGAGATGAACGGGGCCCATGCCCTCCAGTGAATCCCGCCATGCCCGGCCGGCCTGATGGGGGTGAGAGTGCCGGCAGGGCAGGGCTGCAGGGAACTGCCGGCTCCCCGGGCCTCCGGGCAGGTGAAGCGGTAGAAGAGGATCGCACCGCCGAGCACGGCAAGGGAGAGCGGGATGGCGACCGCATCGTACACAAGAGGACTTGTACCCGCGGAGAAGGCTTCGAAGAGCGGAATTACCACCGGCGTGGGGAAGATGAGGGCATAGGAGATGATGCTCCCAACCGCTGCGAGGTAGAGGAGAATGTTGCGCTTTGCGGTATCCTTCTCGATGCAGTCCAGGATCGGGTTCAGCATCACGTATGCCGTGACACAGCAGGTGATCGGCACCGCGAGGAGGTAGCCTGAGAACCCGGCAAGCGCAGGAGGGTTTTTTACAACCCGCTGGACGTCCGATACGATCTCCTCGGTCTGGTGCTGTTCCTGCAGGAGAGCGGCTATCACCGCACCGCAGAAGATAATGATGCCAAATGCCGAAAAGACCCTGCCGAGGCCGGATACAATATCTTTGAGCGTCGCGTCAAGGGTCATCCCCGCCATGAGCCCGAACAGGATCGCCCCGCCAACGAGTGTAAAGAACGGGGTGATCTTGAATTTCAGGCTCACGATGGTGATGAGGGCGATGGTGATGATGAACGCGACGATAAGGTCCATGGTACAGTATACTGGCGGGTGGCTGAAAAAGGCTCTGAAACGTTGCCGGAATGAACCAACGGCAGGACGGCAAATCCAGTTTTACGGATCCCGGGCGGGAATCAGAGCGGCGCCGAGAAGTTTTTTGAGGAAAGATTCCCGGCCGGGGGAGATACGGTAGATCTTGTGGTTCGAACGGTAATACGATTCGATGAGCCCGCCGCTCTTGAGTTTCTTCAGGTTATACGAGATCAGGTTCTGCGGCTCTTCAAACACATAGAAAAACTCGCAGACGCAGTGATCGCGGGCGAGGAGCATCAGGATTATCTTCAGCCGGAGCGGGTGGCTGAGGAGTTTCATATAATCCAGAAGGATGGTAACGGAGTCCCCGTCCAGCATCTCTTTCTCCTGCCTGAGTTCATCCTCCCAGTCGCTCCGGAGGGCGCAGTCGGCCGGACAGCAGCGGGCAGTTGTCATGGTACATGGTAGGCACATCGTCTTAAAAATGGCTTGGTCATTCTCGTGATAATAACTGCTGTTTCAAAAAAATTTGAAATCCGGTTCCGGGATATATATCGGACCCGCACCCACGCATTGAACAGCGTGAGAATCATGGATTATGAAACGATACGGATTGCAAAAGTGACCGGCAAATGCCCGGCCTGCGAGGACTATGCAGCAAAGAACTCCACGACCCCGCCAAAGATTGCGGTGATGGCCTGCGAAGGGGCATGCTCCCGGGGCGAGGTTGCCCGCAGGGCTGCCAACATGGTTGCACATCGGCTTGCCCGCGATGAGACGGTGCGGATCTGCCTTGGCGGTGCGTTCACGAAAGATACCGGCCAGCGGAACCTGGTGCGGAGGGCAGAGAAGGTGATTGCCATCGAGGGCTGCTTCATCAACTGCAGTTCACGGATGATGGAAGGAGTGCTCCCGGACCTTAAGCCGGAGATTGTCCGGGCAGACCTGATCTATAACATCGACCTGCCGTTCGGGATCGATGAGGTGCCGGACGAGATGTTCACGGTATATGCCCACCAGGTTGCAGAACAGGTTGTGCGGGATTATACCGGGGGTATCCCGGCTGCAGCAGCCAGCCAGCCTCCCGCGTGCGGCAGTGGCGAGGCCAGAGGCGGCTGCAGCTGCAGTGCCGGATCGGCTGATACCGGAAAAAATTCAAAAACCCCACAATACCTGCCGGCAGATGAGGTGAATGTCCGGTGGGAAGGTGCAAAAAAATTCCGGGTGAATAATTCCCGGTCCGGCACCCTGACCCTTGAAGAGGGATCCGGGCAGTGCTCTCCGTGCGATGCCTTCATGGCAGCACTTGGAGGGTGTGCGAACCTTGCCCTCCTTGGCCGGTTGCAATGGCACAATATCGTTACCGATACGCTTGATGTGAAGGTATCCGGGATCCGTGGGGCTGGGACCCCGGCAGCATACGAGAAGGTCCATGTGACGTTCTCCATTGGGTGCAATGCCGCTGACGGAGTGCTGGACAGAGCGATCCGGCAGGCAATGACCGAGTTCTGTCCGGTTGCAGTAACACTCGGGCGGGCGGCAGAGGTGACATGGGATTACCAGCGCCTGAAACAGGGATAATCCCCATAAATCCTCTTTTCTGGATCAGATTGCGGTATACCCGGCACGCTCCCGGCAAAAACCGGGCCTTCCGGGGGAACTACGAAAAGAATAGCCCTCCGGGCAAAGCGTCAGTGCATTATTCCCGCGGTTCTATCTCGATTGGCATATCCCGGAGCAGGGTGAGAACCTGGGTATCTCTCCGTATCGGGATTGGCTCCAGGAGGAGTGTTTCAGCCGGGTACGTTAAGGATACCCAGCCGATGATCGTCAGCCCCTGGTTTAAGGAATTCCCAAGCCAGTCCGGGATCGAACCAAAGGTACCATTCCCAAAGAGCGATCCGATAAAGAGACAGATCGCAAGAAAGACAAAGCTGGTGGGTAATGTCCGGAGTCCGCTCCAGAGCACATTCTGCAGATGGATCTTGTTATCGTCGATTTTTGTCTGGCAGAACCGGAAGACCGCCTCCTTCACCTGTTTCGCAGTTTCCGGCGTGATCTGGTCCGGGGGCAGGCGTATCGTCAGTGCCAGGTGCCGGGCGCGGATTGTCCAGCCGGGCTGGAGCTGCCGGCTCAGCCGGTCCATGGCCGATTGCCCCATGTACTCCGTCTCTTTCTTTGAGAAGGGATCGAAATCCGGCGCTATGAACAACTCACGGGTAGTGTCGAGGTCAAGGAGGAGATGGTCCCTGTCATCATCCCTGTCTGGGTTCCGGCGTCGTTTTTTCAATGGCATGACTGGCTTCCCGGTTTCTGGTGATGGTATGTTATCTCTTCAGCTGCATTGTCTTTTCGCCCGGGAACGGGCGGCACTCTTCCCGGCCTTTGTCTTCATCGAAGGACCCGTCTCCCCCTGGCAGGAAGCCTGGCACCGGTGTCCTGTTGCACTGTCCCGCATCTCCGCCCATGCGATCAGGGGGATCACGGCTTCGCAGAGCTGCCTGCCATCCTCTGTCAGGGAATATTCGACCCGTGGCGGGATCTCGGCAAATGATTCCCGGTGGATCAGGTTCTCTTTCCCGAGATCCCTCAGCACATCGGTCAGGGTCTTCGGGCTGATCCCGTCAAGCCGCTGCATGATATCACTGAACCGGATCTTCCCGTGGTGGCCGATGATACTGATGACCAGGATGGCCCATTTCTTCCCGATGATATTGATGATACCTTCGAGAGGGCAGAGGCAGATATGATGGTGATTACTTTCCTTTTCCATAGTCACTTCAAAACTATAAACTTGACAGCATTAATACTATCCAATGGATAGTAATTAAAAAATGAGAAGAGGCGAACAGATTATGTGCCATGTATCACCAGGAAATCCGGTATCGCAGATGAACCCCCGCTGCGGCTGTGAATGCAGCTGCCCCGTCACGCTCCCCGTTGAGGATGAGATCCTGATCCTGGAAGATCATAAAATAATCCTCAATGCCCGGCTTCGAGCAATTGATAAGAAAATAAGTGCTTTAAAATCCATCAGGGAATCATGAATGCGATCCAGGCTGACCATCTCATCAAACGGTTCGGGACCGTAACTGCAGTGAACGATGTCAGCCTTGCCGTACGCGAGGGGGAGATCTTCGGTTTCCTCGGTCCCAATGGTGCGGGAAAGACCACGACGATGCGGATGCTCACCGGGGTTCTCACCCCAGGTTCAGGTTCGGTCCTCATCAGCGGTATCGACATCCACCGTCATCCGCTGTCCGCCAAGATGCAGATGGGCGTTATACCGGAGAGCAGCACGGTATACGGCGATCTTTCCGCGGAACAGAACCTGCAGCTGAGCGGGAAGATGTACGGCATGCCCCGCAAGGAGCGTGAGGAGCGGGTAGATGAGCTCCTGACAAGGATGGGACTTTCCGAGAAACGGAAGATACCGGTCCGGACCTTCTCGAAAGGGATGAAGCAGCGGGTGAGCATTGCCTGCGCCATCATCCACCGGCCAAAAGTCCTGCTCCTGGACGAGCCCACGAGCGGCCTCGACGTGCAGAGCCGCCGGCTCGTGATCGAGACGATCCGCGGGATGAACGAAGCGGGCAGCACGATCTTTCTCACCACCCACAACATCGAGGAGGCAAACACACTCTGCCACACGGTCTGCATCATCAACAAGGGACAGATCGTTGCCCAAGAGAGCCCCGAGCGGCTCAAAAAGATGTTCGATACAACGCAGTCGGTCGAGATCTCCTTCGACCGCCAGGTGACTAAGGAACTATTCCTGGACCCGGTCATCCTCCGGGCCGAACCCTGCGGCGACAAGTGGCGGCTCTACACCGACAACCCGGATCTTGTGGTGAAATATATCGTTGGCCGTGCTGAGCGCGAATCGATTGGGATCACATCGCTTGTAACTTCCGGCCCGAGCCTTGAAGAGGCTTTTGTCCAGCTGACGGAGTGCGCATAATGGAAATCCCGCTTGCCCTCCGTGGCATCCTGGTCATCACCGGCAAGAACATGCGGCTGTACTACACCAAGCCCCCGGTCCTTATGTTCGGGCTCCTCTTTCCGCTTTTTATGTTCCTCGCGTTCTTCGTAGGCCGGAACCTTGACCTGACCACGTTCTTCCCGGCCTTTCTCGGGATGATGCTCTTTTTCACCGCCTCATCGGTCGGCCCGCTCATCACCCCGTGGGAAAAACGGGAGAAGACCTACGAGCGGCTCCTCTCCTACCCGGTAACCCAGGACAGCATCATCCTCGGCGACATCACGGCAGGGGCGGTCTTCGGCATCGGCATCTCCCTGCTGGTCTGGCTCGCAAGCACGCTCTTTGTGCCGGTCACGATCACGAACCCGGGGCTGTTCATCCTCGCGTTTGTCCTTGGCACGATCTCCTGCGCAGCGCTCGGCGCCCTGCTCGCGTCACCGGCATCCGACAGCCCGCCGAACGTGATGATCTTCTCGAACCTGATACGGTTCCCGCTCATCTTCATCTCCGGGATCTTCGTCCCGCTTGCACAGATGCAGGGCTCCGCGTATATTCTTGCCTGCTGTTCGCCGCTCACGTACCTGGTCGATCTCTTCAATGCGGCGATGACCGGGAAGTCTGCCTTCTCACCGCTCCTCGATGCCTTCGTGCTTCTCGGCGTCTCGCTTGTGTTTATTGTCGTTGCCCGGGTCATCCAGAAGCGGAACCTGGTGAAGGGGCTCTAGAGAAAAGATGTGGCAGGGGATCGAGTTCTCTGCCATAATAGAGATCGTTTTTCCGGGTAGACTGGTGCTGACGCCCTCTCGAAAAACCGGCGCGTTATCGCGTGACCTGTCGGTCACTTTTTCCCGTGTAACGATCTTTTCTATCGGGATTTCTGCGATCCCGATGGTCGTGAGGATGCACGCACCGGCCCCGATCAGGGTCCGGCCGGGCAGACCCTCCGGGCCCGATCCGCCCTCCACCCATTCATATTCAACCCACTCTGGCGATTGTAACGTTGCTACAGATTGCCTCAATGATTCCCGCCTGGAAACCTCTCATTGTTCCGGGAGAATTACCGTGATTTTCCGAATTATTGCCTCTGCAATAATGGGGGGTGAGGCAAAAGTGGTACAACCGGGCTTTATACGGGCCCGGAATTGTTACCCCTCAAAGACCGTGAAAAAGGGGAGTTACGGGGCGGGGGATTCCTGCCCCTCACGGGCAGCGACCCCGGCAAGATATGCAACCGTCCCTCCCGTTTCTATCCGTTTCCCCTCGCGGTCAATCTCCACGATGGTTGACGGCATGACCTGGAAGAAACGCCACGTACCGTGCCGGGAGCGGATCCAGAGCTCGATCGTGATCGCGGCGTCGCGGGGGATGAGCCGGAGACGTGCAATTTCCGATTGGTAATACTCCACAAGTTCCGGGATCGGTGCGAGAATGTGTGGAGCGAACATGATACTTGCGAACGTGACCGGGACCTTCGAGACGATCGCGATGTCGAAGATCCGTTCCGGTCCGCCCGTTGCCATCTGGATCAGGCCCCGGGTCTTTGCGATCGGGATCGCTTCTGCAAGTGCCCGGTGCGGGCGGGGGCCGCACCTCATGATCTCCCTCCACCGGTTTTTTGGTTACAGAATTCCGGCAAAGTCGGATTATGGTGCTCCGCATCCGTTCTCCACGGGTCTTTTGTGTCAGGTAATCCGGACGGTTCTTCTCCTTTCGTGCGAATGCCGGTAGTGATTTCCCCGGCAGTTCCGGGAATCGCGGTGAATGTGTACATGGTATCATGGGTCTCTCTCTCCGATTACGGGTGTACACGTTCCTGCGTATGCAGCCGTGTATGCCGTCACATCCACCGGTTCCGCGCTCGGGATTGTCTGTTTATGCGGTTCAAACCACAATGCAGTCACTATGAACCCGTTCGTGAAGCATTGTGTTCATTCTAAAAAAGAATCATATGCAGATTTAAATATATATGATGGGTTGGGTTAGGCAGTTGTGGATATCCGCCACAACCTTTGGGATAATCGTCATCCTGTTCCCCGCAGGAACGCCCGCTTCGGTTCACACCCGCACCGGCTGTTTCCCCGCAGGGATAATATCCGAAAATTAATGTACATTCCCTCTCAATGGATAGTATTCCGGTTTTTGCTGTGCAGAAACCGATTACGAGAATCAACCATGAACAAGAACCTGACATTAACCCTGGCAATTGCCATCACCCTCTGCCTCATTCTCGCAGCAGGATGCACCGGTACAAGCAGTAATTCCGGTACCTGCCCGGTACCGTCCCCGCAGGCCGGCCTGAAGAGCTACACACCGGTAAACATCAACGCAACTCCCATCCAGTACAAAGAGGTCAATGGCGTGAAGCTCGCCTACCGTGAATTCGGATCCGGTGAGCCCCTGCTGATGATTACGGGATTTGGCAACACCATGAATAGCTGGAACGAGACCTTCATCGGCATCCTTGCATCAAAATACCATGTTTACATCTACGACCCACGGGGAATGGGGTACAGCAGCGACACGAATGCGACTCCCGTCTTCTCCCAGTTCTCCGACGATGCCGCAGCAATGATACAAGCTCTGGGGTATGACAGCATGCACGTGTACGGGGTCTCCATGGGATCCTCCACCGCCCAGCAGCTGGTGATCGATCACCCGGAGCGCGTACGGAAACTGGTCCTGGATTCCGTGACCTACAGCATGAGGATTCCCGAGACAAAACTTTTGCTTGCGCTCAATGAAAATATCAGTACCAACCCCTCCCAGCCTGTCGGTACACGGAGGGAGGCACAGGCAAACCTTGAATGGAACGGCAGCTGGGACAAGTTGTCCGGCATCAAAAAGGATGTCATGCTCGTTGAGGGAACTGCAGATATCCTGACCCCCGATGCGATCTCGGTTAAGATGGCCGGGCAGATCAACGGCTCGTGGGTTGTCCGGTTCAAAGGCCTTCCCCATTTCGGATCCAAGTACGCCCCGGTCCAGTACGGGGAGAACGCCCTGGATTTCCTCGGGATGAACGAGTCCCCTCTCGGCAATTAACTTTTTTTTAAAAATAAGATCGTGGACAATTGACCGGCACCCCCCGGGTCCATTCCGGCAAAATCCTCCAATGTGACCTGATAGCTTATTTTCCCGTACACCAACCGGTATTCATGAAACATGCCAGGTCCGGCATAGGAAGATCCCAGAAGACTTGTGCAACGGAGGGGCTCTTTTTTAACCATCCCTCCCGGGCAGACACCTTCACCGAATCGGTGATACGGGAGATGACACGCCTTGCGCTTGCCCATAACGCCATCAACCTTGCCCAGGGTTTCCCGGATTTCCCCTGCCCGGAAGAGCTCAAGCTTGCGGCGTCCGTTGCAGTCCGGGACGACCACAACCAGTACGCGATCACCTGGGGTGCAAAGAACCTCCGGGACGCCCTTGCCGCACAGGTAAAGACCTTCAACGGGATATCTTTCGATCCCGAGACGGAGATCACGGTCACCTGCGGGTCAACCGAAGCCATGATGGCATCCATGCTCGCAGTCATCCGGCCGGGTGACGAAGTGATCGTGCCCGAACCCTTTTACGAGAATTACGGCCCGGATGCCGAGATCTCGGGTGCTGTCCCGAAATATGTCCCGGTGGCAGACGATTTCTCGATCAACGAGGAGGCCTGGAAAAAAGCAATTTCAAGGAAGACCCGGGCGCTTATCCTCAACACCCCCAACAACCCGACCGGCAAGATCTTTTCAAAGAGCGAACTCTCCTTCATCCGCGACCTCTGCGTTGATCACAACCTGGTTGCGCTGACCGACGAGATCTACGAGCACATCGTCTATGACGGGAAGAAGCACATCTCGCTCGGGTCGCTCGATGGCATGGAAGACCGGACCGTGACCATCGGCAGCTTCTCCAAGACCTACAGCGTTACCGGCTGGCGGGTTGGCTACGCGCTCGCTGACGCTGACCTGACGTCACGGATACGCAAGATCCATGATTTCCTGACAGTCGGGGCACCTGCTCCCCTCCAGCAGGCAGCTGTTGCTGCGCTCTCGCTTCCCGAATCCTACTACCGCGGGCTTGCAGTGGAGTACGACCGCAAGCGCCACATTCTCTATAACGGGCTCAAAAAAGCCGGGTTCTCCTGTGAGCTTCCCGAAGGGGCTTACTATATCTTCACCGATATTGCCGGGTTTGGGAAAAACGATGTAGAGTTTGCCCGTTACCTGGTGGAGAAGATCGGCGTTGCAGCAGTCCCTGGCAGTTCGTTCTACCACACGGGCGGCGAGACAAAACTCCGGTTCACGTTCTCGAAGAAGGACGAGACCCTGCATGAAGCGTGCAGCAGGCTGGAGAATCTGGGAGTGGGGTAATCGCGTTTATCGTTATTTTCAAAAAAGAATTTCTTTAAAAAAACCATACTTCATACAATCCCGGCCGGGAACTGTCTATTATTGCGATGACCTGCGCCGCCCCGAAGGGCGCCCCGCGGCGCTTCAATTACCGGTTCATATATGTGTAACGGTAATTGCCCCGCCGTACCCCGGAGGGGCCATGAGGTGGGGAGAGGTTATGCCGGAATCATCTTCGTTGTTCACGATCGAATCCAAAGGTTACAACCCGTTTCTAGGGGTGCCTCATGCGGCGCTTAATGAAAGATAAGATCCCCGGCCTACTTCATCGCTGCCATGAACCGGTCCCGGATCTGGTGAGGTGAGAGCGGGATATTTTTCACATCCGAGTTCCCGGGTTTCAGCATCACGTGGACAAAATTCGGGCCGCGTCCCAGACCGGTAATAACCTGCTCCAGTTCTTCACCGGTGTTTGCCTTCCACGTATTTTTGAACCCCGCAGCAATGGCGAGAAGCTCGATATCCGTCCCCGTATATGCCGGTGTAAGCTGGTTACCCGTACTCCCGAATGCCCCGTTGTCGAGGCAGAAGATAGTGAGGTTTTCCGGCTGTGCTGAACCGATGACGGGAAGGATGCCGGTCCCAAGAACACTCCCGTCCCCGTCGATCACCCAGACATCCCTTGACGTGCCGGCTGCGAGCCCGAGACCGATGGGCGAGGCCTGCGTGTAGCTCCCGATCATGTAGAAGTTCAGGGAGCGGTCGTTTGCCGCATGGAGTTCCTTGCTGGGTACTCCGATATTGGAGACGACTGCCTGCCGGTCAAGGTGGCGTGCAATAACGCGGATGGCATCGTACCGGACCATGACCGGCTCGGTTACCGTCCTGCGGTATGACACTGCTATCTCCCGCTTCCGTGAAGGCAGCGGGGTTTGTGTCCGGCAGGATTCCGGCCCATCCCAGGCGCCCGGCAGCACGAGCGCTACATGGGGTCGCGAATGCGCAAATGCATCGGCAATAACTTCCCCAATCCTGTCAAATTCCCGGCTGTCATGGATAATGGTATACGGGATTGCGATGGCATCGAGAATGCCGGGAATAGCGGAATTGAACGGCACCTGGGCTGGGATGGTCTCGTTCTCGACCCCGCGCCAGCTGGCAAGGATGGGGAGCGGCAGGTCGTAGGTCTTTGAGAGCGACATGATGGCGTTGAGCATGTTGCCAAGACCCGAGCTCTGGATGACCATCATGGGCCGTCCCCCGGCAAGGTATGCCCCGGCACAGACACCGGTCCCGTCCTCTTCCCGGGTAAGGCAGATATGGGGGAAATGCTCCGGCAGGAGGAAGCAGAGGTCCTTTGCCTTGTCGCAGGGAATCGAGGCAACAAGACTGATCTTCTGGTCTTTCAATATCCCGATAACGCGGTCTTCATACACAGGTCGTCACCTTCTCCAGTAATTCCTTTTTGATACTCTCAACCGATGCACCGGCCGGCACAATAAACGATGGCGTTACTGCGATGAGCGGGTGGTCTTCCCTGATCCGCTCGTACCCGCCTCCGGTAATATTCAAAAGCACCGTCTTCCTTCTGTCGATTTTGCCGGTCCCGCAGGCCTGGACCAGCGATGCCGTGCAGACTGCGGCAGCAGGATCGAGATCAATCTCCTCAAGGTCAGAGAAGAGTTTTGCGGCAGCCCGTGCCTCATCGTTCGATACTGCATACATGCTGCCGTCCGATGCAGACATCGTGTCAAAGACCCCGCCGGCAATCGCATACGGGGGCTCCCGGTTGGTCAGGACATCGGAATATACCTGGTCAATGGCTGCAGTGGCATCCGGCATGTCGGTTTGCGGTACAAGGTTCCGCCGCCGCTCATTCCATGCCGAGACCATCGGGATGAACGGGAGGTTCTGGCTGAGGTGCAGTGAGGGAAGGGACGTCCTGAACCTGCCGTCCTTTATCAGCCTGATCGCCGCTTCATAGGCAGCAATGCCTCCCGTGCCGCTGCCGATTGCCTGGAAATAATAATCCGGCAGGCGCCCGATCGTGACAGCACCGTCCAGCATGACCGTCCCCATCCCGTCCCGGCGTGCAACGTTCCTGGCGCCGCCCTCTTCCAGGAACTGCGGAAGCGAGCAGATCTCCCTGCTGAACCGGATGGCATCGGTGTAATCCCCTTTCACGGCTATCACGCAGGCATGATCGGCGGGTGTGGTTGTCCAGAGCCGGGGGATCGCCTTCTCCGGTACTACTACCACGACGGGAATTCCGGTCAGGGCCGATACCTGGAGGAAGGCCCGGCCGGTGTTCCCTGCCGATGCGATAACGAGCGTTGCAGGCTTCTGCTCCTGCATCCGGATCACGGTCGGGATGGCCTCGAGTTCCTTGAACGAGCAGGTGGTGATAGTCCCGCCACGTTCAGGCCAGTAGCCGTTGAATCCGATATACAGATCCGGGATGTCCAGCTCGCGGGCGAGCGCCGTGCTTTTGAAACAGACCGGGCCCGCCTCGATGGGGATGGTGCGATGGATGGGGAGCCAGTCGCAGAAGCGGAAGATGCCGGGCAGGTTTTTGACCTCAAGCTGCCTCTTCCGGTACTCCGTTCTGAGAAGCGAGGCATGGCCATGGGGGCAGGCGGTTGTGTAGTGCTCTTCCACCTCTTCGCCGCACTGGATGCAGCGGAGGGTATACTTGTCGTTCACAGGAGATCCTCCGTCTTTACGGTGAGATTAAATTTCCGGTTCAGGATACGTGTTTTGAGATCTTCGCACAGCCGCAGTGCCCGGGCCCGGTCCGACTGCCGGAGGGTTACCGGGATCTTCCGGTTGTCAAACGAGAGTGCGCCAAGCCTGCCGGCAAATGCCCCGCCGGGACATTCCTGCACGCAGGTGCCGCAATTCACGCAGACTGCTGCGTCGATCCCCGTCTCCGGCGTGATTGCACCCGCAGGGCAGGCTGCCGCAGCCCCGCAGGGTTCACACCGGCTGCAGGATTCCGGGGAGAACCTGATGACGGCATCGGTTCCGTTCCAGACATCGGCATAGCTTGCTGTCGCAAACGCTACCCGGTCACGGACATCGGCTACCGGCAGGGGGATCTCCCTGTTGGTGACAAGGAGGTTTTTTAAGATACTGTCATCGAGAACCGGGATGGGGATGGCAACCGAGGTGTTGCATTCCGGGCCCAGCGATGTCCGGACACCCCCCATCATCTCCGCAACCATGGTCTTCATGTCGGCAAATGCCGCGATGTTGGGCTTTTCGGGGCTGCTGCGGGTCCCCCGTCCCATGATGTACCCCGGTCCCCCGTTCAGCAGGATCCGTGTCCCGATACCGATCACGTTCAGGTCCGGATCGTTCTGGAGGGGGTTGATGTCCCCGCACCCGCTGACGGATGCCTCGCGGTACGGCCCGGCCAGCCCCCGGACCGAGAAGATTGTCTGCACGGTATCAGGCCCGGTATTGAGAACGGCAAGGTAATTTTTGAAAGCGCTCCGTGTGGTGATCATCCGGGCAAGGCCCATCTCGGCAATGGTCACGGTGCGGGAGTACTGCCTGCCTTCGGATTCGACATCGATAGTCACCCCGTTTCCTGCCACGATATCGCGGAAGAGATGACCGCCACCGTAGAAGCGGTCTCTTTTTGCCGTCCCGTACACCACAAGGTCCACGGATCCGAGCCCTTCGTTCGGGCATGGCCCGGGAATCGCGGGAACGCCATTAAGCCATACCTTCTCTGCCTGGCGGAACGTTCCCGGGGCTGCAACCGGGACGTGCAGGACTGCAAGGGTGCCGGACATGATGCCAAACGTGCCCGTGGTCACGACATCCACATCGGCAGCAGTGATCTTCTCCCCTCCAGCAACCGCTTTTTTCAGCTCCGCCGCGGTATACACGACTGCATTCCCGTCTGCAATTTTTTTATTTATCCCGTCAATGGTCTTCACACCTGGTTCCCCCTACAGGATCCTGATATCCTCGACCCTGACATGCAGGCCGGAGGACTTTTCAAGCACCATGTTCACTACCCCGGTGTGGGCGAGCTGCATCATGCAGAACGAAGGCAGGAAAGACTGCCTGAACCCGAATTCCGGCGGCCGTTTTATCACGGTTGCGATCCCTTCAAACCCCACGACATGGTACGCCTGCACGTCCTTTGCCCCGCCGTCCCGGGCTGTCCGTGGTCCGACCGTGTGGCAGGTGAGAACGCCGGTTACCTGGTTTGCCTCAATAACCCGGAGGACATGCTGGACCGGGCATCCCTGCCCCATGGGCCGGCCAAGCACGATATCCCCTTTTGCAATATTCCAGCGCTCGACAAGATCGGGACGGAACGGGAGTACAATCTTCCGGGCCGAAGGTTCACCGGGAAGTGGCCCGATCACAAAATCATAGGCCTTCCCGCAGACATCGGTGCCGGAAAAACCCGTTTCCGGAAGAAATGCATTCCCGCCGGGGATGCTGTAAAAAGGGCATTCATCCGGTGTTTTCTCCCCGCGTTCCATGAGCCCGCTGAACTCAGCGCAGCTCTTTGCACCGCACGCACCGCAGTCTTTCCCGGGAGGCTGCCAGTCTGCCATACTCGTCAGTCCCCCCGGAAGAGGTCGTCCGCATGGTCGAGTTTCCGGATCACCCCGAAATGGTTCTGCCAGCCAATCTCGCGTTTTCCCACGCAGATGGTGCAGACCCCGAGCGGGGGCACCCCTCGGAGCATGATGGATTTCCGGTCTGCAATATCGGGGAGCGCCTCGATCGACCGCATGAGGTAACGCAAACCGGTTCCCTGGATGGCATTGGTCTCGATGATATCGATCGAGGGCGCCACCTCTTTTGTCTTCTCGCGGAAGACTTCCTTCTCTGACTGGGAGACAAGGTCGGTCTTGGTAATCACCGCAACATCGGCAAGGGCAATCATGGGCCCCATCTTGAGGGGGGAGTTCATACCGCTGACTGCTGAGAGGACGACGATCCCGAGGGACTGGGTTACATACGGGGAGCACCGGAGGCAGAGCCCGGCACTTTCCACGATAAAGATATCAGATCCAAGGCTTTCGGCCCAGTCAATTGCGTCCTGCAGGACCATGATCCCGGTGTGGTCCGGGCAGAGATCCCCGGAATAGATCTTCTTTGCCGGGATACCAAACTCCTGCCGGAGTTCCTCGTCTTCAAATGCCCGGACAACATCGATCTTCAGGAATGCAATCTTCTTTGTTCCGGTAAAATGCCGGATGATCTGGCGGGTCACGGCGGTTTTGCCGGCGCTCGGGGGACCGGCAATGATGAGGAGTTTCATACCGGAAAACCCTGTTCAGTTAAGAGTTCGCCGGCACGGATCCGCTCCCGGAAGCGGCAGAGGGTGAGATCGAGACGGGTAACCATATCCCGGATATGGACCTCCCGGCCCTCGGGCATAAGGATCTTCTCAACGCCTCCCTGCTTCATGACAATCCGCCGTTCCGAGAGGAGGGATACCAGGGGGTCGTGCGTTACGAAGATCACCGACTTGCAGTGCTCTTTTAAGACCTCGATGACCCTTTCCCGGAAGATCCCCGCATTTTCCACTTCGTCGAGAAGGATAAGGGGGGCGTTGCTGATGAGGATGGCGTCTGCAACCATCAGCGACCGGGTCTGCCCGCCCGAGAGCGATGTTATCCTGCAGTTTTTATGGATCTGTTCTCCGGTGAACTGGTTGGCAAGCTCGATCGTTTCAGGAACAATATCCGGCTCAGTGATCCTACGTGCCCTGACATGCATGGCAAGGAACGCCTCAACCGTCATGTCGGCAAGGCACTTGGTGTTCTGGGTGATGAGGGCTATGGGCTTTTTCGACGGGTCCCGGATAAATTCCTCTGCCGGGATCTCGCCATTGACAAGGATGGTCCTGCCGGTTGCGGTATCGTTCTGGGCAAATACTTCGATATCGTTGATGAATGCGGTCTTGCCGGAGCCGGTGGGACCCACGATCGATATCGTGTCCCCGGGCCGGATCACGATCCGGTCGAACTGCTCCGGGTTCCCGTGCTTGTCATGACCGGGAAGGATGGTGATCTCGTGGATACTGCAGGCGCTCATGGATACATGGTGGCTGTTCAGGGAAAAATAAGTTCGCATTATTATGAAAGAAAATTACCTTAAAAGGAAATATTTTTTAAATAAATGATACTACTATATCATAATGTTCTCAAAAAGGATATTTGAGATCGATTTCCGTACTGCACTGGATGAAGAGCTGCGGCGCAGGAACATGACCGTCAGGGAGCTTGCCGAACGGTCCGGAATCCCGCTTGCAACCCTGTACAAGATCAGCTCGGGAGAAGTGGATGTCCGGCTCTCCACCATGAAAAAGATCGTTTCTGTGCTTGAGCCTTACCGTCCCCCGTTTGTTGCTGTCATTGCCGCAAAGTTCCTGCTCGACGAGATGGAAGGCCACGAGATTACCATTAAGGATACCCTGTACCGCACCAGGGGATATGCTGCCAATTCCATTGAGGAGTGCATTATTGCTGCTGTCATGGCCGAGAAGGAAGGCGCTGCGGGGATCATCTGCGCACCGGTCCTTGCCTCGATCGTTGAGAAGATCGTTGATGTGCCGGTTGCCATCATCAAGCCAAAGGCAGCAACCGTGCTCGATGCACTGGACGTGGTTGCAAGGAGAATCGGGGCATGATTCCGGGAATTTTCCCATGTACTGTTCTGATACATCCGGATAAGACTGGTGACCGGCAGCCGGAGAACAAAAAGCCAAGGATTTAAACCATGAAATCCACCTCACCATAGTATGGAGCGGATCACCGCAGTGGCTCGGGGGAAGGTTCAGGGGGTCGGGTACCGGCAGTACGTTTCCGAGTGTGCCAGGCGGATAGGGTTACAGGGCGAGGTCATGAATATGCCGGATGGATCGGTCCGGATTGTTGTCGAGGGCCCCCCTCCGGTTCTTGAGGATTTTATCTGTTTTATCCATGCTGAGGACGATCCGCTTATCCGCGTTGAGAGTCTCAATGTCCGCAGGGAACCGGCAGCCGGCGGGTTCAAAGGATTCTTTGTCCACTGGTAACCTCCCGCGGACCCCGGCAGGTCATCATGGTTTTTTCTGGTCAGATGGTATCTGCCGGTACCTGGCCGGTCCCGCCATGTATCCCGGGATGAAACCGGCTGTCTGTTATCCGACAAAACACAGAAGGACTCGTCAGTTGTACTTCCTGAAGAGGGCCGGGTTCTGCCTTCGTATCCACCAGCGCCGGATAAGCCAGATCGCGATGATGAGAAGAACGATCACGATCGCCCATGCAGCAATTGTCACGAGCGGGAGTCCGGATTGGGGGAAGAAAACCCCGATGAGTGTTGGTCGTGCCGGAGGTGCTGCCGTGGATGTGACCGGTACTACTGTGGTTATACCGGGAGCTCCGGTTGCCGGGATACCTGTGATGGTGTTCTGAGCTGATACATTACCTGCGGGTAGTGGAAGAAAAACCGTACTGTTCATACCCGCTGCAACCGGTGTGCCGGCTTTTGCGGCGATTGCAAAATACGAGAAACTCCCGGTGACTGCACTATATTCGTATACCGTATCGCGGTTATTTACAAGACTCGTTGGCAGTTCAACCCACCGGCCGCCCGTAAAGTGAAGCATGACCACCTGCTCCGGGGCAACATGGTGCGAGGCCAGCCAGGACTTGTCAACTGAAAATGCAATATCCGCATGATCGATGGCATCCGGGTTTATCCAGTTCACCGTGATGCTCTGGTAGCCGGCAACCTCCCGGTCCGTAATCTGTATGGAGTTTCCCGGTACCGCTGAGCGGACAATACATTCCACCTGGCCGACTGTGCGGGAGGGGGTGAGCGTGACTGATTCCACTGCCGTAGTCCCTGAGGACTGGCCTGGAGCAAAGACAAAGGTCACCGGCTGACCTGCCGGTGCACCCGGGCTCACCGCAACCTGGGATGCGCCCGATCGTCCGCCCCTGTCGTCCTGGCCCTCCGGTGTCGGGACTGGGATGGGGTTGACCGTTACGGTGAATCCGGTTGCTGCTCCGGAGATGATGGTTCCCGATGCATCTTTGCCGGTGAGATTGACCGTATAGGTATCCGGTGCGGTAAGTCCGCTCACATCAATCCCGAACTCCCAGAACGAGTTATACCGTGTTGCGCTGCCTCTGTAGTACAACCGTGACAGGTTTACGTCATGCGATCCACTCATGACCACCGAGCCGGCGGAATTGTTGATCGTGCAGTCAATCGTGGTAATGCGGTTATCAATGGTATACCGGTACGGTGTCGTAGTTGCGGTGACCGATGAAGCAATGGGTTTTGTCACCCCGTAGATAATGAATTCTTTTCCCGATGTAATGGTAAATCCTGAGGAAGGATCCAGATTCAGGCTTTTTTGGGTTGTTACATCATTACAGTCGTACAGGTTCTCATAATTCGTTCCGGTCGGAGTTAAAATCTCGGCACGATACAGTTTGATACGACTTCCCGAAGGGAAAGGAAGCGGGTTTCCGTTGATCGTTGTCACCCCGGAAGAGAGATCGTTATAGGTCAGGTTCGGCTCGCCGATGTCATAGTACAGGAATGTGGTGTTTACTCCGTCCTGCAGGTTGTAACGGAGAAGCGCGGCCAGCTCGACACGATAGGTTGCACTGCCGCTGTTGATGTTATAGATAAACATCGTGTTGTTGGCAACAACGGTGTTGTCGAGGAGGGTCCCGGGCCGGTCATTGACCACCTCGATCCCGTTATTCGGCGTCCAGCGCTGGTCGGCGGTATACCATATGCTGCTGTTGTCAGGATCCGTGAAGTAGCCCGGGAACCAGTCGAAATAGGATCTGCGGCTGTGGCGTATCCCGTACTGGATGAGGGCAGCCTTGGTTGAATCCGGGCGGAAGGTCCCGAGGATAGCGTTCGTGAGCCCGAGCGTGATGGTCTTGTTCACCTTCTCCCCGGCACACGTGCCCGAGAGCCCGGTTACTTCTATGGTATAATTACCTGCGGTCAGATCTGTGAGGAGTGTGCCGGTACTGTCCTTGTAGCTGGTATCAAAATTCTTGGTAACCCCTCCCGGGATGAGGCCCATGTAATACCGGTTCGTCACGACAACCTTGTTGGAGGTGTCAAGGATACTGCCCGGCAATTTTACCAGATCCGGCACCATCGCCCCATTCTTGCGGGTACCATTGGCATAGCCCGTATCGATTACCGTCTCGTTCGTGATGCCGGTCACCGGGTCGACCTGGCTCTGGATTACCCGTACCGGTGTCCCGGCCACCGCATCTCCTGAATAGACTTCAATCCGGACATCCCCGGGGTTTGATACCGTTCCCGAGAAGATACCGTACACGTAAAAATCCCGCATCTCGGCAAGAAGGGTTTCGTTGGCGCTTGGTTGGGTGATGACAAGATGCGCAGCTGCACCGGCTGACGGTATAAAAAGAAGAAGAGCAACCAGTACGAGTACAGCGCCCCCTCCCCTCATAACAGGAAATCGTCGATGAGATATGATAATCATTGTCATTCATACAAGGCGGAACAGACCTGGTTCAGCCCCCCGAGTATTCTGTTACCGGAAGCAGCGGCAGGACCGCTCAATGCCCGGTGTATCCCGATAAAAAAGAAAATTACCCGTGTTTTCCGGACCCGTGCCCGTGTTCGCCCGGCACCCACCGCCCGCCATCTTTGGTGAGCTCTTTTTTCCAGATGGGGACGCTCTTTTTGATCTCCTCGATGATGTACCGTGAACCGGCATAGGCATCGGGGCGGTGGCCGGCGCTCACAACGATGATGAGGATATTCTCGCCAACCGCGAGGCGCCCGATGCGGTGGATGATATCCACGTGCAGGAGCCGGAACTGCTCTGTTGCAGCCCGGGCTATCTTCTCCATCTCGGGAACCGCAACATCCTCGTAGGCTTCCAGCTCCATCTCGGTGATCCCGTCGTCCCTGACGATCCCGTCAAAGACCACGACAGCACCCGTCCCGGGTTTTTTTGCCGCAGTTATGAGCGAGCCGATATCCACATCCTCTTTCTGGATCCGGATCATGATCTCTCCCCGCGTTATCCCCCGGCAACCGGGGGGAAAACCGCAATCTCGTCCCCGTCAGCCACGATTACCGTTGCTGCATCCACAAGCTCCACCCGCTTCCCGTTCCGCATCAGGATCACAAACTCGCGGAAGCTGCCGTTTTCGTCAAAGATGGCATCGTAACCTTCCCTGTTCTTTCCTGCAATCTCCTTAATGAGTCCAAGAAGGGCTGTTTTAGCCCCGGGCTCGGTGACGATATCGGTCCCGAGCAGTTCCCGGAACCGGGCAAAAAACCGTATCTTTATTGTCATGATTTCCTCGTTTTTTCTGGGGATCCTTTTCCAGTACCGCATACCGGGCATGCCGGGTCTCTCTCGATTACGAGTTCTTCTGCCCGCGACTCGTTGCCATCCCAGATAAAGAGCCGGCCCGTCAGGAGTTTTCCTTCTCCGAGAAGGTACTTGATCACCTCGTTTGCCTGGACGGTGCCGATGACCCCGGGGGTTACGCCAACAACCGGAAAGACCTCTTTTGGCGGGGCTTTTGGGAAGATACACTGGAGGCAGGGCGTTTTGCCGGGAATGATGGTTGTTGCCTGGCCGTGGAGGCCACGGATAGCCCCGTGAAAGAGGGGTATCTTCTTCTCAAGAGCAGTCCGGTTCAGCAGGTAGCGGGTGGGATAGTTGTCCATGGCATCGACGATCCCGTCAGCACTGCCGATGAGGTGCCCGACATTGGTCTCATCGATGGTTGCATCGATGACGTTGACGTTGATATCCGGGTTGATCTCGCGGAGGGTTTCACCGGCAGACACAATCTTCTTCTTCCCGATGTCCCGGTCGCCATGCAGGATCTGCCGGTTGAGGTTGGACAGGTCGACAACGTCCTTGTCCACCACCGTCAGGGTACCGACTCCTGCCACCGCAAGGTACAGCGAGACGGGTGAGCCAAGGCCACCGGCTCCGGCGATGAATATGTGGGCTGTTTTCAGTTTTTTCTGGCCATCTTCACCAAAGAGCAGGATCTGCCGCTTGTACCGTTCTCGTTCGCGTTCTGATAACATGGTTTACCTTGTTTTCTTTCCTACCGGCGCCGGACAGGGTCAGTGCTGGCAGGTCAGACCTTCATCATGTTCATCGTGGGAATGGGGATTTTTCTCTTCCCATTCGGGCAGGCCCTGTTTCCTGCGGTAATCGTTGATGGCCTTGTGGATGCCTTCCTCCGCAAGCACCGAGCAGTGCATCTTTATCGGGGGAAGGCCTTCGAGTGCTTCTGCCACCGCCTTGTTCGACACGTCCCAGGCCTCTTCCAGGGTCTTTCCCCTCACAAGCTCCGTTGCCATGCTGCTCGATGCGATCGCAGCCCCGCAGCCGAATGTCTTGAATTTCGCATCGGTGATTGTATTGTCCTGAATCTTCAGGAAGATCTTCATGATATCGCCGCAGACCGGGTTTCCGACCTCGCCGACACCATCAGCATCCTCCATCTCGCCCACATTGCGCGGGTTCTTGAAATGGTCCATGACCTTGTCACTGTACATTACATCCTCCGTTCTTCCTGTCTTTGGTATACAGGGGAGACATCTCCCTTAAGCGCAATACAATCTTTGGCAGTGCTTCAAGCACAGCATCCACGTCAGCATCAGTGTTACTGTCGCCAAGGGTCAGCCGGAGCGAACCATGGGAGATCTCGACCGCGAGGCCGGTTGCGAGCAGGACATGGGACGGTTCGAGCGACCCGGATGTGCAGGCACTCCCGGTCGAGGCGCAGATACCCTCGTCATCCAGCCAGAGGAGCATGGACTCGCCCTCGATGAACTCGAAGCTGATATTGATGTTGCCGGGCAGCCGCTTCTCCGGGTGACCGTTCAGGTACGCATGGGGGATCTTTTTTAAGATACCGTCCCGGAGCCGGTCCCGAAGTGCCCGGATCTTCCGGTTGTGCCCTTCGATATCAGCGGTTGCCATCCCGATGGCTTTCCCGAGCCCGACAATACCGGCAATATTCTCGGTTCCTGCCCGCCGTCTCCGCTCCTGTCCCCCGCCATGGATCAGGTTGTCGATCTTTGTGCCTTTCCGGATATAGAGCGCACCAACCCCCTTTGGCCCATAGAACTTGTGGGCCGAGAGGGAGAGGAGATCGATTGCTTCTGCCTTCACATCAATCGGGATATTTCCGATAGCCTGGACCGCATCGGTGTGGAAATACACCTTGTGTTTCCCTGCCACCAAAGCGAGCTCCCGTATGGGTTCAATGGTGCCTATCTCGTTGTTGGCGTACATTATGGAAACGAGTATGGTCCTGTCGGTGATGGCTTTCTCCAGTTCAGCCGGGTCCACGAGGCCGTACTTGTCGACCGGGAGATAGGTGACGACAAATCCTTCCTTTTCCAGGTACTCGCAGGTGTGAAGCACGGCATGGTGTTCAATCTTTGAGGTGATGATATGGTTTCCCTTCTTCCGGTTGGCAAAGGCAACCCCCTTGATTGCCCAGTTATCTGACTCGCTGCCTCCTGACGTGAAATAGATCTCGTCCGGTTCAGCCCCGATGGCTTTTGCCACCTGTGCCCGGGCAGCGTCAATGGCCTTTTTTGAGTCCCGGGCAATGCTGTAGATGGACGAAGGGTTCCCAAAGTACCGGGTATAATAGGGGACCATTGCGTCCACGACCTCCGCCCGTGCAGGGGTGGTTGCGGAGTGATCCATGTAAATGAACTGCTTCTCTCCCATGCTTCACCGTGTACCTGAATATGTGCTCTGGCCGTCTGATTATTCTTTCCTTCCTGCCGGGGGCGGCCCTGACTGATCCGCTTCCTGTTTTTTTGAAAGGAAACTATAAGAGCTGATACGCCCAATTCACAATTGTGAATACGATCTATTATGTCACGATTGTGACAACATAAAGGTTGTGATGTGATGGAAGCTCCGTGCCAGAAGATAGTATGGGATGTCCTGCCCGCGATCCGGGCTGCGATTGCAGTGGAACTGGTCAGGTGCGGCGTCTCCCAGGTGGAGGCGTCCCGTATGCTGGAGATTGCCCCCTCCGCAGTCTCCCAGTACCTTTCGGGGAAACGCGGGTACCGGATAGAGTTCGAGAGCGATGTGAAACATTCCATTGAACTGCTTGCAAAGGACTTAAAAGACAAAAAAAGTATCAACCTGGTCCAGCGCACCTGCGAGATCTGCCGCCAGCTGCGCGAAGGCGATGAGAACCAGTGTCCCGGGCCTGAGGCATCTCCTGCCGGGGAGCGGTGCGGTTCCTGATCCTGACAGATCGGCTCACTCTTCCATACTTTTTTCCTGCGGGATGTATCATGACTCTGTCCGACAAACAGAAACAACTCAAAGCAACAATCGCCGGCAAGGGCTCCATGCTTGTTGCATACTCCGGAGGCGTTGACAGCACGCTGCTTGCCGATATTGCCCATGAAATGTTACAGGAGAAGATGCGGTGCGTGCTTCTCGACAGCGAAGTGGTGCCGCGTGCCGCGGTTTCTGATGCAAAAAAGCTTGCAGGCGATCTCGGACTGCCGCTTGAGGTGATCAGCCTTCCCCTTCTCGAGGACGGGATCTTCTGCAGCAACCCGGACAACCGCTGCTACCACTGCAAGAAGATCTCCTCGCAGGCTCTCAAGAAACGTGCCGGGGAACTGGGTTTTGCCTGTATTGCCGACGGAATGAATGTCTCGGACCTTGGCGAGCACCGGCCCGGGCTCCAGGCATCCACAGAAGAGGGCATCATCCACCCGTTCATCGAGGCCGCAATCACCAAGCTGGATATCCGGGCCATTGCCCAGGACCGGGGCCTTCCGGTCTGGCAGAAACCTTCGGCTGCCTGCCTCTCGTCCCGTATCCCCTACGGCAATCCGATCACCCGGGAAAACCTGGGCATGATCGAGGTGGCAGAGGCATACCTCTCGGATCTGGGGATTGGCCAGTTGCGGGTCCGGCTCCATGGCACGGTTGCCCGGATCGAAGTGCATAATGAGGACCGCGACAAAATACTTGGCAACACTGCAGCAATAGTGCAGGAATTCAGGGAGATTGGGTTTCATTACGTGACCCTGGATCTCGAAGGATACCGCACCGGCAGCATGGACGAAGTGCTCGAGCCTGCGGATGAGAAGGGCCGTCAGCAGTAACCTGCCGGTCATGTGGAGAAGATACATGTACAAACAGCTGCCCTGCAAACGGGTTGACGGGGAAAAGTGCGAAGACCATCTGCACGAAGTGATCGAGGAAGTCCCGCTCGCCCTTTTTGTCAACGGGCGTCATGCCATGACCGCGATGATGAGCCCGGTGATGCTCGAGGAGTTTGTGACGGGCTACCTCTTCACCGAGCAGATCATCAAAGGGATCGACGAGATCGAGTCCATCAAGATCGAGAAGAACCGCATGAGCGTGATCACGACCAACCTTTTCAAGGTGCTTGGCCCAAAAAAGACGATCCTCTCCGGCTGCGGGGGCAGCACCTCCTTCATTGATACGGAGAAACTCCCGAAGATCCAGTCGGATTACCGGGTAACTGCGCAGGAGATCTGGAATGCCGGAAAAGCCGTCCTCAACTCAGAACTCCACCGGATCACCGGAGGGATCCATATCGTTGCCCTCCTTGACGGGGAGAAGATCCTTGCCGTTTCCGAAGATATCGGTCGGCACAATGCCCTTGACCGGGTGATAGGCTTTGGCCTCCGCAATAAAATTGACCTCTCAAAGACCTACGTCCTTGTCTCGGGACGGATCTCCTCCGAGATGGTGAGGAAGTGCCTTGTCGCAAACATCCCGATCATTGTCTCGCGGGGTGCGACCACGACTCTGGCTGTTGATATTGCGGCTAAGACCGGCCTCACGGTTGTTGGATTCTCCCGGGGCGGGAAGATGAATATCTACACGTCCCCCGAACGGGTTATCTGCAACAAGTAATGTTCCAGGTATCAGCGTACCAGGGATGACCTGAGCTGGCAGAGCTGGCAGAGTTCCCCGCTTGAGGGATCCCCGCACACCCTGCAGCGCCGGATCGGCTCACGGGTGTACGTGCTGGCACAATACTTCTCTATCTTCTTCTTGCTCTCCATGAGGTGCTGCATGGTCCCGGGATGGCGGTATTCGAGCCCGGAGAGCATGGAGCGCACCTCCCGCCTCAGGGCATACCCCGAGTACGGGCATTCGGGGAGATCCGTCCAGGCATTGTTCAGCAGCAGGAAGGTTGCGATCTCCTTCTCGGAGATACCTTTGAGGGGCTTGATCCGCGGGATGAACCGGCCGGAAGAGTCAGCCCCGCTGTTCCGGACCAGCCGTGAAAAATCCCCGCGGAAAATGTTCATCAGGACCGACTGCGCCTCGTCATCGAGGTTGTGACCGGTTGCAAGTTTTGTTGCCCCCGCCCGCTCTGATCCGGTGATAAGGGCTTTTTTCCGCAGGATCCCGCAGACCGTGCAGGCTTCCTTCTCCCTGCCTTTGAGGAACTGGTCAAGGGTATTGCCAAACAGGTCCGGAAACGAGAGGCTGATGTGTTCCACCCCAAGGGAACTGACAAGGTTCCCGGCTGAACGGACCGTCTCGTCCCGGTACCCCGCAATGCCTTCATCGATGGTGATGGCAACGAGGCTTACCCCTTTTAACGATGGCAGGAGCCGGTTCAGGATCATCAGGAGCGCGGTGCTGTCCTTTCCCCCGCTCAAGGCAACTGCCACCCGGTCCCCGGGAACAATCATCTCCTCTTCCCGGATGGTTGCAGAAACCCGGTCGCAGATATCCGAGATGGCATGCGTGCCGCACAGGTGCCGCCCGTTCCCGCGCTGGAACAGGACCGCGGGGTCCGTGCAGATCGAACAGCGTGGAACTTCCGGCCCCGGGACCATTTATCAGCCCCCGTGGGCTATCCGGAGCAGCCGGATCTCGTCGTCCAGACCTATCACCGTATCTTCGGTGACCAGGATCCCGTTCCGCGATGCAATGACCTCCAGCGGGTTGATCCCCAGAGAGAGCAGGATGGCTTCAAGAGTTGACGGGGATATGTCGAGAACCCGCACCGAACGGTCGGGGAGGATGAGTTTCATGAGGTACTAATACCTGTGCCGGCAGGTTTCATAAACATCCGGGTGGTCCCGGATACCACCATCGGTTTGATAAAACGGAATGCAAAATAGGATACAGGAGTTTTGAATTGCAGGACAACGCCAGCATCAGGCAGGAGATCCTCCGGCTGAAAAAAGAGCAGAACGCCATCCTGCTGGTGCACAACTACCAGCCCGCGGAGATCCAGGACATTGCCGACCTGACCGGGGATTCCCTGGAACTCTCGCGCGCTGCCGCCTCCATGGAAGGGGACGTTATCGTATTCTGCGGCGTGGACTTCATGGCCGAGACCGCCGCGATCCTCTCCCCGGAAAAGACCGTCCTGCTCCCGGCTGAGGACGCCTGCTGCCCGATGGCGCAGATGATCACGGCTGATGAGCTGAAACTGGTAAAGTCCCGGCATAAGGATGCCGCGGTTGTCTGTTATGTCAACACCACTGCCGACGTGAAAGCGGAGAGTGATATCTGCTGCACCTCGTCAAATGCCGTCAGGGTAGTCAACTCGGTTGAGCAGGACGAGATAATTTTCGTGCCCGACCGGAACCTGGGACGGTACGCCCAGCGGTTCACCAAAAAGACGATCCTGCCCTGGGAAGGGTTCTGCATTGTGCATGACCGGATAACACCTGCGATGGTGCAGGAAGCAAAGCATGCCCACCCGGGTGCAGAGGTTCTCGTGCATCCCGAATGCCGTCCCGAGGTTATCGATCTCGCCGATACGGTGGCAAGCACCTCGGGGATCATCAAGCAGGTCTCTGCCTCCCCCGCACGGGAGTTCATCATCGGCACTGAAGTGGGGATCCTGCACCGGCTCAAAAAAGAATGCCCGGGCAAAGCGTGTTACCCCTTATCGGAGGGAGCCGTCTGCCGGAACATGAAAAAGACGAGCCTTGCGCTGGTCCGAAATTCCCTTGTAACCCTCAGGCCGAGAATTATCGTGCCGGAAGATATAGCAGAGCGGGCACGCGGTGCGATCGAGCGGATGCTTCTGCTCCCGTAACCCTCACTTTTTCTGCACGGGCTCCCGCTTCATCGACATGATCTTGTTGTACATCTCCTCGCCCACGCACTCCTTTGCATGTTTGCACCACTGGACGCAGGACTCGATGTCATTGTACACCACAAAACCGCAGTTGCTGCATTTCACCGAGATATCGTTTGAGAAGAGTTCGACTTCCTCACCGCACTGCGGGCATTTCTTTATCGAGAGGGTGGGCGTGCGCAGGTTTGCTGCGCCCGGGCAATGATCGAGCATGAGGTTACTCCTCCAACAGAGTCTGCTTCCCGGCAGAAGAATTCAGCGGTTGTACCAGGCGCTCATCGTCAGTTCCGGGAGAGTTGACGAGCGGGCTGACAGGACAGGCCGCCATCTGCTCCGCGGGGAACGGCGACAGCATCGATTCCATGATCTCCGCCGTCAGGGATTCCTGTGAGATCCAGTGTTTCTCATCGCTTTTCCGGAGTATTACCGGCATCCGGTCGTGGATCCCTGCAATGAGCGGGTTAGGTCTGCAGGTGATGATGGTATAGGTTGCAAGGGATGACCCGTCCGGGGTTTTCCAGGTGTCATACAGGCCGGCAAAGGCAAAGAGCGGGCTTTCTGGCAGGTGGAAGTAGAACGGGACCTTTCGTTTTCCTTCGTTTTTCCATTCGTAAAACCCCGATGCAGGAACCAGGCAGCGCCGGTCCCGTACAAGATGCCGGAAGACCGGGTTCTCCCGGATGGTCTCTGCCCGCGCATTGATCGGGTGCCGTGCAGATACAAGGTCGCAGGTAAACCGGGGTACAAGCCCCCACTGCATCAGGACCAGTTCGCGGGCATCTCCCCCCACAATAACCGGCATCTCGTTTCCCGGCGCTATGTTGAACCGGGAACGGGCGCCCATCATCGGGTTGAAGACCCGGAAGCGGTTGCCGAGATCATCGATACAGACAAGGGAGTACCTGCCACACATTACACTTCTCATCGGATCCCCCCGGTCATCAATGTTGCGATGGCACTTTCACCCCCCGCCAGCCTGAGCCTTATCCCCCGCAGTGCAGCAGGGATCCGGTGCCATGCAAATCGAACTCTCGAAAGGGATCACCCTCCACCCGGGCACATTCACTGCCGTTATTGCACCGGAAAAGAAGATCCTTGCGGCACTCAACAAAAACACGGATCTCCAGAGGTTCCTCTTCCTGTACATCTGCGGCAACTACTCCCGCATCCTGACCAGTATCAGCCGCACATCTGCCAATTTCGAGGTCCGGAGGCCGTTTACCGCAGACCAGTTCCTGACCGTGATCCACGAAGCTGCCCATACGATTGTCTTTATCGAGCATGATCCCACCCTGTTCGACGGGGCCGGGCGGCTCCTTGACCCGGTGGCATCGGCCCTGCGGCAGGCCGGGCGGGAAGCGCTGGTGATCCTCTGGGCCCCGGCCACTGACCGGTCGTTTGCCGCCCTGGCACGGCAGGCCGACCGTGTCATCGAGATCGTTTCCGAAGAGCCGGCTTTGGCCCTGCAGGGTGCACGCGCCCGGCGCCTGGGCAGCGTTGCGTCCGGGTGCCAGAAGACCCTGGAGGTCTCCTGATGGGCAGGAGCGTGGAGAGCGTCCGGCAGGGGGTGAACACCATTGCCGCCCGCTGGGCACGGTCAGCACGGACATCCCCCGGAGGAGTGCGGCAGGCCTGCGGGGAGAAACTTACTGAGCTTGCAAAAAGCCATGCAAGCGAGGCCTTCTATGTCTGTGATGACGCGCTTGAAGCAGCGCTCTTCTCGGCATTTGCCGAGGTGGTACGGCACCAGGCCGGGCGGGACCGTGAGGCGGGTGAGCCGGATGTGGATCCTTGATTCTGTACCCCGGGATGGCATAGACCTGTGGTGCAAAGAGGGAACGGCCCGGATGATCCATCACGAATATGATCCGCCGTTCTACCTGTACCTGCCGGACCCGGATGCCCATTACGGGATGCTCGCGGCGCTGGAAGAGCAGTTCCGCGCAGAGCCCTGCACCTTCCTTACCCTCTTTGGGGAACATGATGGCTACCGGGTCTTTGCCGGCCGCGAGGTGGCAGAAGCGATCGAGCGGCAGACACAGTATGCTGCGCAGCTCTTCAACGTGGATGTCAGGAAAGACCAGCGCTTCCTGGCAGAGAACGGGCTCATTCCCTGCTCTTCTGGCATGGATGCCCGCTTCTCCCCGGAGATCGCCCATGACCTGAGCCAGGTGGAGATCCGGATCTGCGGCGACCCGGACCGGGAATGTGCCTTTACGGAGATCGAGTTCGTCCATGAACGCACCGAATGCCTTGCCGGGTCCGGGCGGGAGGTGCTCGGGGATCTCTTTTCCCTTATTGATGCGTGCGACCCGGATGTGATCCTCATGCCCCATGCCGATCGCCGGATGCTGCACCTGCGGGCACAGGCCCGGGAACTGGGCCTTGAAATGAACATCAGCAGGAGCGGGAAGTACCGCACCATCGGCTCGCGCTCCTACTGGAGTTATGGCAGGATGGAGCACAAGGATGCGGCGCTCATCCCCGATGGAAGGATCCTGATCGATACCGAACAGTCGTTCGTGTACCGCGAGAGCGGCCTTTTTGGGGTACTCCTCGCGGCCCGGCTCTCGGGCATCTCCCCCAACCTTGCGTCCCGTCTCACCCCGGGCACGCTCATCTCCGGCTATGAGACGTACGAAGCCATACGGCGGGGAATTGCTGTGCCGTTCCGCAAGAGCGATGCAGAAGTTGTACGGAAATTTGGCCTGCTTAAGGGCGCGGACCGGGGCGGGATGATGTTCCAGCCACACCCCGGCATTTTCGGGAATGTGGACGAGATAGATTTCACTTCGATGTATCCCACCATCATCGTTCAGGAGAATCTGTCTCCAGAAACCATCGGCCACCCGGAAAGAACGGGGTTCCTACCCGCTGCCCTTGCGCCTCTCCTTGCCCTGCGGAGGGAGACAAAAGCCCGGAAACGGTCCGACCCGGATATAGCCGGCCTTGATGCGATCCTCAAGTGGATGCTGGTCACCTGCTTTGGCTACACCGGGTACAAGAATGCCAAATTCGGCAGGATCGAGGTCCACGAGGCCATCACCGGGCGATCCCGTGAGATCCTCCTCCAGACCAAGGAGATTGCCGAGGAGATGGGTTTTTTTGTCCTGCACGGGATCGTGGACTGCCTCTGGGTGCAGGGCCCTTCTGCCGTGGCATTGCAGGAGCGCGTTGGCAGAGAAACCGGGCTGCCTGCCGAGATCGAGCATTTTGACTGGCTGGTATTCCTCCCCCAGAGTGACGGTTCCGGGGCGTACAACCGCTATTACGGCAGGCAGCCGGACGGGAGCGTGAAAGTGCGGGGAATTGCCGCACGACGGCATGACACCCCCGGGTATATCCGGCGGATGCAGGGCGACATGCTTGCCGTCATGGGCAGGGCCGGGACCATTGCGGAGCTGGATGACCGGTGGGAGGAAGTGCGCAGTATCTACCGGGCTGCGGTTGCACGCCTCCCCGCGGCTCCCGTGCACGAGATGGCCATCAGCCGGAGGATCAGTCGGCTCAGTTATGCGCACCGCTGTATCGAAGGGGCTGCGGTGGCTGCATACCGGAAGAGCGGGGCTGAGGTTGCGCCCGGCATGAAGATCCGGTACATTGTGCGGGATGCACGCGCGTACCATGTGGAGCCCGCCTGGTGTGCCGGAAGCTTTGATATCCCGTACTACCGGGATCTGCTGGAGCGGGCATGGGCCGAGATTGCATATGCATTCCGTAACGGACGGGCGGAAACGGGCGGGTATGAATCGCGATCTTTTCCCCGGGCAGGCAAAGATGTAATATCCCCTGCCGCCTAGTATCCGGCAGATAATGGCAGATAAAGAGATCCTCTCCACGATCAGGTACGTTGCCGGGACAAAACCGGTCTTCCGTTTATCGGAGATCACCGCGTATCTGAACGAGCCCCTGTCTGTGGAAGATCTCTTCACACGGGTATCCGCGAGCCTGGCTGGTCTCGGGCTGACTGCACAGAAAAAAGGTAGGGACTATGAAATTTCCCGCATCTCACCCCCTCAGGCCTATCTCCTGAACCCGGAGGAATCAGCCCGGCTCGATGCCTTCTTCGAACAACGGACCGTTCCCGCACTGCTTCAGGAGAGCATCGAGCAGTACCTTGCAAAGAAAGTGGGCAAAGACTGGACCGATCCGGTAATACTGGAAAGGCTCCGCCGGGCGATTGTTGCCCAGAAGGATGACTACTGGAAACCGCAGCACAAACGGTCCCTGCAGTATACCAAAGGCTACAGCGTGCTCGGGTATCTTGCCTATCACTTCCCGGTCTACTTCATGCAGACCGAATACCTTCTTGCCCTGCTCGCGCAGAACGGCCTGCTGAAAAAGCGCATGACCATTCTCGATGCCGGGACCGGGCCCGGGGTTGTCCCGCTTGCCGTTGCGGACTTCTATTCCCGGCTCGATTCTGCAACGGCAGATGTCTACTCCATAGAGCGGTCAGAAGAGCATGTCGAGGCGTTCTTATCCCTGCGGGAGAGTTGCGTCCCCCGGGGGGGAAAGGTCAGCATCAAGCCCCCGATCCGGGCAGATCTCCGGACACTGGACCCCGGGACCCTGCCGGCACAGATCGACCTGGCGGTCTTCTCCAATGTTCTCAATGAACTGCCGGATGCCACCCTGGATACACGGGCGGAGATTGTAGCGCGCATTGCAGGACGCCTGGCACCCGGGGGCATTATCCTTATTGTTGAACCTGCAGACGAGGAGAATGCAACCCGGATGCGCTCCCTGACCGTAGCCCTCCGGGATAAGGGACTCTTTGTCACAAGCCCGTGTGCGTTCATCTGGGGCACTCCCTGCACGGCCCCGCGCTGCTGGAGTTTCAGGGCCGAACCTGCCATTAAGATGCCGCGCCTCATGGAGATCCTGGCCCGGTGCGAGGAGTCGTACCGGTTCGTGAATACCGATATCAAGTACAGCTATGCGATCCTTGAAAAAGAGCAAAAAAAGGAGCAGTACCGCCTCTCTGCCGGATCAAAATTCCTCCGGTTGTCCAAACTGCAGCAGCACGTGGGAAAACGGGTCAATGCAGCCGGCCTGAAGATGAGCCAGGAGCTCGGGAGTGCCCGCAACCATGTCTATAAGATCTGTGACGGGACTGCAAAGACTCCGGTCTATGCCGTTCTGCCATCCTACCACATCACCCCGGAAAATGATGCGGTCACCACCGCGCCCTATGGTTCTGTCCTCGAGATGAAGGGGGTGCTTGTCCGGTATAACAAGGAACATAATGCCTACAACCTGCTCATCAGCAGGAATACGCTGGTATGCCGGAAAGATGCCGATTGCCGGTAACATTGACTGATTAAAATTCTGACGCCGGCAATCCGGCTTTCCATCTTTTGGTTCTCCTCCTGCAGTCCGTTATACGAGAACCCGTTCCATGTGCGTCTCCGGGTTGAATAAATCGGAGAATCATTTCTCCCGTATTAATATTTATTGAAGAAAAATACAGTTAGTGTGGTGCAATGGACAACCTGAATCTGGGCAGTAATGAGTCCATCTTAAGAAAAATGCCCCGGATCATTATCGATGGCGTCCGGCATGAAGCTATCCTTACCAGCCGGCGTATAATTCTCAGGGAGCGTGAAACCGGCCGGATCACCCGGGAGTTCCCGTATTCCGGTATCGCGCTTGTCGTTTCACGGGTAAATCCAATGCACGAACCCGTCCTGGATATCACCCCGGTCACCCCGGGAGAAACTGGTCAACCGGTTGAACTTGTTTTTGTCTTCCAGCCGGCTGGCCAGAATATCTTCGACCTTGAACGATGTGTAAACGTCCTTCGGGACCAAAGAGTACCTGTAGAAAATAAAGGGATTGTAAAGGCAACAACCCCGAGGAGCCGTGTTGCGGCCCTGAGCCCCAGCATCCTGGCTCAGGATGACGAGCCCGGTCATAATCCTGCCTCGGACCGGACCGTTGCCGGGAGACCCTGGCAATCCTGGCAACCCCCTCCGGAAGAGGAACGGGAGAAGACCTATATCGGGGCGGTTGCGGTCATTTTTGTGATCTTTGCAGTTTTGATCGGGGGGATTTTCTTTGCAGCACCGCTGCTGAAAGCAACGCAGACCCCGGTTCAGTCAAATGCCCCGGGACAGAGTGCGGCCGGCACTGCCCAGGTAACCCCCGTTGAAACTCCCGTTGAGACGCTCCCCCCCACACCTGCAGAAACCCCCAAACCCGCGGCCACTCCTTCGGAGCCGGTGATAACGAGTGTTCCCGACCAGGGGTTCTGGGCAAAGATCTCGTACCCGGGAAGTTATTCCGGGTTTGTTGGTGGAGACGGGCGGAAAATTGCAGTGAAAGGTAACGGAGTCCAGTATGTCCGGCTGCCTTTCCAGAATACAACGATAGACGGGTCCATTGAGAAAGCGGATGGCTCGGCGGATCTGCTGGAACTTGGGATCTATAACGGGGGATCCCTTGTAGAGGGGAGCGAGACAAGGGTACCTTTCGGAGTGGCTGAGATCCATGTCCCCGTAGGTCTTGCAAAGGGGTACAGTGTAATCGTCACACCCACCCCCCGCCCGACTGTCCCTGAACCGACTCCGGATAAATCCCTTACGCTGCACACCGTACCTCCCGTAGGCGTCTGGGTGCGTGTCTCCTACCCGGGGACCTTTTCCGGATCGATTGGCTCGAACGGGGACTGGAAGGATATCAAAGGTTCCGGGGACCAGTTCTACCAGCTGGCAATGACAAGCGGAATAATTGAGGGCTGGGTACAAAAGAGTGATTACTCTTCGAAGAATATGGTAGTCGGTGTGTACAAGGACGGTATAAAAGTGTTTGTCCGGAACACGGATCAGCCGCTTGGGAAAGTAGAGATATACACCACGGTGTAAGAAGGAGTTCTCCTTTTTTGTTATCAGCGGGATACGGATTCTGACCGGGGGTCTGAACCCTGGATGAGTGGCATAGGATTCATCCCCCAAAATGCCCCGGAACCTGATTTTCATCATAACAATTAATGAAGAAAAAAACCAATATGATCTCTCAATGCTCAAAGTACATCGGGATATCTGTGGATATTGCGGATGCTGCGTATCGGTCTGCCCGGAAGGAGCCCTTGAACTGATCGATGCGTACCTGTCCGTTGAGAAGAACTGCACCAGCTGCGGAGTCTGCGCAAAAGTCTGCCCCCTTGGCGCCCTGGAGGTTGTCAATGAAAAATAAGTACGACGTCCTTGTTATCGGAGGCGGCCCGGCTGGTGCCCTCGCTGCAAAGACTGCGGTGGAGAAAGGTCTCTCTGCCTGCATTGTCGAGAAACGCCCGGCGATTGGCGCCCCGGTCCGGTGTGCGGAAGGGATCGGCCAGGATGCCCTCCATGAATTCATTGATCCTGACCCCCGCTGGATCTCTGCCGAGATGACCGGTGCAACGATTGTGGCTCCCGATGGTTTCGTCATGAAACTCGAGTCCGAATTTGCCGGCAGTAAAGTAGGGTACGTCCTTGACCGCAAGTTCTTTGACCGTGAGCTGGTCTGGAAAGCGGCTGAGGCCGGAGCAGATGTGGCGGTCAAGTCCCGTGCAGCAGCCCCCATCATGGAGAACGGTGTGGTCAAAGGCGCGAAGATCGAGTACTGTGGCAAGGTATCGAGCGTTCACGCTGACGTGGTCATTGCTGCCGATGGTGTTGAATCCAAGTTCTCGAAATGGTGCGGAGTCGATACTACCGTCCCGGTTCGCGAGATCATGAGCTCGGTCCAGTACGTGATGGCCGATATCGATATCGATGAACACTCAACCGTCTTTTATCTTGGGAACGAAGTGGCCCCTGAGGGATATCTCTGGATCTTCCCGAAAGGCAAACGGACCGCAAACGTGGGTATCGGTATCTCCGGTAAGAAGAGTGGCGACGGGCACCGGGCAAAAGACTATCTTGACCGGTTTGTCAAGAAGACCTTCCCGCATGGCAAGACCATCGAGTACATCCCCGGCGGTGTCTCGGTCTGCCGCCCGCTCGAATGCACGGTTGCAGACGGCCTGATAATTGCCGGCGATGCAGCCCGGGTTGTCGATCCCCTGACCGGCGGCGGTATCTACAATGCAATGTTCACCGGCAGGCTTGCAGCACAGGTTGCGGCGGACTGTATCGGCAAGGGCGATGTGTCCAAAAAAGCGCTGATGCCCTATGACAAACAATGGCGTGCATCCAAGATGGGAAAAGCCATAGAGCGTAACTACCACATCAAGGAATATCTCATCAAGCTTCCCGATCCCAAGCTCAACGAGATCATCCACTCCGTTGCGAAACTCAATCTGAAGGAATTTACCACTATATCCCTCGTAAAAGAGATAATCCGGGTTAACCCGAAACTGGTGCTCGAGCTTGGGGCGCTCGCAGCATCACTCCGCTGATTTTTTGAGCTGTTTGTTGAGCAGCCGGAGGCAGTCGTCCTCGGCCTCTTTTTTGGTAAAAACGGTAAAGATATCGCCAGGCTGGATCTTCACGTTCCCGCTCGGGATTATCAGTTCGCCGCCGGTCCGTCGGATTGCAATGAAGACGAAATCCTTGACCTTGAGCTCGCGGATCTCATGCCCCACGATCGGCGCATTATTCTCGGCAACGATCTCGAAGATCGAGCCGCCCGGGATCGAGGCCAGCTGCTGGAGCTGCGGGTTCTGGGTCCAGTAATACAGGCGCGATGCCACGAGTTCATCCGGGTTCTCGCTGATGCGCACGCCCACCTCCTTGAAAAAGTCGGAATGGGATGGCTGGTTGACGATGGCGACCACGTTTGGCACCCGGAATTTCTTTGCGAGCCAGCAGGTCATCAGGTTGACCGAGTCATCGCTCGTGGTGGCGATGAGGGCATCGGCCCGGTCGATGCCAGCTTCTTCGAGGATGGTCCTGTCAGTGGCATTGCCGGTTACGGCCAGTACATCATAGTGTTCCAGAACTTCGCTGCACCGGCTCTCGTCCTGGTCGATGACTACAGCATTATGTGCATGCTCGACTGCAAGTTTTGCAAGATTCCTTCCAATGCCCCCAAGCCCAACAATGATGATGTACATGCCTACCGGTTCCATCATCGGCATTGAAATAATTTGCGCATCAACCTCTGTTTGTGATATGCGGCGTTGATGAAGCGGGGAAGGGATCCGTATTAGGCCCGATGGTGATAGCTGCTGTTGGCGTGACTTCAGAATCAGTCCTCGTGGGTCTTGGCGTGAAAGATTCAAAAGCGCTCTCCCCTGCAGAACGCGAACGGCTCTATAAGCTTATCCGGAAAAAGTGCGCTGTTGCAACCGTACAGCTTGATGCGCAGGACATCGATGCAGTGCGGGCCGAGATGACCCTGAACGCAGCGGTTGCCCGTGCCCACGCAGAAGCCATCAGCAAGCTCTCCCCTTCGTGTGCCTACGTAGATGCCTGCGATGTCAATACCTTCCGCTACGCCGAGATGGTGAGAGGGAACATGGCCGTTCCCTGTGAGATCATATCAGAACACCATGCCGACCAGAAGTTTGCCGTTGTCTCGGCAGCCAGTATTGTTGCAAAGGTTGTCCGTGACCGGGCTGTTGCAACCCTGGGAAAAAAATACGGGGAGATCGGCAGCGGTTACCCGTCCGACCCGGTCACCATCCGGTATCTCACGGCATATATCGGTGAGCATAAAACCCCCCCGGAAATCGCCCGGAAGAGCTGGAAGACGGTCAGTAACCTGATTGCACAGCGTACCCAGAGCAGCCTTGGGGATTTCTGAGACCGCAGGAGAATTCCTTTATCCTACCGGGGCCGATACTAGTGGTGATGGACTGGATCCTTCTCATCGTATTTCTTGTAACGGTATACGCACTGGTTGCGTACTATATCTATACAAAAAAACTCTGGCAGGACCGGATCACGTTTTACGGTCCGCTGATGGCAATAAAAACCGAGAGGGTCGGGTTTTTCGACCGGTTCCTCCCGTTCAGCGCATTCCTGCGGATTTATGGCACCCTTGGCGTACTGATGGTGATCGTGGTCTCTGTCCTTATGACGGTCATGCTCATCATCTCGGTCCAGCATATCGTTGTCCAGCGGCCGGCGCTGACCATGGCAAACGATCCCAAGAACGTGCTTGCCATCCCCGGAGTGAACGATTTCATTCCCTTCACGTTTGCGGTCTGGTTCGGTCTCATTGTCACGATGATCGTCCACGAGTTCGGCCATGCCGTTCTGTGCCGGGTGGAAGGGATCCGGGTAAAAACCATGGGTGTCCTGCTCGCCGTTATCCCCATCGGGGCATTTGTCGAACCGGATGAGACCGACCAGGAGAAGACCAGAGGTCTTGCCAAGGTCAGGATGTTTGGCGCCGGTATCACCAACAACATCCTCATGGGGGTACTCTGCTTTGCTGCCATTGCACTGCTCCTCACGATGGTGGTGCCGCTCAACGCCCCCCTGGTCCACGGCGTATACGTGGATTCCCCTGCGTACAAAGCAGGCATTCCCCCCAACTCGGTGATCCACGAAGTGAACGGGATAAGCGTGAATTCACGGGACAATGTTGCCACGATCCTGAACAGCACAAAGCCCGGGGACCAGGTTACCCTGGTCATCGATAATAAAGGAAAAACCGAGTCACATACCCTGACGCTCACTTCATGGCCAGCGGAGCTGAGCACACGGACGAGCGGATTTATGGGAGTCACGTATTATGATGCCCCCGCAGTCAAGGAGCAGTTCGGCATCCTGCTCCAGCTACTCGGGATCATCATCCTGCTTGCTGTCCCGCTCTATACCATCATGGACCCGGCCACCTGGGGCCAGTTCAGTATACTCACGGTAGAGACCGTGGATGCCATGATGTGGCAGACGCCGTTTCCCCACTTCTGGTTTTTGATCCAGCTCCTCTTCTGGTGCGGGTGGTTCAACCTCGTAGTCGGGACCTTCAATGCCCTTCCCCTCCTCCCGCTCGATGGCGGTCTCATCCTCAAGGAGTCAGTTGACCGGCTCCTGGACCGGCGAGGCCTCATCCGGTATTCAGGGTACGTGGTCGGAGCTATCAGCTACCTGATGCTTGCGGTTCTGCTCTCGGTTATGATACTCCCGTACATGCTGAACAACCTGAAATGAATCCCCGTCAGGTAATGTTTTCCATGGCAGGGAGACGGCCCGGCTCCCGGTTTTTGTAACCCGCACGGCCTTAAGTCTCACTATCACCTGTCTACCCTGAACCCCGGGCAATGCCACGGGTTGTGTCCGGATACCCCCCACCCACTTCGATCATGGCAGGAGGGGTGACTCCCTCAATTACATCATCGCTTGACGCAACGGAGTCATAGTGAATACAGCTTCTCGATTATACGAATAGGTAGTATTAACCGGTCTGACCGTAATCACGTACCGGCCTACGGCAAATTGCGAAGAGTCCTGGGTTACTGACCACAGATTGCTATCATCCCCTGTAACTACCATCGCGATCCTGCTGAATGAAGCCGTAGAGTTCATGGGATCTTCCAGAGGTCTGCCTTGAACCAGCAGAAGGAAATTGGGTAGAAAATTTGTGGTACCTTTTATCGTGATACTTTCCCCAGGGGAGTGTTTACGAATGGGATATATCGTAATGAATGGATTGGTAACATTCAGGGAGTATACAAAGACCTTATCGCCGACACCCTGAGACCGGAATTCCTTAAGAAGGGCCTTCTGGAGATCCGAAGCATTCATCGCCCGGGCTTCATCAAGGGTGAAAATGACCGGAGTATCCCTATTATTTGTGAGGTTGCCAGCCTTTTTACTGTTCCGTATTTTTTCCGAACGGCTATCAAGCGCAATATCATACCCGGATTCTGGATCAGGAATTTGAATCAGAATATAATACTGCCCTGATTGAAACCTGGCAGTGTCGAAGGCGAGGTTAACATTGCTGTTATTGGCTTTGGGAAGGGGATCGATTGTCAGGTATTGGTCGCCCAGCACCCATATCCGGGCTTCCGGAACGGTCTCGGCCGGGATACTAGTTGTGAACGAGTACTGGTCCCCCCGTATCGCCGGGGGCAAAATAAATATCGATGTATTGTTATGTCTTTCTGATCCAGTGCAGTTATAATTCCCCCGTTCACAGCCGCCAACACTATGGGATCCGATTCTGTCATAGAAAATTGAATAATATTGCCCATGGTATTCGAAGAGTGGGGAATTGGGATAACATTCGTCCCATGTCTTGTTCTTACAGACCGCGAGGAAAAACCCGTGAAGGTCGCTCTCATTGCCAGTGAACCATTTCACAACCCGGTGACCGTACCGCCATGTTACGGGATCGTTGGTTACGCCATGCATGGCTTTCTCAAGATCCGGAAAGACGGATAATTCATCATACGTTACGGGGATTATTGTCATGTTATGGACAATGCTGATATTATATTCCTCCACTTCAAGACTGATATCGGTTATTTTATTGTCATGTGAATGACGTTCATCTCCACCGGGGAGGATCCTAGAGAATGTATCTATTGGTGGAAACACAATAACGTTAATGAGGATACCCCCAGCTATTCCCAGAATCATAGAAAAAATGATAATTGTAATAATTTTTTGTTTTGATACTACTGGTTTCATCGTTCCCATACTCTTTCTGTCATTTTAATAACTCTGTACGTTCGCTAGTATGTTTTCGACCATCTCAACACTTGACAATATCTTCTGCATATGCCGATGAATATTGCTCTGAAAAAGTAAGTGTGTTAATTCTCATGGATACACCGCATAAGTGTTAGTTTGATACCGTCCGTAATTAGTATCCGCAGGACTGACGCTCACATATAGGGCAGTTTCAGGGGTTACTCGGGACCAGACATTTGATGCATATTGGAAATATGCATCATTAACCACACGAGCCCATTCATCCCTTTCAATTGTCGTTGATTCAAACGAATTCGTAGTTGGGGTCGATCTTTTCCGGTATTCACTCGAACCTGATAAATGAGTAAATGACGATGTACCTGGCGCCGAAGTAATCCGGAATTGCCCGATCCAATCCAGGGTTTCCATATCTTGGAAATTTATCGTATAATAGCCAGAAGAAAACCCTACGTGATATCCATATGAATGAGGCAGGTTATTCTTATCGATAGGAAGATATCCTGGAAATTCTGTCCATTCTGATGGGGGGGCTTGAACCTGTGCATTACTTCTCCATGCTGTAGGGAATAATTTTATGTCCCCGTTCCCATTCCGGTCTAAATGTTTTACTACGATTTCAATTTCTTCATTGGAGTTAAATTTATATTCTCTTTCCTGGAAGAGATCAAAATTCTCAAGTCCTGAACCAAGGAGTGTCCAACTGACCGGTTTAATCTGCCCAATACAATAATCGTAATTTGTATTGGGGTGTGTCCGATCAGCATGATCTCTGGCTGCATACAATTCATTTACAGATTCATCCAGTAATTGGATATTTTCCGAATTTATCAGGGTTTTCGCTGTTTTATTCTGTACTAGGGATGCTGCAGATCCCATCGTTGTCTCAGAGGTATCAAGATCATTTTTTAATGTGTATTTTTCACTCGGAAATATTTTGAGAGTATTCCCGTCATATACAATATGAGTGTAAAGGTCATCGAGGTTTTCGTAATATCTGTAGAAATAATTTGCAGGCAGGGAAATTCTCCCGTCATGTGAATTGGAAATAAACTGCTCAAACATCGTTTGTGGCATTCGTATAAGGAGAATTTTCTCGCCTTTTGCCAGTGTCTTCTCCATTAAAAGTGTCGGAGCCGATTTTGTCTTTGAAAATGCAGAGTTTGAACGCAGGAACTCAACAGGAAGACTGATGAGATTTTCCTTTTTATTCTGATTCAGTTTTCCAACTGTTTTTTCTGAAATAACGAATGTGATCATTTCTGATTCCGGCAGCCACTTTGCAGGTTTTACGTCATTAAGGTAATCAGAAGATACTGTCAGATGTTGTATTGTGGATATTTCTGGAGCAGTTGAAGAGCTTAGTGTACTCCCTGGGTCATTCGCACTCACCATCGGTACCATCGCCATCGCCGCCAGCAGCAGTGCCAGCAGGATGATGCTTACATCGCGTAGTTGCATTTTTTTAACACCTCTTATGGTTTTTCCACACGCTACGCTCGCGGGGCACGGGAAAACCTTCATAGGAACAGAAGATTAAGATCTCATGCCCTACGGGCAGGATCGGGTTCAACTCACTTGTCAGGGTAGAGAACCCGTCCTTTTTCCTCGGCAGTCCTTCCCGGATTTCCGGCAGGTTGGCTTGCAGCAGAAATTTCAGGAAATCCTGCTATGTAGAAATATTCCTTTTATATTAATAACAAAATCGCAAAGCGATATGCCACGCATTGAAAGTCAAAATCAGAAACTTTAAGAAGAATTTTCACGGATCCGTCGTGATTTTGTATTCTTAACCTATGTCTGTGAATTGCCGGGATAAGGTAACTCTCCAGCTTATTCCGGTCATCGCTTACTATCACACTCCGGCCGGTCCGGTGCCGGAGGGTGTCCCCGGTCTACCCCCCCGCCCCCCTGCAGGGGGGGTCTGACTTGTTTTGAAAAATAAAGGAGGGGGGGTATTCGTGGGACCCCCCCTCACCAGAAGTGAGCAGATCACGGTTTGATGCTATCCTGTTCCGGTGGTACCGGGAGTTTACCCGACGGTGACCGGCAAACTCAGGAGTTGCCGGAAATGAGTAGAGGTGTCGGTTTTGGCTTTGAAAGCGGGGGTGGGCCGGTGACCCCCCCACCCCCCTGCAGGAGGGGTCCGGCCGGTTTTGAAAAATAAGGGTGGGGTGGTATGCCTGGGACCCCCCTCACCACAAGTGAGTATCTCACGGTATATTGCCATCCTGCTCCGGTGGTACCGGGAGTTTACCCGACAGTGACCGGCAAACGCAGGGTTTGCCGGAAATGAGTGGAGGTATCGGTTTGGGCTTTGAACGCGGGGGTGGGCCGGTAACCCCCCCACCCCTCTGCAGGGGGGTCCGACTGGTTTTGAAAAATAAAGGAGGGGGGGTATGCCTGGGACCCCCCTCACCACAAGTGAGTAGATCACGGTATGTTGCCATCCTGTTCCGGTGGTACCGGGAGTTTCCCGGACGGTGACCGGCAAACTCATGAGTTGCCGGAAATGAGTAGAGGTGTCGGTTTTGACTTTGAAAGCGGGGGGTAGGCCGGTGACCCCCCCACCCCCCTGCAGGGGGGGTCCGACTGGTTTTGAAAAATAAAGGTGGGGGGGTATTCGTGGGACCCCCCCTTCTGTTTGGGATTGTGTCTGGAGGCATCAGCCCCCGTCATCGAATTTTCCGTGAAATGTACTTTTCATCGGAAATCACTGTTGATCTTATAAGTGGTACGGCATCCGATGCCCACCGCTCCCGTTACCGGGGCATCCTTCGACTGCGATGGTATGATATTTCCGTTCTTTGCAATTATCAAAAAGAGCCCCGTCGCTCCCTGGGGACTGGCGGCGTTAAAAGAGGATGATTATATCTCCTGAAAGGGTTTTAACAAAACAAAAAAAATTACTCTTCCTTTCCGTCAACCGGCAGCGGGACTTTGCGCTTGCTTGTATCCTTGAGCTCGTCCTCGGATACTTTCGGTACCGCGTCCTGTATATCCCTGAGGATCGCATCGATAGTGTCCTGCTTTGGAATAACCCCAAGGATGCCGTCATCCATGACCGGCCTTCCTGCCACCTCTTCAGCAGTCTCATCCTTTGCACCCAGGAATTTTGCTCCCTGGCGGATCAGCTCGGATATCTCGAACGGGAATATGATCTTGGTTGCCTGGCCATTTGCCATCGTTTTAAGGGCATCGAGCGAGAGGACGGTAATCGCTTTCCTGTCAAGCGGGGCCGCTCCAACGGAGAGAATCCGAAGTCCCTGGGCCTCACCCTGTGCCTGGAGGATCTTTGAGAGCCGTTCACCCTCAGCACGGAGCACCTTGCTCTGCCGCTCGCCCTCTGCTTCCAGGATCATGCTCTGCCGGAGACCCTCGGCTTTCAGGATTGCCGAACGCTTCTCGCCGTCAGCCCGCAGGATTGCGGCACGCCGTGCCCGCTCTGCTGCCGTCTGCTCGGTCATGGCATTCTTGACTGCCTCAACCGGGTCCACTTCCTTGATCTCGACCCGCTCGACCTTGACTCCCCACTGGTCGGTCTCGCGGTCAAGGATATCGCGGAGTTTGGTGTTGATGACGTCACGGTTATAGAGCACTTCGTCGAGTTCCATATCGCCGATGATGCCACGCAGGCTCGTCTGGGCGAGAGCGAGTGTTGCGAACCGGTAATTCGAGACCTCGAAATATGCCTTCTCGGGATCGATCACCCTGACATACACGATAGCATCCACGTTGGTCGGCGAATTGTCCTTGGTGATCACTTCCTGGCTTGGGACTTCCATGACCTGTGTCCGGAGATCGAGCTTGGTGACATCGCTGACAAACGGCACGATCCAGCGGAACCCGGGGTTCATCCGGCCCACGTACTGGCCGAGACGGATCTGGAGCCCCTGCTCGTACGGCTGGATGATGACAACACCTTTTGCAAAGATCGCGACAATGACCAGGATCAGGAATATGATGATGAGCGTTTCTACAAGTGCCATGTTATTCTACCTCTTCCACAACAATATGGACCCCTTCGGAGTCAATGACCTTCACGGTTTTATCAACGGGGATAACCGGCCCTTTCGAGTGAGCGCTCCATTCGGTTGAGCCGATGACCACCTTGCCGGACAGGCTCGTTGCATCTACAGCAACTTTCACCTGCCCGGTCTTGCCGATGAGCGAATCGCGGCTGATCGTTGTCGGACTTTTATTGGGGGTGATCTTCCCGTACATCCAGACCGTGAAGCCGGCAGCACACAGGGCTGTGACTATCCCGATTATTCCGCCCATCCACGGGTTGGAGATGTCCACTCCTGCAAGCTGCAGGATGCCGAGAATGATCATGACCGTGGCAGGTACCGTTGCAAAGAATCCCGGGCTGTGCACCTCTACCAGCAGCAGCAGGGCCCCGCCAACGATAAGCAGCCATCCAAAGGATATTCCAATATCCGGAAGTACCATAATGAATTGTTCAAGTGTCCGCTCTTAAACTCTGCGGGATTTTTTCATTCCGGATAACACAAGGCGGTGCCTTTTTCCCGTTTAGCGCACCGGCATGCCCGCATGTGGTTGAAAGAATTTAATACATGTACAAAATCATCAGGAAGAGTGAAATTCCCGTTACTTCCGTAGCAGGGCAATCTTGGATCCCCGGGCAATCCCGGTGTCCTCGGCGATGACCTCGCATTTGACGCACATGAGGTAGGCGACCGGGGGGAGATTTTCGTATTCGCTCAACGATTCGTAGTTCGCCATGCCCTTGGACAGGATGATTGTGCAGCTATCGATTGCCTCTGCAAGCTCAGGTGGGATCTTGTCGAGATCGATCCCGATCTCGGCCCCGGCCCCGGTTGTTGTGAGGATATCCGCAAAGCGGTCTAACCCGAGCGCGAGGGCATCCTCCATCGTGGCATCGTTGAGGATCGGTGCCTCCCGGACGGCAACGGTGACATGGGACCCATGGGCCTTGAGGTATTCCACGAGGAGCCGGTCAAAGACGATCTCCCCGCAGTTGTCGGTAAGATAGACCACCCGTCTGCAGAGCGGGAGGATACTGTCCATGTCGTCATGCTCGAGCCCCTTTTTAAACTCCACTGCGAAAAACCGGGAAAAATCGGTCGTAACCTCATGATCCCTGACCGCGTAATCGAACGTGTTCCCGATCACGCTTGCGAGAACCAGATCATGAAATGTATTGAGGGTACCCCGCACATCCCGACAGACCTCACGTGCCTGCCTGTTCCCGATTTTTTTGAGTTCCCGGAAAGGATCCGGGTTCCCCGCCATCTCGCAGGCTTTCCGGTGCACTGCACTGGCAATCTGCGGGTGTGTCAGGGTGGATCCTCTCATGGAATCCAGAAGTTCGCGACAAGTCTGAAGTGTCCTTTCCGTGCAGTCCTTGCCGGCAGAAGCGAGCTGGCATTCGAAAACAACCCGGGACAACAAACAGTCAATACAGGTGTCCGTGAGCTTCATGATACTATCATCATGGGGATGATCAGAATAAATGATGGGGCCACTGAGATTTGAACTCAGGTCAGAAGACCCCCAGTCTCCTAGGATGGCCAGGCTACCCTATGGCCCCGCTCTCTTACTATTAGCCGATATCATTTATGTATCTTATTGTC